>Ga0335081_10022081_pt1 | contig 10293 bp, 9 predicted proteins | sample Lox_Sample_35_FD_206713 | JGI IMG/M metagenome (GOLD analysis project Ga0335081, IMG submission 206713) | Soil microbial communities from Loxahatchee National Wildlife Refuge, Florida, United States - Lox_Sample_3.5 | ecosystem: Environmental > Terrestrial > Soil > Wetlands | place: USA: Florida...
CGCGATGCCCGCGAGCACCAAATTGAATTCCGCATAGTCGATTAGAATCACCAGGTCGGGCTTGTCCGTATGTATGATGCGGCGCAGGTCGCGCAGTGTGCGCAGCGAGAGCCCGATCGTCGCGATCAGCTCGGTGAGCCCGAGTCCGTGGATGTCTTCGATACGAGCATTGGCGTGCACGCCTGCCGCGCGCATCTGCGCGCCCGCGATGCCGAGCAACTCGCACGATGGATCAGTCGCGAGGATCTGGCACGCGAGGTCGCCGCCGTGGAGATCGCCCGACGCCTCGCCCGCGACGATCATGATGCGCCGCCTGTGTTGCGGATGCTCGCTCAGCGGCATCATTGTATTCGCGAGAATCATTCACCCGTTGGAAATCGCGCGATCGACATCATCGGCCATCGTCGAGGGCGTCACCGCGATGCCGTCGTATTGGCGTATCTGATGGCCGTCGGGACCGAGCAGAAAACTGGTCGTCACATGATCGATAGAGCCGTCGGGCTCGTGGTAGCGCTTGATGTTGAAAAGCGCGAGGTAGGTATCGATCTCGGTGGGCGTGCCAGTAAGAAAGATCCAATTCGCGCCATTCGCACCGTGCTCATTCGCGTACTTCAGCAGCACCGCAGGATTATCGTGCTCGGGATCGAGCGTGACCGACACGAGGCGCACTTTCTTTCCGAGTTCCGGCGCGAGCTTCTTCTGCACGATCGACATTTTCGAGGTCAGCATCGGGCACGTGCTCGAACACGAGGTATAGATGAAATCGATGAGCACATATTCGCCCTTGAGCGAAGTGAGCGAGACCCGCTTGCCGTTTTGATCGGTAAGCGCCATGGGTGGCAGGCAGTCGCTCTTGTTGGCCGCGGGGAAGGAGCCGGTCTCGTCCGCGCGATGGCACCCGAGCAACGCCGCCATACACAACATCACAGCGGCGACACGCAGTGTGGACTTCATGGTTGCTCCATACAGGTGCGGATCTTTTCGATCAGTTCGATCGCGCGCAGTCCGTCGCGCGCAGTGACCGCAGGAGTGCTGCGCGCGCGTACCGACGCGATAAAGGATGCGACTTCATCGGCGAGCGGGTCGGCCTCGCCCAAATCGATTTGCTCCGCAGAGATGATCGGAAACGTGCCGCCGGCGGGCGGCGGGCTCTTACGATAAATCTGGATGCGGCGCGCTTCGTAATCGACCGAAATGTAGGCGTCGGGCTGAAAGAAACGAATCTTGCGCTCGCGCCGCGGCGCCACCCGGCTCACGTTCATATTTGCGATCATACCGTTGCTGAAGCGGATGCGCGCGTTGGCGACGTCGGTTTGATCGGTGAGTACCGCGACGCCGAGCGCCTCGACCGCGGTCGCGTCGGCTCCGGTCAGCGACATCAGCACGTCGAGGTCATGCACCATCAGATCGAGCACCACGTCCACATCGGTGCCACGCTCGGTGAAGGGCGCAAGGCGATGGCATTCGACGAAGCGCGGCTGATTCAGCATCCCGCGCAGATGCTTCACCACCGGATTGAAGCGCTCGAGGTGGCCGATTTGCAGGATGCGGTCGCTGCTCTCGGCGAGCGCGGTGAGTGCACGCGCATCAGCAAGCGTGGCGGCCATCGGCTTTTCCAGCAGCACGTCGTATCCGGCGCGAAGCAGATGCGATGCGATCTCGAAATGGGTGACGCCCGGCGACGCGACGGTTACGACATCGACATTCTTGAGCGCGCGAAAATCGGTGCTCGCCGCCGCCTGATGTTGCGAGGCGAGTTGCTCCGCGCGCGCGCCATCGATGTCCACGACCTGCGTCAACGCGACGCCGGGAAGCGCCGCATACTTCGCAGCATGAAGGCTTCCCAAGCGGCCCGCGCCAACTACTGCGGCGCGAATTTCATGCATGTCCAAACACCGTCAAATTGGCCGAGGCCGCCATCGCCAGCGTGCGCTCCCGTTCCAGCAGCAGGCACTTGCCGGCCTCGATGCCGATCATCGCGGCGCCAATCTCGGTCATCATCTCGATGGTCGCGGGACCGATCGCCGGGCGGTCGAAGCGCAGGTCCTGTCCGGGCTTGGCGACCTTCGCGACGATGAACCCCTTGCCTGCGATTTGCGCCGCGCGACGCAGCGCCGCATCGGTCCCTTCGGCCGCCTCGACCGAGTATACAACGCCGCCGCGCACCGCGACGCTCTGTCCGATATCGTAACTGCCGAGGCTGCGCGCGACGTTGAATGCGAGGTCGAGGTCGCGGAGTTTCTTTTCATCCGGAGGAGGCCCCGCCATCAGGCCCGGCTTCGCGATCGCATCGTCCATCAGCGGAACCGGATCGATCACCGGAATTCCCTCGGATTCGATTTCGCGCGCGATGGCACGCAGCACCGCATCGTCGCTCCAGCGCGTGATTGACGCGAGCATCGTCATCGCGCGCTGATCGGGAGCGAACGAATTCGCCAGGCGCGCGCGCGAGATCCCGCCCGCCATCGCGGCCTGATCGACCCGCGCATTCTTCAGCACATCGATGATTTTCTGCAGCTCGCCCACCTTGATCCAGGTGAGCTGATCGACGTGGGATTCGAGCTCGGGTTGGGTTTCGTCCTGATGGGCAAGCGCGATCAGCTTGATTCCGCGCTTGCGTGCGGCACTGGCAACCTCGAGCGGGAATACTCCGTTGCCTGCGATGAGGCCGAGGCTACTCACGCTCCCGCCCGACCACTCCGCGTTTGGAATTGCGGATGAAGGCGATGAGCTGCTCGACCTCGGGGACTCCACAATCCTCCGCGGCAACTTCTTTCATCGCTTCTTCGCGGGTCAGCTTGGAGAAAAACAGTTTGCGCATGGCATTCTTGATGAGGTTGATCTTTTCCGCGCTGAACCCCGCGCGCTGCAAACCGATCTCATGCACACCGACGAGCCGCGCCCGGTCTCCTGAGGCGATCGAAAACGGCGGCACGTCGAACTCGACTCGCGCGCCCGCCGCGAGCATCGAGTAGGCGCCCATCCGGGTGAATTGCTGAATGAGCACGCCGCCCATCGCGCGCACATGATCCTCGAACACGATGTGGCCGGCGAGCTCGGTCGAATTGGCGAGGATGCAATAGTCGCCGATGATGCAATCGTGCGCGACGTGCACGTAGTTCATCACCAGGACGTGACTGCCGATGCGGGTGATCATCCCGCCGCCTTCGGTTCCGCGATGGATGGTGCTGAATTCGCGAATCAGGTTGTCATCGCCGATTTCGACGACCGACGGCTCGCCTTTGAATTTCAAATCCTGCGGTTCCGCGCCGATCGAGGCGAACTGATAGATATGGTTGCGCTTCCCGATCGTGGTGTTGCTCTCGATCACCGCATACGGTCCGACGACGGTATTGGCGCCGATTTTCACATTCGGACCGAGCACCGCGCCCGGTCCGATTTCGACCGAGCTGTCGAGTTGCGCGCGGCTGTCGATCACCGCCGAAGGATGAATCTTGCCGGCTATGACAGCTTCTCCTCGCCGACTTCCATCGCGGACAGTTCGGCTTCGACCGCAACGTCGCCATCGACGCGCGCCTCGGCGCGCATCTTCCATAGCGGTCCGCGATTGCGCAGCAGCTCAACTTCCATGTCGAGCCGATCGCCGGGAACGACCGGCCTGCGAAAGCGCGCCTTCTCGACCCCGGTCAGCACGAACATGCGCTGGGATTCAGCTTTGAGCAGCGAGAGCGCGAGGATGGCGGCGGATTGCGCCAGCGCCTCGATGATCAGCACCCCGGGCATCACGGGACGATCCGGAAAGTGGCCGACGAAAAACGGTTCGTTGTGCGAGACGTTCTTGCTGGTGCGCGCCTTGCTCTGGGAAAGTTCCACCACCCGATCCACCATCAGGAACGGATATCGATGCGGCAGGAGCCGGATTAATCGATCGAGTTCGTGCTGCTTTTCGTTGGCCAACTGTCGCGAGACGCCCTATCGCGAAATTGTTGAATGCTTCGCGGCCGCGGAGCCGAAATCGCCCGGAGCCGATGCGCCGGCGTGCTGCTCGTCGTCGCTGTCATCGCCGCCACCGGAACTGGCGACGTTGGTGGTGCCGCCGCCCAGCGTGCCGACCTTCACATGCATCCCGTTGTAAGTGCGGATGACCTGATCGGTAATATCGATGCTCGACATACCCCAAAGAATCGAGCCTTTCTCCATCACCATGGTGTAGCCGTTTTTTTCGCCGACATCGCGGATGACCTCGGCCAGATCATGGATGATCTTTCCGGTCATCTCCTGATCCTTGCGCTCCAGCTCGTCCTTGGTGTCCTTGAAATTGCGCTCGAAGTTTTTCGCCTTATTGAGGTACTCGTCCTGCAAGTTCTGGCGCTCTTCGGGCTTCATCAGCATGCCCTTCTTTTCGAGTTTGTCCTTGAGCGCAGCGACCTCATTCTGCTCGCCCTGGAGGCGCTGTTCGACCCCTTCGACCTTAGTGCGGAATTCGGCCTTGGCTTTTTTGCCGGCCTCGCACTCGTTGAGCGCACGCTGCACATCGACGTAGGCCAGCTTGACCTCGGCGCGCGCAGGAACTGCGGAGAGCAACGCCAGCACCGCAAGTGCGACCATCACCCGGTTTCTCATCTGAATTGGAATCCTCCTGAAACGTGAATCACACCAACGCGGGCCTGAGCGGGGACTCCGAGGGAGAATGGCAGCCTGCGCGGACGCTATCGGAGCCATATTTAAGCCAATTTTCAAGGGTGGACGCTATAGGGGTGCGCCGCCGCCGAACTCAAAGACATTATCCTGGTCCTGCGGACGCGGATTGATCGGCCGCGCGATATCGAGCGCGATGGGACCGAATGGCGAGCGCCATCGGATGCCGACTCCATACGCGGCCTGCAAGGAATTGAGGGTGACGCTGTCGCTCAGACGATAGGCTTGGCCGGCGTCGGCGAAGATGACGCCGCGGATGCCCAAGCCGGACAGAATCGGAAAGGTGATCTCGCCGTCGAGCAGCAATTCCTTGCTGCCTCCGATGTCCTGTATCTGTTGCGGCTGCCCGGCCGGGTTGAGTTCGAGAACACTCGGCCCCAGCGAATACAACTGATAGCCGCGCACATCGCCCTGTCCGCCGACGCCGCCGGGGAAGAATCGCTCATAGAGCGGCAGCTCTCCGCCGAGTCCGTTGGCCAGATTGGTCCCGATGCCATAGGTGACGCCGGGCGAGAACACGAATTGGCCGAAAGTCGGACTCTTGAGGAAGGTGTACCAGAAGCGCCAGTGCGCCAGTCCTTTGACGAAAGCGACGCCGGGACCGATTCCCGACAGTTCCAGGTTCAAGCTTTCAATCGAACCGCTACGCGGGTCGATCGGATTATCCACCGTCGCGCGGCGGATACTCGGCATGATCTCGGAAACCTTGGTATAGCCTTTGAACCGCGCGATCTGGAAAGTCGTGAACGGCGACAATCCGCCGATGCCGACGCTCTCGAACTGATAGCCGAGGCCGACCCGGATATCCTTCAGCGAGAAGGGGCCCAGCCGCTTGAAGCCTAACTCAACCAGCGGATAGTTGCTGTTGATCGCGCCGCCCGCGGCATTCTGATGGAAAGTGAAGAGGTCGGTCTTGCTATCGAACACCGAGAGCGATACTGCGAGCGGAATATCGAGGAACCACGGCTCAGTATAACTGGCGGTATAATTCTGGAACAAAAAGCCCACCTGTGCGCTTAGCAGCACCGCCTCGCCGCCGCCGAACAGGTTGGTATTGCCGAGCTGGAAGTGGCCGAACACCGACTGGTAGCTGTCGAAGCCGCCCGCGACCTGGAACGAGGCGGTGCTTTGCTCGGCCACCGTGACATTCAGATCGACCTTGTCCGGCTGGGTTGACGGCTCGGTCGAGATGCGGGTGGTGCTGAAGAAGCCGAGCTGGTCGAGACGGCGCTTGGAATCGCGAATCAGCGAGGCCGAATAGGGCTCTTGCTCCTGCACCTGCATCTCGCGCCGGATGACTTTGTCGGCGGTCCTGGTGTTGCCGCTGATGTTGATGCGGTTGACCAGCACCTCGCGGCCGGGATTGATGGTGAAGAGGATGTTGACCTTGCGCGCGGCCGGCTCCAGCGCGGTCTTGGGTTCCACATCGACGAAGGCGTAGCCGCGATCGGAGTAAAAATCCGACAGCGTCAGCACGTCGTGCTGCATTGCGGAGCCGCGAAACTGGCTGCCCGGCTTCACCGTGATGAGCGGGACCAGCTCGCTGCGCGGATACTTCAGATCGCCGGCCACATCGACGCTGCCGACGCTGTAAACCGGCCCCTCGTCGATCGGAATGACGATCTTCAGGCCCTTGGGCATGCGCGTAACGATCGCATCGGATACGTGCACGTTGAGATAGCCGTGATCGTAGTAGTACGCCGCGATCCGATCGCGATCCTCGTCGAGCTTCTTTTTATCCAGCACGCCAATGCTGGTGATCAGACTCACCAGCGGGATGTGCGTGCCGGTATCCATCTGGCCCCGCAATTCGCGCGACGAAAATGCGTGATTGCCGGTGAACTCGATGTCCCGGACGTAAACCCGTGGACCCTCGGTTACATCGAAGTTGCCGACCTCGGTGTTGTTGGGTCCCAACACCTCGCGATACTTCACCTCGACATCGGAATAGCCCTTGCTCGCGTACGCGTCTTTGATGCCCTTGATGGTTTCATCGACCCGCGCCGGGTCCATGATCGAGCCCGGGTGGACCTTCATCGCGGCGACGATCTTGTCGTCAGTGGTGCGGATCTCCTTCATCCCGTTGATCTTGATGTCGGTGATCTGAGGCCGCTCGCTGACGTGATAGACCAGGATTTCACGCCCGCGCTGATAACGCGTATCGGCGGTCACGTTGCGAAAGAAGCCCATCTGGTAAATGGACTTGATGTCGTTGCTGACTGCGTCGCGGTTGAGCGGCTCGCCTACGCGCTGGCTCACGTGCAGCCGGATCGCGTCAGCCTCGACCCGCTGATTGCCTTCGATCTGGATGTCGTTGATTACAGGGTTGGTTTCGGCGCGTGCGCGGACGGCGCCGATGGGTAACCACAGCGATAACAGCACTCCGAGCGCGCAAAACCACCGCGCGTAGCTTCTTGCAATTGGCACCTGGGTCCACCCAAACGCACGCCAACCTAACCAATCATCCCAGCGATGTAAACCTGACGCCCCGAGCACGCGCTTCATTACGTCGCAGGCGCCGTTTAGTTGCGTGGCTCGTCGAACAGGCGGCCGTCGCGCAGGCGCAGCGCCCGCCCCATGCTGCGGGTCAGCCGTTCGTTGTGGGTGGCAACGATCAAAGTGACATCCAGCTCGCGATTGAGCTTATGAAAAAGCTCATGGACTTCATCGGCCGTGTGCGGATCGAGATTACCGGTCGGCTCATCGGCCAGCACCAGGCGCGGGCTCTGCACCACCGCGCGCGCCACCGCCACGCGCTGCTGCTCGCCCCCGGATAGCTCCGCGGGCCTGCGATGGAGCTTGTCGGCCAGCCCCACCATCGCAAGCATGTGCTCCGCGCGCTCGCGTGCCTCGCGCTCCGGCAGGCGCCCGATCAGCGCCGGCATCATGACGTTCTCCAGCGCATTGAAATCGGCGAGCAGGTAATGGAACTGGAACACGAAGCCGAGCTTGCGATTGCGAAAGTCGGCCAGCGCGCGATCGTCGAGGGCGAACAGATCCTGGCCTTCGAACAGCACGGTCCCGCTGCTCGGTCGCTCGAGGCTGCCGAGGATGTTGAGCAGGGTCGATTTGCCGGTACCGGATTGGCCTACTATTGCGATTAACTCCCCCGGCTGCACGATCAGCGAGAGATCGCGCAACACATGGATCTCGCGATCGACATCGTGGAAATTTTTCGAAACTCCGGTGGCTGCGATCAGCGGGCCGCCGGCAACTTCATGGGTCACGAGCGCGGCGGCATCACTCATAGCGAATGACCTCGACCGGCGAGAGCGAACGCGCCTTGAGCGCCGGATAGAGCGCCGCCATCACGCATAGGAGGATAGATGCTAGCGCGACCATGATGAAGTTGAGCGGATAGATGCGGACCGGCACGTAGCTGATGATGAACATATCGGCGGGCAACTTTATCAGATGCCACTTGCCGACCGCCCATGAGGTCACGAATCCGGCGCCGGTGCCGAGCACTGTGCCGACGATGCCGAGTACGGCGCCCTCGGTGAGGAAGATGGCGGCGACCGAGGCGGCGCGCGCACCCATCGCGCGGAGGATCGCGATTTCCTTGCGCCGCTCCATCACCACCATGACCAGAGTCGCGATGATGTTGAAGGCAGCGACCAGCACGATCAGCATCAGGACCAGGAAGTAGGTAAATTTCTCAAGTTGTAAGGCATTGAACAGCGGCGCATTGGCCTCGGTCCAGTCCTTGACGGAGAAGCCGGGACCGGCGAGGGCGGCGATCTTCGCGCCTACCGACGGAGCGTCGAACATATCTCTGACTCGCACTTCGAGGCCCGACTCGAGCTGCGGATCATCGGCCAACAGCGTCCGTCCAGAGGCTATATCAACGAAGATCAGGCTCGAATCGAAATCATACATCCCGGAGTAAAAAAACCCGCTGACCACGAAGCGCTTGAGGCGCGGGCTGCCGGCGGCGCCGGCGAGGCTCGCGGGCGAGATCAGCGTGATGGTATCGCCGATACGGGCGGCACCGAGATCGAGGGCCAGGGTGCGGCCGACGATCGCGCTCGGCAACTCGACGGTGCGCTTCTCGCCATTATCGACGACATCAACCGACCGCTTCTCGCCCAGCGATGCGACGGTACCCGCTTGGAGCGTGCTCTGCAGTTCGGTGAGGGTTGGATTGTCCTTCGCGACGACGCCGCGCAGCATCCCGCCCGCCATGTACGATGGTGCGCCGTTGGGCGACGTCCCCACCGCCATCACCTGCGAGGTCACGAACGGCGCGACGGCGACCACATTTGGGATAGCGGCGATTTGTTCGCGCAGCGCAGAGGGATTCCAGACCTGTCCATCGGCGCGCTCGACCACGATTTCCGGCGTGAATGAGAGCAGCCGCTGGCGTAAATCGACCTGGAACCCGCTCATCATCGAAAGCGCGACCGTTAGCGCGAAGGTCCCCAGCATTACGCCCGCGAGCGAAATGATGGCGATGAGCGACACGAAGCGCTCGCGCCGGCGTGCGCGCAGGTAGCGGATTCCTATGAGGTATTCGAAGCGCATCGCGGGATGGTCGGACTATGCTTTCTGAGCGCGGATCTATTTGCAACGCCAGGAATCGGCAGGCGCTGGTAAGCAGGGATGCCTCGACGTGCCTGGGCATCGAGCGCAACTTTTGGCGCTGCTAGGCGTCTTTCTTCGAGACTTTGGCAGGGGATTGTTCCGCCATCGGTAGCGAAGGCGGACTAGGAAGCGACTATGGGGCACTTGGTCGGGTCGTCAATGGGGGTCTTTTCGTTCGCGCCTTGCCGGCAAGGTTTCCGGCCTATAATTCAGTTGTCCCTACGAGACGTTCTCTATAAGCTTCGCGACAACCTCTCCTTTGCTACGGGGGTCATGTAGATGATGCGGCGTTTTAGCGCGGCTCTGAGTGGTCCTGTGCTCCTTGCGGTCAGCGTCGCGGTCGCCACCCCGCTATGGGCGGCCGGCCGTCCCGCCAGCCGCGCTTCCGATACCGAAATCACGATGAACTACCAGAACGTGGACATTCCTGCGCTGGCCAAGCTCATCAGTGAGATAACCGGCAAGAACTTCCTGGTCGATGAGAGCGTGCGCGGCAAGGTCACGATTATCTCGCCTTCCAAAGTCACTCCCGAGCAGGCCTATCAGATCTTTCAATCGGTCCTGCAACTGAAAGGATTCACCACCGAACAGGCCGGCAAGGTCATCAAAATTATTCCCTCGCGCAATGTGCGCCAGGCCGCGCCGGTCACCGAGTCGCAGCAGCCATTCGAGCAGCACGGCGATGAGTACGTCACCCGGCTGGTGAAGCTGCGCAATGTCGATGCGAGCTCGATGGTCGCCGTCATCCAACCGATGATCTCGCATGACGGCCTGGTCGCGGCGTTTCCCGACGACAACACCATCATCATCACCGACGACGCCTATAACGTGCAGCGGCTGCTGAAGATCATCGGCAGCCTCGATATAGAAGGCCAACGCCAAAGCGTCGAACTGATGCCGCTGCGCTATGCATTCGCGGGCGAGCTCGCGCCGGAAATCGACGAGCTGCTCGGCGGCTCATCGTCCAGCAAAACTCGCCAAGGCGCGCCGATCCCCGGACAAGGCGTAGTCGCGCCGTCGGCGCAGGCCCCCAGTATCAGCCAGTTCAAG
>Ga0335081_10022083_pt1 | contig 10292 bp, 11 predicted proteins | sample Lox_Sample_35_FD_206713 | JGI IMG/M metagenome (GOLD analysis project Ga0335081, IMG submission 206713) | Soil microbial communities from Loxahatchee National Wildlife Refuge, Florida, United States - Lox_Sample_3.5 | ecosystem: Environmental > Terrestrial > Soil > Wetlands | place: USA...
CGACTCCTTCGTGGCGACTGAAAGACCCAATGAAGGGATTCCAGCGTATCGTCAAGGAAGATCGAGCGCGGCAGATTGCCAGAACCATACTTGACCGAGGAAGAGCATTTCCAAACGCAATCACCTTGGCGACTGACGCCAGGGATTTCAAGCGTTCGGAGAATAACATCGCGATCCCAGACAAAGCCAAGTTTCTTGTTGTGGATGGCCAGCATCGACTCTGGGCGCAGAAGTTCTCTGAAAAAGATGGGCGTTATACATGCATAATCCATCTGAACAAGTCCGAAAAAGATATGGCGGAGCTATTTCTCGAAATTAATGAGAACCAGAGGCGCGTACCTTCATCGCTGCGCTGGGACTTGGTCAGGTTAGTAAGACCAGAAGGAGATGAAGCCGCCGTCACCGCAGCAGAAATCGTCTATGCGCTTGTAGATCGAGAGGATAGCCCGTTTCATATCTCGATCGACCTTACAGGAGAGCAAAAGGATCTCAGCATAAAACAAGGGTCGCTCGCGCCCGAGATCAAGACATTGGTTACACGGGCAAAAAAGGTTCACAATCCTACGTTTGACGATTATGTGCCCCTGCTCATTCGCTTTTTCTCGGCGGTTCGTTCCCTGGACCCCAGCGGCTGGGGCGACCCGAGTAGCACCTATTACAAGGCGCGGGTACTTCGCGCCCTCATACGCGTCCTCACGGACCTGGTCTTGGATGCAAAATCTCTGGACGAGCTGACGGCGCTTTTCTTGCTGGAGAAACTCAGAAAAATCGACCCGTCCACACTTTCAGAAGAGAGAATACGTGCAGCGCAGGGCTCAGCGGGCGTTATTGATCTCTATGAAGCAATGAAGAAACAGGTATTCGCATAAATGAAACTGTTTGATATTGGCGAGGCGCGCCATTTTTGTACGGCGTTAGCGGCACACAGGCCGGGAGTGGGCCAGTCGCTGAAGGCGTTTCACAAAACACTGCCTCGACAAACCCGACTCGTAGAAGGTACAACCTACTTTGATGTGCATCGAGTGAGCCTATTGAATGCTGTAGAAAGATGGATTCTGTTTGGAGTGGCCGACTACCGGCGAGCCCTGGACATGTTCACACCGAGCAACGCGCCGTGGGCCCAGGTTACTCTCTATTACTCTTCATTTTTTGCCGCCAACGCACTTTTGGGTATGTTTGGCGTCTGGGTTAACCATGAGCGCCTGGTGGACGTAGTTCAGGGCACTCCTAACAGCCAGATCTTACGGATTGCCCGGAGCCCGCGGTCCCCGAATGGGTACCCTGGAAGCCACAGAAGATTTTGGGATTTCTTTTATGATGGCTGCAATACGATTTCGCCTTGGGTCCCGACCGATCTTCAATCGGCAGTTTCTCCGGTAAACAATGATCGAACGTGGCAGATTGAGGCTCGGAATGATGTGAACTACGACATGCATGGCGCGTTTGGGGGAGCGATATTCTTCGGTAGCAGCTTCAACCCAAGAAAGCTGCGGTCGCTCCCGGGATCTTTGGGTCAGCAGCTGGATGTGACGGAAAACATGCTGAAATTGGCAATTTACTTCGTAAAGGAACTTAGTGTGAGTAGCTTTGCCTATGAAGGGCTGGGGACAGGTAGCAGATCAAAGGTCTTCCGGGAACTCGTCACGAAGGTCGGTCCCGGCCTAGTAACTCAATCAGCTCTGCACGAATTGCTGCTCTAGGGAGTCGCTCCCTTGTGAACGCATGGATTTGGTTCAACCGTCAGCTTTCGTTGAGCCTTTTACAGAATTACACCACCAATGGGCGGCTTGGATGTTCTCCGGATGATCGTCTCGCCAGGCCCCTCCCATTCCTTTCGGGTGCCTGTGGTCTGGGACGATGTCGCTATAATCCGCGAATTCTTTAAGGCAGATGGCACATTTCCCGCCCTGCTCGACGATCTTTCGGTTCAGCAGCTTTCGCATTTCCGCGGGTGACCGCAGTTCGCGATATCCCCTGGGGTGGTGGGGGTCCTCGATGCGCTGCACGCCAAGTCGTAGTCTACGTTCTTTTTGAGCCTGTTCACGGCCGCAGCAGAACAGCGAACGGTGTATTGGGCAGAATTCATTCCGGCGGAGTTTCATACCGGTTACTCCAGTCTCATTGGTAGCTATTCAGGTTGGATCACTAAGCCAGCGCACGACGGGCAGCCCGAGCCATCTGATCTTGACAGCGTCCTCGCGGAGTTCTTCGCTCCCAGTCTCCCACCGGTCGAGCGCCTGACTGCAGAAACAGAGGGATGGATACTTGGAATCAGGTGAACAACGACTGTGAGCCTGTTTTGAACGCAGCGTCGGCATACGGTCCTGCCATTCTCGGTTTCTGTGAAATAGAGTGCTCGATTTCAGGACCGTACGCCGTGATTTCCGGTGTGACCTACGAAGGCCGGACCGCTTGCAGAAATCCCGCCAGCTTCGCGGTGGCCTTGTACTGGGGGATGGGCTCCAGCTCTTTGAACGCGCTGGTGAACGCGTTAGAGAGGCTCCACATGGTTCGCGCCTGGAACTCCTCATGCACGGGCTGAAAGTACAGCTCGTGTACCCTCCGTGCCAGGTGCTTGGGAAATCCCGTTTCGTCCTCGATGAACGCCTGGTAGATCAGCAGTTTTGCCGACGCGGTTGACAACTGCAGCGCCTGCCATTCCTCGACTTGCTGTTTCAGCGGCCCAAAGTTCCTCTGCATCCGGTCGACGCCGATGGCTAGGCTGTCTTCGAGAGAGAAGTTCTTCGAATGCTTCGCCAGGACGGGAGTGTATTCCCCGTGAAACGCGAGGTTCTCGCAAACAAAGACTCTCAGGCCGACAGTGACACTCAGCCGAAAGCTCTTGTCATGACTGTTCCGCAAGCCGATGGCGAAGCGGCAGCCGTCGAAGCCGGAGCTCAAGTCCATCACGCCGAACATGCGCATCCCGTCGGCCGACACTGCGTATTCTTCCTGCACCACCCCGATTTGGCGGAAGCCGAGGGCTTCGATCAGCTTTTCCACGACGGCGATGTGCGGAATGGGTTTGTGGGTTGCAGTGGCCGCCGGCGTCGCGACCCGGGCAAGTTCATCCCGGGTCAGCTTTGTGCCATAGGAGCACAGCGTCATAGTCGGAGCGGGAGCGGATACCGGGGTTGTTAAGACCCCAACTGGCTGCTCCTGCTCGATAAGGTTCGTCTCTTGCATGGATTTCCTCCTGAAAAGAAATCGGGAGAACCAGCAGACGACTGAATCTGCCACTCTCCCGGGTGGGTTACGCCGCTTCCGGCGGTTCGGCGCCCAACATCCTCAGACGCCTTCGTCTGTGCAATTGGGCAATTACATGGCTGTGAACTTTAGGCGGAGCGCACTCATCCGTTGGTCAAAAGATCCAGGAACCAGAGCTGGTCCACCTTGCGCAGGTCAATGTCGGTAGGGTGTTCGAGGATGAAGCGGCGGACATCCTTCTCTTGGATCAGGTAGCTGTCGCCGTTCTGCTGTGGGCGCCGTGCTGTGCCTCGTAATTTGGCTTTCAGATGTCCGCTCTTGATCCAGCGCGTCACCGCGTGAGGGTCGATCCCCAGCGCTTGCGCAAGACTGCAGGCGGAGTAGAAGCTCCCGTCATGCTTGAAACGCATCCGCTTCAGCTTAAGGTGGATTCCCGTTACCGTGCGGGAGTATCCGGCAGCCTTCAGCTTGAGCCGGATTCGCTCGTCGCTCATCCACGCATGCCGAGCCAGAACGCCTAACTCCGCCTCGCTCCATGGCAGCTCTTTGGATCGCGCCAACCCCAATTCGCGGGCACGCTTCTTCAGCGCCCAATGCGGCATACCGACCTTCTTGGCCAGTAGCCGGATGCCGGGTCGCGTCTTCCTTTCTCCATGGTTGAGGTAGATCTCTCGGATGAGTTGATCGATTTGATCGGTAAAGACGTACTTGCGTCGGCTCTGGGCTTTGATGCGACTAGGGTCACAGCAAGCCACCTGCCTCATCCAGGCTGTGAGCGAAGAGTCAGCGTGAACCTTCTCCATAGAAATCTCTTTCATATTGTTTCTCTTCTGGGACGACATAGGTTGTCCGGCGCGGGATTGCCGGCTGTTGGTGGTGGTGCCACAGCCCGCCAGATGCGCACCGCTGCGACTCAGACGTGAGTGCAAGGCGTTCCCTGCAGATCGCTGGGTACTCCGTCAGCGCCCGAGAAATCGACCTTTCAAGTCGCGATTCAGTGGGCGTGTCGACCTTGAGTTCGGAATGGGGTGAGAATTGTGATTGCCAGCTGCGCTAGCCTGGACAGCCCGCAGCAACACAGGATCGACTTTTCCATTTAGGGGGAAGTGGTTACTATTGATCCGTGCCCCTCGATCTTGTCGAATTCGGGAAGAAGCTGCGACGCTATCGCGAGCAACTGCAACTCTCTGTTGCCGAAGTTTTGTCCGGCACTGGAATTGCAGATCACAGACTTGAGGCTTTTGAGCGCGGCGAGATTACTCCGACCGGAGACGAAGTACTGATACTCGCAGATTTTTTCCGATGCGATTATCGGTTTTTTGTTTCGAATGAAAAGTTAGCGGCCTTTGAACAGACCGACACGCTTTACAGGCGTTATGGCGACGAATTTTCAAGAGCTGATCGTCGTCGTGTTCAGGAACTTCTATTTCTGTGTGAGTGCGAGCACTTCTTACTATTAGAACTACACCGCCCTGTTGAGGCCTTCCGTTTTACTCCTTCAGGAAATTACTTCAAGGGTCATGCCGAGCAGGCGGCTAGCTCTCTTCGACAACATTTCCACTATGCGGCCACCGCAGTCCCCAGTGATGTCTACTCAGATTTTCGACGTATCGGGTTTCATGTATTCCGAAGGCGCCTCGACAACTCCAACATATCAGGGTTGACAATTCGGCATCCCTCTGTTGGTGCCTGTCTTCTCGTGAATTATTCCGAAGATGTCTACAGACAACGCTTTACTGCAGCTCACGAGGCAGCCCATGGCATCCTGGATTCCGGTGAAGATGTTGTTGTGTCATTTACAACCCGGGACCGCAATAGCTTGATCGAGGTTAGGGCTAATACTTTCGCTTCGCGTTACTTGCTGCCGAGGGAGCTTGTGACCAATATTCCTGTGACTAAGTGGTCGCGCTATGAAGTCACGCGATGGGCAAACAAGTTAAAAGTCAGCACCACTGCGCTAGCCATTGCTTTGAAAGAAGCCGGAATCGTTAATGACGCAACCGCAAAATACCTCGCTGAAGTGAGGGTTCCAGCGGAAGCAAAAACTGACCCTGAACTGGAGAATCTGACAGGGCGCTCTGCGGAGCGTAAGGTCGAGCTACTGCAACGAGGGCTTACCAGCTTCTACGTCAATCTTTGTTTCGAAGCTCACAGCAGCGGCGTTATTACCGCACAACGCGCGGCCGAGATGATGCTGGTCGATGACTTCGAACTTACGGAGATTGCCGACCTATTTAACGTGAGACTGCTGGTTGAATGATTGATGTATCCAACTTCGAGTTGCTTAATGTCGCAGATACTTGCTCCTTGTGGAATGTCCTCGCGTCCAGATTGTTATCCGCAACTGCGACTGAAGCGGGAGTGCAGCTTTGTTCGACCAATTTTGTTCTGTATGAATGCCTTCATAAGCCGGGCCAGCTACGTCCCGAGAGAGTCGAATTGCAATCCCGCTTGCGCCAAAAGCTAGCAAGCGGCTCCATCAAGTCTCACTCGATAGATATAGAAGACCTGCAGGACGTTGAGGTGTTACGGAATCGCAAGCGAATCAGCAATGGTGAGTTGTCAGTCATCGTGTTCGCTCGTAAGACTCATCAGGCGGTGCTAACAGACGATATCAAGGCCCAGAAACTGGCGCGTTCGGAACTCGCCGCTAACATGACACAAAGCACTCCCCACCTTTTCGCTTGGCTATATTTCCACGGCAGACTGAATGACTCGGACAAGGATACCGTCGTTTCCGAACTGGAGGTACTCGGGAGGAGGTTGCAACCGCATTTCGACAATCTCCACGCCGAGGCGCAGCGATGTCGAGTGACAGCGAAGCCAGCCATGGACACACGAATCCGCAGCAGGTGAGCACTTTCAGAAGAGCGAAAGTTGCCCCGACTCGATGGATTTGCGTGGAGAACCGCGGGACATGCTAGCACCTTCCACAAGACTGGTATCGGCAATAGAAGTGAACGTTGTTGGCAGCATCGCAGAGACACCAATCTCTGTTTGCTCAGTCGGCTCCGGTTCTTCCTCTGTCGGCACCGAGGACCGCAGCTGCTGGACGCTTTTCCAGACACTGTCAGCAGTTTCACCGATCCCCTTGTTCTCTACTAGCTCGCGCGCCATTGCCGTGAGCATATCGTCATCGCCGTCGATTGCCTGGAGACCTTCAGAAGTGAACTTCCCTTCCATCGCTAGCGCCACGAGGAGTTTCTTCCCCATCAGCCGGAGACAGACTTCCTGCATCGTGCCCTTGTAGGCAAAGAACTTCACCTCCACGGGGCACCTCTGGCCGATGCGCCACGAGCGACGACTCGCCTGGCGCAACGTGTGCAGTGAGTAGCCGGTCTCGTGAAACAAGATCGTAGGAAAGTCCAGGAGATCCAGCCCGGTCTCAACAATCTTGGAATGGCAGATTGCTACTTCGATTCCACGACGTAACTGCTCACGGTACCAGGCTTCCCGCCTGTGAGTGGGAACGCTGGCTCGCAGAATCGATGCTCTTATTCCCTCAGCGCGGAACAGATGCTCCAGCCGTTCGATGACGTCGTGCTTGTTGGTGTAAACGGCAAAGACCTGGCACTTGCGGCCACGTGCGAGTTGGGCCTTCACCTCCTCAATCAGCGCCCGCTCTTTGACATAGGTCTCGTTCTTGTCCAGATCAACCGTTTCCGCGATAACAAAGCTCACGCGGCACTTGGTTTCCGGATCAAATTCAGACCCGTACAGAGTGCCAAAACCATATGGATGGTCAGGCCAGGCCAGCAGAGCGTTTAACATGGTGCTCGCAACGCTGCTGTTTCCACGGTGCTCCTTCAGGCAAGCAGTGATCTCCTCTTCGAGCTCCTCATAAGCACTCTTCAGCGGCTCTTCCATCGCCACCGGCACGACTTCCTCCCGGTAGCTTGGCAATCCGTCTGAGATGTCCTCCAGGCCAATGAACGCGCAGTGCTCCATCAGATACCTACCGAAGAGTAGCGGTGAGGCGCCGGGCTTGCGCTTGATCGTGACCGTCTTTTTGGTTTTCCGAGAGCAGGCATTGTCTTCGACCGTGATGCGCTCGATGGTCTCGATCACGCCGAAGTCGCGGGTGAACCGTTCCCGCCCAGCTGAACCCCACTCGTAGCCGTCAGTGGTCATGCGCTTGGCGTCGGTGCGGAACAGCGTGTTGAACAGATCGTCCGCATAGCCAGAAAGCAAGGTTCCCGTTAGTCCCAGGAAGCGTCGGGCCGTTTTGTTGAGCACTCCGAGTGCATTGCCCTGGGCCGTGTCGCCGGCCAGTTGGTGTATTTCATCCGCGATGGCGTAATCAAACCACTCCGGCATGTACCGGCCCATGTATTCCGCCGGCGCCACACGCGCAATCTTGCTGTTGTCGGCTTGCCAGAGCGCACAGTATTTCGTCGTCCCTGCTTTACAGCCCTCAACGATCTCGTGCAGGCGCTTCTTCTCGAAGTCGAGCGCGCTCAGCCGCACCCCATCCGTCTCCACAGGACAACCGGTGTCCGGGTTCGTAAGCGAACCAAGATAGCGTCCGGAACGGCTCTTGCCGTAACAGTGCTTCCAGAAGTACGAGAGCTTGGCTTTCTCCCTGCCAATGCAGAAGATCGTGGCTCCGGGACAAAGCTTGCGCCAGCCCTTCCGTCCGAGACGCCGCAACTCAGCCAGCGATGTGTGGAGTCCCTCACGCACGATTTCACCGCGGCGCAGCCGGACTTCGTTGATCCCATGCGGATCTTTCGGATCGCCACCGTTCCTCATGTCGTCGATCAGGAACACTCGGACCTGAGGCAGGGTTAAGAATGTTTCCCGCGCCCATTTCTCGACCAGGTGCGGTGGCGCCATGACCAAGCCCGAAAACGGTCTTCCGGCGCTATGCACCAACATGCTTCCCAGCGCGATTAGGGTCTTGCCCGCACCGCACTCGGCAACCACATTGGCGTTGCGAGCCAACTGCCATCGCTTGCTCACGCCCATAATTGCCAGAGTTTGGGCCGGGTATGGAACGCGCACCATCCGGGAAAGCAGCGGAGAAGGGGCTTCGTCGGCACCGTGCAGGGCTGGGTAAGATGAGAGAATTCGCGCTCCGATTTCTTCGGAGTGTGACCTCAAATAGTCGTGAATCGTATCTAGGCTCCGCATGGATTTCTCCGGACAGGAGGTGTGAAAGTGCGCGTGTGACGCGCGTAACGCCTATGCGTCAGAATGGAGGAAATGAAGCTAGAAGTGGACTGCTACTCCGGGCGGACGGCGGACGAAAGGCCGGTTCGATTTCGACTTGAGGGTTGCCAGTACATGGTCGAGGAGGTGCTTGATCAGTGGTACGGCCCCCAAGATGTGTTTCACAAAGTTCGCGCGGACGATGGCAATCTCTATATCCTGCGTCGGGAAACGTCGACGCCTGATGGGACATGGCATCTGGTGTCGTTCCGGCAATTGCCACGAGAGAGCTGAGTCTGGAAATCGACTGTCTAGATTAGTTAGAGCTGGAGCGGGGGCGTGCTCGGATCACGCTGCCGGTGCGGCATATCGCCCCTCGGCTTGTCTCATGGATGCGGCGATCAGTTCATCCTGGAGCAATCTATTCACCACCGCATCGATGGTACTCATGACAATCCGCACTGTCTGGCGGTCCGACTCGAGCCTTTCGGCGAGCTCGTTGTCACCCGCAACCAGGGCGTCCGTTGTATGTACGCCAATCTCGGCTATCGAGGACCGCAGCACCTGCTTGAGCCGCGATGCAAGCTCACGCCTTATGGCATGCCGGTGATGGGCGATGGCCGAGAAGGATTCTGTTATGGCCGCGTCCAGCCCGCCAATCGTGGGTTCCCGGGACCCATTGCCAGAGCTTGGCGGTAGCTGTTCGTCTCGGCGCCCACCCGATGCCTGGGCAAGTTCATTGCGTGCCCCCGTCAGCAGGCTACAAAACAGAGCAAGGCGATCACCGCGTCCTGCCCAATCGGCGATCAGTTCCTCAAGAGGCTCTCGCTTGACTGTTACGTACGCGCAATCGCGGTCCGCCTCAACAAGATCCGCGAGTACGCCATCCAAGGCGTTCATCGTTTTTCTCCATTTATGGGTCGAGATTCTCAGGTGGGGTTGTGCTCCGGGCACACAACTTGTGCTGGCGCTCCGGAGCTTGCGGCGAGATGGTTAACCGTGGGCGTTACTCGAAGAGCAGACCGCGTGAGGGGGACTCTCTCAGTTTCTGCCGGTATTACGCGACTTTCTTAACGAGTTGGATTGCGGGCCACTCGACTGGGCCGTTCTGGCCTGGAAAACGGAGCTGCCGATTCCGCAGACCTCTTGCGAGCAGCGCCAGCAGTTGCTTTCGCGTCGCTTTAACCACTACACCCACGTATCCAAACCCGGGAAGAGTCTGTATGCGCTTCTGCTGTTGCAATTGCGAAATCATCCACGAGCCCCATTCCGCCGTGGCGGGCAGGCCATAGTGACTCACCAACGACGACCAGATGAATGAATTGTCGTTGCTGATCAGGAGCAGTTTCCCGTCTGAGGTGGTTTCCGCCAACTCCTGAGAGCAACTGACAAGATGTCTTAGCGGCCGCTTACGTCCGGGAACCACGATCGATCCCCGGAAGCATAACGGCTTGTCGCCCAGTGAGACGATACTTTCTGCTCCGGAAGGGTCTATAACCGTGAATGGGTCTCCATTCGAAAAGGCTGCGGCCAGCGCGCCGATCTCCACGTCGCCACCAACCACCGAAACCAAATGGGCTCTGCCTCGCTCCTCTCCCACAAAGGCATCCAGGAGAACGCCGATGTTAGTGGCTGTCTTTTCCGTGCGTCGCTGATAGGCGAGTTTGCCGAAACGTTCATGGGCGTTCTTCATCTGCCGGCTTGGCCTCCTTGGTTTCCTTCAGTTCGACGATCTGGCCGTTTTCATAGGCGAGGGTCAGTTCGTGGCTGAACCGTTCGCGTTTGCGAATGATGGTCTCGCCCTCCGTTTCGCCTTCCTCATTGAACTCATCGACGTGCTTGACTGATCGCCAGTGCGCGATGTGCCGCGTTTCGCCTTCCCCAAAGAAGCCATTCAACATTCCGCTGCACGCCAGCAGTCCAACGTGGCCTTT
>Ga0335081_10022084_pt1 | contig 10292 bp, 12 predicted proteins | sample Lox_Sample_35_FD_206713 | JGI IMG/M metagenome (GOLD analysis project Ga0335081, IMG submission 206713) | Soil microbial communities from Loxahatchee National Wildlife Refuge, Florida, United States - Lox_Sample_3.5 | ecosystem: Environmental > Terrestrial > Soil > Wetlands | place: USA...
CGCTCGCCTACGCGCGGCTGCTGCACCACGCGCCGGCGGGCGCCGCCGTCGCCGCCGCCGCCGCCGCGACCGCCTGCGGGGGCGTGCTCTCGCTCGGACTGGAAGCGGTAGGCGGGGCCCCTCGCGCCGAGACGCCGCGCCTGCGAACGCGCGCAGCGCGCGCCGCCGTGACCGTCGCAGCGACCCTACTCGGGCTCGAGCTCGGCCTGCTCGCCGTCGGCGTGCCGGCGCACCTCGTCCCGCCCTGGCACTGGGGTGCGCTCGCCAGCGCTGTGAGCGGCGGGCTTGCGCAGCTGGGCAGCTGGAAGTGGCCGTACCTGGGCGCCGCGCACTGGGCGCGCCTGTCGGTGCTGATGCTGCTCGTACCCACCACCACGCTGATGGCACTGCTGTTCTTCTGGCCCGCCGGCGCCGGCGGCGCCGCGCGGCGGCTGTGCGCGCTCGCGGTCGCCGTAGCGCTCGCGCTGTGCGGTATGGCCAACACGCCGAGCGGTGGGTGGCGAGCCCAGGGTCTGCTGCTGGTGGCGCTCGTGGTCGCCTGGCTGTGGCTGCCGACCCTGCGTCGCGTCGACGCCGGCCGTGCGCTCGCCTGGACGCTCGCCTGCGTGGTAGTTGCGCTGATCGTCGCGCCGCTGTTGAACGGGTCGCACGCATGGATCTCGTTTGCGTCCGGCGACGCGACGAATCCCACCGTCTTTCAGTGGGATCAGCTGTACGGACCGCTCGATCGGCCGGGCTCGCGGGATCCGATGCTGCTGACCGCGCGCGCGAACGAGCCGCCCGGGCTGCTGCGCGTCACCTCGCTCGACCGCTTCGACGGGCTGCGCTTCATCCGCTCGCAGGCACCGCCGCAGACCGCCGCCACCGACATCCCCGCGGGCGCGCCGTCGAGCTGGTACGAGACCGCGACGATCACCAACGCGGGGCTGCGCTCCAACCTGCTCGTGGGCGCCTCGGGCATCACCACCCGCGTCACGTGGCACGCTCACCGGGCTGCGGCCCCTGGGCGCACACCGGACGGCACGCTCTCGCTGGGCGCCCCGCTCGCGAGCGGAACGAGCTACACCGTCGTCTCCTACGCGCCGAAGCCCACGCCGGCGCAGATGCGAGCAGCTCCGTCCACGTTCCCGCGCTCCTACCTGCCCTACACCGAGTTCGAACTGCCGCTGCCGTCGGCGAGCGCCCTGCATGCACAGCAGCTCGCTCAGGAGGCGAGCGCGCCGCCGGTGCGCGCGCAGCTCGTCCGCGCCCCGGCGCTCGGCGCCGGAGAAGCGGCCGCCGCGGGTGGCGCGTCGGCGCTGGGCGGCGCGTCGGGGCCCGGCGATGCGTCGCCGCTCGCGCGTCGCATCCTCGCCTCCCCCTACGGGCCGATGTACGCGCTCGCCAGGCGCCTCGCCGCCGGCACCGGCTCCGGCTACGAAGTCGTGACGCGCATCGAGCGCTACCTGCTCGCCGGCTACGCCTACGACGAACGTCCGCCGCTCGCCCGCTACCCGCTCGAGGCGTTCCTGTTCGAAGACCGCCGCGGCTACTGCGAGCAGTTCTCCGGCGCGATGAGCCTGATGCTGCGCATGGATGGGATCCCATCGCGTGTCGGCGTCGGCTTCGTGCCCGCGCCGGCGCACGTCACGACCCCCACGAGCGCGAGCTCGGTGTGGACGGCAACCGCGATCCAGGCCCACGCCTGGGTCGAAGTGTTCTTCAGCGGCATCGGCTGGGTCTCGTTCGACCCCACGCCGGCGGCCAGCACGGCCGGCACGGGCGGCGGCGGGGCGCCCGATGGGCTGCTCCCGGTCCTGCCCCGCGGCGCGGGCGCACACGCGTCCCGCACGAGCTCTTCGCAGCTTCCGTCGTTCCTGGCGGAAACCCTGGCGGTCACCCGACCGCACGCCGGCGGCGGCAGTTCACAGCGCCGGTCCGCCTGGCGGTGGGCGCTGCTCGTGCTGGTCGTGCTGGTCGCGGCGTCGTCGCTCGGGGCGTGGGTGCGGGCACGCTCGGCTCGCGCGCGACCCCGCGCCGCGGGCGCGGCCCGCCCCCAGACCGCGGTGCGCGAGCTCGAGCGCGCCCTGCACGGGTTTGCGTGGCCGCTGCTTCCCGGCACGACGCTCACGCAGATCGCACACCGCCTGGAGCGCGGGGCACAGCCCGAGGCCGCCGCCTACGTGAGACGGCTTCGCGATCGCCGCTTCGGCCACCCACAGGGGCTCACCGCGCTGGAGCTCTCGGCCGCGCGTGCGGAGCGCCTCGCGCTCCGCCGCGCACTCGCCCGCGGGAGGGGCCTGCGCGGCAGGCTGCGCGCGCTCCGCCTGCTGCCTCCGCGTGCGCCGAGCCTGTAGGCGCGGTCGGTGCCGGCCGCCGCCCCGTTCAGCCCGCGGTGAGCAGGAATCGCTCCAACCTGGCGGCGAAGTCTGGCGCGGCGGCCACGGAATGCCCGGCGCCCGGCGCGATCACCCGCTGGGCGTTCAGAGCCGCTGCGACCGCTGAGGGCGTGCCTCGCTCGGGGGCCGGCTGCCGTGGGCGCGGCGCACGCCGCGCTTCGCCTCCTCGGGGAGCGGACCTTCCCGAGGTACCGGCGCCCCGGCGATCATCAGGAACTCGCGCAGCATCCCCGCATCGCTGTCGAGCCCGTGAGCAAGGACGGCGTCGCCCAACCTCGCGAAGCGCGCAACGTCGGGATCGTCAGCGGGCAGGAAGATCGCCGGCTCAAGCAGGGTCAGCGAACGGACCCGCTCCGGCGCTCGGCTGGCGGCGATCACCGCGCCGACCGGTCGGTGTCGCGGGCGCCCGTGTGAGGTTGTACATTGGCGGGTGGTTGAGCCGGGAAGTCTGGTCGGCAGCAGTTTGGCGGCACGCGATGCACTCGAACGACTCTTCCCCATCCTCCGCCGAGCAGGTAGACCTCGAGGCACGAGGCGCGGGCGAGTGGATCGCCCGTCCACCGGGTGACGGGGCGGCGCTACACATCTACGAGCTGGCGGCGACCGACTGGCTCGTCTCGGAGGTGGGCCAGACCAGCGAAGGTCGGGGGAGCGACGTGAGGAGCGCCCTCGCGGCACTCGCTCGCGGCCGCTCGGCACCGGCTTGGTGGCAGGGGGTCGTCGAGACCCTCGACGGGAACGGGGGCGCGCAAGCCCGCGTGCTCGTGCAGCCGTCCGCAGGGGAGCCGGTCGGTGACGATTCGCGCAGCGGTCGAGCCGGCGAGCAGGTCATCGTGGCCCACCAACACCCGGTCTAGACGCCCGTCGGGTGGGCAAGGCAGGAGGGAGTGCGTCGAATCGCGCTCGCGGGGCTCGTGTGCGCCGAGAGTCGGACTCCCGAAGCGGCGCACAGGGCTCCCACCTGCAGCAGCTCGGTGATCCCGCCGCAGCGCGTGACGTCGGCCTGCAGCACGTCGACGGCGCCCGCCTCGAGCATCCGCCGGAAGTAGAAGAGGTCGTAGCCGTACTCGCCCGCGGCAATGCTCATCCCGGCCGGCCCGCGGTCGCGCAGCAACCTCAGGCCCCGCAGATCATCCGAGGACACCGGCTCCTCGAACCGATCGCGCCGGAGGCCACACCGGGATAGCCGAGGTTGCGCACGGCACGGCGCATCCGGCCCCATGCCGCCGTGGGCGAGAGCGCATCGCGCCCCACCACCACGTCCGTGAGCACCTCGTCGACCAGTGCACGGGCGGCGCCGGCGGCGTAGCTGTAGCCGAAACCGGTGTGCCCGCCCGCGTGGGCTTCGACGAGGACGACCGTCGTCTCATCCCAGCGCAGCGTGCCGTCCGCCTCGGGGGCGTCGGTGGGCACCGTGAACGCACGGGCAGTGAGCTGCTCGACGACGACCCGTCGCCGGAGGCGGGCCCGGGCGCCGACCTCAGCGTCTGCGCCCGTCACCTGTTCAGCCGCTTGCGCCTTCCCTGGCGAGGGCCGTCGAGCCGAGCCAGCCAGCCTCGACTCGCTCGGATCATTTCGGCCCCACGTTCCCCGGCGCGCCGCCACCGCCCTGATACCCGACGGCGAAAGCAAACGGTGTCGTCAGCTGCCAAGCGAGCGATTCCAGCCCGTAGGGCCCGAGTGCGACTCCGCCGAACAAGGTGGACCACAACAGACCGGCCTCGGACTTGAACCCCGTCACGTGGTGAGCGCTGCCGGCCTGGTCGGCCGAGGTGTCGCTCGTGACGTTGTAGTCGAACACGCATTCGCTGGCGCAGAACTTCCCCGTGCCCGAGCCGCCGTCGTACGACAGCAGGCTCGGCGAATGCCCGGCACACGGGCTGATCACGGTAGGTGTCGTGCCACCACCTGTCTCGAACTGCGGCGGGGTCGTGGAGCAAGGGATTTCGAGGCTCAGATTGTGCGAGATCTCGTCGTTGTGTCCTTCGGCGCAATCGCTGTTCCCAGAGGCTGTGCGTGCAGAGAACACGGTACCGCCGAAGTTTCCTTCGGGGATCGAGACGATCTCCGTGTTGTACCTGTAGCTGAAGTTGCTGATTGGACAGAACCCAGGGCCCTGGCCGTCCGCGTCGCGTTCGAACAGGTTGTTTTCGAATCGAACATCGTTGTACACGGGAGCTGTTTCATTCGTCGCCTCGATCAAGATCGTGTTCCCGTTCGTGCCGGTGTTGCGGATCACGTTGTTGGAGAAGACGATGTGTTCGCCCGGATGGAACGCCTGGAAGACGTTCGTGTGGTACCCGGTCGTGTCGCTCGACGTTTTCGTCTTGTAGCGTTCGGACGGGCCGAGGAAGGTGTTGTATTCCTCCGTGATGTAGCTGCCACCCCCGTCCTGGGTGTAGTGGCCCGAGTTTTCGGGGCCGCACACGTTGTGCGAGAACGTGACGTGTTCCCAGTAACCAATGAACGTGCCGCACTGGCCGTCCATACTCGCGCCCCCCGGTTCGTTGTTCAGACGGGAGAAGCGGTCGTATTCGATCGTCGTGTACTTCGGCTCAGTGGCTTCGGAGGTGCCCCACACGATCACGCCGGATTCGGACGCCGGGCCCCCGACCCATTCGTCATGGATCAGGCTGTTGTGTTCTCCGCTGCGGACGCGTGCCGTCTTGGTCAGATAGAGGTCTCTGACCGTCACATTCGACGCACTGATTTCGATGCCCGCGACCGACGCCTTGGCGCCCGCTACCGGACGGATCGTCGCGCCAGAGACGCCCGAGATGCTGATCGCCGGATAGCTCCCTGAACGTAGGCAGGTTACCCCGGGCTTGACCGTAACGGGACCGGGGTTGACGGTGGTCGTGCAGCCTTCGTTACCAACTTCGCCCGCTTCGGATTCCTCGGCGCGTTCTTCGGCTTCGCGCTGTTCCCGTTCGGCCTTTTCCTTTGCCGCGCGTTCTTCTCGTTCCCGGGTCGCTCGTTCTTCGGCTTCACGGGAGGCACGTTCTTCGGCTTCCCGGCTTTCACGTGCCACCTGTTCTTCGTGTTCGCGGGCTACTTGTTCTTCGTGTTCGCGGGCGGCTTGTTCTTCATGTTCCTTGCCAGCCTGTTTTTCGGCTTCGTGTTCGCGGGCGGCCCGTTCTTCGCGTCTGCGGGCTCGTTCTTCGCGTCTGTGTGCGACCCATTCTTCACGTTCGCGGATGGCCTTTTCTTCCGCTTCGCGGCTTTCACGTGCCACCTGTTCTTCGTGTTCGCGTGATTCGCGTGCCGCCTGTTCTTCGTGTTCGCGCGCGACCTGTTCTTCGTGTTCGCGGACGACCTGTTCTTCGTGTTCCCCAGCGACCTGTTCTTCGTGCCTGCGGGTGGCTTCTTCTTCACGTTCGCGGATGGCCTTTTCTTCCGCTTCGCGGCTTTCACGTGCCACCTGTTCTTCGTGTTCGCGTGCTTCCCGTTCGGCCTGTTCGATGGGGACGGCTTCTTCGGATTCGGGGCCTTCTCCGGGTTCGCCTTCCGGTTCTTCGCTGGGTTCGGTTTCGCCGGTTTCTTCCAGGACGTTCGCGCCGGACGCGTAGAAGGACGCCGGGCTGTTCGCCCACACACGCCCCGTCGCCCACGCAACCGGCAGGCCGAGGAGCGAATGGGATTGCGATTCGTCCGTCGGTCCGTGGCCTCTTTCGTAGTCGCGCACCGTGAGCGTTCCATGCCTGGCGAGTGCGGCGAGCCAATACTTCGTGCCAGCGGCCACGAATACCGCAGTGACGCCCACGGTGTTCCACGCGTTTTCGATTGGAGCGGAAATGACGCCCGCGGCGAGCAGCACACCGGGGTGGTCATGGGTGTCGGAGTAGATGCCCACGAGAACGGGCGACGTCGTCTCGCCCGTGTTCCCGTACAGGCTGACCGATTGGACGATGCCCGATCGTGGGGCCGTGTACTGCCACGATTCCGCGGTTCCCGCCGCGGCCTTGTCACCCCACGGAGCGAGGGTGTTAGATCCGACTAGTACCTCACCACGCGCCATCGCCGGCGTGAGGAACAACGCCAGCAGGATGGCGACGCTCAGGCGCAGAGCTCGCATCAGGGCCGCGCCTGCATCCCTGCTGAGACCGCATGGCACGCGTCAACGACATGCGGGGTGTGAAGCCCTCGTTTCATGGAACTGTCCTACCCTACGCATTTCTGGCCAAACTGGTCGAACCTACCCCTGAGTCGAGTTCTCGGTGAGTGCAATTGCCGCCGCGACGTGCGACAGATGGGTTAGTACTTGTGGGTAGTTGCCGAGCAACCCGCCGCTGTCGGGGTCGACCTGCTCGGAGAACAGGCCGAGCGGACTCGCGGCCCCCACTGCGCGGTCGAATACCTTTCGTGCGAGCGCGAGACGTCCCTGGCGTGAGTAGCACTCGGCCAGCCAGAACGAGCACGCAAGGAACGCTCCCTCCTGTCCGGGAAGCTCATCGTCCCGTCGGTAGCGATAGAGAAAGCCGGATCGCGTGCTTGCTCGCGCAGTAGGCGCTCTGCAGCGGGATCCCGCGGTAGGCGAGCGCGGATCCGACCTGGACGATCACACCGCTGTTTCGCCGCTTCATCCTCGCCAGCGCGCTCAGCGTCCCGTGCACCACACCGAGATACGTGACCTCCGTCACGCGTCGGTACTCATCGGGAGCGATCTCCCACGTGGGCGCAAACACGCTCGCCATCGCGTTGTTCACCCACCCATCAATTCCGCCATGCTGCTCGAGCTCGCCGGCCGCCATCTCCACTGCGTGTGCGTCCGCCACGTCGCGTTCCAGCACGACTGGCCGTCCGCCGAGCGAGCTCACCTCGGACGCGGTGGCCTCGAGCGCCTCCCGGCCCCGCGCGATCAGCCCCACCGTCGCGCCCTCGCGTGCGAACGCCCGTGCCGTCGCCCGTCCCACTCCCGAGCTCGCACCCGTAACGGCCACGACCAGAGCCATCCGCGTCGGCCCCTCCTGTCAGCCTGCCGGCGCCGGGACCGCCCTCGCCGCCGGGACTGCCCTCGCCGCCGACGAGCCCTCCACGGTCAGCGGCTTGGCGACCCACTCGAGGCTTTGGCGCTCGGCTCTCACCCCGAACACGAGCTCCGCGGGTCCGCCCAGGATCATCATCACGGCGCCCAGCCGATACCTCGCATCACGATCCAGTGAAAGCGCGACCACGGCAGACGATCGAGCCGCGCCGGGATCCTGGTCCTGATTGTTCCTGTTTCAACGCCGTGGCTCATCACGGACCGCCTCGCTCCAAGTCCGAGGCGAGTCGCCGGCACGACGGCCGGTGACATACCGCCGGTGACATGTCCCAGGCAGGCACCTACCCGGGCTAACGAGCCGCAATCTGAGTGCAGCGACTCGCACGCGCTCACCGGGCGCGGCCGCGCTCCCGCGGGCGTTCCCCGCTCGCCGCCGTCACACTGTGTGTGGGCTTGAAACCGCGCGCCATGGGTAGGGGTGAGACAGTCGTCCGTGCTGACAGAGGCAGGCCATTGCGATCGGACCTCGATCAAAGCGATCCACGGCGTCGAACGAACCGGTGTCCCATGACCATCCGCGGCCTCTGAACCGGCCGGCTCACCCGGACCGAACGGCCCCGCAGATCGACCGCAGCGACGGTATCTCCGGCGTGCGTGCACGGGCCCGCGGCTGCCGCGCGTGCCCGCTGTGGCGCGACGCCACCCAGACCGTCTTCGGCGAGGGCGCATCAGACGCCTTGATCATGCTGGTCGGAGAGCAGCCGGGCGACGGCGAGGACCGAGCCGGTCATCCCTTCGTCGGGCCCGCCGGGCGCGTCCTCGACCGCGCCCTGCAGACGGCGGGCATCGAACGCACGGTGGTGTACACGACGAACGCGGTCAAGCACTTCAAGTACCGACACCGTGGCAAGCGACGCATCCACCAACGACCCGCTGCAGCGGAGCTGGCCGCCTGCCGGCCGTGGCTGGAAACCGAGATCGAGCTCGTCTCGCCGCGGGTCGTCGTGGCGCTCGGCGCGACCGCGGCACACACCCTGTTCGGACGCGCCACCCCGGTCGCCGCCAACCGCGGACATCCCCTCCAGGCCGCGCTGTTCGAGCCCGTGCTCGTCACCATCCACCCGTCCAGCGTGTTACGCGAGCGAGACCATGACGCACGCGAGGTCGCCCTCGGGAAGCTCGTCGAGGACCTGCGCCTCGCCGCCCGGGTCGCCGCCGGCGGCGACGGCCCGCTCGCCGGCGGCTCGACGGGGAGGTATGCGTGAAGCCGGTACGGGTGGGCTGCTCGGGCTGGAACTACGCCGACTGGCGGGGGACGTTCTATCCGCCGGGCGTCCCGGCCCGTCGCTGGCTCGAGTGCTACGCGCAGCGCTTCGACACGGTCGAGATCAACGCGACGTTCTACCGTCTCGCCACCCGCGCCACGGTCGAGCGCTGGCTGGAGCAGACGCCCGAGGGATTCTGTTTCGCTGTCAAGGCGAGCCGCTACCTGACCCACGTCAAGCGCCTCGCGGGCATCCAGCAGGGCCTGCGCAGGTTCTATGCGCCGCTCGCGCCCCTCTCCCGCGCGGGCCGCCTCGGCGTCGTCCTGTGGCAGCTGCCTGAGACCTTCCACCGCGATGAGCGCACCCTGGCCGAGTTCCTCGACCGACTGCCGGCCGGCCGCCACGCGCTCGAGCTGCGCCACCCGAGTTGGTTCGTCGAGGAGGTGTTCGCCCAGCTGCGTGCCCACGATGTCGCGTTGGTGCTCGGCGACCACCCCGAGCGTCGCTTCCAATCCCACGAGGCGACTGCAAGTTGGCGCTACGTCCGTTTCCATTACGGCGCCCGCGGACGGCGGGGCAACTACTCCACGGCCGAGCTGGAGCAGTGGGCCCAGCGGCTGCACCGCTGGCGGGCCACGCACGAGCTGTTCGTCTACTTCAACAACGACCGGGAGGCGTTCGCCCCGCGCAACGCCCTGTGGCTCGACAGGCGCCTGCGCCGGCTCGCCACGGCCGGCTAACCGCCGGCGGTCCGGGTCCGCGCGTCCCGTTCGGCGGGCACCGGGGCGTCCTCGAGCAGCTCGAGCACGGCGCTCTCCACGCGCGAGCGCACCCGGGGGCGGGCCAGATCGGTGCCCGTCCGGGCGATCGCCCCGGCGATCGTGACGCCGGCCTCGAAGCGGTCGATCACCCTCGGGTCCACATACGAGGCCCTGCACACGGCCGGCGTGTTGCCCAGATACGCGGCAACCCGCCGTCACGAGCTGCCCGAACGGCTCACCTTCGGCGACGTGCTGCTCGTCGGAATCGCCACCCACAAGCTCAGCCGCCTGATCGCCAAGGACAAGGTCACGAGCTTTCTCCGCGCGCCTTTCACCAGGTTTCAAGAGCCGAGCGGGCACGGGGAGGCGGAGGAGGAGCCGTGCGGCCACGGGTTGCGCCTGGCGGTGGGGGAGCTGCTGGTGTGCCCCTACTGCCTCGCCCAGTGGGTCGCCACCGCGTTCACCGTCGGGCTCGTGCGCGCGCCGCGCCCGACGCGTCTGCTGGCAACGGTGTTCGTGGCCCACACGGTCTCGGACTTCCTGCAGATCGCCTACCGCGCCGCCGGGGAGGAGCTGTGAGTGCTACCTACCGCCGCCGGAGAGGAGCTGTGAGTGCTCGGAGGCGGCTCAGATCGGCAGCGACCCGACATCAAGCCGCGCCATCTTCTGCGCCGCGGTCACGACCGTCTCGTTCTCGCCGATGCACTCCGCGTGTCCGGTCATGACCTCTCGTGCAGCCTTGCTCATCGGCAACCTCGCTTTCACTCGTATGACCGGTCCCGAGACCTGGCCAATACCCACCGCCGAGTCACACAAACGAACGTCGCCCGCGTGCTCGTTTGCCGGTGTTCGGCCATGGGTAGGCATTCAGACAAACGAGGATTGGAGGCTTATCGTGGTTGCT
>Ga0335081_10022085_pt1 | contig 10292 bp, 6 predicted proteins | sample Lox_Sample_35_FD_206713 | JGI IMG/M metagenome (GOLD analysis project Ga0335081, IMG submission 206713) | Soil microbial communities from Loxahatchee National Wildlife Refuge, Florida, United States - Lox_Sample_3.5 | ecosystem: Environmental > Terrestrial > Soil > Wetlands | place: USA: Florida...
CCCTGGCAGCAGGTACGCCACTATGGCATCCTGCGCAACGGGGAGATCCGAAAGAGGGGATCTCAGCGAGGAGGAGATCGTGCAGTACCCGTACCGTCAGGTCCCGTATCCCGAGGATGCGTTGCCGATTGCGGAAGCAAAGCGCGAACCCGTCTGTCCCGATCCCGCCTGTCGCAACGAACCCGGCGAATGCGAGAATTGCCGCAAGCGCATGAGGGCGTACTATCAGCACTGATGGCGCTGCATCGTTCGCCGACGCGCCGCCGCTGAGATCGAGTCCGATCCGGTTCGCGCGCCGAGCGGTTTCCGCGAGCAGCGCATCTGTTCATCGCGCAGTCGGGCGCGAGAGGACGGCGAGCGAGCGGGGCACGATCTCGATGGTGCCCAGCGCGTAGAGGTGGTCGCGTTTCGTGTCGCTCGCGCCGGCTGTGTCCACCAGGACCTCCCATTCCCGCCCCCATTCGAGGTCGGGCAGCGTGTAGGCCACGCTTTCGTGGTGGGCGTTCATGAGCACGAGCAGCGTGTCGCCGCTGATCCGCTCCCCGCGCTCGTCGAGCGTCGAGAGGGCGTCTCCGCGAAGGAGGAGCGCGAGGGAGCGGATGTACGGTTGTGCCCAGTTCTCTTCGCTCATTTCGTTCCCGTCTGGTCTGAACCAGACGAGTTCCTTGAGCGAGGAGTCGCGGAAGTCCTTGCCCAGGAAGAAGCGGCGGTGCCGCAGTACCGGATGCTCGCAGCGCAGGCGGATCATCCGCATGGTGAACCCGAGGAGCGCCTGTCGCCGCTTGTCGAGCTTCCAGTCGAGCCAGGAGATCTCGTTGTCCTGGCAATAGGCGTTGTTGTTGCCCTGCTGCGTCTTCCCGATCTCGTCTCCCGCGCACAGCATGGGCACGCCCTGTGACAGGAAGAGCGTCGCGATGAGGTTTCGCTGCTGTCGGAGGCGCAGCTCGTTTACCTCCGGGTCATCGGTCTCCCCTTCGACGCCGCAATTCCAGGAGGCGTTGTCCTGAGAGCCGTCGCAATTCATCTCACCGTTGGCTTCGTTGTGCTTGTGGTCGTAGGAGAAGAGGTCGCGCAGCGTGAACCCGTCGTGGCAGGTGACGAAGTTGACGCTGGCGAGGATGCCTCGCCCGGCGGTCCGATACAGGTCGGCCGAGCCGGTCAGCCGCCAGCCCAGCTCATCGTGTACGACCTCGCCCTTCCAGAAGCGGCGGACGCAGTCGCGGAACTTGCCATTCCACTCGGACCAGCGCGCCGGAAAACCCCCGACCCGATACCCGTTCGGCCCGACATCCCAGGGCTCCGCGATGAGCTTCACCCGCGACAGCGTGGGGTCCTGGTGGCAGGCCTGCAGGAAGTTCCCGGTCGGGTTGAACTCGAAGGGATCGCGCGCCAGGGTGGTGGCGAGATCGAACCGGAAGCCGTCGACGTGCATCTCTTCCACCCAGTAGCGCAGCGAGTCCATGATGAGCTTCAGCGTCTGCGGATGGGGAACGTTGAGGCTGTTGCCGCAGCCAGTCGAATCCCAGTAGTGCCGCGGGTGCTCGGGCGAGAGTCGGTAGTAGGTGGTGTTGTCGAGACCCTTGAGCGAGAGCGTCGGTCCGAGATGATTGCCCTCCGCCGTGTGATTGTAGACGACGTCGAGGATCACCTCGATGCCCGCCTTGTGCAATGCTTTCACCATGCGCCTGAATTCATCGACCTGTTCTCCGGGTCCCCTCGTGGAGCAGTAGCGCTGCTCGGGCGCGAAGAAGTTGAGGGTGCAGAAGCCCCAGTAGTTGCGAAGACCCCGCTCGAGGAGCGCCGGCTCGTCGGTGAAGGCGTGGACAGGAAGGAGCTCGACGGCGGTGATGCCGAGCCGCTTCAGATGCGCGATGGCCGCGGGGTGGGCGAAGCCCGCGTAGGTCCCGCGCAGCTCTTCCGGCACTTCGGGGTGGCTCATGGTGAAGCCGCGGACGTGCACCTCATAGATGATCGTTCGGTGCCACGGATGGGCGGGCGGGGCATCCCCCTCCCAGTCGAAGCCGTTGCCCACGACGACGCAGCGGGGAATCCCCGCTGCGCTGTCTCGCTCGTCGAAGGCATCGTCCCCCTCTCCGAGACGGTATGCAAAAACGGGCTGCTTGAAATCAACCGAGCCCTGGAGGGCTCGCGCGTAAGGGTCGACCAGGAGCTTGTCCGGATTGTAGCGGAGCCCCATCTCGGGCCGGTACGGTCCAAAGGCACGAATGCCGTAGAGCGTTCCCGGCCTCAGTCCCGGGACATGGCCGTGCCAGACATGCCCAGTCCTCCCGGGTAGAGGGACCCGGAACTCCTCCTTGCCAGGGTTGGTTCGATCGAAGATGCAGATTTCGATCAGGTCGGCACCGCTCGAATAGACCGCGAAATTGACCCCTTCCCGGCCGGCGGTTGCCCCGAGGGGGTATTCTTTCCCCTCCCATACCTCGTTGCCCATAGGGGCAAAGTCGATAACCTGCCAACCCCTGCCCGACGCGCGCCGAGCGGGTTCAGTCCGGCTGGGTCGCCCACACCCGGGAAGGACATATGCTTCCCACAAGCTTCTCGATCGGCGCGCACACCGATCGGGCCTCCGGTGGCCAGAGCGAGATCTGTACGCGCATCAGCTTGTTGGGCCGTGGGGGGGCGTAGCAGGCGAGCCCGGTCGGCAGATCTTGCCCGTGGCGTCCATTGGCGGGGGCACCTGCCCCTACGACGACACTGGCCTCGCGACCGATGTGCCTCGCCCCGCTCCGAGGCGCCGAAGTACCTGGGGATTGGGGGAACGAACCCCACCCCGCTCGCGGGTTCGTCCCGCCCGCTCGATGCGGCCCGTCGCAGGAGCGGTTTCGCACCCGCAGGGCCACGGCAATCTGACAGGTACCGAGCGTGTCTTTCAATTTTCAAAGAGCGCGGACGTGCGCAAGCGTGGATGTGGTGGGACAGGGCGGGCTCCGCGCGTCGAACCAGGCGACGGTCCCGGGCTCGCCGAGAACTCGCTGCTCTCCAACCGGCGGCCGCTGAGGTGTCGCACTCGCCAAGAGGGAGACCCGAGGAAACGCCGGGGCCCTGCTCAGTTGCCCTACGCTTGATCGAGCTGGCGTGCCCGTTTCCTCATGCGATCGCCCTCGCGCGCGTGCTCCGGGGCGCCGGCCGCGCACCGGAAGCGGCCCCGGCTTCCAGCTTCGTGCAGGGAGCCCGAGGGCGTCGGGGGGAACGTTAGAACTCCCGACTCGCCATGCATCGCGCGTCGCTCCTTCGTTGACATCCTCTCCGGCCTGAAGGCCCGGAGATTCCGACTGGGCGGCTTGCGCCGCCGGTACGGCTGGGTTCCTGGGCCGAGTGCCTTGCTTCGCTGCTCGTATCTCCGCAGGCGTTACTTTCCCCCTGCCCGGGGGTAGTTCGCTTTCGCGACAACTTTCCTGTAGCAGCATCGTCTGACACGGCTCGCTGAGCGAGCCGGGCGCTATCCTTCCCCGCCCTGAACGGCGGGGCTTGTCGCGCATCCCGGTCAATGTCCTCTGCGCCCCCGGCGCCGAGTTCGCCGGGGGCGAGATCGCAAGATCTGGGTTCGGTGGAGCCCGTTCGCGAGCTCAGGTCATCGGGGGGGCGCTCGCCGGGTGATGACGTCACCGCGGCAATCACCCGCTGGGACGTTCGCGCTGAGCCCGGCGCGTTCGCTTTCTGCGAACCCGTTGGCGAGCGGCCGAGCGCCCTGTCGTGCCAGAGGGGCCGATGAGCGGGGCGCGGACCGGTTCGGACGAGTGGCCTTCTCCCACGAGCTACGCCGCGTCTCGAGACGCGATGAAATGGGTTGCCACAGGTGTTATCCACCGCGCATGGACGATCCCGTCGTCGCCGCGAGCGACCTGTGCGCCAGTCCGCGTCGCGACTCGGTCGTGAACGACATGGCCATAGAGGTTGCTACCGTGAACGGTTCGGGGTCCCAGAGTGCGAACACGGTCCTCCTGCGCAGCATTTTCCAGATGGGGGTCCCCGTTTCAGGGAAGAACCTCTTCCCCTCCAACATCGCGGGCCTGCCGACCTGGTTCCTCATCCGCGCGAGCAAGGACGGGTACGTTGCCCGGAAGAAGGAGGTTGACCTCCTCGTGGCGGTGAACCCCGAGACAGCGCGCGAGGATTTGGCGCAGCTGAAGGCCGGGGGCGCGGCGGTGTACGACGAGCCATTCGGCCTCGCCCACGTTCGCAGCGACGTGACCTTCTACCCGGTGCCGCTCGACAAGGTGGTCGCGCGGGCGGGCGGTGGCGTCAAGCTCCGGATGTTGTTGCGAAACATCGCCTACGTTGGGGTGCTGGCGCGGCTCCTCGAACTCGACATGTCCGAGGTGGAGCGCGCCATCCACCGACAGTTCGACAAGAAGGCGAGGGCGCTCGAGCTCAACTTGGCCGTCGCACGCTCCGGCTTCGAGTATGCGGCGGCGCTTGCGAAGCGGGATCCCTACCTCATCCGGAGGATGGACGCCACGCGCGCGAAGATCGTCGCCGATGGGAACTCGGCCGCGGCGCTCGGGGCCCTCTTCGCAGGGGTGACGGTGGTGACCTGGTACCCCATCACGCCGTCCTCGTCGCTCGTGGAGGCGCTCATCCGGTATCTCAAGAAGTACCGGGTCCGTCCGGACGGGAAGGCCACCTACGCGGTGATCCAGGCCGAGGACGAGCTGGCCGCTGTGGGGATCGCGATTGGCGCGGGCTGGGCCGGGGCGCGCGCCATGACCGCCACCTCGGGTCCCGGAGTTTCGCTCATGGCGGAGTTTGCTGGCTTGGGCTACTTTGCCGAGGTGCCGGCGGTCGTCTTCGACGTCCAGCGCGTCGGACCATCTACCGGTCTGCCCACCCGCACTTCCCAGGGAGACGTGCTCTCGACCGCCTTTCTCTCCCACGGCGATACGCAGCACGTTCTCCTCTTCCCCGGCACGGTCGAGGAGTGCTTCACGATGGCGATCGACGCCTTCGACCTCGCCGAAACGCTCCAGACGCCGGTCTTCGTCATGTCCGATCTCGATCTCGGCATGAACAGCTGGACGTGCGATCCGTTCCCGTATCCGGAGCGGCCCATCCGCCGGGGCAAGGTCCTCTCCAAGGAGGATCTCGACAGGCTGGGAGCCTTTGCGCGCTACCGGGACGTGGACGGCGACGCAATTCCCTATCGGACGCATCCCTTGGCCGCCTACTTCACGCGGGGCACCGGCCACGACGAGCAGGCCTGCTACAGCGAGCGACCTGGAGACTTCGAGAGGAACATGGAACGGCTGCAGCGCAAGATGGATGGCGCGCGCTCGGTCGCCCCGAGCCCGGTCGTCGAAGGGAGGGGTGCCCGGGTTGGCATCATGGCCTATGGCAGCTCGCACCACGCTGTGGCGGAGGCGCGGGATGAGCTTCGCGAGCTGGGCATCGAGACCGACTACCTGCGGGTGCGCGCCTATCCGTTCGCGCGCCAGGTGCATGCCTTCTTCGAGGAGCACGAGCGCGTCTATGTCGTGGAGCAGAACCGGGACGGCCAGATGGCTTCCCTCGTGAAGCTCGATCTGGCTGCGGAGCTCGCCGCGCGCGTGCGCTCCATCGCGCACATCACAGGCGTGCCGCTCGATGCGGGCTCGGTTGCAGAGGAGCTCGCCATGATGGAGAAGCAATAGGTGGACCGGTCCTCTCCCCTGGTGATACCATCCGTGAATCGCATCGGCCTCGCCGCGGCGGACTACCGGGGTCTCAAGTCGACCCTCTGTGCCGGTTGTGGCCACAATTCCGTCAGCGAGCGCATCGCCGATGCGCTGCACGAGATGGGCGTTCCGCCCGAGCGGGTGGCCAAGTTCTCGGGCATCGGGTGCAGCTCGAAGAGCCTTGCCTACTTCCTCTCTCGCTCGCACGCCTTCAATGCGGTGCATGGACGCATGCCGTCGGTGGCGACCGGGGCGCTCATCGCGAACCGCTCCCTCGTCGCCGTGGGCGTCTCCGGAGACGGCGATACCGCCTCCATCGGCATCGGACAGTTCGTCCATCTCATGCGACGCAACTTGCCCATCCTCTACATCGTCGAGGACAACGGCGTCTACGGGCTGACGAAGGGGCAGATGAGCGCCACCGCCGACACCGGCTCGCGATCGAAAGCCGGCATCCCGAACGAACTGCCGCCCATCGACATCTGCGCGCTCGCCATCCAGCTCGGGGCGACCTTTGTCGCTCGCAGCTTCTCGGGCGACAAGAGCCAGCTCTCGGCGCTGCTCAGAGCCGCCATCGCCCATCGCGGAACGGTCGTGCTCCATGTCATCTCGCCGTGCGTGACCTTCAACGACCACGAGGGCTCGACCAAGTCATACGCCTACATGAAAGATCACGACGAGCCGCTGCAGGAGCTCTCTTTCGTGCCAGCCTTCAAGGAGATCGCGGTGGAATACTCCGCGGGGACGAGCGTGGAAGTCACCATGCACGACGGCTCGCTCTTGCGACTGCGCAAGCTTGAGGAGGAGTACGACCCGCGCGACAAGATCGGGGCAGTGAGCCGGTTGCTGAAGGCGCAGGCACTCGGCGAGATGATCACCGGCATCTTCTTCATCGATACCGAGGCCACCACCTTCCTCGACAGGCTGAACCTGGTCGATGGTCCGCTGGCCACCCTCCCGGAGGAGGCGGTGCGACCGTCGCGGGTGGTCTTCGACGAGATCATGGATTCGTTGCGGTAGCGCAGACCGCTTCTTGGCCACCGCCCTTGATGTCGTTCTCGCCGAAGTGTTCGCGCGGCGGAACCGCCAGCGAGGATGCCCGACACGCCAGGCAGGGGAAGCCGCGGCTGAAATCCAAGACAGCGTGGAAAGGGCGAGACGCAAGGCCGGCTTGCCACCCGGCTGCCGAACGGTGAGCCGCCACGGCTTCTGGATCCGTTGGTGGAGAAACTCGGTGATCAGAAACGCGTCATCGATCCTCGAGCGTTGAGGTTGACCGTCTGCTGGGCGAGCGAAGATCGGAAGCGCAGCCGGTTGCTCGTGCGGCACGAAGGCCGACCGTCCGAGCGGGGGTGACACGGGCCCGCAGCCTCAACCGCAGGGCGGTCTCTCTCGCCGGTACAGAGACACGCCTCGGACCCGGCATTGGCGAATGCGCCGCATCATGGCGGCCCTTGCAAGGAAGCTGCTCGTTGCAACCCGGCGCTTTGTCGACCTTCGCGGAGTGCCCTTGCACGCTCTGGGATGGTCGGCTTGTCAGGGGATATGCCGCTGGGGCCCGCTCCTCCGGAGGCGCAACGGGGCTTGTCGCGCATGCTGGTCAGGACATCAATCAGCGCGTGAGGCTTCCCGTCCTGCGCTGGCGAGGAGTTCCGCAACTCGCTCCAGATCCTTGCACGCATACTGACCGTCGCAGTGGAGCGTGAACAGCCGTCGGCTCAGGTCGCGCGCGCCTCCTTGCTCACCGCGAGGACCGTCTCCTCGAGCAACCGGTGGACGGCGGTGTATACGCGGTGCTCGAGGAGGCAGCGCTCCCCGCCGTGGACTCAGGAGGGAGCCTCCGCCAGGATTCGCTCGAGCTCCTCCGACTCGATGGGCTTTGCCACGTGCTGCTGAAACCCGCTTTCGGAGGCACGTTGCGCGTCCTCGGGCAATGCATATCCGGTCAAGGCGATGAGGTAGGCGCCCTTCAGCGCTTCATCGGAGCGGATGGCCCTTGCCACCTCGTATCCATCCATGCCGGGAAGGCCGATGTCGCAGAGCACGATGTCGGGTCGGAAATCGCGCGCCTTGGCGAGCCCATCGAGCCCGCTGTAGGCGACCCCGACCTGATGGAGACGGAGCTCGAGCAGCTCGCGGAGCGTCTCTGCCGCGTCCACGTTGTCCTCGATGATGAGCACGCGCCGGCGCGGGTGCGACGCGTCCAGGTGCGGCTGTTCGGCCTCGGTGGCCCCTGACGGCATGAGCGGCAGGTACACGGTGAACTCCGCGCCCTTGCCCAGGCCGGCGCTGTGGGCGGTGATCTTGCCGCCGTGGAGTTCGACGAGCCCCTTCGCGAGGGCGATGCCAAGACCAAGTCCACCCCCGCGGCTCCGGTCGAGCGAGGTGTCCGCCTGCATGAAGGGCTGAAACAGGTGCGGCAGCATCTCTGGCGCGATCCCGAGCCCGTTGTCAGCCACCTGGACCAGGGCGCGCTTCTCGCCGTCATCGCGCAGGATCGAGAGACTGGTCGCTCCCCCCCGCTGGCAGAACTTGGCGGCGTTCTGCAGGAGGTTGCCCATCACCTGAGCCAGGCGATCCCAGTCGCCATCGACGACGATGGGGGCGGGGGCGGGGGCGAGATTGAGTCGCACCCCGCTCCTCACGAAGAGCGAGAGGTGGTCCTCCACCATGCTGCGAGCGAGCTCGTTCAAGTCGACGGGGTGCCGTCGGAGCTGGATCTTGCCCCGCGCGACGCGCGTGAGGTCGAGGAGGTCGTCGACGAGTCTCGTCAGATGGCGAACCTGGCGGCGGATGATGCTGATGGCGCGCTTCGACTGCCCGCTGCCCGGCGGCGTTTCCTCGAGAATGGCCAGGCTATTCGTGATGGGGGCAAGCGGATTGCGCAGTTCGTGCGAGAGCGTCGCCAAGAAGCTGTCCTTGGCTCGACTCGCTTCCTCGGCCGCTCCGCGGGCCTCCTGGGCGATCCGAAGCAGCTCGGCGCGCTCTTGCAAGAGTCGCTGCCGCTCCGTGATGTCCTGGATGGTGGCCACCAGTCGGGCGGGATGGACTCCGTCATGCTGCAGCTGGCCCAGCATCCAGACCGAGCGGACCTCGCCGCTCGAATGGTGCACGACCCGGTACTCCCGGTCGATCCAATGGCCCCCATGCAGTGCCGAACGCAGCTGTGTGGTCATGCCCTCGCGGTCGTCGGGGTGCACGATGGCGAGCCAGTTCTCGATGGTCCTTTCGAAGGACGTGCCGATGCCCAGGATTGCGTCCAGGGCGGCCGTGCTCGTCCAGGTCTCCGTCGCGGCCTGCATGACGAACGTGCCCAGCCTCGCCACGCGCTGGGACGTGGTGAGGATCTCGAGAGCCTCCTTGAGGTCCTCCTCCCGCCTCCTTTGCTCGGTGATGTCCTCGATGACGACGAGGACGTGCTGCGGCGTGCTCGCGAGAACCTTGGCCGTGAGGTGGCAGCGAGACGGTTCCTCGAGATGGTAAAGCGAGAGCTCGCAGCTCGTCGTCGCGCCGGCGTTGTCGAGCGTCCTCCCGTAGAAGGCGTCGAAGCGGAGTCGATCGGCTTCGAAGAAGAACTGGCGGAACCGGTGTCCCACGAGGCGAGAGCGCTCTACTCGAAAGAGGCTCGCCCCCGCGAGGTTGATGGCTTGGACATGGCCGTGGATTCCCCGGAGCGTGACATAGCCGACGGGCGCGAGGTCGAAGAGTTCGGCATAGCGGCTCGCCGTTTGCGTCGCCTCCAGCTGCGTCGCCCGCAGTTCGTCGTTCTGGATCTCGAGCTCGATATGGTGGACGTCGAGGTCGTGCCAGAGCCGCTCCAACTCCTCGCCCGAGGGGTGGGGAGCGCTGCCCTTGCACCGCAAGAGCTCCTCGGCGCGACGGCGCAGTTGGGTGGGATCACCAGAACCGGCGCCAAGATTGTCCATGGTCACTCCTCGTCACGCTACCTCCGGCTTGCTTCCAGCGGATCCTGCCTCCGCGCGGTCCTTCAAGAAGATCCAAATGTCTTCCCCGTGAGGGGAGATCCAGACGCTCGAAGAGTCTGGGTGCGGGGCGCCATCGAGGCGCGCCTCGATGGCTGCCGGCACCTTCTCCCGGAGTGCCTGCCGGCACTTCTCCTCGAAGCTGGACCCGCGCATCCTGGGAAAAGCCTCGAAGAAGTCCATCCCTTTCACCTCCTCGCGCTTGCGCCCGAGCAACCGTTCCGCATTGTGGTTGAAGCAGGTGACTTCGGCCTTATCGCTCAGAGTGCAGAAGCCGTCGCCGAGGTCATCCAGGATGGTTGCCAGTCTCTCCGAGGACCGCTGGCGCTCCTCGTTCAGATGCTTCTTGTCCTCGAGGTCGAGGAGGACCACGTACCACTTCAGGACCTCGCCCGGCCGGTTCCAGGCCGGTGCTGCGAACATCTCGAACCATCGCCAGGTGCTGTCCTTGCCGCGGATGCGGAGCTCGGCGCGCAGAGGCGTTCGGGACGTCACGGCGTCCCTCCACTGCGTCCTCACCCGGTCGCGATCGGCGGGGTGGACCTGCGCGAGCCACCCGTTCCCGAGCTGCTCGGGTTCCGGGATCCCCGTGTACTCGATCCACATCTTGTTCAGGTGATCGCAGGTGCCGTCGGGT
>Ga0335081_10022086_pt1 | contig 10292 bp, 8 predicted proteins | sample Lox_Sample_35_FD_206713 | JGI IMG/M metagenome (GOLD analysis project Ga0335081, IMG submission 206713) | Soil microbial communities from Loxahatchee National Wildlife Refuge, Florida, United States - Lox_Sample_3.5 | ecosystem: Environmental > Terrestrial > Soil > Wetlands | place: USA: Florida...
ACCAGCGCCTCCCCCTGCGCATCAAGGCGATGATCTCGGTAGGAACCCTTACGGGAACCCTCCAATCCGTCACCGAAGTTCCGCCCGTTGCAGCATCCCCCGCTCCGGGCGCCCTCCCGCCCGCCCACGGAAGCGATTCGCCGGCCGGCACAGGCAATCCGTCACCGCAGCCTTAGCCGGTCGCCGCGAAAAGTCCGAACTTCGAGCGACGAGCCCCTCATCTCGACGGTAACCGCCCCGTCGCGGTCGGTCTGAAATAATCGACCGGCGCCAGTCGGCAGTTGAAAGCGGCTGGCGAGACCTGCCGAATCGTCGCCGCGGGCCCGGCTGCCGGCTAAGACCACAACCTGCGGCAAAACCCTCTGGAGCAGGCTCAGGCCCGCGGCTGAGTCGAGGGAGGAACGATCGCCCGTAAAAACACGGCTGCGAATCTCCGCGCCGGACTGCGCGAGCCGCATGCTGGCTGCGCTCGACATTCTACTCGCGACGAGGGCGGTGTTTTCGCCGGACTCGACCCGCAGCACGACGGCGCCGCTGACCGCGAGGCTTGGACTTCCGGTGCTCGAAGCTGTCCGCACCAGCCGAAGCTCGGCGCCGCCGAGCCTGAGCCTGTCTCCCGCCGCCAGGGTTCGCAGACGGACCCCGCGACGGCGAGCTTCGCCGAGAATCGGGTCCAACTCCTTCGGCGTGTAGTCCGTCTGTCGAGTTGGCCCGCCCGCCCCGTACCAGAGTTCGCGCACCTGGAAATCCTGGAGAATGGCCCTGACGCCCTCGAGGCTGCCTTCGTGGAAGTCGATAACCAGGAGGATGTCAAGGGTCTTCATGCCGCGAAACCACAAATACGGCGAGACGACGTTTTCCCCCGGGTCCCAACGCTGCGCATAGGCGAAGCCGGGGGGCCCGCGGCGCCAGGCTCCGCCCGCCCCGATCAACACTGTGGACCGATCCGGCAGCACCAGCAAGGTTGCCAGGCCGCCGCCGCAGTCGAGCGAAGTGAGCTCCAAGGCGCCCGCCGGAAGGCGCGGGGCGAAAGGAGCAGTCGCCACGAGCAGGGCCAGTGCGGCGAACCCAAAGGAGGAGAGCAGAAAGCCGGCGCGGCTTCGGCGAAGAGTCAAGGCCGCAGCGAGTAACGCGAGCGCAAATCCTGCGGCCACCACGGCAGGCGGCGACGGGACACGGTACGAGAGCCACGCGGGAAGGTGCGGCGCCTCGGCGATCGAGAAAAGCGCAGCGAAGATTTTTGCCAGGCCCTTGGCAGGCCACGCGGCCCAGGCTGGCGCCACGGTGGCCAGCGCGACGGTGGGTATGGCGACGGCGAGGAGCACGGCCATGAGGGGCACGGCCAGAGCGTTCAGCCCCACGCCGGCAAGCGTCACGCGGTGAAAGGTCTCGGCCATCGGCAGCAGCAGCCCGATTTGGAGTACGGCCGAAAGCAGCACCAGGTCTGCCAGCCGAAAGGTTACATCCAGCGGCCAGATGACGAGCCTCCGCGCGGCTTCCGGACGGCGGCCGAGGAGGCGGAAACGCCGCCGAAGAAACCCGATGAGCATTCGCAGGTCCAACCGGAATTGGGCGGTGCGGGGCGGGAGCGCAGCGTCCTGCTCCACGACGTCCAGATGCCGAAGCGCGCGGCGGTAGGGCTCAATCGTCAAGTTCAGCAGGGGCCCGGCGAGACCCACGATCAGGAGAGCGGCCGAAAAGGAAAGTTGGAACCCTGTTTCGAACAACCAGGCAGGCCGGGCCAGCAATAGGAGCAGGGCGGCCAGGCCAACCGAGTTCAGCGCCGTGTAATCGCGGTCGAGAAGTTGGGCCACGATAAAGGCTACCAGCATCAGCGTTGCCCTTACGGTCGGGGCGCGCTGTTCGACCAGAAAGGCGTAGCCGAGGAGAGCCACCAGCAGCAGCGCGTGGCGCCACCTTCGGCGAAGCCCGAGAAGGCGCAGCAGTCCCAGCACCAGGGCCGCGATCAATCCCACGTGCAAGCCGGCGATGACCAGCAGATGATAGAGGCCGGTGGAGCGGAAGTGGTCGAGGGTGGCGGAGTCGAGCGACGAACGGTCTCCGAGCAGGATCGCCTTGAGCACCGCACCGTCGCGCCCTTCGGGAGACCACGGGGGATAGAGGCGGTCGATGGCGTGCCGCACCGTGCGTCGGGCCGCCTCCGCGAAACGTCCCGGGCCCGGTGCGGGCGCGAGGGGCAGCTTGCGGAAATGCCCGGCGCCCTCGATGCTTCCCTCCCAGAAGAGGTCCTCAATCGACGCGGCCCTTTGCCTAAAATCGAAGCTTCCGGGGTTGGCGTAGACGCGCGGGCGCCGCAATTGCAGCGCGGCTTCGATGCTGTCGCCCTGATGCAGAGTTGGAGATTCGCTCGAGATCGTCTCGTCGCGGGCGGCGTCTGCCGCCAGCCGAAGGCGCAGCTTTCCATTGACCGAGAATGTCGACGGAGGGCCGTTCGCGGCGGCTTGGGCAATCTGGGTGGCCTCGATGTCGAACTGCAGACCTGACGGGGTGGGGACCGGATCCGAGAGCAGGTGTCCCTGAAGTTCGACCGGGCGGCTTAGATCGATCCCCCACGATTCGAGATGGCTGAGGTGACGGGGCGGGAACCGGAAGGCGAAAAGCAGCGAAGCCGTTGCGCCGGCCAGCACGAAGCCGGCGAGTACCGCGGCCGCGGCCCAGTTCTCGCGTTTAGCGCGGACCAGCGCTGCGCCTACCAGCACGCATGCCGCGGAGGCGAGCATGAGCTCGGGAATCGCCCGCACCGCGGTGGCTTCGCTGGCTTGCGGCGACCCCGCGCCAGCGATGCCGATCGCGAAGGCGGCCGCGACATAGATGGCGGGGCTGCCCAGCCGCCGGCTCTGATCGCCGGCATCCTGACGCGATGGCTTCGGGCTGGAGCCTGAATTCAAAAGTCACGACCGGTGAGCAGAGGTCCGCCGCGGATCGGCGCGCGGCCGGATCTCGGCCGCCCAGGCTGTTCCTGCGACCGTCAGGGTCCCAAGCACACACCAAAGACTAGTACAATTACACCCAGGTGATTCTAAAAATGCCTGCTCCCGGCGACATCTTCGGCCACTACCGGATCGAAGAACAACTGGGCGAAGGCGCGTTCGGCACCGTGTTTCGCGGCGAGGACATCCGCCTGCACCGCAAAGTGGCCGTCAAGATCCTGCACGCACGCATCGAGGAAGACCCGGAGGCCTGGGGCCGGCTGTTGCGGGAGGCGCGCGCCGTCTCGGCCCTGAACCATCCGAATATCTGCGCGCTTTACGACATCGGCGAAGAAGAGGGTCTCGGTTACTTCGCCATGGAGTATGTCGAAGGGCGCAGCCTGGGCGAAATTCTGCGCGACGGACCCCTGCCTGTGGCCACGGCTCTTTCTTACGCCGTGCAGATGGCGGGTGCTCTGGCGCACGCCCACGGCCGCGGCATCGTTCATCGCGATTTGAAAGCCTCCAACGTGATGATCACCCCCGGGAGCGAGGCCAAGCTCCTGGACTTCGGCTTGGCGCGCCGGCTCGGGAGCCTGGCGATCGAATCCGTGTCCAAGTCCCGCCAATCGCTGACGGATCTCGGCGGGCTCGCCGGGACCCTTTGCTACATGGCCCCGGAGGTGCTTCGGGGCAAACCGGCCGACGTGCGGAGCGACCTCTGGTCGCTCGGTGCGCTCCTCTACGAAACCCTGTGCGGCCGGCTCCCGTTCCAGGGCGAAACGCCCTTCGAACTGAGCCTGGCGATTATGGTGGAGGAGCCGCCCGCCCTGCCGCCGGGCCTGCCCGTGTCGGTGCGAGCCATCGTGACCAAATGCCTCGAAAAGGACCCCCAACAACGATACGGAAACTGCGAGGAACTGCGCGCCGCACTCGAGCGGGCGCGTGCTGAGCTTGGTGGTTCGCGATGGAGATCGCTCTTCCGGATCCGATCGCTGGGGCTCGCCGCCTTCACGCTCGTGCTGGTGCTCGGGCTGGTGCTCGGCTGGCGCAGGCATCACGAGGGGACCGCAGCCGTTGCGCCCCGCGCCGGTGCGATCCAGACTCCCCTGCCGCAAAAACAAGAAGCCGCGGGTCCCCCGGCCTCTATACCCACTGGGCCGGCAGCCGGTCGTGCCGCGAAGCGGGCAGCGCCGCCGTCGCGCAAGTTCCCGGGCGATCCGAATATCGAGGTTTGGGCAAACTCGAAATCGAAGGTCTACCACTGCCCCGGCAGCCGCTGGTACCGCCGGACCGCTCAGGGCGAATTGCTCAAGCAGCGGGAGGCCCAATTGAACGGCTACCATCCCGCGTCCGGGCTGGCTTGCCCGTAGTATCCGGCATCGGGCTGCGTTTCGACCGCCCCGCCCCGGCCTCTCGGCACGTTCTGGTCTGCTCATCACGCCCGATAAAGCTTCGCCACCGCCTCGATGTGAAACGTTTGAGGGAACAGGTCGAACATCTCCATCGATTCCAGCCGGTAGCCGCGCCCGAGGAGCAGGGCCAGGTCGCGCGCCAGGGCCGGCGGGTGGCACGACGCATAGTGGATACACGCGGGGGCGATCTCAGCCAGGCGCTGAAGGGCGCTGGCGTCCACGCCGGCGCGCGGAGGATCCACCACCACTAGGTCGGGCGCCGCCTGCGCGTACCGGCGCAGGAATTCGGCCGCAGTGGTGGCCACCGCCCGCGCCCTGGGGTTGCCCAGGCAGCGGACGTTGTGCGCCAAATCCGCCGCGGCCTGGGGGTGGGCTTCCACTGCCGCCACCTGGTGGAAGCGGTGGGCGAGAGGCAGGGTGAACAAACCGACTCCCGCGTGAAGATCAAGAGCCAAGCTTCGCGCGCGCCCCTCGTAGCTCGTGAGTGCGTTCACGAATTGCGGTAAGAGGAAGCGTGACGCCTGAAAGAAGGAGCCCGGAGTGATTTCATACTCGTAGCCGCCCACGCGGTAACGCAGCCGCGGCTTTCCGAAGCTCAGGATCTCGGCGCCAGGCCCCCGCCGCGCCAAGGGGCGGGCCGGCCGCGCGAGCGGTGGCGTTGGGCGCGGAGCGCCGGGCTCCAGGCGTACGCCCACCACACCGGGCAACGACGCCATGCACTCGCCGGCCAGCTTTTCAGCGTCCGCAAAGCCGGCGCCGTAGAGCGTCAGCATCACCTGCTCGTCCTCCTGGTCGGCGAGAAGTACCAGTTCGCTGCAGCCTTGGAGGCGCGCCATCCACTGCGCGCCGCCAAGTTCGCCGAGGATCGCGTTGAGGCGAGGCGAGCAGATCAGGCACGCGTCGATGGGCGCCAGGCGATGCGAGTTGGCCTCAAAGAATCCGAGGGCCGCCTGCCCATCGTCGCGGCGGCCGAGCTGCAGCCGCACCTGATTGCGGTAGTGCCAGGGGTCCGCAGCGTGAACGGCGATTTCGCCGGGCCATTCAATGCGGCCGATTCGCTGCAGGGTCTCGCGTAGAATCTCGCGCTTGACCTCGCTTTGGCGGGTCGCCTCCAGGTGCTGGTAATGGCAGCCGCCGCAGCGGCCGAAGTAGGGGCAGGGTGGCGCGGTGCGCTCCGCCGAGGGCTCGATCACGCGCCGCAGGCGTGCATGGACAACGCCCTTCGCCTGGCGCAGCGCTTCCGCCTCGACGCGCTCGCCGGGGAGCACGCCCGCCACGAGCACCGTATGCCCCGCGTGGTAGCCCAGCGCGCCCCCGCCATACACGAGCTTTTGCGCGGTGAGCTCGAACCGCGAAAGCGCCTCGTTGTCCATCGTCGCAATCCCGGCCGCGCCGCTAAGCCCCCAGGTAAAACAGGCTGAGGCGCGGGACGCCGTAATGTTCGTAAAGGCTGCGCTTCAAAAACTGGCGGTCGAGGGCCTCGAGCTGCGCCCCGCCCATCTTGCTGCGGTAGGGCGCCACGCCGCGTTCCACGTCGCGACGCAGCTCGACCAGCCGCTCCGCCGGGCAGGCGCGGGTGACGGCAGCCGCCAGCTTCTCTTCGAGCGCCGCGAGTTGGCGTTCGAGCGGTTGGACGTCGGCGGGCGCCTCGCGGGTCCCGATGGCCAGCGCCTCGAGCGCGGCCGCGGCCTCTTGGAGATCCTGGGCCAGCACCTGCTCAGTGGGTGCCGTGCTCCGGTGGAGGCAATTCCGGGCCGCTTTGCGCAGGGCCTCGGCGTTACCCTGAAAGTAGGACTGGAGCTGATCGAGGGTGAAAGGCGCTGGGTCTGCGCCCCGGGACGAGGGGCGGCGCGCCTGGTCCTGGGCGCCGGGCTTCATCTCCTCAGCGGCCTCCAGCACGCTCTGGGTACAGTAGGCGAGGGCATTGATCTTGCGGAAGCGGGCCGGCCGACGCGCGTGTTTTTCAAAGGCGCGCTCAATGCCCGTCCGCACGGCGCCGAGCGGGATGCCGGCTTCCTTCCAGGCGTCGATCAGCGCCCAATCGAGGGTGGACAGCAGGGTGGCCGTGCCCCGGCAGCGGCGAAAGCATTCTTCAATCTCGGTGAAATACTCGAAGTAGTTTTCCACTTGACATGGCGGCTTTGCGCTGGCCGGCGGCCGGGCGCGGCCGCAGCGCCCGACCGTTCAACGCTTGGCGCCGGGCGCCGGGCGCAGGGCCGGCGCCTTCTTTTTGGCCTTGACGCCCGCTCCTGCCGCTTCGGCGGCGTTTCTCTGGTAAATGAGCCGCAGCCCATCGAGCGTGAGCCAAGGGTCCACCGGCGGCTTGTAGCGCGAGGCCCCCGCCACCAGCGAAGCCTGGCCCCCGGTGGCCACCACGCGGGTGCCGGCGCCGAGCACGCCGATGAGGCGTTCCAGAATGCCGTCCACCAGGCTCACCGCCCCGTAGAACAGCCCCGATTGCATGCTGGCCACCGTGTTGGTGCCGATCACGCGCTCGGGCTCGCGGATTTCCACCCGGGGCAGGCGGGCGGCGCGCGCGAACAGCGCCTCGGCCGCGATGCCGAGGCCGGGACAGATGATGCCGCCCAGGTATTCGCCGTTTTTCGACACGGCGTCGAAGGTGATGGCCGTGCCAAAATCGACGATCACGCAGGGGCCGCCGTACTTCGCGAAAGCCGCCACTGCGTCGGCGATGCGGTCCGCGCCCACTTCCTGGGGATTGTCGTAGTGGATGGCCATGCCGGTGCGAGTTCCGGGCTCGAGGAACAGGGCTTTGATGCCGAAGTACTTCTGCGCCATCTCCTCCAGAAGCCCGTTGAGCGGGGGCACGACGCTGGCGATCATCATTCCGGTGATGAGGCGCGGCTCGAGGCCCTCGAGCGCGAACAGGTTTCGGATCAGGATGCCATACTCGTCCGCCGTCTGCTCGCGGTTGGTGGTGAGCCGCCAATGGGCGCGCAACTCGTCGCCCGCGAAGACTCCGAGCACCGTGTTGGTGTTGCCGACGTCGATGACTAGCAGCATAGGCTAGGCAACAGCGCAGAAGTCACAAGACAGAAGACAGGAGTCAGGAGACATGTTCCCGGTCGTGTCTCCTGCTTTCTGTTCAAGCCAGGTCCTTACCTCTTCGTCGGGGACCGTCTCGCCGTCCTCGGCCGCCGCAAGGCTGCCTTTTACCTTGCGCTCGAACCATTCGTTGTACGCAACCAATTGTTGGACTGCCTTCTGTCTCCTGAATCCTGCCTTCTGTCTCCTGACTCCTGAATTCTGTCTCCTGCCTTCTGTCTCCTGCCTCCGTCATTTTACTTCCACAATCTCGCCCGCCACCAGCGCCTCTTCGCGGCCGTCTTCGCGGCGCACGCGCAGGGCGCCGCCGGGCTCCAGGCCCGCCGTGATGGCCTCGAAGCTGCCCGCGCTCGTCAGCACGCGGATGCGCTTGTCGCGCGCGTAGCTGGAGACGGCGCTCCAGCGCTTCACAATCGCCGCACTGCCCTCCGCCAGCAGCAGGCGATATTCCTTCTCCAACTCGCGCAGCAGCGCGGCCAGAATCTGCGCGCGCGCGTAGACCTTGCCGCCCTCCAGCCGCAGCGAGGTGGCGATCTCCCGAAGCTCATCGGGGATGGCCCGATGGTTCACGTTGATTCCGATCCCGATCACCACCGCGTGCAGCCGGTCGATTTCCGCGCTCATCTCGGTGAGAATCCCGCAGAGCTTCTTGCCGTTCAACAACAGGTCGTTGGGCCAGCGAATGTCGGGCGTGAGGCCGGTGGAGCGCTCCACCGCCGCCTGGGCGGCCACGCCGGCCATCAACGTGAGGGCGGGCGCCACCGCGGGCGCCAGCGGCGGACGCAGAATGACCGAGGCGTAAATGCCGCTCGAACGCTCCGAGTACCAGGTGCGCCCGAAGCGTCCGCGGCCGGCCGTTTGCTCCTCCGCCAGCACCACCGTGCCGTGGGCGGCGCCTTCAGCGGCCAGGCGCAGCGCCACCTTGTTGGTGGAGTCGATCCGGAAATAGTGCACGATCTTGTGCCCAATCTCGCTCTCGCCAAGCTCGGCGCTCAGCAGGCCCGGCGTCAACAGGTCCGGGAGCCTGGCAAGCTGATAGCCCGTTCCGTGATGGCCCTTGATCTCCACGCCCAGCGCGCGCAACTTCTCGATCCAGTCCCAAACGGTGGAGCGGGGCACGCCGATCTCGGAGGAAATCTTCGGCCCCGGCACTATCACGGTGGCGTTCTCCACCAGAAGGTGAATGAGCTTGTCGAGGCGGCGATCGGTGGGGACGGGTGCGTTCATCGGCGGTGGCGCCTGGGCGCTCGGTGATGCGGTCTCCCGGGCCCGGATTGTCGCGCCCCTGATTCTACACTGCCTTGGGGGCGACGGGCCGCTTCATTCATCGGATTCTCCGATTGATTCATTGGCATATTGGGTCAATGGCGCCAGGCAGCCAGTAACTGATTGCAGCTCGCGCACTCTCGAGAGAAACATTGAAGTTGGCAGGAGGCCGGCCGCGAGCCGCTAACCGGGAGAGGCTGGCGCGCGCTTAGAACCCTGGTCGCAGGATTCTGCGCTTTTCTGGCACGATATCTGGGGCCACATCGGCTTGGCCCTTTGTTTATGCCCTTTGGAACGAGATTTTGAGAGCGTCCAACTCTTGACTTTCGACTCTCGACGGTTGACTTCCTGTTGGGTTCCGGCTACGCCGGATTAGGGCCGGGGGAAGGGATACATGAGCCATCCGATTGCGATGGCAATGCCCACAAACAGGGCGAACGATTTCAGGGCGTAGAGCACCCGTTCGCGGTTAGTGTCTTTGGCAATGGTGCCAAACACCACCGAGACCAGGAACGCAAAGAGCACCATGGCGGGAAAGTGGGAAATGATCATTGCTGAACTCGAAGACCGAGGCTAGCACAGGGGCGCCGAGCCCAGCAAGGCTCGCGAGTAAGTCGGCGACGGGCCACGTTGTACGGGCGCCCCTTGGGGTGCCCTGAGATTGTCTTCTGGCGTGGCCCGGCGGCCTGGTTTCAGCGAAATAGAAGCGGAGGCAAGAAGGGCGGCCACGCTTTTCGCTTGACTTCTGCGCCTGAGTAATGATACGGTTATTGTCTCAATTTGGACGGGAGGCAGGGGTCTGTTGTCAGTTGTCCGTCGCGGGGCGCTGTTTGGAGGTAGGTCGTTGTTCGCAGATCGTAGTTCGCGGATCGTAGTCAATGGTCAGTGGTCTGGGGTGCCCCCGGTCGCACCCTCGCGGGCGCGGTCGGTTGGCACTCGCGAAAATTTAAAATGTTACGAACGAACCCGTCAACTTATTGAAAACACAGTGATTCCATTTTTGGAATTCGTCCGAACCCGTCAACTTATTGAAAACAAGAATGATAGAGCTTTTATCCCGTCATGTAACTGAAACCAAATGCGTTAGATGTTTTAAGGGGCTCAGAATCGATGGCCCTCTCGGCGAAATGGGTTCCGGGGCGGGAGGAGGGTCGGATGGGCCGCAGGCGCGGTGCCGACGAAAATTCAAAATGTTACGAACGAACCTACCAACTTATTGAAAGCATTGATATTCCATTTTTGGAATCCGCTCGAACCAACCAAGCTATTGAAAACACGCATGATAGACCCAATAACCAACCATCTTGTTGAAACAAAGGGTGATAAGTCACAGCTGGAGCGTCTCAAAGATCCGAAATGCGATCAAGTGATTGAAAACGCTGATGATATGGCAACAAGCTCAGTATGTTATTGAAACCAGAGGTGATAGGCTCGGCTTTCTGCGCTCCCGAGGGCTCGGCCATCGGTGCAGGCAGGGTACCCCCCACCCCATATCATGCAAAGCCCTAATGTGCCTTAGAATGAATGAGATACGAAATTCGGGAGGCCGTGCCAAAGCCGGAATGTCTTTTAGAATGATGGAGTTGTAAAAGTTACACAAAGCCAAAGTGAGAAA
>Ga0335081_10022087_pt1 | contig 10291 bp, 7 predicted proteins | sample Lox_Sample_35_FD_206713 | JGI IMG/M metagenome (GOLD analysis project Ga0335081, IMG submission 206713) | Soil microbial communities from Loxahatchee National Wildlife Refuge, Florida, United States - Lox_Sample_3.5 | ecosystem: Environmental > Terrestrial > Soil > Wetlands | place: USA: Florida...
CCATTGAACGCAATCTGGTGTTCCCGCTCGCGAACCTGGTTGCCACGGGCCAGATACGCCTGGGAGATTTTGTCCGCGTTGACCTCAGCCCGGAAGGCCGCCTCACGTTCGTGAAGGAAGCCGAAGGCGCGATGGTTCCAATGCTGATGGAGAGATACGGAGCAGCCGCGGGTGCTCCGGCACTAGCGAACCGCACGGCGCGTCCGATCGCAAAACCCAAAGAGTTTACCGCCTCACCTGGTAACGAAACAAAGTAAACTCCGACGGAGTGAACTAAGCCCAGCGAAAGCTGGGCTTTTTTATTGGGAGCTCAAATCAGCTTTCGACCTGCATCGCAATCTCCTGAATCACGCCCCGCAGCATCGCGACGAAATCTCCGCGCACGCGCTCGGCAGTTTCAAAAACTTCTTCCGAGCTGAGTGGCTTGTCAAGAATTCCGGCAGCCATGTTGGTAACGCAGGAAATGGCGAGAACATTGATTCCCATGTGTCGGGCCGCAATCACTTCCGGAACCGTTGACATGCCGACCAGATCGGCGCCGATCGCGCGCAGGTAGCGGATTTCGGCAGGAGTCTCGTAGCTCGGGCCGGCAAGCGCCGCGTATACGCCCTCGTTCAAAGTTTTGCCGAGTTTGTTCGCAGCAGTCTGCGCAAGCTCCCGGTATTTTTTCGAATAGGCATGCGTCATGTCCGGAAAGCGTTCGCCGAAACGGTCGTCGTTCGGTCCAATTAGGGGATTCTGCCCTTGCAGATTTATGTGATCGCCAATGAGCACCAATGCGCCTTGTTTGTATTCGAGATTGATGCCTCCCGCAGCGTTGGTAAAGATAACGGCGCGAATTCCCATGCGGCCGAAGACCCGAACTGGAAACGCCACCTGCTGCGCGGAATAGCCTTCATAAAGGTGTACCCGGCCTTGCATTGCAATTACGGGGACGCGCTCCACGTATCCGACAACCATCTGTCCGGCATGGCCTATCGCAGTAGAGCGCGGAAAATGGGGAATCGTCGTGTAAGGGATGCGCACGGCATCGGAAAGCTCGTCCGCAAAGCTTCCCAGCCCCGAGCCGAGCACGAGCCCAATTCGCGGGCGCAGCGAAATGTGCGAGAGGAGAAATTGCGAGGCGGATTCGGCGCGAGAGAATTCGTCAGTGCTCCCGGCGTCGTTGTTTGCAGTCAACATACGTGATTTGCAGAGTGAGATCTTCCTTCGTGTTCCTTCGTGGTTATAGGTTTTAAAACCACAAAAGACACGAAGGAACGCCTAAAACTTCCTCTCGAATTCATTGAACTCCTGCTCCAGCTTCCATTGCAGGCGAGCCTTTTGGCTCTCATCAAGAAATCTCTTGCATGAGCCTGTTTCCGCTGAACTGCCCGGATTCTCGCTTGTGCACGCTGCGACCGCTCGCGCGTGTTTCACATCGGCCCAAAGACTCGCGCCTGGCAGAAAGCTGTGCTCCAGGCTTTCGCGGGCCATCTCTTTCAGATCTAAGTAAGACAAGTTGTAAGTTTCGAGCGCACGCAAATATTCATGCGTCATATCCGAGCGCGAGACGCCCTCGTCATCGGTGGCGAGGGCAACGGGAACGCCGAACTTGCGATAGATCGGGAAAGGATGGTCCTTACCCTGCACGCCGAGGATCGTGGCATTCGAGGTCAGGCAAATCTCAACTAGAATCTTCCGCTTCGCCATTTCGTGCAGAAGATCGATCGCGTTGTGTTCGTTCATTACCGAGACGCCGTGCCCAATTCGCTCGGCGTGGCCGAGTTCGATTGAATGGCGAATGTGAAAACTCAAACCTTCCGGCGGAACCAGGCCCATGGCGAGTTCACCCGCATGAAGGCTGATGTGCACCTTGGGATAAACGCCGTGCAGATAATCGAGCATGCGCATGTGCAGGTTGAAATCGCGCATGGGAATGTACCAATCTTCCGGCATGACGAGATTCAGCCCGACAACACGTGCATCGACCGATGCGAGCTCAAACCCGGTCAGTATCTGTGCGAATACCTGTTCTGGCGGAATCCCGCGCAAAACTTGATAAAGGTATCGCACCGTGACATCGCAGGCCGGCAGCGCCGATCCAGTACCGCAGTGCAAGTTTTCCTGAATAACTTGCTGATCGCGATCAAGTTCGCGACGAGCAGCTGCGACCGCGTCGGCTAGCCCGCCCGATAACAACTGCTCTCGCATTATTTTGAAATCCGGATTCCATCCGACTTTGGCGCCCAATTCCGCCGATTGCATGCCGCCAACCGTGTGCATGAGCTCGACATATTGCAGATGATCGGCCGCAGCGCGTTCCATCGCTCGCGCGATCTCATCGCCGATGTGATTCTGAAAGGGCGCATCAAATTTGAAAAATGTTGCGAAAAAATGATCGTGTCCAGACTCGCGCCCCCGCTCCCAATTGCGCATGGACCAGGCGTCGACGATGGAGTTATAGAAATTCTGGTCGTGAAAAGCGCATTCCGCCGCCGGTTTTTGCGTGGCTCCGCCGCAACTTGTATCGCACTCGCCGCTGACAGCAGTCATTGTCGCTCGATCAACGCACAATTTGTCCCGCGCAGCGTAATCGATCAAGTCTTCCGCATAAACCGCACCGCCGAGGTGATTGTGCAGGTCTCCGCCCTTTGGCATCTCGCGCAGGAATGGCAATTCCAGTTCCGGCTCATGACGAATGCTTTCGAAATAACGGCTGGCCCGCTGCTCAGGAGAGGCGCCATTCGATTGTGCAAGCGTCGGCGCTGTGCAGAGAATTACGAACAAAAACGTATGCGAAAAATTCCGCCGCAAAAATCCCCCTATGAAGACGTGAGAGGTGAAACGGCATTTTACCTTTTCGCCGAAGAACTGGTGCTTGTTGATTTTCTCAATGCGCGATGATCAAGATTCCCGCAATCGAAGCCGACATGAGATTCGCCATGGTTCCGGCGAGCATCGCTCGTAATCCAAGCCGGGCAAGATCGCCTCGGCGGTTAGGCGCGAGCGCACCGATCCCGCCGATCTGAATTCCGATCGAGCTGAAGTTGGCGAAGCCGCAGAGCGCGAACGTTGCGATGGTGAACGAGCGCGGATCGAGCACGGCTCTCTGCGGTCCGAGCATGGAAAAGGCGACGAGTTCGTTGAGCACCATGCGCGTGCCGAGCAGATTACCGATTGCGCGGCAGTCATGCCAGGGAATGCCGATGAGCCATGCCACCGGTGAGAACAGGACGCCAAAAATTCCTTCGAGGCTTGAGGGAAACCAGCCGATATGGTGATGAATACCGCCGAAAATCCCGTCGGTCAATGCGATCAGCGCGAGAAACGCAATCAGCATGGCGCCGATGTTGAGGGCCATGTGCAGGCCGTCACCAGTGCCGCGTGCGATTGCTCCGAGAAGGTTCTCCTGCTTTTCCTTCTTTTCTTCGCCTTCTGGCATGACGACCTTACCGGCCGTTTTCGGCTGCCCGGTTTCGGGCACCAGCATTTTCGAAATCAGAATGGTGCCGGGAGCGGTCATGATGACGGCGCTGAGCACGTGCCGGGGCTCCGCGCCGAAGGCAAAATACGCGGCCATGATCGAGCCGGAAACGTGAGCCATGCCGCTGGTCATAACGGTCATCAGTTCGGATTGCGTGAGGTCGGGAAGGAATGGACGGATGGTTACGGGCGCTTCGGTTTGTCCCATGAAGATGCTGGCCGCTACGTTGAGCGATTCGGCGCCGCTTGCGCCCATGAAGCGCGTCATGGCCCATGCCGCGCCGCGAATGATGATCTGCATGATGCCGACGTGATAGAGAATCGCGAACAGGGCACAGATGAAGATGACGACAGGCAAAACCTGGAACGCAAAGATGAAGCCGATATTCGAGTGCTGCTTGCCCAATTCGCCGAAGAGGAATTCGGAGCCGAAGAACGAATAGGCGAGCACGCGGTTCGCAGCATCGCCAATGACCTGAAACATGCGGCGGCCGATGTCGACCCGCAACACGAAAATGGCGAAAGCGATCTGCAGGCCGAGTCCCCACGCCACGGTTTTTGTGCGAATAGCGCGCCGATTGGTGGAGAACGCAAAGGCGAGGCCCAACATCGTGAGCAAGCCCAGCAGTCCAGTGAATCGCCCCAATTTAAGCGCCCCCCTAAGCTATGACGGTTAGCTCCGTCTCTCGGCAATATGCCCGCTCATTCATTCCCGATCACGCGAAGTACCAAAGGTTTTTTGCTTGGCGCTGCATCAGTAATTTTGAAACTCTTTTCCAGCAGCGCCGTCGCCTGTTCAGCCTGAGCTTCTGAATTGTAATGGATGGTGCAAAGCGGCTCGCCGGGCGCAACTCGATCGCCCAGCTTTCGATGCAAGACTATGCCCACCGCCGGATCGACGGAATCTTCCTTCTTGGCTCGTCCGCCGCCGAGAACAACCGATGCGACGCCGATCGCGTGGCAATCGATCTCGCCGATGAAACCGTTCTTCAAACTGCTGACAGGGCGAGTGTGCTTCGCCCGCGGAAGCAGGGAAGGATCGTCAATCGCGCGAACGTCGCCGCCCTGTAATTGCACCATCTCGCGAAACTTCTTCAGCGCCTCGCCGGATTCGAGCAATCCCTTTGATTTTGTCTTCCCGTGCTCAACAGAATCGCTGATATTGCCCAGATATAACATCCATCCTGCTAATTCGAGGCACAGCTCTTTCAGATCCTCAGGTCCACCGCCGCGAAGCACATCGATGCATTCAATGACTTCAAGCGAGTTCCCCACATTTATGCCCAACGGCTGGTCCATGTTCGTGATCAGCGCAACCACTTTCTTTCCCGCGCGCTTTCCGGTCTCGACCATCAACTCAGCCAGGAAAGCGGCGTCTTCTTCTTTCTTCATGAATGCGCCGGAGCCGGTCTTCACATCGAGTACGAGCGCGTCGATTCCTTCCGCCAGCTTCTTGCTCATGATGGAAGCGCAAATCAGATAGGGACTCTCGACCGTAGCCGTCACGTCGCGTAGCGCATACAGCTTGCGGTCGGCAGGCGCGATTTCCGCAGTCTGGCCGATCATGCAGCATCCGCATTGCTTCAAGATGCGCCGAAAGTCTGCCGTGCTCAGGTTGACATTGAATCCGGGAATTGACTCCAGCTTGTCGAGTGTGCCGCCAGTGTGCCCGAGTCCGCGCCCGCTGATCATGGGCACGACCACTCCGGCAGCGGCGGCAAGCGGCGCGAGCACGAGCGAGGTTTTGTCGCCGACACCGCCTGTGGAGTGCTTATCGACCTTCGCAACCGGGAATTCGGTGAAGTCCAGCACCTCTCCGGAATGCAACATAGCATTGGTCAGGGCTGACGTTTCGCCGCGTGTCATGCCCCTCAGCACCACAGCCATCAGCCACGCGGAGACCTGATAGTCCGGGATTTCTCCCCGGGTGTATGCGGCAATGAACGACTCGATCTCGGCGGAGGAAAGTTCCTGCCCGTCGCGCTTTTTGGTGATGACATCGACAGCGCGAATCGGCGTCGACCCCTCTGCTGCCTTCGCTCCAGGTTTCACTGAAAACGAAACCCCTCTGGCAGAAGCTGCGTGATCGGCATTTCTCTCCAGCCGCTGGCGCTTTGGAATATGACGATTGCTTCGGGTCCAAATTCGTAGATCACCTGCCGGCAAGCTCCGCAGGGTGAACAGGGAACGCCTTGATCGTTCACGACCGCAACGGCATCGATCATCAGGCCGGGCCCGGACTGCGCGACGGCAGAAAAAATCGCGGTGCGCTCGGCGCAATTGGTCAAACCATAGGACGCGTTTTCCACGTTGCAGCCGGAGAATACTTCGCCGTTTGCGGTCAGCAGGGCAGCGCCAACTTTGAATTTCGAATAAGGAGCGTAGGCGTGCTGCATGGCTTTGCGCGCGGCTTCCACCAGGTGATCGCGTTCGGCAGTGGTGAGTTTTTCGATGGCCATGTCAGAGCAGCTCAGTGAATACTCGTGTGACTCGGTACTCTCGATGGCAAGAAAAACCAACCACGAAGGACACGAAGTTACACGAAGGAAGAGACAGAGTGAGATGTCATTTTTCAACCAGCAGCACTTTTTCCATGCCGTCGATCTCGTTCAGTTTCACTTCGATCACCTCGCGCATGGTGGTCGGCACAGCGCGGCCGACAAATGCGGCTTCGATCGGCAACTCGCGATGACCGCGGTCGATCAGAACGCAAAGCTGTACCCGGCGCGGACGGCCATGCGAAAACAGTGCATCGAGAGCGGCGCGAATGGTGCGTCCGGTGAAAAGCACATCATCGATCAGGATGATGTTTTTGTCCTGAATGTCAAAGCCGATCTTTGATTCCTGCACCACCGGCTTCGGCCCCAAAGTCGAAAGATCATCGCGATAGAAGGTTATATCCAGAGCGCCGACAGGAATCACCGTGCTTTCGATCCGTCCCATCAGCTTGCCCAGGCGCTCGGCCAGAGGCACTCCCCGACGACGGATTCCGATCAGCCCAAGGTCTTCGACGCCGCCGTTTTTCTCCACGATTTCATGGGCCAGGCGCAGGAGCGTGCGCTCCATCTCTGAGGCAGACATCAGTTGCGCCTTTTCGCGAAGTGCAAAATTTTTCAGCGGGCTCTCGTTGGTCATGACGTTGAATGATACGCAGGCGCCGCGCCGGCTGCAAGACTAGGTGGGGCTGCTTTGCTCTTTACTCTGGCAGTTCTCCGTGTGACTTTTGTGTTCTTTGTGATGGCCGGATTTTAAAAAGCCCGACCACCGAGGCCACTGGGCTAAACAGAGGTTTCACAGGCGAACCGCGGAGTTGATCTCGTGCTCAGTCAGCCGCTTGAACTTGGCGCAGCTCCCGGAAGGTTTTCTTACGCCATGCCGCGAGCAATACGCTGCCGATAATCATCAACCCAGTGCAGAGTCCAATCCAAATGCCAACCGCGCCCCAGCCCAGGTAGAAGCACAAAAAGCAGCCGAGCGGAATTCCGATGAACCAATAGGCGATAAGATTGGCGAACATAGGAGTTTTCGTGTCGCCTGCGCCGCGCAATGCGCCGGTGGTCACAACCTGCAATCCATCGAACAGTTGAAACGCCGCAGCCACGAGCAGCAATTGAGCGCCGATGTGGACCACCGCTGGATCGGGCGAGAATGCGCGTGCGATGATTTTCGGAATTGAGACGAACACCACCCCCGCGCAGGCCATGAATCCAACCCCGAGCGCGACGGCCGACCATCCGGCGCGGCGCGCACCGTCAGGGTCGTGCCGACCCAATTGCTGTCCTACGCGGACTGCGGCCGCCGAGCTGATACCGTAAGGCACCATAAATGTGAATGCAGCGCAGTTGAGCGCGATTTCGTGCCCGGAAAGTGGGACCGGACCAAGCTTGGCGCACAGCGCCGTCGCACCTGAGAAGGCCCCGATTTCCACCAGTATTTGTCCGGCCGCAGGAGAGCCCAGCTTCAGCAATTCCCAGATTCTTGCGGCCCTGATTCTCACCTGCTGCATACGAGGCCGCTTCGCCTCCACCCACGCGAGCGTGATCGCCATAACCGATGCCATATAAATTCGCGCGATGCACGTGGACCATCCCGAACCAGTGATGCCCTCGGCGCGAAATCCCATGTGGCCGTAAATCAGTGCCCAATCGCCAACAGCGTTGACCACGTTCGCCGAGACGAGAGCAAACATGACCGGGATTGCAACGTTCACGGCCTGCAGATATCGACGAAGGGCAAAATAAAGAAGAAGTGGCAGCGTGCCCCAGTTCAGTGCCATGAGAAAGGGCCGCATGGGTCCGACAAGCTCCGGGCTGATGCCGAAGCGCCGCATAAGCGGAGGCCAGAACGCGACGGCCGTCATCAAAACTGGACACAATACAATCGCGAGCAACAGGCCGTTAGCGAGCGTGGTTCGCGCATCGTGCAAATCCTCGCGGCCATAGGCGTGGGAGACGAACGTATCCATGCCGAGCAGCAGTCCGCCACCGACGATGGCCACGGCGTTATAAAGACTCTGACCAAGACCCGTCGCCCCGATTGCGACGGCGCTATTCGGCATTCGCCCAACCATAATCGTGTCCACCACGCCCATGCTCATCCAGCCCACCTCAGCCATGATGAGCGGCAGAGCGAGGCGAAGCGTGAGGCGAAAATCAGTACGCCAGGGCGAGTTTGAATGCGGATTCGGCACAGACGGCATTTTTCGGAGTGAGTTGAAATTGTAAGCGGAGCTAAACCGTGATCGTGATCAGCTCACCCGTTCGGGCGAGCCGGTGGTGTGTTCTTTGCCGTTGACCTACCAGATGCGCACGCGATCGTCCGGTGCGAGGTACAGTTCTTCGCCCGCTTTCACGTCGAACGCCTTGTACCACGCATCGATGTTGCGCACGGTATCGGTTCGATAGCGCCCCGGTGAATGCTCGTTGGTCAGCACCAGTTGGCGCAGCGCGGCTTCGCGCATCTTGGTCCTGTGGGCCTGCCCGAAGGCGATGAAGAACTGCTGATCACCGGAGAAGCCATCTTGTACGGGCGCAGTTTTGCCGCCAAGCGCGACATGATATGCGTCATACGAATCGGCAATGCCGCCCAGGTCGGCAATGTTTTCCGCCAGAGTTTGCTTTCCGTTCAGCGGTAGATCGGGAAATGGCTTATAGCTGTCGTACTGAGCTGCAAGCTTCGCGGTGGCGGTATCAAAATGCTCCCGGTCGGCTGGCGTCCACCAATTACGGAGTGCGCCATTAGCGTCAAAGTCACTGCCTTCGGAATCGAACGTGTGGCTCACCTCGTGACCGATGATCGCCCCGATCGCCCCGTAATTCACCGCATCCGGCGCATCAGGATCGAAGAATGGCGGTTGCAAAATCGCGGCGGGAAAGTTGAGCGCGTCTTGCAACGGTAGATTTACTGCATTGACCGTCTGCGGCGTCATCGACCACTCATGACGGTCGACGCCTTTTCCCAACCGTTCGACTTGTTGATGGTAATCAAACAAACTATCGCGCCAGAGATTCCCAAAAATATCGTCCCGCCTGATCTCCAGCCCCGAGTAATCGTGCCATGTCTCCGGGTAACCGATGCCAACATACAACGCATTCAGCTTGGCTTGCGCTTCTGCTTTGGTCGAAGCCGCCATCCAGGTGAGCTCGTCAATCCGTTTGTGGAATTCCGCGACAATGTTTACCACCATCTCCTGCACATGCTTTTTTGCCTCAGGAGGAAAGTAGCGCTGCGCATAAAGCTTGCCCACATCATCGCCCAGGACGCCATTGACCACAGTGACTGCGCGTTGCCAACGTGGGCGTTGCTGTGGTGTGCCAGAGAGGATCTTTCCGAAAAACGCAAACTTCTCGTCCGCCAGCGGCTTTGGCAGAACTCCTGCATAATCTTCGATCAGGTGATAGGCCAGCCAGTCTTTCCAACTTTCAAGCGGAGTCGATTCGACCAGCGCCGCTTCGCCCACAAAGGCGCTCGGCTGCCAAACGATGAAAGTGTCTTGCTTACTTAAGCCCGCGCCGTCGAAGTATTCGTCCCAATCCAATCCCGGCGCTTTGCTGGCAAACTCCGACCGCTGCCACGGATTATCAACCTTATGAATGTCCTGATCGTCCTCCAAACTCCAATGCTTTTCCGCGATCGCGTGCTCCAGATCAAAGATGCGCTTCGCCCGCGCATCTGGATCTGTAAATCCAGCCAGCTTGAGCATGGTCGCGATGTGGGTTTTGTACTGCCGTTGGATCGTCCGCATGTGCTCGGATTGATCGAGATAGTACTTGCGGTCTGCCAATTCCAATCCGCCCTGCAGCAGGTACGCCGTGTAGTGCTCCGGCGCATTGAAATCCGGCGCTACCCACATACCGAATAAATTGGAAGTATGAAAGTTGGTGTTATTAAGCGGGTCGACGTCGGCGCGCAGGCTTTCGCCCAGCGCCCGCGCCAGTTCGCGCTTGTCGTGAATTGCGGCGATCGCATCAAGATGTGGCTTCAGCGGCGCCAGCCCTTTCGCCTCGATCGCATTCTCATCCATGTATGAGTTATAGAGATCGGCAATTTTTCGCTGTTCGGTTCCCGCCGCGGGATTCGATTTTGCCGTCTCCTCGATCAACCCTGCCGTTCGCTTGCTGGTGATATCGAGCAGAGTTGCAAACACTCCCACGGACGCGCGGTCGGGTGGAATCCGTGCCTGCTTCATCCATGCCCCATTGCAGTAGTCGTAAAAATCATTTCCTGGCTTGACCGACTGTTCCATGTCGGCGGCTACAATTCCGGGCTGCGCTGGCTTGGAAGCTGGTTGGGCCGCAATGCCAATTCCGAAAACGACCGTCGCCAG
>Ga0335081_10022088_pt1 | contig 10291 bp, 7 predicted proteins | sample Lox_Sample_35_FD_206713 | JGI IMG/M metagenome (GOLD analysis project Ga0335081, IMG submission 206713) | Soil microbial communities from Loxahatchee National Wildlife Refuge, Florida, United States - Lox_Sample_3.5 | ecosystem: Environmental > Terrestrial > Soil > Wetlands | place: USA: Florida...
CCTCACGATCGCCTCGCCCACGATCATCCCGATTTCCGCGGCCGTTCCCGTTCCCTCTTCAATCGCTTTGAGCGTCTCCGCACGCAGCCCCAGCCGCTTCGCGTCCTCTTCAAACCACTGCGTCACTCGCGCGTACAAATCCCAGCACAGATAATCGAATTCTGCTCCAGCGGCCAGTTCCCTCACCTCCGCCGCCGATTTTTTCTCCAGGTGCTCGAACCCCACCACCACATCCGCCACCTGCACGCCCGTGTTGTCGATGTAGTTCTGCGCCTCTACTTGCCTTCCCGAATACCGCAGTAGCCGCACAAACGTGTCGCCCAGCGCCGCGTTCCGCAGGTGCCCGATGTGCGCCGCTTTATTCGGATTGATGTTCGTATGCTCCACAATCACCTTGGGCGCGTCCGCCGCTGCTGCCGTTGCTTCCCGCCCCGCCTCCCGCGCCACCGAAGCGAAAAATGCTCCGCGGTCCAGGTACACGTTCAGAAATCCGCCCCCCGCCACCTCCACCCGCGCCACTCCATCAATCGCCCCGATTCCCGCCGCGATCTCCTGCGCAATCTGCCGCGGCGCGCGCTTCAGACGTTTCGCCAGTTCGAAGCACACCGGCGTGGCCATTTCGCCCATGGCCAGCTTGGGCGGCCGCTCCAGATGCACGGCCGCTTCCTGCCCATATTTTGCGGCAAGGTAACCAGCCAGCGCCGCCCGCACTCGTTCCTGCATCAGGTGATACACGTTGCTCCCACCCTCCCAAATAAAACCGCCATTCTAGCATCATGCAGCCCGAAGGCCGTTGCGTGCGACGGCCCGCATCGCCGGCCGTCGCCTTTCGCACCCAGCCGTCAGCCGCCGCGCCAGGCTGCCAACCCGGCGACAATCTGATGTAGAGTCTCTGCCATGTCCGCTCCCCAGCCCGTGTCCGCTCTCTCCGCCGGAAAAGACAAATGGTCCTCCGGCGACGCCTACGAACTCTGGATGGCACGCTGGAGCCGCCTGCTCGCCTCCCAATTTCTCGACTGGCTCGCCGTGCCTCCCACTTCGTCCTGGCTCGATGTTTGCTGTGGCACTGGCCTGGTCACCTCCGCCATCGCCGAACGCTGCCGTCCCTCCCGCGTCGTCGGCGTGGACCGCACTCCCCCGCTCATCGAATTCGCCCGCCGTCATCGCTCCGCTCCCCGGGTTAGCTACGAATTGGCCGATGCCATGGCCCTGCCTTTCGCCGAACACAGCTTCGATATCTGCGTCTCCGGCCTCGGCCTCAATTTCATCGCTGACCCCGCCCGCGCTCTCGAGGAATTCCGCCGTGTCACTCGTCCTGGCGGAGTCGTTGCCGCCTACGTCTGGGAATACAGCGGCCAGATCCGTTTCCTCCGCGAATTCTGGGACGCGGCCATCGCCGTCGACCCGGAAGCCGCCGCGCACGACCAGGGCCGCCGTTTCCCCATCTGTACCTCGCAGGGCCTCGAATCCGCATTCGACCAGGCCGGCCTGGAAGACCTTGCCGTCCGCCCGCTCGATATCACCACCCGCTTCGAGTCCTTCGACGACTACTGGCAGCCCTTCCTCCACGGCCAGGGTTCCGGCCCCACCTATCTCGCCGCGCGCGACGATGCCGTCCGCACCGCCATCCGCGATCGCCTTCGCTCCTCCCTGCCCGCCGCACCCGACGGGTCCATCACCCTCGCCGCCCGCGCCCTCGCCATCCGCTCGACTCGGTAGCCACGGTCAGTGCAGTTCTGACCGTGGGCTTTTCCGCTTCCTCCTACCCTATTTCCTCTACTTCCTTTACTTCCTTTACCTCCTCCATCTTCCCGCCTAAACTCTCCTCGTTGAGCGCCACAAATCAAGCTCGCCTCGATTCTCTCTCCCAGGCCCGCGACTGGATCGACTACGCTCGTTCCATCGCCGTCCTCACCGGCGCCGGCATCTCCGCCGAATCCGGCATACCCACCTTTCGCGGCCCCGGCGGCCTCTGGAATAACCATCGCCCCGAAAATCTCGCCACGCCGGAAGCCTTCGCTCGCGATCCCAAACTCGTTTGGGAGTGGTACGACTGGCGCCGCCAGCGCGTCTCCGCCGCTCAGCCCAACGCCGGCCATCGCGCGCTCGCCGCTCTCGAATCCCGCGGCGGCCCCTTCACACTCATCACTCAAAACGTTGACGGCCTCCACCGCGCCGCGGGCTCCCGCAACCTCATCGAACTCCACGGCAGCCTCTTCAGCCTCCGTTGCCTCGCCTGCGGCCGCGAAGAAGAAAACCACACCGTCCCACTTTCGCAGATCCCTCCTCGCTGCGCGTGCGGCGGCATGCTCCGTCCGGGTGTCGTCTGGTTTGGTGAAGCACTCCCCTCGCATGCAATCCGCCAGGCCCTTCGCGCGGCGGAGGAATGCGACGTCTTTCTCGTCTGCGGCACTTCCGCCGTCGTCTATCCCGCAGCGGCGCTGCCTGAGCGCGCCATCGCCTCGGGCGCCCGCGTCATCGAAGTGAATCTCGAGCCCACTCCCTTCACCGATTACGCGCACATCTCCCTGCGCGGCAAATGCGGCGAGCTGCTCCCTCAAATCATCCGCGTTCCGCCCTGCCCGGAGCCCCTGATATGAAAATCGCGTACTTCGACTGCTTCTCCGGCGCATCCGGCGACATGCTTCTCGGCGCCCTCGTCGATTCCGGCCTCGAACTCGCGCACCTCGAAGCCGAACTCCGCCGCCTTCCCCTCCCCGACTGGTCCCTCTCCGCCGAAAAAACAAAAAAGAAGGGCATCGCCGCCACACACGTCCGCGTCCACACGCACGAGCATCATCCCCATCGCGGCCTCTCCGAAATCCTCCGCATCATCGAAGCCGGCCGTGCCGCCGGCATCGCCCCTCGTGCCGCCGAGCGCGCCTCAGCCATCTTCCGTCGCCTGGGCGAAGCTGAAGCCAAAATCCACAACGTCTCCGTCGACTCCATCCATTTCCACGAAGTCGGCGCCGTCGACGCCGTCATCGACATCGTCGGCGCCTCCGCCGGCTTCGAACTCCTCGGCATCGAGGACTTCTACGCCTCCCCGCTCAACACCGGCTCCGGCCGCGTCGAAGCCGCTCACGGCGTTCTGCCCGTACCTGCTCCCGCCACCGCCGAGCTCATCCGCGGCGCCGCCAGCTATTCCTCCGGCATCGAACGTGAGCTGCTCACTCCCACAGGTGCGGCCATCCTCACCACTCTCGTCCGCCGGTTCGGTCCGCTCCCCCCCATGAATCTCGCCGCCATCGGATACGGCGCCGGCTCCGCCGATCTCCCGCAGCAGGCCAACGTCCTCCGCATGTTTCTCGGTGAATCCGCCGCCACGGGTCTGGCCTGCGACGAGACCGTCGCCGTCATTGAAGCCAGCGTGGACGACCTCAACCCTCAGGTCTACGCTTATTTCGCCGAACGCGCCCTCGCCTCCGGCGCACTCGACGTTTCCTCCGCCCCGCAGCAGATGAAAAAAGGCCGTCCCGGCCAGCTCATCACCGTGCTCGCGCCCCCCGGCCTCGCCGATTCCCTCGCCGACCTCTTTTTCCGCGAGACCACCACCATCGGCGTCCGTTCCTGGGAGGCTCGCCGGCGCGTCCTCGCCCGCGAGCTGGTCCGTGTCGATACGCCCTATGGCCCCGTCCAGGTCAAAGTCGCCCGCAGCAACGGCCGCATCCTCAACGCCGCCCCCGAATTCGAAGATTGCCGCCGCATCGCCCTCGAACGCAGCGCACCGCTCAAAGACGTCCTCGCCGCTGCCGCCGCCGCTTTCCAAAAGCTCGCCGGGAACGATACACTGTAATTCGCCGGCCTCTGTAGCCGCAGGGCGCAAGCACTGCGGCCGTTCGGCCGCTGCTTTTTCGGGGGATTACGCGCCGTTCTCGCGGGGTTGACGCCTCGCGTCACAAGGAAAGCTGTTTTGTCGAAGTTCTATTTCACTACGCCGATTTACTACGTCAACGCGCGGCCCCACATCGGCCACACCTACACCACCATTGTGGCCGATACCATCGCGCGCTACCGCCGCATGCGCGGCGACGACGTCGTCTTTCTCACCGGCACCGACGAGCATGGCCAGAAGGTCGAACGCGCCGCCAAATCCGCCGGCGTCACTCCTCTTCAGTACGCCGATCGCATCTCCGCCGAATACCGCCGCCTCTGGGATCAGCTCGATCTCCGCTACGACCGCTTTATCCGCACCACCGAATGGCGCCACGAGCGCGCCGTCCACAATCTCCTGCTCAAGGCCCGCGACGCCGGCTACATCTACAAGGGCTTCTACGAAGGCCTCTACTGCGTTTCCGACGAGTTCTACGTGGACGAGCCCACTCCCGAAGGCAATTGCCCCCTCTGCGGCCGCCCTCTCGAAAAAATCCGCGAGGAAAATTATTACTTCAAGCTCTCCGCCTTCACCGGCCGTCTCCTCCGCCACTACGAGGACCATCCCGAATTCATCCAGCCCGAGCCGCGTCGTAACGAAGTGCTGAGCTTCGTCCGCGGCGGTCTCCGCGATCTTTCCGTCAGCCGCACCTCCATCAAGTGGGGCATTCCCTGGCCCGACGACGAGAAGCACGTCATCTACGTCTGGTACGACGCGCTCACCAGCTACATGAGCGGCATCGGCTACGGCGACGACGAGCTCCAGTACGAACGCCTCTGGCCCGCCGATCTTCACCTCATCGGAAAGGAAATCATCCGCTTCCACGCCGTCTACTGGCCCGCCTTCCTCATGGCCGCAGACGAGCCCCTGCCCCGTCAAATCGTCGCCCACGGCTGGTGGACCTTCGAAGGCGAAAAGATGTCCAAATCCCGCGGCAATATCCGCCTCGCCCAGCCCGCCGCCTCCGTTCTCGGCATCGACGCGCTCCGCTATTTCCTCCTCCGCGAAATGGTCTTCGGCCAGGATGGCAGTTTTTCTCTCGAGGCCCTGGTCGCCCGCTACAACTCCGACCTCGCCAACGGCCTCGGCAATTTCGCCGCCCGCGTCCTCTCGCTCATCGAACAGAATTTTGCCGGCCTCATTCCGGAGCCGCCTGGCTTGCCGGACTCCGCCGCGAATCCCTTCGCCCAGGAATGGCGCGAGGCCTCCGCCGCCTACCAGCAGTCCTTCGATGCCTTCGCCTTTTCGCAGGGCCTCCAGGAAATCTGGCGCCTCGTCGCCGCCGCCGACAAATATCTCGCCGAGACCAAGCCCTGGTCGCTCGCCGGCGACCCCGCGCGCCGCGCCGAACTCTCCGCCGTCCTCTATAACTCGGCGGAACTCCTCCGCATTGTCGCCGTGCTCTCCTACCCCGTCCTTCCCCACTCCGCGGAAAAAATCTGGGCGCAGCTCGGACTTCGCGGGTCCGTGGGTTCGCAGCCCCTGGACAGCCTCGCCTGGGGCGGCCTCCGTCCCGGCGACGCCATTCAGAAATCCGAGGCCATTTTCCCCCGCGTTCAAAAGGAAGATGCCATCGAAAGGATGGAACAAATGGAAGAACAAATCCGCGCCGAAGGCGCTCCCAAGCCCGCTGAGCCCGCCAAGCCCGCCCCCGGGGCGCCCCACTCCCCAGCCGCCGCTCCCGACGGCAAGATCTCCATCGACGATTTCCTGAAGGTCGAGCTCCGTGTCGGCGAAATCAAATCCGCGGAGCGCATCCCCGGCGCCGATAAAATTCTCAAACTCCAGGTCGACATCGGCACCGAAGTCCGCCAGATCGTCGCCGGCATCGCCCAGTTTTACGAGCCGGAAAAACTCCTCGGCCGCCGCGTCGTCGTGGTCGTCAATCTCGCTCCCCGCAAACTCCGCGGCGTGGAATCGAACGGCATGGTCGTCGCCGCCACCGTCGGCCCAGAGGGCCGTCCCGTTCTCGCCGGCTTCCACGAGGACGCTCCCGTCGGCTCCCGGCTAAAGTAGCGCCGGCGTCCCGCGCCGGCCCCGTTATGGAACTAATCGACTCCCACGCCCATCTCGATTTCGCCGACTTCGAGCCGGACCGCGACGCCGTTCTCTCCCGCGCTCGCGACGCCGGCGTCTCCACCATCCTCTCCATCGGCAGCGCTTCCGGCCCCGACAAGCTCGACGCCGCCATCCCCTTCGCCGAGCAGCACTCCTGGATTTACGCCACCGTCGGCATCCACCCCCACGAAGCGAAGCTCATTACCCAGCGCCATCTCCAGGAGGCGGAAGCCTACGCCGGCCACATCCGCGTCATCGGCTGGGGCGAAATCGGTCTCGACTATCACTACGACCACTCCCCGCGCGACGTCCAGCAGACCGTCTTCCGCGAGCAGCTCGCCATCGCACGCCGGATTCACAAGCCCGTCATCATCCACTGCCGCGAAGCCTGGCCCGACTGCCTCTCCATCCTGCAAGAGGACTGGGCCGGCTCCGGCTACGGCGGCATTTTTCATTGCTTCAGCGGCACCCTCGACGAAGCCCGCCGCGGCCTGGACATGGGGTTCCGCATCTCTTTCGCCGGCAATCTCACCTATCCCAAATCCCAGCCTCTGCGCGACATCGCCGCCGCCCTTCCCCTCGACTCCCTCCTCATCGAAACCGATTCGCCCTTCCTCGCACCTCAGGGCTTCCGCGGCAAGCGCAACGAGCCCGCCCACGTCGCGGCGGTGGCACGAACGCTCGCCTCTGTGAGACACTTACCCGAAGACGAAATTGGCGCCCGGACATCGGCCAACTTCCGCACCCTCTTCGAGCTCAGGGAACCCGCGGAACACGGCACGCCGCCGGGCTCCATCGGGGCTGGAGGCTGACATTCCCCTTTTGACCGCTCGCGAAATCTTCGAACTTGTGCGCGACGACCTCGCTCGCGTCGAGCAGGAGATCTCCGCCCAGAACGCGGAAGCCATCCCCGCAGTCGCCGAAGTCGGTTCCTACGTCATCCAGGGCGGCGGCAAACGTCTCCGCCCGGCCCTGCTCCTGCTCTCTGCCGGCCTGTGCGGCTATCGCGGCTCGAGCACCATCCGCCTCGGCGCCGTGATGGAAATGATCCACACCGCCACCCTGATTCACGACGATGTCATCGACGAAACCAGCCTCCGCCGCGGCCGCCCCTCCGCCAATTCCCGCTGGGGCAATCATCGCAGCGTTCTGGCCGGCGACTGGCTCTACATGCAGTCCTTCCAGCTCGCCATGCGCGAGCGCAATTTCCGCATCCTCGACGTCCTCATCGAGCTCACCCAGAACATGGTCGAGGGCGAACTCCTCCAGCTCGACCTCATCGGCCGCAATGACGTCACCGACCGCCAGGCCATGGAGCTTTCCTATCGCAAGACCGCCTGCCTGTTCAGCGGGTGCGCGCAGCTCGGCGCCGTCCTCGCCTCTCAGGACCCCGAAACCGAGCAGGCTATGGCCGATTACGGCCGTTTCTCCGGTCTCGCCTTCCAGCTCGTCGACGATTTGCTCGATTTCACTTCCGACCCTTCGAAAATCGGCAAGCCCGTCCTGAATGATTTGAAGGAAGGAAAGGTCACGCTCCCGCTGATTTACGCCCTGGAAAAAGCCCGGCCCGAGGAACGCAGCCTTGTTGCTTCCGTCCTCGCCGAACGCGCCTTCGCTCCCGGCCAGCCCGGGCAGATTCTCGATCTCGTCCGCCGCACCGGCGCCATTGACCGTTCCCGCTCTCTCGCTCTGGACTACGCCGCGCAGGCCAAAGCCGCGCTCCCCGATCTCCCCGACAGCGAATATCGCCGCGCTCTCCTCGCCGTCCCCGATTTCCTTCTCGACCGCGAAAGCTGACCTCCAGCGCTCCCGCGCATCCCGGGAGCCGCTTCAATCACAACCGATCAGCGGGCAGCCCGAAGGCCATTGACTGCGAGAGGACCGCCTTCCAGGTCCTCTCGCCTTTCCTGCGATGCTTCTACCGCGTGAATCTGACGCATCTGCTGCCTGTCTCCGATTTCCGGTTTGGAAACTCAGTAGTGAAATCTCCATCTCACCTGCGCGTAAATCTCCCGCGGGTTGATGTAGTGCGTCCCCCCAAACGTAAAGCTGTTGTCCAGCATCACCCGCCGGTTCCCCACGTTGAGCCCCTGCACGGATACACTCAGGTTCTCTCCGAAGTCCTTCCCGAGCGACATATCAAACGTCGTATGCGCGTCCAGGTGGTTCAGCGAGTCGTCGTTCGTGAACCCCGATCCGTAGTACACGTCGGTCGATACGAACGACCGCCACGGCATTTGCCAGCTCCCCCCGAAGTGCAGCGTGTTTCTCTGATCGTGATCCAGCAGGAAGTAGCCGTCCGGATCGTCCCCGCCGATCAGCCCGCCGGTTATCTCTCCAAATCCCTGCGCCAGCTGGTTCGAGTAAGTCACGTACAACTGGCCCCGTTTCAGGATTCGCGGCGACCGCAGCGTCAGCTCCCAGGCGTTGATCCGCGCCCCCTGGAGGTCCACGGGGATGAACACGTTCGAATCGTTCAGGTTGCTGTGATCGAAAAAATTCTTCGCCCGTGTCAGGAACGTGTCCGCATCCAGCGTCCACCCCTTCCACGGGATCGTCACTCCAAACTGGTGTTCCTCATCCCGTTCCCCGCGCAGCGGCAGGAAGTCCAGATCTTGCACGCTCGTGATGAACGCGAGCAGCGGTCCGGAGATGGTCGCCAGCGGTGGCGCCTGGTAATAGTGTCCGTAGAATGCGCGGAACACCCAGTTCAGCCGCGGAATTCGCACGGCTATCCCCACCCTCGGGTCCGTCGCGTTCTCCACCACCCCGCCCGAAAAATGCGTCTGCCGCAGCCCTCCGCTCACCGTCAGCCACGACGTCACTCGCAACTGATCCTCCGCATAGAACGACACCAGCCCCCCCGTCGGATTCACCCGCGTCTGCAGCGGCGGCGTTCCGCTCATGTCGTGGAACACCAGCCCGAAGAGGTCGCTGTCCTGCTGCGCAAATCCGTACAGGCCGGCCCGCAGGTTGTTCCCCTTCTTTACCCACGAAATCGTGGCCTGGCCCCCCTCGTACTTCGACGTCCGGTCTTCCGTCGTCGTGCTCGGCTGGTCCAGTGCGCTCCCCCCGTAGTCGGCGCTGTTGTAATGGAAGAACGGCGAGAACGTGAACAACAACCCCGGCCCGAACGTATGAACCCACGAAAACACCGCGAACCCGTCTTTCTCCACGTTCACATCCGACAGAAATTCCCCCGGGTCGTTGTTCGGATCATTCGGATCGAAGGGCACCTGGTAGAAGTCCCTCCGCACCTGCCCGACGAATCGTAGCTGGTCATTCGGTGTCGCGTTGTACACCAGCGACGTGAAGCCCCCGATTCCGTTCGCCGCGTCGTGCAGCACCTTCGAGGTCGGCGTCTGCAAGCCCAGGTTCGTCCGGTTCCCGTCCAGGCTCGCGTAATAGGCAAACCGGCTCGTATGGTCCCCGAAATTCAACTGGTTGTCCGTCTGGTAGAAATTTCCCGCCGTCAGCACCAGTTCCCCCTGCCGGTTGCTCTCGAATCCCGTCCGCGGCGCCACGTCGAAGATTCCGTACGTCCGGTCCCCGTAATCCGCCGCGTAGCTCCCGCTTTGCATCTCGATCGTATCGATGTCCCGGGGCGCGATCTGCGGGCCCACGTTGCTCGCGATGTTCGTGTTCGGTATGGCCACCCCGTCGATCAGCCAGCTCACCTGGTGTCCCCCGCGAACGTGCAGTTGGTCGTGCGTGAAATACGCCCCCGGAACGTAGTCCAGAATCATCGCCTGGCTGTTGGCGCGTCCCGCTCCCGGCGTGTTCGCGATCTCCTTCCGGTCCAGGATCGTCGTCGGCGTCACCGATTCGGCCTGCACCGGAATCGCCTCGGCCGACACTGTCACGCTCTCCGCGCGCGCGGCGATTTGCAATTGCAGGTGCACCACGGGCGCCGAGCCCGAAAGCACCGTCACCCTCCCTCTCTCGGCTGCAAATCCCTTCGCCGTCGCCTCAATCGTGTATTCGCCCAGCGGCACGGCGTCGAATGTGAATTCCCCGTTGGCGTTCGATTCCGCCGTTTGCTCGACTCCCGACGACGTTCCCCGCAACTCCACCTTCGCCCCCGCCACCGGCCGGTGCTGCGGATCGTGCACGATCCCTCGCACCGTGCCGAACACCGTCGCACGCATCGGCCCCGCCGGCGCGCACATCGCCGCAAACAGCACCACCGCCCACAGCTCTCTCCTCCGCCACATAGACCTGTTCCTTTCGCGCAGGGCCGCACGGACCTCCCGCGGCTCATTGCGTCGCGCACACGCGCGCTTCGATGGGCGTCTCCCTCCACTCCCGTTTCGGGCGGGGAAGACGCGGTCATGCTCCGGCTACCGGTTGGGATGGATT
>Ga0335081_10022089_pt1 | contig 10291 bp, 5 predicted proteins | sample Lox_Sample_35_FD_206713 | JGI IMG/M metagenome (GOLD analysis project Ga0335081, IMG submission 206713) | Soil microbial communities from Loxahatchee National Wildlife Refuge, Florida, United States - Lox_Sample_3.5 | ecosystem: Environmental > Terrestrial > Soil > Wetlands | place: USA: Florida...
GTCGATGGGATGGCGCTCTTCAAGCAGAAAACTGCCGCCGGTTACCCTGACCTTTGGGATTGCTACCGTAGCCATAGGTCCCCTCCAGTACAAATTCACCAAAAAGTATCAAAGCGAGAGGTCGCGTGTCTGTGACGGACGTTCAACGATCTCCACAGCCCCGCTGGCGCCATCACTTTTGCGGCGGTGCGCTGCCGGCACATGATCCGGGCAACCGGACCCATTCAAAAACTCAACAACGCCCGCCCTACGCAGCCGGACAAGCAGTCACGATGGAGGGTGAGACAGATCACAGTTTTTTGGTCGCGTATAGCTGAAGCTTTGTCTGCCCGGCTTAACCTGCGGCGGGGTATATCGCCGTTCGCGGCAAGTAATGGTCGCCCCGCCCTATTACCTTGATCGGACAAAAGCATGGCAGAGAACCATTCAAGCCTCAGCAAAGAACGGATTGCTTACCTGGAGGGACTGGTAAGGCAAGCCCGAACCGCCGCTGCCGTCTTCAGCCAATTCACACAACAGGAAGTGGATCACATTGTGAAGCAGATGGTCCTCGCCGGTCTGCAGGAAGCTCAGCATCTGGCCAGGCTGGCGATTGAGGAAACCAAGCTTGGGGTTGTGGAAGACAAGGTCATTAAGAACATGGTGGCCACGGAGTTCGTCTACAACTACGTCAAGGACAAAGCCACCGTTGGCGCAATTCGCGAGTTCCCGGAACGCGGCCTGGTCGAAGTGGCGGACCCAATCGGTGTCATCCTCTCCCTCACTCCGATTACAAATCCGACGTCGACGGTACTTTTCAAGTGCATTATGGCGATCAAGACGCGGAACGCGGTCATCTTCAGTCCGCACCCCAACGCCTGGCGCTGCTGCTCGGAAGCTGTGCGAATCATGTATGAAAGCGCGGTAAAGCACGGCGCTCCCGAAGGTGTGTTTACCTGCCTGGAATCGCACGACCTGCAGGACAACGCCTACCTGATGCGGCACAAAGACGTGGCGCTGATTGATGCCACCGGAGGTCCGAGCGCGGTGAAAGCCGCTTACAGCTCAGGCAAACCGGCCTTAGGCGTGGGACCGGGGAATACTCCAGTGTATTTGGATAAAACCGCGGACCTGGATATGGCGGTAGTGGACATCATCACTTCCAAGACCTTCGACAACGGAACCATTTGTGCGTCCGAGCAGACGGTCGTAATCGATGATGAAATCTACGACCTGGTGCTGAAAAAATTCGCCGACCTGGGCTCGCACATCTGCAATGAGCAGGAGGCGGCGCTGCTGTCGCGCACGGTGATCGACCCGGCGACCGGATTCATGCAACCCATGGCCGTCGGCCAGAAAGCCACGGACATATCCCGCGCAATCGGGCTGTCGGTCAAGCCCAACACCAAGCTCCTGGTTGCGCCCATTCAGGGTGTAGGCCGGGAATATCCCCTCTCGACTGAAAAACTGTGTCCCGTGCTTGCGGTCTACCGGGCAAAATCGGCCGATGAAGCCTTCAAGGTTTGTATGGACGTGAACCATGCCGGCGGGCTGGGGCACACGGCTGTCATCTTCTCTTCGAATAACGACACCATCCGCAAATTCGGCGAAGTGATCAACGCCGGACGGATCATCGTGAATTCGCCAGGGTCGATCGGGGCGCTGGGCGGCGTATACAACGACATGGTCCCCACCTTCTCTTTCGGCTGCGGCACTGGGGGCGGCAACAGCACCACCGACAACGTCAACGTCTACCACTACCTCAACATCAAGCGCGTGGCGCGAAGGACCCCGGCGCATATGTGGTTTCGCATTCCCAATCAGATCTACTTCAACATGCACGCGGTGGAAAATCTGCGCGAGTTCCCTTCGCGTTCAACCATCATCATCAGCAACCCGTCGTTGGAGCAGATCGGCCACGTGGACGCCCTCCGCCGCTGCATTCCGCCGGAAACCGCCGTCCATGTCGTGGTGATCCCGGACGCGGAGCCTGAGGCCAAGGTGGTGCTGCAAGGAGTCGAGGCGCTGAAATCGCGGCAGGCGGACCAGATCGTCGCGCTCGGCGGCGGCTCCGTGATCGACGCGGCCAAGATCATGAAGCTCGTGTACGAATCGCCGGAGGCAGACTTGGAGGAACTGGCCGCGCCTTTCCTGGACATCCGCAAGCGTGTAGTCCAGTACCCGACCGAAAAAGTGAATCGGACGCGGCTCATTGCCGTCCCCACAACGAGCGGCACGGGCAGCGAAGTCACTCCCTTTGCCGTCATGTTTGACAAGCAGAGGGGGCGCAAAATCACGCTCGCCGACTATTCCCTCACTCCCGATGTGGCGATTGTGGATCCGCAGTTCGTTATGTCGATGCCGCAGGGCCTAACGGCGGACACCGGCATCGATTGCCTGACCCACGCCCTGGAAGCCGCGGTTTCCATCTATGCTTCGCCCTTCAGCGACGCCAACGCCCTGCAGGCGATTCAGCTTGCATTCCGGTACCTCCCGCTCGCGTACGAGCAGCCCCGTGACGAAGAGGCACGCACCATGATGCACAATGCCGCCTGTATTGCGGCCATGGCGTTTGCCAATGCCTCTGTGGGTGTAAACCATGCGCTGGCCCATGCTTTTGGGGCGCGTTTCGGCGTGGCGCACGGGCGGGCCAATGCGCTGATGCTGCCGCACGTAATCGCCTATAACGCGTCCGTGCCCGCCAAATTCATGCCCTCACCCAACCAGCGGGCTTATTCCGCCCACACTCGATACGCCCATATCGCGGACTTGCTCGGGCTGGGCGGAAATACGGTGGAAGAAAAGGTAAAGCGGCTCATTGCGAAGATAGAGCAGTTGCTCGACCGGCTGGCTTTTCCACGTTCGATCGCGGAGCTGGGGATTTCACGGGAGGACTTCGAACGCGCCCTGCCCGATCTGGTCAATATCGCCTTTGAAGATCCCTCCTGGCGCTCCAATCCCCGCATGCCCTTGTTCAGCGAATTGCAGGAGCTTTATTGGAGCGCTTACCAGGGGAGGTCCATGAGCCAGGACGCTGCGCGGCAGCAAACCGCATAATTAATAAGGAAGGGTTGTTTCGATGGCAACGATCGCGGTAATGCTCAAGATCGACGGAGAGGATGTGACCCGCGGCCTGCAACAGGCGGGTATGAGGCTGGACACCGCCGACGGCCACTTAGTTCTGGATTTCTCCGCCGTGCGCCGGATCGATCCGGCTACCGTCAATGCGATGGCAGAGCTGGCCGGCATTGCTGACGGCAAAGGAATCAGGCTGGTGTTGCGCGGCGTCAACATCGATGTCTACAGGGTGCTCAAGCTGGCGAAGCTGGCGCCACGATTCTCATTTCCGTCTTGAGGCAGGGCTATGCCGAAGCTTCACACTAATGACTGCCTGTCCTCGGGGGATGCGCTTTTCCTCTACCTGGAACGCCCGGGGATGCCTCTTAACATTGCTTCTGTAGCGGTGTTCGACGGCAAAATCCCTCTCGTCGAGTGCACCGAGTTCGTGAGCTCCAAGCTTCCGCTCATCCGGCGCTATTTCCAGCGTGTGGCAATTCCTCCGCTGTACCTTGGGTTGCCGGCGTGGGAATTCGATCCTGAATTCGATATCCGCAACCACATCCGCGAGATCAAGCTGCAGCGCGGAAGCGATGCCGATCTGAAAGCTGCGGCCGCCAAAGTTCTGAGCGGGACGCTGGACCGGCGCCATCCGCTTTGGGACATCACGCTCATGCAAGGGGTGAAAGGGGATCGCACCGCGATGCTCGTCCGCGCACACCACTGCATGGCCGATGGCATCGCTGGCGTGGGAGTGATGAATGTCTTGCTGGATCCGGAACCGGTTTTACCAGCGCCCGCGCAACCCAGTCGGCCCTTGCACCGCCGACAACCCCGCACTATGCGGCCCTCCCCGGTGGACGAACTGCTAAATTCTCTCAGTTCGATGGTGCAGCGGCTCCTGGCCATGCAGTCGGAAGTGGTTGATTTTGCGCAGAGGAGGCTCTCCGGCGCTCCCCAGGGTACAGCTTCCGAGAGCGAGCGGCTGCTGCCGGAATTTCCCGCTCCCGCCGAACGATTACCCTTCAACCTGGTTTGCCGCGGTCCCCAGAAGATCGCCTGGGGCGAGATTTCAATGGCCGAAATAAAGGCCATCCGGGAGACCACCGGAACAACGGTAAATGATGTTGTGCTCACCGTCCTCACCTCGGCTCTGCGGCGATATGCCGAACTGCAGGGAGCAAAGCTCAAGGGACGTCAGCTCAGGATCGCGGTGCCGGTGAATACCCGTGGCAACGGCAGCCCCAGCGATCTGGGCAATCGCATCTCGTTCCTTCCGGTTTCGCTCCCTCTGGGGGTGCGCAATCCGCGGAAACTGCTGGCGACAGCACATGACAGAATGCACTCTCTGAAGACCGCCCATGCCGCCGAGTTCGTCGGGGTGGCAGGCGGCTTGCTGGGAATGATTCCTCCGCCGCTGCAGGCGCTCGCCGGTCCGCTGGCCAGCCAGTTGCCGATCAGCTTGTGCAACACCATCTGCACCAATGTGCCCGGGCCGCAAGCTCCACTCTATTTGCTCGGCCGCCAGATGCTGCGCTTGTACCCCTACGTCCCCATCGGGGGCGAGTTGGGACTCAACTGCGCCATGCTCAGCTATAACGGCACCGCTTATTTTGGATTTACCGGGGATGCGCAGGCCGCGCCGCATCTCCATCGCCTGGAACAAATCCTCAGTCTCAGTTTTGCGGAGCTGCAGAAAGCTGTTGGGATCGAGCCGCGGCGACCACGGCGGCCATCCGCTTCCAGGGTCGTGTCGCTGCCGAAACCTGCGGCGAAGGAGAAGGCAGTTCCGTTCGCCGAGAGCGCTTGATCGCAATTGCATACCGGCGCAGCGCACCCGCCAGGGGACGAGCTCCGGTTGTTCCAGCGCCGGCCAAGAGTTTTTCGTATCCGGCCCAGGCCCCCGCAGACCCGTGCACGTGACTCTTTAAGCCTGGGCCCGTTCAGGAGGCGGAGATGAAGGTTCCGATCCTGGAAGTAGATAAGCTGACGAAGTATTTCGGCGGGCTGGCCGCGCTTAAGAACGTGAGTTTCGCAGTGGCGGAGCAGCAGATATTCGGATTCATTGGTCCCAATGGCGCCGGAAAGACAACGCTGTTCAACATGATTGCGGGAGCGCTGCGGCCCTCCGCCGGGCGCATTTTCTCTCGCGGCGAGGACGTGACGGGAATGCCTGCGTACCGGCTGGTCAAAGCCGGTATCGCGCGCACACACCAGGTAGTCCGCCCCTTGCGCGATATGACGGTATTGGAGAACGTGCAGTTGGCCGTCCACTTCGGGCGCAGGGGTATTGCGCGCACCCGAACTGCCCGCGACATGGCCATGCAGGTGTTGCAGAGAGTCGGGCTGGAGCACCGCGCCGGCCACTTCGCGGGCAACATTTCCCTGGGCGACCAGAAGCGGCTTGAATTGGGCCGCGCCCTCGCGGCTGATCCCGAACTCCTGCTGTGCGATGAAATCTGTGGGGGCCTGACCCGCAACGAGACCAGCAACATGCTCGACCTGCTGAAACGCATTCGCGACGGCGGCGCCACCATCATGTATGTGGAACACGATGTGAAGGCGATCATGGCGGTCTGCGATTGCATCGTCGTGCTGAACTATGGAGAGAAACTTAGCGAGGGTCAGCCGGAGCAGATTCGCAACGATCCGGCGGTCATTGAGGCATATCTGGGACGCGCCGCGGCCCGGGCGGTCGCGCCGTTGCAGCCCAGCGCAGCCTGAAGCGGCAGCGGCGCAGCCGGCGCGGGATGGGCGGCCAGCGTGCGCACCAAGCGTTCCGTGCTTTGCCACCAGCCGTGAAGAACCTCGCCGGCAGCGGAGCGAACCAGCAGCGGATACCAGCAAGACACTCCGCTATCCACCGGCGATAGTAGTGTCACAGCCACACTCCGCGTGTCGAGTCGAAGGCCATGGCGCAGCGCCTTGAGCGCGCTCTCCTTGGCGCTCCACAGCACGGTCACGAGTCGAAGACGGTCCTGCGAGGGCGCGCGCCTGATCTGCTCCTGCTCCGCGCCGGTAAAGTAGTCCGTAACGAAACTCTCATCCCGGAGTTCGATCAATTCCACATCGCAGCCGAGCACCACGTATGTCGCAATCGCGCATACGGCGATACCGGCGCGATGGCTGATAGAAATCCCGACCGGCGCTGGGCGCCCCTTAAGAAAAAGTTCAGGCGCGCCGGAGGGGGCAGGACATACTTCGATCTTCTGGAGGGTGTGTGGACCGGCATAGAGTCCCAGGTACGCGGCGGCGGCGAGTTTAGCAGTCCAGCGCCCCAGCCTCCAATCCGCGCGCCTTTTCGCGAACCGCATGCTGCCCAGAAGCGTGGCTTCCCTCGGGCTCAGCCAATCGTCGTTCGACGGCAGGTCGGCTTCGTTCTGTTCCAGCCAATATGCGTGCATCACTGCTTCTAATCGCTTCAGGCTACTGCCTGCAGCGTTTTCAGCGGCTCGGCGCCGGCCTTGTCCGGCAGGGCTTCCGTGCGATAGCCGCTTACGCTTACAAACCGATTTCCTGCCTCGTCGAGAACCTCTGCAGCGAAACTCTTCTGTGACGGATCAGCGGTCACCACCGCACACAGGCGACCGGTGGCCTGCTCTGGCGCTCCCCACAAGCAGACTTGATCGATATGCTGCGGAAGACCCATCCAGCCCTGGGTCTTCAGCTCCCACACACCGGCAGTCTGCAGGCAGAGTTCAATCAACCGCGGCGACACAACCGTCGGGTTCTCGACTGGATGATGATTTGCAGGCAAGTCTTTCGCCATCAGTCCAACCACCCGAGTTCCATCGCACCACGCCCGTTCCAGCACCTGGTACGCCGGCCCGTGGAAGTAAATGCGGTAAATATCGGCCGCTTCCGAGACCGGTCCGGAAGGCGACACCCGCGCACCTGCTGGTATCGCCGGCAGCGGTTGTCTCACCAGGCGCACCCGTCCCGTGAAGTGGGTTGTTACCTGCGGTTCCGCCTGGTTGTGGAGCAAGCGACGGCCGATAAGGCGGCAATCCGCCACCATCGCGTCTCCGGCCGGATGCCAAGTCGTCTGGATCGTAATCGCCCTGGGTTCATTCCGGTAAAACTTGAATGGCGCCAAAAAATTCATCGCTTCGATTGATTCCACGCGCCAGCCGGGGAGCAGAGAGAGCGCCGCCTCTGCAAATGCCTCGATACCCATGACCCCGGGCAGCACCGGTGTACCGTCAATCTGATGATCGCGCAGGAACGGCTGCACCCGCGGATCCAGCGTGGTTTCGATGGTCAAGCCGTTGTAGATGCCAAAGCCCCCAACCTTGCCGATCATCGGTTCCTGCGATGGCTTCTCGGCGGAAGCTTGTGCGGCCTGCAGGTCGAGTCCGCCCGTTGCATCGAATTCGTTCAGCAGAATTCCGAGGCGCTGGCCGATCACAATTTCACCGCGAGTACCGCCGGCGGTCAGCTCGCGGCGAATCACGGGGACACCCGCCTCGGGAGCGAGCATGTCTATGCCCGCGACCTCCATCATCTTGGCAATGGAACCGCGCGTGGCCATGCCGATACCGCCCCAGGCGGTCCAGTCGATCACAATGGCTCGCGTCGCCGGCCGAGTAGTGCGCAAGCTCGAGGAGATTTTGCACAGCAGGTCATTCGCCGAGCTGTAATCCGTCTGGCCTCCGTTGCCGAAGCGCCCGGCAACCGAACTGAACGCCACCGTTGCCCCCAGGGGCATGTCGCCGATGGCGCGCAGAAGATGGAAGAAGCCGTCGGCTTTCACGTCAAAGACCAGATCAAACTCCCGCGGCTCCTTGTCGGGCAGGAAGTGGCTGCGCTCCATGCCGGCGGCGTGCAGCAGGACGTCGATACGCCCGCTGCGCTCGCGAATCTGCCTGGTCACCCGGGCGACAGCCTCGGGGTCGGTAAGATTCACGCTGAAGTAGTGTGCCGTCCCGCCGGCCGCGCGCACCGCCTCGACGGCGCTCAGAGCGGCTTGCGCTCGTTCCAGCGCAGTCAGCTCTTTTTCAACCAGAGCCGGAGTGGCGCGCTGGCCGCGCGCCTGGAGGCGCGTAAACAGATCGCGCTTCAGCACATCCCTGTCGCTGACGAGGCGCTTGAGATCGGGATTGTCGGGATCGGGCTCTGGCACTATGTCGAGCAAATAGAACGTTCCGCCTGAAGCCGCTGCCAGATCTGCGGTAATGCCGGTAACGATGCTGCCTGCCGCTCCGGTCACCACGAACACCGTGCTCTTGTCCAGGGTCATGCCCGGCTTGCCATCGGCTGCCGGCTTTTCCCGCAATCCCACCGTCCAGCGCTGTCCAGCTTTGTAGCCGATCTCCACTGCGCCGGGGTCGCGCAACGTCTCCTCGACGAGGATTTCAGCAACCTCCAGCGGTTCGCGTTGTGCCTCGAAATCTACGGCCTTGACCAGCACCTCCGGACGCTCCCGCTTATAGGCTTTAGTAAAGCCGGTCACGGCGCCGCCCAGAGGAGCGACGGCTCCGGCGTCATCGTAGCCGTGCTGTCCGCCGAGGCGCGTTGCGGCGACCAGGAAATTTTCCGCCGTGGCAACTTGTTCGTATAACGCGCGCATGGTAGTGAACAACAGCTTGGTCCGAATTCGCAGGGCCTCATGCCACATGTCCGCGTCCATATCAGTAAGAAGCGGCTCTCCGGTGAGCGCCGGCAGCCAATAGATTCCATGAATGGCGCCCGTGGCCAGCCACATCTTCAACTGAGCGGTGAGCGCGTCGGCATCGGGCGAACCGCCAATAACCAGGGTCTCGACGCCCAGGCTCTGGAGCCGGCGAGTCAAAGTCTCAGCCACCCCGCCGTCATCCGGCATGATTACCACGCGACGCCCGGGACCTAGCGTGACCCCGGTTGTTTTGCACAAAGTCAGTGCGGGACGCAGGGTTGGAACAGGCACCCGCCGGGGAATCTGATTCGCCGCATCGAGAGAAGCCAGGACGAGACGCGGGGCGGGGACTGGCGCCGATGGCGAAGCCGCCGCCGCTTCCGCCTGCCTGGCGGCGACGGTGACAGAGAGGGTGGTTGCGGCTCCGGGCTGCCTCTCAACCGCAAACCTGATCACGTGGGCCAGCGTGGGAAAGTCGCGCAGCTTGAGGTTCTGGTCGCGCGGAATACCGTATGCCGCGCGGATGGCGGCAAACATCTCTGCTTGCTTGACGGTATCAATGCCGAGGTCGGCTTCCAGGTCGAGATCCAGGTCCAGCATGTCTTGGGGATAGCCGGTTTTCTCGGCCACGATCTCCAGCACTTTTTCTTTGATGGAATCTTCCGTGGGCGCCTGTCCAACATTGAGTGCAGGAGCAATCGCCTCGCTAACTGGCGATGGAGTGACTGCAGCTGGCGCTGGCCCTTCGACCGCCGTCGCCAGCGGAGCTGCTCCGGCCAGATCAGGACGCTTCTCGTAAACGAAGCGAATCACATGGGCCAGGGTAGGATAGTCCCGCAGCTTGCGGCTCTCATCCCGGGGGATGCTGTATATCTCGCGGATGGCCGCGAACATCTCTGCCTGCTTCACCGTGTCAACGCCGAGGTCGGCTTCCAGGTCGAGATCCAGGTCCAGCATGTCTTTGGGATATCCAGTCTTCTCAACCACCAGGGCCAGGATGCGTTCCCTCACCGAATCATCGGGGAGTTGTGCCGCCACGGGCGCCGGGACCGCGGCAACTGCCGCCGTCACTGGCTTTGGTGCTTCGGCTGCCGGCGCGGGTGGAGTTGCACCCGCCAGATCAGGACGCTTCTCGTAGACGAAGCGAATTACATGGGCCAGGGTAGGATAATCCCGCAGCTTGCGGCTCTCATCCCGAGGGATGTTGTAGGTCTCGCGGATGGCCGCGAACATCTCTGCCTGCTTCACGGTATCGATGCCAAGGTCGGCTTCCAGGTCCAGATCCAGGTCCAGCATATCCTTGGGATAACCGGTCTTCCCGACCACCAGCGCCAGGATCTGTTCCTTCACCGAATCGCTGGTGGTGGCAACCATCCGCACCGGCACCGGTATCGAAGGCTTTGCGCCCTCGGCAAGCTCAACCACCGTGACGGCTGGCGCCTCGATGGCGGCAGGCTGAGGCCCGCTAACCAATGGAGCCGGTTCCTTGTACTCGGTCTCGTAGGCTTCGTGAATGGTGGCTAACGCTTCCGCCTCCATGATGGTCTCGCCGTTTACGTCCTCTTCTTCCGCATCGACGTCCAGATCGAACACGTCGATGGGATATCCGTTTGTACTGGCCGCCGCCGGTTCCTCGAGAAC
>Ga0335081_10022090_pt1 | contig 10291 bp, 8 predicted proteins | sample Lox_Sample_35_FD_206713 | JGI IMG/M metagenome (GOLD analysis project Ga0335081, IMG submission 206713) | Soil microbial communities from Loxahatchee National Wildlife Refuge, Florida, United States - Lox_Sample_3.5 | ecosystem: Environmental > Terrestrial > Soil > Wetlands | place: USA: Florida...
ACACCACGTAGGCGCCGTAGCCGAGCATCAGGAACTCGGTGTGGTGGTGCCACATCTTGGAGAACAGGTCGATGCACCGGTGGAAGTTCTCCCGCACGTAGTGGTTCTGGGCCACGCCGAGCGATTCGGTGACCACCGTGGCGTCGTCGATGTCCGGCAGCTCGGGCACGGTGACCGACGAGATCTCGTCGATCAGGCCCTTGATGCGCGTCTTCCAGCCCGCCTGCAGGGTGTCCCAGTTCTCGAAGTAGTAGCCGGCCCGCTCGTTGAAGATCTCCGCCCGGCGCCCGATCTCGTCGGGATCGGTGACCGGGATGGCGGTGATGTAGACGCGCCCGTTGACGATGCGGTGCTCGATGCCGAGCGTGGTGGGGAACACGAACACCCGGGCGGTGTTGGCCCCGATCGCGCTGTACGGGACTTCGGCGGTGATCGTGTCGAAGGCCGGCATGGGCTCGGGGAAGTGCATGGAGTTGTAGAACCAGAAGCGGTTGTCGTCCTCCGGCTGGAACCGCGTGAAGTACGGGTACATGGACCGCCAGTCCCCGGCCCCCGGCGCGTCGGCGATCTCCGAAGGCAGCAGGAACCTAGGCCTGCCAGCGTTCCCGTCCATCGCCGTCCTCCTGAGTCAGCCACGCCGGTAACCCGTAACGGGCCCGAGCATCTTTGCGCAGGTCCGCACCGCCGACGCTGACATAACGGTGCGGCCGGATCAATGGCCTGCGCAACCATTTCGGTCCGCCAGATCTTGGGCCGTGCCCCAAAGCGGTGTGCGGGCTCGCGCTCGCCCGCCGTCAGGCGCTGGCTGAAGGTCGCCTGGCGGTCGCGAAGCGGGCCCGGTAGGTGCTGGCGCTGAGCCCGTAGTGGGCCTTGAAGCGGCGCGCGAAGTAGTTCTGGTCGGGCCAGCCGACGGCCCGGGTCCGCGGCGCCACGCCGCTGGTCGCCGACCCGGGGCCGCCGGTCCGGGTGACCCAGGAGATCACGCCGCGCTCCATCGCCACCGACGACCACGGTCGGCATATCGTCGACTTCGGCCAGAACCTGACCGGCTGGCGCCGGATCGCCGCCGACACCCCGCCCGGCGCGCACGTCCGCCTCCGGCACGGCGAGATGCTCACCGCCGACGGCCGCCTGTACACCCAGAACCTGCGCACCGCCCGGGCCACCGACGAGTTCGTCACCGGCGGCGGCCCGCAGGTGCTCGAGCCGCGGTTCACCCTGCACGGGTTCCGCTACGCCGAGATCACCGGGTATCCCGGCGACATCGGCCAGGCCGACATCACCGCCCGGGTGGCGCACTCCGACATCGCCCCGGCGGGGGAGTTCGAGTCCTCCGAGCCGTGGCTGGACCAGCTGTTCCGGAACATCGACTGGGGCCAGCGCGGCAACTTCATCAGCGTGCCGACCGACTGCCCGCAGCGCGACGAGCGGCTCGGCTGGCTGGGTGACATCCAGGTCTTCGCCCGCACCGCCTGCTACAACCGCGACGTCGCGGCGTTCTTCGCCAAGTGGCTGGACGACGTGGCCGACGCCCAGCACGAATCCGGCGCCTACCCCGACATCGCGCCCAGCCTCGGCATCCCGTGGGCGGGCGCCCCGGCCTGGGCCGACGCCGGCGTGATCGTCCCCTGGACCGCCTACCAGATGTACGGCGACCCCGCGATCCTGCACCGGCACTTCACCGCCATGACCAGGTGGATGGACTTCCTCGAGCGGGCCAACCCCGGCTACCTGCGGACCCGCGACCTCGGCAACAGCTACAACGACTGGCTCGCGCCAGGCGACGACGACACCCCGCACGAGTTGCTCGCGACCGCCTACTGGGCCTACGACGCCGCGCTGATGGCCGAGGTCGCCGACGCGACCGGACGGGCCGGCGACGCCGCCGGCTACCGGGCCCTGTGGTCGAAGATCAGGTCCGCGTTCGCCGAGGCCTTCGTGGCCCCCGACGGCCAGGTCGCCTCCGGCAGCCAGACCGCCTACGTGCTCGCCCTGCACATGAACCTGATCCCCGAGGACCTGCGCGCCGCCGCGGCCGGCCACCTCGTCGAGGCGATCCGGGACGCGGACTGGCACCTGACCACCGGGTTCGTCGGCGTCGGGTACATCCTGCCGGTGCTCAGCTCCGCCGGCTACGCCGGCGTCGCCTACCGGCGGCTGGAGCAGCACTCCGCGCCGTCCTGGCGGTACATGGTGCAGGCGGGCGCGACCACGATCTGGGAGCGCTGGGACGGCTGGACCGCCGGGCGCGGCTTCCAGTCCGCCTGGATGAACTCCTTCAACCACTACGCGCTCGGCTCGGTCGGCGAGTGGCTCTACCGGTTCATCCTGGGCATCGACCAGGAGCCGGGCACGGCCGGCTTCGGTCGGCTCCTGGTCAGGCCGCATCCCGGCGGCACGCTGACCTGGGCCCGCGGCCGCTACCAGTCGGTGCGCGGCCCGGTCGCCGGCGGCTGGCGGCGCGACGGCGGCCGGTTCACCTTCCGGCTCGAGCTGCCGCCCAACGTCACCGCGAGCGTCCGGATCCCCAGCGACGACCCCGGCGCGGTCCGCGACGGCCGCGGCGCCCCGCCCGCGGCCGTGGCCGCCTTCCCCGGCGCCCCGGGCGCCCGGGAGGCGGTCTTCGGAGTAGGATCCGGATCACACCAGTTCACCGGCCCTGCTCTGACCGAGAGCTTTTCATGAACCTGACCACGGGTTATGGTCGTTCCGTAGCTGTTCGTAGCGCAGAGCAGGGGAGTCATGGCCCGGAGCGGAAGCCTCGCGGCGTGGGAGCAGCGGCTGGCCGCGCAGCGGCGCGAGGATGACCGGCAGGCGCGGGAGCAAAGGCAGCGGGACCGGGACAGCGAACGGCTCCGCCAGCAGGAGCACCTGGAGTCCCGGGAGCAGGCGGCGGAGGAGCAGACCGCCGCGGTGCAGGAGCAGCTGAAGGCGCTCGGCGAGGTGCTGACCAGCGTCCTGCCGCTCCGCCCGGTGACCTTCGAACGGCTGCTGACCGCCCCGCGGGTGCCCGACTTCGATCCCGGCCCGGCGGGGCCCGCGCTTCCCGCGCCGGACTGGGACGACTTCGCGCCGGCCGCGCCGGGCGGTCTCGGCCGCTTCCTGGGTGCCGGCGCCCGTCAGGCCCGCCAGCTGGCCGAGGCGCAGGCTCGCTTCGAGGCCGCCCAGGCCGAGCACCGCCACCAGGAAGCCGAACGGCGCCGGGCGCTGGCCGTGGCCAAGGCCAAGTACGACCGCAAGGTCACCGAGGAGCGGGCGAACGCGGCGGCGCGGAACGCCTACGTCACCAGCCGCCAGTCGTCGTTCGCGGCCGGAGACGCCGAGGCCGTGCAGTGGTTCGTCGGCTGCGTGCTGCGGGCCTCCAAGTACCCGGACGGCTTCCCCCGCGAGTACCGGGTCGCCTACGACCGGCAGAGCCTGGACCTGGCGGTGGACTTCGAGCTCCCGCCGCGGAGCGTGGTGCCCGCGGTGCGCGCCTACCGTTACGTCAAGGTGCGCGACGCCATCGAGCCGGTGCCCCGCCAGGAGAGCGAGATCAGCCAGGCCCACGAGCGGCTCGTCTGCTGCGTCGCGCTCCGCGTGCTGCACGAGATCTTCGGCGCCACCCCGCCCGAGGTGGTGCGGACCGTCACGCTCGCCGGCTGGGTCAGCACCGTCGACCGGGCCACCGGCCAGCCCGTGCACCCCCGCCTGGTCAGCGTCTCAGCCGACCGCCCCGCCTTCGGCGCCCTGGTCCTGGACGCCGTAGACCCGGTAACCTGCCTCGCGCACCTCACCAGCCCCTCCCTCCCCACCCCCGCGCCACCGTGAATTCAGACAATGTGACTCTGTAATGGATAGATCGGGTACAGAGTCACTCTCTACCCGATCCCGGCGGGCTCTCGGTGTCGCGGTCGGCGGCTTCGAGGGTGTCCATCAGCTTGCGGAGGGCCTCCAGGTAGCCGCGGGATTCGTGGAGCAGCGGCGTCAGCTGGTCTTCGCCGAACTGGCGGGCCGTGCCGTCCCGCCAGTGCTCCGCGGCCTGGTCCCAGGCGTCGCCGAGCAGCCGCAGGTTGTGGTCGCCGTCCTGGTCCGGCCTACCGGTCATGGTCGCGAAGCCTCATGGTCGCGAAGCCTCATGGTCGCGAAGCCTCATGGTCGCGAAGCCTCATGGTCGCGAAGCCTCATGGTCGCGAAGCCTCATGGTCGCGAAGCCGGAGCCTGGACGCGGCGGGCCGCCTCCAGGCTGGCGACGAGGGCCAGCACGTGTTCCTCGACGCGGGGCAGGCCGGCCTCCAGCAGGTCGCGGAACCGGCTGGCGGTGCCGCCGAACTCGCTGGCTTCGGCGTCGATCCGCTGCTGCCAGCGGCGGATGCGCTCGAGCTGCTCCCGGCTCTGCTCCACCGCCCGGGCGTAGCCCGAGCAGTCCACCGCGCCGTCCTCGGCCGCCTGGGCCGCCCGGTCCTGGCAGTCGCCGAGCCCGGCCTGGCCCAGCTCCAGCTGGGCTCGCCAGTAGCTGGCCTTGGCCTCCAGCGCGGCACGGGCCAGCCTGATCTCGTCCTCGCCCCGGGCGGCCACCTCGCGCTGGGCGTGCCGGTACCGGACCAGGGCCTGATGGAGCCCGCGCAGGGCGTCGATGTCCGCGTCGATTCCGGTCACGACGGCCTGGCTCCGTTTCCCGACCCGTTGCCCGATCCGCCGGCCGACCCGCGGCCCGTGTCGGACCGGCCGACGCCCAGGCCCGCCCCGGCGCCGGTCTCGAGGTAACCGCTCAGCCGCTCGATCAGGGCGGCGAGGTGCGCCTCGTGCCCCTCCGTCGCCGCCAGGTACGCGGTGATGCCCGGGGTGACCTCCTCCAGCGCCTCGCCGAACAGCCGGTACATGTCGTCCCGCCAGACCTCCCCGAGCTCGCGCCAATGCCCCTGGATGGTCTTGAAGTTCTCGGCCAGGTCATGATTGAACTGCATCAGGTGCGCCCTGAATTCCGCCAGCGCCTCGATATCGTTGATAACCCCAGCCATACGCGTTCTCCTATCTGCTTTCCCTGCCGGGCCATCCGCAGACGCCTTCGAATTCGGCAGCCAGCTCGTCGAGGCTCATCTTCACGATATCCGGGTACTTCGCGACGCCGCCGCCGGCGATGTGCTCCACCCTGCTGTGATACGGTATGTCGGCCTCCTGCTCTTTCATGAGGGCGTGTATGGCCGCAGCCAGCGGCGGCAGGAAGTAATTGACCTCCCGGTTCCGGTCGGGGTATTCCTCGGGCACCTCGCGCAGCACCGCCCGCAGCGCGTCGATGGCTTTCCCGATCGTCTCAGGCGGCATTTTATTGCTGATGATCTGGAGCTGTTCGCGGTGCGATTCCCAGATCGTTTTCCCCAGCTGGATCCGCAGTTCCGCGGCGGCGTCTTCCTCCCCGGCGCCGGCCAGGAAGCCGGCCAGCCGGCGCACGTCATCCCAGTCGCCCCGCTCGATCAGCGCCCCGGCCAGGGCCAGGGCGCTGCCCACCACCTTGGCCCAGAGCAGGCCGGCCTCCGCGTAGGCGTCGAGGAGCTGCGCCTGCCGGTCGCCGCCGCCCTCGTCCGGCCTCCCGGTCGCGGGTACCGCGCCGAGCAGGCGCGCCCGCCCGGCCGCCTTCAGCAGTTCCCTGGTGAGGAAGAGCAGGTCTTCGCACTCCGCGGCCAGCGTCCCTGCCCGCTCCTGGTCCGCGGCCAGCAGGCTGTGGGCCAAGATGGCCGGCCGGACCGCCTGGCGGAGGGAAAGGTAAGGGGACGCGGCCGGCTGGCCGGCCCGTTCCAGTTCGATCATGGTCAGCTCCGTCTTCCGCTGGCGACATACTCCTGGGCGAAGGCGTACAGGGAAGCGGTCGAGTACGGCTTGAACTTCTCGACCTGCTCGGCGGGCCACTCGGTGTCCCGGTACAGGGCGCGGTCGTCGTCCAGGCTGGCGGCGGCGGACACCCCGAGCAGCGTGTCGCTTTCCGCGGGCGACATCACGCGGAGCACCGCGCGCAGCCCGAAGTAGCCGATGCCGGCCCGCCGCAGGGCCCGCTCGGCGGTGGCGTAGCCGTCGGTCCAGGCGACCAGGTGGATGCCCGCGTCCGGTCCCTTGTCGGCCAGCCGGACCAGCCGGGCCGACGTCTCGCTCGGCCGGCCGTAGTCGCCCTCGGCCAGCAGTTCATGCCACCGGTGCATGCCGGCGACCAGGAAGAACCGCTCGGGCCTGGCGGCGCCGTCCACGCCCGCCAGCCGGGCGTCCAGGTCGTCGAGGAGATCGTCCAGCGCCTCGGCGGCCGTCCGGCGGTCAGCGATCCGCACCTCGTGCGGCAGCTGGCCAACCGGGGCGAAGAAGCCGTGATACGCCGATGAGGGCCGGGTGAACTCGGCGACGGTGAACCGGACGTCGGCCGGGGAGCACTGGACCGCGGCGCTGAGCAGGGTGGCCAGCAGCAGCCCGTGGCCGTGCTCCTCGCCGCCCACGATGAGCAGGTTGGACCGGGGGTAGCGCTCGAACGTCGCGGTGGTGGCGGGCTTGATCTCGATCGCCTCGCCCAGCCACGCCTGCACGGCGTGCCCCGCGAAGGCCGGGACGTCGCCCGCCGGGCGGAACACCGCGGGCGCGTCGGGGTCGAAGCTGGCCGGCGGCGGGTACTCCCGCCCGCCCCCGAGCGCCCTGATGTCCCCGATCAGCGAGAGCCGCTCCCGGGTGGGCAGCATCGCGATCCGCATCACCGGGTTGGCGCCCTCGCCGCGGCGGTCGTTGTAGATCGCGTCCCCGGCCTGGACCAGCCGGGTGGCGGCGTCGTTGCCCTCGCCCAGGATGGCCTGGGACACGCTCGGCTGGGTGCAGCCCAGCGCGATGCGCAGCGCCATCTGCTCGTAGACGGGCCGCAGGTAGGCCGCGAGCGGCCCGCCCGGCGACTGGGTGGCCAGCAGCAGGTGCAGGCCGAACGCCGCGCCCCGCTTGGCGATGTCCGCCAGCAGCCGTCCGGCCTCCCGGGCCAGCCGGTCTTCCTCGCTGAACAGCACCTGGAACTCGTCCATGATCACCAGGGCGCGGGCCAGCACCTGCCCGGTCTCCCGCCGGTAATCAGGCAGGTCCGTGACGCGAGCCTCGCGGCACAGCCGGGCCCGCCGCTCGATCTCGTCATGGAAGCGCCGCAGCATCGAGAGCCCGAACTCGCGGTCGGTCCGGGAGGTGATGGCGCGCGCGTGCGGCAGCCGTTCGGTCAGGTAGGCGTCGAACTCGACCTCCTTGAAGTCGAGCAGGTACAGTTCCAGCTCCTCGGGCGGATAGCACAGGGCGAGCTGGCTGATCAGCACGTGCAGCAGGTTGGTCTTGCCCATCCGGACGTCCCCGCCGACCAGCCCGTGGTGCACCCCGCGCGCTCCCATCATGAAGTGCTGCGGCTCGCCCTTGCTGTCCACGCCGATCTGCACGTCCAGGCCGTCGGTGGTGACCCCGGCCCAGCGCCGGGCCGGGGGGATGGCCATCCGGCCGAAGAGCAGGTCCCGCGAGGCCGACCCGGCCGCCGCGCCGACGGCGTCCAGCCACGGGTTGGCCCGGGCCGCCCCGGGCATCTGGTCCGGCTCGATCACCGCCGGCCCGAAGTCCGGGTCGTCCCACGTCAGGTCCCCGGAATCGGACAGGCTCAGGGTCGTGCCCAGCGCGGTGAGCGCCGCCAGGTCGAAGCCGCGGGGCATCTCGACCCCGGGATCCAGCGTGGCCACGATGTACAGGCCGCTCCGCGGCCCGTTACGGGCCAGCTGGCCGAGCAGCTGCCCGGCCCGGTCGCTGATCCCGGCCGGGAAGCCGGCCAGCACCAGGACGTGATAGGGGACGGCGGCCCCGGTGGTGGCCGCGTTGTAGGCCTCCACCGAGTCATAGACGTTGGTCAGCCGGGTCTGCGTGACCTCCACGACATGGCCGGTCAGCGTGGTCAGCAGGGCCTCGATCTCCGCCGGGCTGGCCGCGACCCCGACCCCGTTAGCGCCCACCCGCAGCGACGCGGGCAGCCGCAGGAACGCGCTGAGGTACCGGCCCTGCCCGACCGGATCGGCTAGCGCGAACCGCACCGTGCCCGGCCTGGTCGCCGTGGCCAGCCGCAGGGTGAGCGCCTGCAGCAGCGACCGCGCCCCATAGACCCCGTAGGCCCCGTCAGCGAACCCGGACTCGCTGATCAGCAGATGCCCGTGCCCGGCGAATCGCGCCACCGCCGGCACCGGCGGCCACCCCTCACCCGACGGCCCCTCACCCGGCCGCGCCTCACCCGGCCGCGCCTCACCCGGCCGCGCCTCACCCGGCCATCCCTCGGCCGGCCGCAGGACCCCGACCCGCAGCCCGTCCGGCGGCGGCGCCTGCGGGTCGGGCCGGTAGGCCGCCCAGGCCGGGGCGCCGAAGCTGTCCAGCGCCCACGGATGCGCGGCGGTCAGCGCCGTCGCGGTGCCGAACAGGCTCCCGGCCCGCTGGCCGTCCAGGTAATGCCGCTGGCGGTGCCGCGCCATCGCGGCCGCCCGGGCCAGGCGAAGGTAAGCGTCACCGATGTCGCGCTCGATCGCCTCGACCGCCATATTCACCTCTGTGATCGCACCTGCCCACCACCCATGGTCAGCCCGCCGTCGCAGATCGGCAACCCTGGCGGCCGGCCGCGGACACGGGCCGCCGTACCTCGCCGGCCCACCGGAGCATCTCACAGACCATTTTCCCGAACGAATCAGGTGTCACGCCCCGGCGCCCGGGACCAGTCAGGTCAGGCGCCGCTCGGCGGCCCACCTGGTCAGCTGGTGCCGGGTGGACAGCTGCAGCTTGCGCAGCACCGAAGACACGTGGCTTTCCACGGTCTTGACCGAGATGAACAGCTCGCGGGCGATCTCCTTGTAGGTGTAGCCCTGGGCGATCAGCCGGAGCACCTCCCGCTCCCGGCTGGTCAGCTGCTCGAGCTCGGGGTCGAACGACGGCGTCACGTCGCCCGATGGCGCTCCGGCGAACGCGTCGAGCACGAACCCGGCCAGCCGGTGCGAGAATACCGCGTCGCCCGCCGCGACCCGCTTGACCGCGTCGGCCAGCTCGGCGGTGGAGATCGTCTTGGTCACGTAGCCCCGCGCGCCCGCCCTGATCACCGCGATCACGTCCTCCGGCGCGTCCGAGGCGGACAGCGCCAGGAAGCGCACCTCCGGGTGCTCGGCCTTGATCGCCTGGACCACGGCCTGGCCGCCGCCGCCGGGCAGGTGCACGTCCAGCAGCACCACGTCGGGCAGCAGCTTGCCGATCAGCTCGATCGCGGGCTGCACGTCGTCCGCCTCGCCCACCACCTCGACCTGGCGGCCGAGCTCGGCGCGGACCCCGGACCGGAACAGCCCGTGGTCGTCGACCAGCACCACCCGCGGCGCGCTCACGTCCGCCCCACCGGAGCGGTGCGCGACATCTTCAGCGTGACCTTGGTGCCCTCGCCGGGCGCGCTGGTCACCGTGGCCGTGCCGCCCCGGCGGCTCATCCGGCCGTGCACCGACTCGGCCAGGCCCTTGCGGTCCTCAGGTACCTCCTCGGGGTCGAAGCCCTTGCCCCGGTCCCGCACCACGATCGACACCTCATCGGACTCAACCTCCGCGAACAGGGATATGACGCTGGCCCCCGACCACTTGGCCGCGTTGACCGTCGCCTCGCGGGCCGCCGCGAGCAGGGCGCCCAGGTTGTCGTCGAGCTCGCAGTCGCCGACCATCACCGCCTCCACCGGCACCCCGTAGCGGGACTCGACGTCCTGCTGGATCTTCCGCACCCCGCCGGCGAACGTCAGGTCGGCGTCCCCCTCGTTGGGGTCCCGGCCCTCGAACAGCCAGGACCGCAGCTCGCGTTCCTGCAGCCGGGCCAGCTGGATGACCTTCTGCGGGTCGTCGGCGCGCCGCTGGATCAGCGCGAGCGTCTGCAGCACGGAGTCGTGCACCCGGGCCGCGATGTCGGCCCGCTCCTCCGCCCGCACCCTGGCCTGCCGCTCGAGGACCAGGTCCCGGGCGATCCGCAGCCACCACGGGCCGAGGGCCAGCACGACGGCCGCGATCACCAGCAGCACCCCGCCCAGCGGGCGCAGCAGCGCCAGGTTCGCGTGGGCCGTGAACAGCCAGCCCAGGCCGCCGGCCAGCAGCAGGCCCGACAGGATCAGCCGCAGCACCACCCCGCGCCCGGCCCGTCCCGCCAACCCCGCCCGGCGCGTGCCCGGGGCCGGGCTCGCGCCCAGCGGCTCCAGCACCCGCCGCAGCGAGGCCTGCTCCTGCTCCGGGGCGTTCCGCCAGATCAGCGCCAGCCCGGCCACGCTGAA
>Ga0335081_10022091_pt1 | contig 10291 bp, 10 predicted proteins | sample Lox_Sample_35_FD_206713 | JGI IMG/M metagenome (GOLD analysis project Ga0335081, IMG submission 206713) | Soil microbial communities from Loxahatchee National Wildlife Refuge, Florida, United States - Lox_Sample_3.5 | ecosystem: Environmental > Terrestrial > Soil > Wetlands | place: USA...
GAGTAGATCAAAGTCGAGATCCACCGTCGACCCCCACCAGAAAGCGATCGAATTGCACGCACTTGGATCGCGACCGGTTATGAGACGTGCCTTAGTACGCGAGCAGGTAGCACGCGCCGGTGGCGCTGGACATCGCGCGATCGCCCGAGATGTAGATCACCAGATCGGTCGAGTGGCGATCGCCGCCGCACGCGAGATCGTACTCGACGATCGGATCGCCGAACCCGAAGTGGATCGCCACCTCGCGCGCGTCGGGCCCGAGGTTGAGGCGGTCGAGCAGGTCGGCGAACACCAGGTCGTGCCGGGTGTGGGTGGCGTCGTCGCACGTGCCGGTGAACGGCGTGCGGTAGCCGGTCGCCGTGATCTCGACCTTGCGGCCGTGCATCGCGCGCGCGTCGGCGTCGCTGATCGCCGGGCTGTTCGACAGCACGTGGTTCTCGACCTGCCAGGGATGGACGAGCGCCTTGACGTCGGGATCGATCGGCGCCGGCTTCTGCGGCGGCGTGTCCGGCGGCAGCCAGCTGCACGACGCGACGAGCGCGAGCGCGAGCAGGCGGATCATCCGAGCGAGCCCTCCGGCCCGCGCAGCGGCAGCGACACGACGAACCGCGCGCCGCCGGTCGGTGCGCGGCCGGGCGCGACCGCGAGCTCGCCGCCGTGCTCGATCGCGATCTTGCGCGCGATCGCCAGGCCCAGCCCGGTGCCGGTCGACTTGGTCGTGACGTAGGGCTCGAAGATGCGCTCGCGATCGGCCTCGGCGACGCCCGCACCGGCGTCGTCGACCGTGATCGTCACCGACTCGGGCTCGGCGCGCCAGCCGACCACGACCTTGCCGTCGCGGCCGGCGTCGAGGCCGGCGTGGATCCCGTTCTCGATCAGGTTCGCGAGCACGCGCTTGAGCAGGAGCTTGTCCGCGCGCACCGTGACCGGCAAGCGCGGCGGCTCGAGTTCGAGCTTGGCCGCGAACGTCGGGTCGAGCCGCAGCTCCTCGACCAGCTCGCCGAGCGCGATCGGCGCCTTCTCGACCTTCGGGAGCTGGCCGAGCGTGCGGAACGTGTCGACCAGCCGGCGCAGCCCGGCGATCTCCTCCTCGACGATCTCCTTGGCCTCGTCGAGCTGCTTCTTGAACCGCGGGTCGTCGCCCTTGTAGGCCGACACGGTCTGCTGGACCGCGAGCTGGATCGGCGTGAGCGGGTTCTTGATCTCGTGCGCGAGCCGGCGCGCCACGTCCTGCCACGCGCCGATCCGTTGCAGGTACTCGACCTGGCCGCGCGTCGCGGCGAGGTCGTCGAGCATGGTGTTGAACGCGCTGCCGAGCTCGGCCATCTCGTCGCCGCCGCGCAGCTCGACCCGCGCGTCGTGGTGGCCGTCGGAGACCCGGCGCGCCGTGGTGACGAGCGCCGCGATCCGGCGCGTGACCACGCGCGCCAAGACCAGCCCGGTGACCACCGCGGCGAGGGTCGCGAGCGCCAGCACGACGAGGAACGCGGTGCGATAGCCGCCGGCCAGGCCGGTGCGCACCTGGGTGACGACCAGCCGCGCCGCGTCGACCTGGCGCTTGAGATCCTGATAGTCGTCCTGGAGATCGGCGGGGACCGCGAAGGTCAGGCGCAGGGTCGCGCCCGACGTGCCGAGCGGCTGATCGACGACCTTGTCGCGGTAGCTCTCGAACAGCGGACGGCGCGACTCGGCCACGGTCGTGCCGTCCGCGCGCAGCACGGCGATCGCGCGCAGGTTGGCCGCGTGCGACGCGTCGTCGTCGAGCACCTGATCGAGGTCGACCTTGGGATCGAGCGCGAGCAGGTTCGGCCGCCGGCTCAGCCGGTCGGCGACCTCGGCGTGCAGCGTCTTGGTCGTGACGAACAGCTCGCGGTACGTGCCGAGCGCCTTCTCCATCGCCGCGACGTGGGTGTCGGACTCGTTCGCCGCGAAGTTCGCCGCGACCTTGCCGATCTGATCGATCAGCACGTACGACGCGCCGAGCGGCATCATCACGATCAGCACGAGCGCGATCGTGAGCTTCCACTGCAGGCCGATGCGAGCGCCGCGGGTCATGGTCTGGGCCGGAAGAACGGCTGCGAGCGGACGCGCAGCACGCGATCGGATTCCGCGATCTTGGGGTTGACGAACACCGACACGAAGTTGCCGAAGAACACGCCGCCGCGATCGAGCCCGCCGCCGCTCGATTGCGACAGCCAGCGCCGCACCTCGGTCAGGGTCTGCTTGTCGACCGGGTTGAGATCGGCGCGCAGCGCGAGGAAGTAGGTGTCGTCGAACGGGATGTCGACCAGCTTGGCGACCGCGAGGTCGTCGATCGAGGTGAGCAGCTTGAGCGCCTCGGCGGGCGACTTCACCTTGATCGGCTTGCAGCCCTTGCACAGCGAGACCGCGTAGACCTCGTCCCACATGTCGTAGACCACCGAGCGCACGTTGGTGTACCACGCGACCGGCGAGCTCGAGTCCTTGGGGTAGACCCAGGTCTGGATCACGACGGTCGACACGAACCCCGAGTCGAGCGCCTGGAACGCCGCGGCGTCGAACAGCTTGGTGATGTTGGTCGTCACCGTGAGGTCGTCGTCGTGCTCGACGAACTTCATGTGCTGGACCTCGGGGCGATCGTCGTCGGCGAGCGCCGGCATCGCGACGACCAGCATCATCGCGACGACCAGACCACGCCTCATCGTATCCTTCCGAGCGCGTTGGCGATCGTCAGCTCGAAGATGCCGATGTCGGTGTCGATCCGCACGCCCGCATCGGCGAAGCCGTCGATCGGCAGCGACTTCCACAGCGAGGCGTCGCGCAGCTCGAGGTCCTCGGTCTCGCCGAGCCCCCACAGCCCGACCCCGACGAAGATGTCGCCGCCGTAGACGCGGTCCTTGCCGCTGCCGCGGAACAGCCGCGCGGTGTACTCGACCGTCGCGCTGCCACCGAGCTCGCCGTAGCTCGGCTTGTCGGGCCGGGTGTCGAGGATGTCGAACGGCGCGGCGGTCGACAGCACGAGGCCGAGCGCGCGCGGGGTCAGCATGTGATCGACGTCGGCGACGTAGATCCGATCGAACCGCGGCGCGTTGCCGATCACGATGCCGCCGGCCAGCCGCATGCCGATCGCCTGGCGCTCGTCGTGCAACGGCCACCAGTGCTCGTAGCGCACGAACACGTCGGCGAAGTTGTAGTCGCCGCCGAGCGCGCTCGATCCGATCTCGGCGCTCGCCATGATCTGGCCGCCCGAGTGCGGTAGCACCGGATCGGGCCGGGTGTCGCGGTCGAAGCTCAGGCCGGTGGTGATCACGTGGCTCTCGCCCGGGATGAGATGGAGATCGATTCCGACCGTCCGGCCGTCGGGCAGGATCTGGGTCGGCGCGAGCGGCAGGTCGGCGTCGATCTGCTCGGCGCGCAGCGTGCCCGAGATCCGCGACAGCGACGTGACGTCGTAGGTCACGCCGGCGCGCCCGCCGAACCGCCGGTACGAGAACGCGTCGAACTCCGACGCGTCGTCGCCGCTGCCCGACACGCGATACGGCTCGCTGCCGTGGACCAGCGTCATCGACGCCATCGCGCCCCACCGCGTGCCGTACAGCGTGCCGTCGGCCAGGCGCAGCTCGCCGGCGTACTGGTCGCGGCTGCCCGCGATCGCGCCGTGATCCGCGAACACCACGCCGCCGCCGATCGAGATGCCGAGCCCCAGGAGGTTGCGATCGCCGACGTCGGTGCCGACCCAGTACGGTGACTCGGTGGTGGTGCCGAACCACAGCCGGTTGAGCACGAACGTGCCGCGCTCGACCACGTGGATCTCGATCACGACCTGGCCGCGCGCCGAGCCCTTCTTCATCGCCATCGTGACGTCGCGGAAGTAGCCGAGCGCGAGCACCTTGAAGCGGGTGTCGCGCAGCCGGTGATCGCTCGCGTGCAGCACGTCACCGGGCGCGATCGGCAGGGCGCGCCGGATGATCTCGGTCTGGGTCGCCGTGTTGCCCGTGATGTCGATCCGCTCGATCAGGATCACCGGGCCGAGCTCGTTGTCCTCGTGCAGCGGCGCGTCGGCGTGCGCAGCCGCGATCACCGCGAGCTGCGCGAGCACGACGAGCGCGGCGCCTCGCATCGCGCCTAACGTAGCGCACCGATCCCCGGCGGTGCTACCTTGAGACCGTGCCCCGTGCCACGTTGGCCTGCCTGGTGGTGCTGGTCGGCTGCAGCGACGTTCGCGACTTTCGCGGCACCTGGCGGGGGCCGAGCGTCGGCAGCGCGGCGGTGCTGCGCGTCAATATCTCGCCCGGCGCGAGCGCGACGCTCGCGATCAGCCAGATCGACACGTACGGCATGCAGGGCACGCTGACGGTCGACGGGCTGGTCCAGGACGCGCCGCTGACCTCGCTCGACAGCGCCGAGGCCGACGTGCTGTCGACGATGTCGTGGAGCGGCTCGCCGCTGCACATCTACGTCGGGTTCGTGACCATCCCCGACGGCAAGGGTGACGCGCTCGCGCTGGTCGCGCTGTACGACGATCACCGGGTCGAGGTCCGCGTGCTGCGCGGCGGGCCGTCGCCGCTGTACGGCATCTTCGCGCTCGAGGCCTCGTGAGCTGCCCGCACTGCCAGGCGCCGCTCGCCGACGACGCGCGGTTCTGCCCGGGGTGCGGCAAGGCGGTGGTCGCGACCGAGACCCAGGCCGACACCTCGGGCGGGCTGCCCGCCGCACGCGATCTGATCGGCCGCGAGGTCGCGGGGCGCTACCGCGTGCTCGCCAAGCTCGGCGAGGGCGGGATGGGCGCGGTGTATCGCGCCGAGCAGATCTCGCTGCGCCGCGCGATCGCGCTCAAGGTGCTGCGGCCCGAGATGTCGCAGAACCCGATGGTGCTGCGCCGGTTCGAGGCGGAGGCGACCTCGGTCGCCAAGCTCGCGCACCCCAACACGGTGTCGGTCTACGACTCCGGCCAGGACGCCGACGGCTCGCTGTTCATCGCGATGGAGCTGATCGAGGGCAGCTCGCTGCGCGCCGTGATCCAGCGCGAGGCGCCGCTGTCGCCGCAGCGCGCGCTCGCGATCGCGATCCAGGTCGCGGCCTCGCTCGCCGACGCGCACGCCCACGCGGTCGTGCATCGCGATCTCAAGCCCGACAACGTCATGCTGCAGGAGCGCGGGCGGCTGCGCGACGTCGCGCGCGTGCTCGACTTCGGGATCGCGAAGCTGCGCGACGACTCGCGCGCGACCCAGGCCGCGATGACCCAGGCCGGCGACATGCTCGGCACGCCGCAGTACATGGCGCCCGAGCAGATCCGCGGCGAGCCGGTCGACGGCCGGTGCGACGTCTACGCGCTCGGCTGCATGATCTACGAGATGATCACCGGGCGGATGCCGTTCGAGGCCTCGACCGTGATGGCGATGCTGACCAAGCATCTGACCGAGCACGTGATGGCGCCGTCGGCGCGCCGCCCCGAGCTCGGCATCCCGCAGCCGCTCGATCGCCTGGTCGTGATGGCGATGCAGAAGGATCCGAAGGCCCGCCCGACGATGGAGGCCTACGGCGAGCAGCTGGTCGGGCTCGCCGCGTCGCTGCCCGCCGATCCGCGGCGCGCCCCCGCGACGTCCGCGTCGGCGATGCGGGGCGTCGCGGTGGCGTCGGCGACGCCGATGCCCGCGCCGGCGCCGACTCCCGCGCGCCCGATGCAGGTCGTGCCGACCGCGATGCCGATCGCGGCGCAGGTCGCGCCAACCGCACACGTCGCGCCGCTGCCGCTGCCGCCGATCCCCCCGACCAAGGCGGTCGATCCGAAGCGGCGCGGCCGCAGCGCGCTGTGGATCGCGCTGATCGCGGTGCTGGTCGCCGGCGGCGCGCTCGCGATCGGCGTCGCGATGCGATCGTCATCGTCGCCCGACTCCGAGCACACGCCGCTGCCGCGGCGCGACGAGCCGCCGCCGCCGACGCAGGACACGCCGCCGCCCGGTCCGAGCGATCCGTGGAAGACGTCGGGCGGGACCAACGCCAGCGTCGGGATCTCGATGACGCCGATCCCCGCCGGCACCCGGCTCAAGCTGCCGTCGAGCTTCGTGCGCAAGGCCGAGCCCTCGGGCAAGGCGATCGCGTACGTCGACGCGAAGAAGCAGATCACGATCGTGCTCGGTCCGCTCGACGCCGGCACCAACGACGTCGACGCGCTCACCAAGCAGTGGGTGGCCGAGCAGCACGTCACGTTCGCGGGCCGATCGCAGGTGGTGAGCGCCGGCAGCGACCGCGACGCCGTCGACTTCACGTACAGCACCGCCGCCGGTCCGTTCCACCAGCTGATCGTCGTCTACCTCGACCCGCGCTACCGGCTCGCGCTGCTCGTCCAGGGCCCGCAGCGCCTGTTCGACGACGCGAGCTTTCGCCAGGACATCCTGCAGTTCCTCGGCACCGGCGTCCTCCTGCCGCGCTAGTACCTCGCCACACAGGAGATGATTGGTTGCGGCTGCCGAGGCGATGGATCGGCGGCCCCAACCGATCAGATCCTGTGTGGCGAGGTACTAGCTGCTACGCTGCTCGCGATGACGCCCGAAGCGAAGGCTGCGATCCGGCTCACCCAGTACGCCCGCGGCGGTGGTTGAGCCGCCAAGCTCCGGCTCGGCGAGCTGGCACACGTCCTCGATCAGCTGCCGCGCGGCGGCGCGGGAGAGCTGCGCTCGGACGTCGTGGTCGATCACGCGTTGTCCGACGACGCCGCGATCGTCAAGGTCGCGCCCGATCGCCAGCTCGTGCTGACCGCCGACGTGATCGCGCCGCTGGTCGACGATCCCGACGCGTTCGGCGCGATCGCGGCGGCCAACTCGCTTTCGGACGTGTGGGCGATGGGTGGCGAGCCGCGGTTCGCGCTCAATCTGGTGTTCTTCCCCGACGACCAGCTGCCGCTCGACGTGCTCGACGCGATCCTCGCGGCCGGCGCGCGCACCTGCGCCGAGGCCGGTGTCGCGATCGTCGGCGGCCACTCGGTGCGCGACGCCGAGCTCAAGTACGGGCTGTCGGTGACCGGCGAGGTCGCGCCCGATGCGGTGTGGTCCAATCGCGGCGCGCGGGCCGGCCAGCGCCTGGTGCTCACCAAGGCGCTCGGCACGGGCGTGATCGGCCAGGCGATCAAGAAGGGCGTGGCGAGCCCGGAGGCGGCCGCCGCCGCGATCCGCTCGATGACCACGCTCAACCAGCGCGCCGCGCGGGTCGGCCGCGCGCACGGCGTCACCTGCGCGACCGACGTCACCGGGTTCGGCTTGCTCGGCCACCTGCGCAACATCCTGCGCGGCTCGGGGGTCGCCGCGACGATCGAGCTCGCCGCGCTGCCGGTCCTGCCCGGCGCGCTCGATCACCTGCGCGCGAAGCTGTGCCCGGCCGGCAGCAAGGCCAACCGCGCGCACGTCGCGCCCGACACCGCCTGGCACGGCGGTGCGCCGCTGACCGCCGAGGGCGACGACTCGCCGCGCGAGCTGCTCGCGTCGATCGCGTGCGACGCGCAGACCAGCGGCGGCCTGCTGCTGTGCGTGCCGGCCGAGCGCGCGGCCGCGTGCGTCGACGAGCTGCGCGCGGCGGGCCTGCCGGCCGCCGCGATCGGCACGCTGCGCGCGCGCGACGCGCGGCCGATCATCGAGCTAGTCTAGAAACGCCTCGTGGCACACCGCCTCGACGTTGTGGCCATCCGGGTCGTGGACGAACGCGCCGTAGTAATGCTCGTGGTAATGCGGGCGCACGCCGGGCGGGCCGTTGTCCTTGCCGCCCGCCGCGATCGCCGCGTCGTGGAAGCCGCGCACGATCGCGCGGCCGCTCGCGCGAAACGCGACATGGATCGGATCCTTCGGCGCGCTCCGCCCGTCGATCCAGAACTCCGGCTTGCCCGCGATCCCGAACCCGGCGAACTGCTCCCAGCGCATCACCAGCTCGAAGCCGAGCGGCGCGAGCGCCTTGGTGTAGAACGCGATGCTGCGCTCGAGATCACTGACCTGGATGCCGATGTGATCGATCATGGCGCGACCATACCAGCGGGCCGATTCGGAGTAAGCTCGCGCCGTGCGCGGCAGACTCGCGGTGCTGGGGTGTGCGCTGATCGCGGCGCCGACAAGCGCGGTCGCGGGCCGCAGCAACTTCGGCTGGCTGTACGGCACCGAGGTCTTGCCCGAGCGCGGCGCCGAGATCGCGACCTGGCTGCAGGAGACCAACGATCTCGATCAGGAAGATCACCTGTCGGAGACCCGGTGGTGGATCGCGCCGATGATCGGCATCACCGACCAGCTCGAGCTCGCGCTGCCGGTCGAGCTCGCGTGGGATCGCTCCGACGTGGTGTCGGGCCACAGCGCGTTCGACCGGTTCGGCGGCGAGCTGCGCTATCGCTTCGTGTCATCGGATCCGGTGGACGCGCCGCCGCTGGTCCCGCTGCTCCGCGTCGCGGTCGAGCGCGCGGTGCTCGAGCGCGCGACCACGATCCCGCAGGCCGATCTGGTGACCTCGTACGACGTCGGCATCGTCCAGATGCTGGTCGATCTCGGCATGTACGCCGAGCTGAGCAGCGCGACCCAGCACTTCGAGTTTCATCCCGGCGCCGGCGTGAGCGTCAAGGCGATTGGCGATCTTCGCTTCGGCGCCGAGGTCCACGCCGAGATCACGCTCGACAGCGGCTCGAGCTGGGCGGCGATCGGCCCGAACGTGGCGTGGGCGCACGGGCGCAGCTGGCTGTCGGCGGCGTACGGCATCGGCATCTACCACATCCGCGACGCTCCCAGGCTGCAATGGGGCATCGCGTTCTAGCGCTCGCCGCGCTGCTGGTCGCGAGCCGCGCGCTCGCGGCGCCGACCGGGCGCGTGGTCGGCAAGGTCACGGTCGTGGAGGCCGACGGCAAGCCGGCGACCGGCGCCGACGTCGTGGTCTACGTGGTCGGCTTCGACGAGCCGGCCGCCCCGGGCGACGACGTGAAGATCGTGCAGAAGGATCGCCGGTTCGTGCCGGATCTGGTCGCGGTCACGGTCGGCGGCACCGTGAGCTTCCCCAACGGCGATCCGTTCCTGCACAACGTGTTCTCGCAGTCGGGCGTGCGGCCGTTCGACCTCGGCTCGTTCAAGCGCGGCGACACCAAGACCAAGGATTTCCCCAAGCCGGGCGTGGTCGAGGTCTACTGCAACATCCACCCGGAGATGGCCGCGACGATCCTCGTGCTGCCGAACCGCCACCACGTGCAGGCCGCACCCGACGGCTCGTTCGTGCTCGCCGGCGTGCCGCCGGGATCGTGGATGGTGTTCGCGTACACCCGGCGCGCCTCGCGACCGGTCAGCGCGCCGGTCGTGGTCGAGGCCGGCAAGGATGCGATGGTGAACCTCGCGCTCCAGCGCAACACCGAGTCCGACCACCGCAACAAGTACGGCGAGAAGTACCACGATGCCGGCGGCACCTATCACTGACGCTCTTGCTTGAGCATGCGCACGACGCTGGCCTCGAGCTGGCTGCGCACCAGCCGCATCACGCTCTCGATCTGCTCGACCGGCACGTCGAGCCGCTCGGCGAGCCGGCGGTGGGTCGCCGCGACCAGCGCGGCGCGCGCCCGGTTGAGCCAGCGCGCGGCGGTCGCGCGGTGCACGCCGAACGCGGCGCCGATCGCGTCGATCGACAGGCCCTCGACGATCTGCTGGCGCAGCAGCGTGCGGTCCTCGACGCCGAGATCCTCGATCGCGTCCTTGAGCGCGGCGGCAAACTCGGCGCGGTACTGCGCCTTGACCGCCTCGAGCGTCGGATCGAGCCCGCTGGTCAGCAGGCGATCGAGCTCGAGCTCGAGGCTGCGCTCGAGCGGCGTCTCCCGCGCGCGCTTCTTCTTGAGCCGGATCAGCTCGCGGGTCGCGGTGATCCGCACCCAGCCGCGCAGCGGGCCCCTGCCGCGGTAGCCGGCGATCCCGGCGGGCTTGCCGTCCTTGGCCACCAGCAGCTGGACGCGCAGCACCTGCTTGACGTCGTCGACCAGATCGCGCGGCGCGCCGGTCGCCGCCCCCGCGGCATCGACCTCGGTCAGCACGCGCTCGAACGCGGCGTGCGCGCTCGGCTCCTGCGCCGCGCACGCGGCCGCGAGCGCGAGATCGCCGGCCGGCGCCGCGGCGATCGCGAGCGCGAGCTCGTCGCTGGCCCCGGGGGCGCCGTCGGGTCCGGCGGCGCCGGACCTCGCGACGCCGACCAGCCGCTCGCCGACGAACCCCGCGAGCTGGGCCTCGTCGAGCCGCACGCCGGGCCACGCCGCCTGCGCGGTCTGCAGCAGCGCGTCCCACGCCGCGGTCGCCGCGGCGCGCGAGCCGACCGC
>Ga0335081_10022092_pt1 | contig 10291 bp, 8 predicted proteins | sample Lox_Sample_35_FD_206713 | JGI IMG/M metagenome (GOLD analysis project Ga0335081, IMG submission 206713) | Soil microbial communities from Loxahatchee National Wildlife Refuge, Florida, United States - Lox_Sample_3.5 | ecosystem: Environmental > Terrestrial > Soil > Wetlands | place: USA: Florida...
GTTCTGCTTTAGTGAGATCTACAGCAACACGGATGTCGACGCCCTCTTCGCGAGGTACCGCGACACCATGGCCGCGTTGGAGCGGGACTTCCCCAACGTCACCTTCATCCACGTGACGGTGCCCCTGACCACAGAGCCGGGCCTTTTCACGGAGCTGAAGATACGGCTGAAGACACTTCTTGGCCGGAGGGACGGGCGCGGCCAGCCAGCGAACGTCGCGCGGGAGCGGCTGAACGCGCTGATCCGCGGCGAGTACGCCGGCCGGCACCTCTTCGATCTGGCCGCGATCGAGTCCACGAAGCCCGACGGCACGAGGGTCTCCGGTCGCTACGACAACCAGCGGTACTTCGCGTTGTACGACGGGTACGCCACCGACATGGCCTTCCTCAACGCGGTTGGTTCCAAGATCGCGGCGACAGCCTTTCTCGAGGCGATCGCGCAGGCATCGCGGAAGTAGACGCCGCTGGCCATGATTCGGCCCATATGCCTCGCGACTAAGTGGTATCACCCGCGCATTCCTCACCGGGCACACCTACACCACCACCTCCGACGGCGCCGATATGTTCCCCACCCTGGCCGCACCCACGGGCGAGCTGGTCATCCCCGAGCCCGGCCTCACAGTCAGTGACCGGCGCGGGCTGATGATGCCGCGCCGAAAACACACCCGAGCCCAGGACCGCCGCTACCGCGTCACCGCCGGACGGCGCCTCAACCAAGCCCGCTTCGCCGCCGACCCACCCCCGTTTTAACGGCTGTCTAACGGGTGGTATTGGCTTGGGCGAAAAAATCTACCGGCGTTGGGGGAGACGTAAGCTCGATCCTTACCACGATTACGGCGAGGAGAACGCGCCCAGCGCAAAGGTCGAGGATCTGACCGAGGCTCACGAGGACGCGAAAGCAACTCCGCGAAGCTAGCCGGCCGGGTCGCGCCAAACCGACCGCCGCCAGGCCTCACACACGTCCATCGACGATGACCGCGACGCCCACCGCAGGGATGCCTATCGCACGCAATTTCCGGTCACCTGCCGCTCGCCCAGGCCGAGCACCTGGGTGTCATCACCTACTGCGAGCAGATCGCGGCGCGGTCACCGACCCCGGCTCCGGCCACCGACCGAACCGAGACCCGCAACGCCCGCTGGACCTGGCCGCGGCCGCGGTAGCAGCTAACCCGACAAGCTTCCGGCGAACCGCAAATCGGCAACCAGCGCGTCAAACGCCTCTTCCCGATCCTCCGGCGGTCCACGCAGCACCGATGACGGGTGCACGGTCACGACCACGGCGGGATCGAAGGCCAATGCCGGGTCGTCGGCAGGCAGCCGCAGGGCCTCGCCTCGGTGCCGGGTGAGCCGAAAGTCGTTGCCCATCAGAGACTTTGCCGCGGTAGCTCCCATCAGCACCACGACGTCGGGCTGCACCGTCGTCAACTCGGCGATCAGCCACGGTCGGCACGCGACCACCTCGGTTCTGCTGGGTGTCTTGTGGATTCGGCGTTTGCCGCGCTCGGCACGGGTGAACTTGAAGTGTTTCACCGCGTTGGTGACATACACCCGGCCACGGTCGATGTCGGCGGCGGCCAGCGCCTTGTCGAGCAGGCGGCCTGCCGGCCCGACGAACGGCAGGCCGACCTTGTCCTCCTGATCGCCGGGCTGTTCGCCGACCAGCATCAGCTGTGGGTCGGGTGTACCCGCGCCGAACACGGCCTGGTCGGCGTACTGATACAGGTCGCAGCCGCGACAACCCCGGACGGCGGCCGCCAGGTCGTCCAGGTCGTGTGTGTCCGGTACGAACTCTTGTGCCCCCGGCACATGCACTGCATCACCCCCGAAGCCGTTATCGAGTCGACTTGGTGACCTGGGCGAAGCTGAACTGCCATCGCTCCACGATGTGAAAGCCGAACCGCGCCTGAACCCGGTACGCGGGGGCGCGGGCCATCCTCGGTCCCGGCGGCAAACTCGCGCCGCGGGCGTGATCGGGCAGCATCTTGTCGCGCTCCGACACGGTCCACATGACGTGGCACTGCTTGACCCTGTTGGCCACCGCCCATTCTGGGATGGCGCCGTCCCACAACGTGTGCCGGTTGGCGGCCGCCATCCCGCGGTCGAGGTCCTGCAGCTTGCCGTAGGTTGCGGGGCGCACCGCGGTGATCGGGCGGATGGGTCCGGGCTTCCATGCCGTGGTGTTGTCCAACAGCAGGCAGTCGCCGGCGGCCGCGTGAAAAGTCAGCAGGTCGGCTATCTGACTGGAGTCCATGCCCTCTTTCGCGTATGGACCACGTTGGCTGACGATGTAATTGGGCGTGGCCACCGCGGCGAGGGCAAACAGCACACCGGCGATCGCCAACGGATGGCGCGCAACCGTGACGATGCAGATTCCGAGCAGCACCGCCATCGCGGGGGCGGTGAAACACAGGTAGCGGGGATAGTAGACCGGCTCGATCGCCGCCGAGTAGACGACCAGCGCCGCCGTCGGTATCACGATCCACGCCAGCGTGATTCGCAAAAGTGTGCGGGTGTCCGAGTCCGGCTTCCGGTCCGGGCGGCGCCACACCACAACAAGCGCGGCGGCGATGACGATGCCGGCGGCGACGGCGGCCGGGACGCTCTTGTCGAAATACTGCTGCACGGTGACGTCGCCGAAGGTGCGTGTTCCGATCGGGAAGATCCACGCGACCTGAAATCTCTGGCCGTGAGCGAAGAGCACGAACGGAGTCAGCGCCAGAACCACCGACGCCGATGTGGCGGTCCACCAGATGACCGTCGGGCGTCGCGCCGACAGTATCCGCATCAGTGCGCCGTACACCGGCACGAGGAACACCAGACAGATGTTGAGCAGGATCGCCAGCGGCAGCACGAGGGCATACAGCAACCACAACGATGGCCGGGCCCGCCGCACGGCCGCCACGAGAAGGATCGTCAGCCAGACCGCGATCGCGGCGGTGAACGCGTACGAACGCGCCTCGATCCCCGCCCACGTGGTGCGTGGCAGGATCGCGAACATCACGCCGGAGCACACCGCCACCGAGCGGGTGGAAAACCGCTTGGCCAGCACCACCACCCCGGCGCCCGCCACGCCGACGATCAGGCCGCTGGGCACCCGCGACCAGAACTCGGTTGCCGGAGAAACCATGAACCAGCCGCGCATGAGCAGGTAGTACAGCCCGTGCACGGCGTCGATGTTGCCGAGCATCCGCCACATGTCGCCGAGCGAACGGTTGTTCGCCGCCGAGATGGTGGCCGCCTCGTCGAACCACAGCGACGGTCTGCTGGCTCCGGCCAGGGAAAGGATCACGGTCAGCACCGCGACCGCGACGGGGTCGTACCTTCCGGCCGGCTTTCGTGCGGCAGCCGCAAGAGTCACACCCGTCGCGCGTTCGGGGGTCAGGGTCTGCGACAGCACTACCCGGGAGTGTAGGGCTTTGGCGTCGATGATGATGGGCCAAAGGCGGTACACCGCATCGACGGGAGCACGCGCGCTCGGCGGAACGATGCGTGGAACCCCTTCCGGGGCAGAATCATTGCGCCGCCGCGACAGCTCCGGAGCCGACGGCGCGATGCCCGCCGCGTACCCGAGCTCAACCCCGCAACCGGCCGCAAACGGCAAGGTGTCGCCAATCAGACCCGCTGTTGTGCGGTGACGCGTTACTGTCGGCGATGGCGTTGCAAATGACACAGGAGGGTAGATGGGCGCCTATCAGACCATCGTGGTCGGGACCGATGGATCGGATTCCTCGCTACGGGCGGTCGACCGGGCCGCACAGATGGCCGCCGGCTCCGACGCGAAGGTGATCGTCGCGACGGCGTACTTCCCGCAGAGCGACGACCTCCGCGCGGCCGACCTGCTCAAGGATGAGGGCTACAAGGCCCAGGGCAACGCACCCATCTACGCGATCCTGCGCGAGGGCCGGGAGCGGGCGAAGGCCGCAGGGGCCACGAACATCGAGGAGCGTCCCATCGTCGGCGCGCCGGTCGACGCGCTGGTCGACCTGGCCGAGGAGGTCGACGCCGACCTGCTCGTGGTGGGCAACGTCGGCTTGAGCACGATCACCGGGCGGTTGCTCGGCTCGGTGCCGGCCAACGTTTCACGCCGGGCGAAGACCGACGTGCTGATCGTTCACACCACCGGCTGACAGCCGATCGCTCACAAACTCACCGGGGCGTGTCGCGCCAGCCGGAAGGTGCGGGTGAAGCCGGCCGGCCGCGTCGTGAGGGTCACCTCCACCGCGCCGCTGGGCGCGACGACGTAGCGCTCCTCGACGTCGGGCCCGTTCTCCCACCGGCCGACCGGCTGGCGAGTGAGGTCCACCTTGTCGTAGAGGTCCGGGTCGAACGGGAAGAAAACCGGATCATAGGGCGTGACGTCGCCGTCGGGGCGGCCCTGCCGGAGGCGGGTGCACTCCACGAACCGGAAGTGCCCGATGTTGTGGGCCGCCCGGTACCGCCGCGTGACGATCAGCGGGCGCAGCGCGTCGACGGGAAGCGGGGTGTCCTTCCGCAGGATCGGGTCGAAGAGGACGTCCGCGCCCCGGTGGGCCTCGCGAAAGACCCCGAAATGCCGCGAGAGGCGCTCGGACAGCGCGAATCCGGCGGCCTTGTCGAGAAAGACCGCGAGCCCGATGGCGGTGGCCGCGAAGGGATGCGGTGAGCGCTTCACCCGCTTCTCGCCGAAGGACCTGCGCAGCATCCGGGCGACAAGCGGGAAGCTTCCGGCCCCGCCCACCGTGTAAATGCCTGCCACCTCGGACCAGTCCACGTCGCCGCCTTCCCCGGCCGGGTCACGGAGGACGCGGGCGAGGACGTCTACCGTCTTTTCGACGAGCGGCGCGCAGGCCGTGTAGACCTCCTCGATCGGGCAGCCGAACGGCGGCCGGTCGGCCGCGGAGAGGTCCATCAGGAAGCGGCGGGTATTCGCCCCGACGGCTTCCTTCCGGACGGCGCACTCCTCCAGCAGGAGACCACGCGTGGTGGCGTCCACGTCACCGAGCCCCGAGCCGCGAAGGACGAGCTCGAGCATCGCGTCGTCGAAGTCGTCGCCACCGAGGCGTCGGATGCCCTCGCTCGTGACGACCTCGTTGAAACGCCCCGTCATCTTCAGCAGCGAGGCGTCGAACGTGCCGCCCCCGAGGTCGTAGATCAACACGTACTCGCGCTTGGCGGTGATGGTCGACCGGTAGCGGTGCGCATATTCGAAGCCGGCCGCGGACGGCTCGTTGAGAAGTGCGACGACCTCGAAGCCCGCCTTGGTGAAGGCGTCCAACGTGAGGAAGCGCTGTGCGCTCGAGGCGTTGGCCGGCACGCTGATCGCGGCCTCGATGCGTTCGCCGGGTGCGAGACCGGCGTTCGAGCGGTGGTGAAGGTCGCTCTTCAACTGGATGAGAAAGCTTGTCAGGAGGTCGGCCAGCGGGTAGGAGTGCCCGCCAAGGCTCACCTCGGTCCCGGGCCCGGCGTCGTTGAGCAGACGCTTGAACGACCGGAGGACCGACCAACGCGGGTCGTGGCGCACACCCGCGGCGTCCAAACCGAAGCGCAGCTCTCCGGCGGCGTTCGCGGCGACGACCGAAGGCCACGTGTCCGCCCCGTCGAACGACGCGACGGGGTAGTTCCCTCTGTCGACGACCGCCGCGACCGTGTGTGTCGTGCCGAAGTCGATGCCGATCCTCATTCCGCCAAAGTTTAGGCGCAATCCCGCCAAACTTTATTCGCGCCACGGCGTTCGGGCCGCAGATATCTGCAGGGCTTCCGTCTCACCAGCCCCGGGTGCGCCACTCGTCGAGGTGGGGACGCTCCGTTCCGAGGGTGGTGTCGTCGCCGTGGCCGGGGTAGACGACGGTTTCGTCACCGAAACCGTCGAAGATCTCGGTTTTCACGCCGTCGAACAGCGACTTGAAGTCAGCCGGTTTTGTTGTCCGCCCGACACCTCCCGGGAACAGGCAGTCGCCCGTGAACAATTGCGTCGCATCCCCTGCGGCCTCGCCGCGCAGCGCCAGCGCAACGGAACCCGGGGTATGGCCACGCAGGTGGATCACGTCGAACGTCAACCGGCCGATGTTGACCGTGTCGCCGTTGGCCAGCAGGCGGTCGGGCCGCACCGGCAACGGGCCGGCGTCGAGTGAGTGGGCCGCCGTCGGGGCGCCGGTGGCCTCGACCAGCGCCTTGAGCGCCTGCCAGTGGTCGAAGTGTTGGTGTGACGTGACGATCAGCGCCAGCTTGGGCGCGTGGTTGCGCACCAGGTCGATCAGGTCCGCGGCGTCGTTGGCCGCGTCGATCAGCAACGTTTCGCCCGTTTCGGAACACGTGATCAGGTATGCGTTGTTGTCCATGGGGCCCACCGAAGCCTTCACGATCGTCGCGCCGGGAAGGGTGCGCCGCGCGGCGGTGCCACGTTCGACGTGGCCGGTGTAGTTGTCCGTGACGACTGTCATGGCCTCACGTTATCTCCCGGGCCCCACGACTTGTCGGCGCGCCCACATAGCATGGCAAGGGTGTCGGTGTATCCCCTGGAAGGAGTTGAGTGGCTGACCGCCTGATCGTCAAGGGTGCGCGCGAGCACAACCTGCGAAGCGTCGACCTCGACTTGCCGCGCGACTCCCTCATCGTGTTCACCGGGCTGTCCGGGTCGGGGAAGTCGTCGCTGGCCTTCGACACGATCTTCGCCGAGGGTCAGCGCCGCTACGTCGAGTCGCTGTCGGCCTATGCGCGTCAGTTCCTCGGCCAGATGGACAAGCCGGACGTCGACTTCATCGAGGGCCTGTCGCCCGCTGTGTCGATCGACCAGAAGTCCACGAACCGCAACCCGCGGTCGACGGTCGGCACGATCACCGAGGTCTACGACTACCTGCGACTGCTGTATGCCCGCGCGGGCACCCCGCACTGCCCGGTGTGCGGTGAACGGATCGCCCGGCAGACGCCGCAGCAGATTGTCGACCAGGTGCTGGCGATGCCGGAGGGCACGAGGTTCCAGGTGCTGGCCCCGGTGGTACGCACCCGCAAGGGCGAGTTCGCTGACCTGTTCGAGAAGCTCAATTCCCAGGGCTACAGCCGCGTGCGCGTCGACGGGGTGGTCCACCCGCTCACCGATCCGCCGACGCTGAAGAAGCAGGAAAAGCACGACATCGAGGTGGTGGTCGACCGGCTGACCGTCAAGCCGTCGGCCAAGCAGCGGCTGACCGACTCGGTCGAGACCGCGCTGCGGCTCGCCGACGGCATCGTCGTCCTGGAGTTCGTCGATCACGAGCACGGACATCCGCACCGGGAGCAGCGGTTTTCCGAGAAGCTGGCCTGCCCCAACGGGCATCCGCTGGCCGTCGACGACCTTGAGCCGCGGTCGTTTTCGTTCAACTCTCCGTACGGTGCCTGCCCCGAGTGCGCCGGTCTTGGCATCCGCAAGGAGGTCGACCCGGACCTGGTGGTGCCGGATCCCGACCTGACGCTGGCCGAAGGCGCGGTCGCGCCCTGGTCCAACGGCCACACCGCGGACTACTTCACCCGGATGATGGCCAGCCTGGGCGAGTCGATGGGATTCGACGTCGACACCCCGTGGCGCAAGCTGCCGGCCAGGGCGCGCAAGGCGATCCTCGAGGGCGCCGACGAGCAGGTGCACGTCCGCTACCGCAACCGCTACGGACGGGTGCGCTCCTACTACGCCGACTTCGAGGGCGTGATGGCGTTCCTGGCACGCAAGATGGAGCAGACCGAGTCCGAGCAGATGAAGGAGCGATACGACGGCTTCATGCGCGACGTGCCGTGTCCGGTCTGCGCGGGCACCCGACTGAAGCCGGAGATCCTGGCGGTGACGCTGTCGGCCGAGGGGTACGGAGCCAAGTCGATCGCCGAGGTCGCGGACCTGTCGATCGCCGAGGGTTCCGAGTTTCTCAACGCGCTGACCCTCGGGCCGCGCGAACAGGCGATCGCGGGCCAGGTGCTCAAGGAAATCCAGTCGCGGCTCGGGTTCCTGCTCGATGTCGGGCTCGACTACCTGTCGCTGTCACGGGCGGCGGCAACGCTGTCCGGTGGTGAGGCGCAACGCATTCGGCTGGCCACCCAGATCGGCTCGGGCCTGGTCGGTGTGCTGTACGTGCTGGACGAGCCGTCGATCGGGCTGCACCAGCGCGACAACCGCAGGTTGATCGAAACCCTGATCCGGTTGCGCGACTTGGGCAATACGCTCATCGTCGTCGAGCACGACCTGGACACCATCGCGCACGCGGACTGGATCGTCGACATCGGGCCGGCGGCCGGTGAGCACGGCGGCCAGATCGTGCACAGCGGAACCTACGACGAGCTGTTGCACAACAAGGACTCGATCACCGGCGCCTACCTCGCGGGCGTCAAGAGCATCGAGGTCCCGGCGATCCGCAGGCCGGCCGACCGGCGCAGGCAGCTCACCGTCGTCGGCGCACGCGAGCACAACCTGCACGACATCGACGTGGCGTTCCCACTCGGCGTGCTGACCGCGGTCACCGGGGTGTCCGGCTCGGGCAAGTCGACGTTGGTCAACGACATCCTCGCCGCGGTGCTGGCCAACAAGCTCAACGGCGCGCGGCAGGTGCCCGGCCGGCATACCCGCGTGACCGGTCTCAATCACGTCGACAAGCTGGTTCGAGTCGACCAGTCGCCGATCGGGCGGACGCCCAGGTCCAACCCGGCCACCTACACCGGGGTCTTCGACAAGATCCGCACGCTGTTCGCGGCCACCACCGAAGCCAAGGTCCGCGGTTACCAGCCCGGCCGATTCTCGTTCAACGTCAAAGGCGGTCGCTGCGAGGCGTGCACCGGCGACGGCACGATCAAGATCGAGATGAACTTCCTGCCCGACGTGTATGTGCCGTGCGAGGTGTGCCGCGGCGCCCGCTACAACCGGGAAACCCTCGAGGTGCACTACAAGGGCAAGACCATCGCCGAGGTGCTCGACATGTCGATCGAGGAGGCCGCGGAGTTCTTCGAGCCGATCACCTCGATCGACCGGTATCTGCGGACGCTGGTCGATGTCGGCCTGGGCTACGTCCGGCTGGGCCAACCGGCGCCGACGCTGTCCGGGGGCGAGGCACAGCGGGTCAAGCTGGCCGCGGAGCTGCAGAAGCGGTCCACCGGCCGCACGGTGTACATCCTCGACGAACCGACGACCGGCCTGCATTTCGACGACATCCGCAAGCTGCTCGGTGTCATCAACGGCCTTGTCGACAAGGGCAATACGGTGATCGTCATCGAGCACAACCTCGACGTGATCAAGACGGCGGACTGGATCGTCGACATGGGCCCGGAGGGCGGCTCGGCCGGCGGCACCGTCATCGCGGAGGGCGCACCCGAGGATGTGGCGGCCAACCCCGACAGCTACACCGGGTTCTTCCTCGCAACCGCGCTTGGCCTGCCCGCGCCGCGCCGGCGCAAAGGGGCTTAGCGCTGGTACCACACCTTGCAGCCCTGGGTTTCAAAGGTGACCCCGTCAGGACCGAGGTCCACATCCGCCGGCCCCGAGTCATCGTTTCTGGCGATGGGAATCATGATGGGGACGCCGAACTTGAAGTCGAGCCAGCCCAGCCTCCACGCGCACTTCGACGTCTTGATGACGTTGTTGACCGCGTCGTACTCGCGCCCGTCCCGCGGACCATCCGTGTGCCACCTACCGGGACTGATGTCGACGCCCACGGTGTAGGTGCCGTCGCCGATCCACGCCCCGGTCGGCGGCTGTGTTGGGGGCGGTGGTGGCGTGGGTGTGGGTGTCGTGCCCTGCGGCGTCACCGCCGGGGTTGTGCCGCACGACGTCAACAGCAGCGCGGACAGAACTGCCCCCCAGAGGGCAGGGCCGACCGGTCTCGCCCGTTGCGTCCTCACCGGGCGAAGTGTAGCTACAACGCGAGCTCTGACCTGCCCACATATGGCGGCGATGCGATGGCGCGCCGTGCGGCGCGAAGTTTAACGCGCGAGTAACCGGCCACTGCGGGACCGGTAGCGGTTGAGTCACCTCCCGTTAACCTCGGCCACGAAAAGTCAGCTGACCCGAGGAGGTTGTTTGTTTCGACATGCACTGGCCGTGCTCGTGGCGGGCCTCGCTGTGGCGGGGTGCTCGAGCGGCGCCACCGCCACCCACCCGTCCACGCCGGAGCCGGTGCCGGCGTCCAAGCTCGACGGGTTGTTGCCCGGCATCGCGGAGGTCAACGCGGTGATGGGCACGCCGATGACACCCCATCAGGCGTTCAGCACGACGACCGACCACCGCAACCTGCTGCCGAACCTCAACTGCCTCGGCATCTGGCAGATCGGTGAGACCACGATCTACGGGCCGAGCGGGTTCACCG
>Ga0335081_10022094_pt1 | contig 10291 bp, 8 predicted proteins | sample Lox_Sample_35_FD_206713 | JGI IMG/M metagenome (GOLD analysis project Ga0335081, IMG submission 206713) | Soil microbial communities from Loxahatchee National Wildlife Refuge, Florida, United States - Lox_Sample_3.5 | ecosystem: Environmental > Terrestrial > Soil > Wetlands | place: USA: Florida...
CGGACCACCAGCCGGATCTGCTGCTTCACGGTCAGCCCGGCGGGGGGCTGCCCGGGTTCAGCCACCGGTGGCGGTGCCGTCAGGGTCGATGCCTTTTGCGTGGCCAGGAACGCACGGTGGCCGCCGCGCGGATCGGCGCTCACCTGTGCGAAAACTTGTGACCAGTCGGCGGTGCCCATCGCGGACTCGATACGGGCGGATGGTCCCAGGTAGGCCACGGTGCCGGCGGGAGTAAGCAGCAACACTTGATCGCACATGTTCAGGTGCCTCAGCGACGTCTGCGATGCCATGGTCACCACGACGACGCATCCCAGGTCGGCCTGGCGTCGCAGCATCGACATCACGTGGTATTCCTGCGTTACATCCAGCCCGGCGCTCGGCTCGTCGACCACGAGCAGCGTCGGCCTGGTGATCAGTTCGATCGCCATTGACGCGCACCGGCGCATCTCGGGCGCGAGTTTGCGTATCGGGGTTCGGCGCTGCGGCGTCAGCTCGAGCTCGTCGAGAACCTGGTTGACGACGCGGCGGCGGTGATCGGTCGAGGTGTCCGGTGGCAGCCGCAGCTCGGCTGCGTATCCCAAGGCTCGTTCCACGGTGAGGTTCGGGTGCGCGCGATCGTCGCGCGTCACCATCCCGATGCGTGCACGCATCAACTCGGGCTCGGCGTGCACGTCGTGCTCATCCACGGTGACTGTGCCGGAGCTGGGCTTGTCTGTGCCGGCGAGGAGGCTGAGCAAGGCGGCGTTGCGCGCCGCCGACGGCCCGACAACCGCAGTCAACGTGCCCGGGCGTGCTGTGAACGACACACTCGTCAGCAGCTCCTGACCGTCGGCGGTCAGCGCCAGCTGATGTGCGGCCACCCCGACCGTGCGCGCACCGGGCTTCAACGGCAACCGGCTGGTTGTGTTCGCTTCAGCGGACCTGGGCGCAGGACGCACGGCGGGCAGTCTTCGGGTGCTCATCTGCTCGCTCAGTCCCCGGTTTTCGGGTACCTCCCACGCTGGTCCAGGAACCGGGGCCGTCGGCGGCGCAGACCCAACCGGCGGCGGAGGTCGCTCGACCTTCCGCGGTTGGGGTGCCGGTATTCGCATTCGCTGGGTAGTGCGCTGTGTCGGGACGTTCCGATTGGACCTGTCGGGCCGGCTCGGTGTGGGGGAGCCGGCTGCGGGACCAACGCCGAGAAGCAATCGTGGACCTCGCTGCGGATCGCCGATTGTGATCGCCTGACCATTGCGAATGTCGACCGTCGACATCCGCGCGCCGTCGACGAACATCCCGTTTGGGCTTCTATCGATGGCCACCCAGTGCGTGCCGGTGAACCTCAGCACCAGGACGGGGCGCACCGTCTGCGATGTCCCTGCAAGGTTGGCCGGGCGATCCAGCGGGATGTCGCACTGGCTGCCGTATCCCACAATCACGTCGCGGCCAGGGTGAAAGATGTACCTCATCGGTCCGACCCACACGGTCAACGGGGAGGCTGAGAAGTCACCCGACATCAAAAGGCCTCGGTCCGCATGGCCGCCACCTTTCGTCGTCGGATCATCGTCAGACCGATTGATCAGACCAAAACGGTCTCCTCGTCGATTACGTGTCTACCCGCTGCACGTGGTCGCTGCACCAGATGTGTGCTGATCAGAGTGTGTTGCGGCCCAATCCGGCTGAGGCTTCTTCGATGACGTTGTCGAGAAGACGGCGCAACACCTCGACCGCATCCGCCAAGACCTGGCGGTCCACCGGCTCGAGCCGGGCCAGTTGCGGCTCGATGGCGGCCGCCCGGTCGGCCCGCACCGCGCTCAGTGTGCGCACCCCTTGCGGCGTGATGCGGATTCGGACCGCCCGGGCATCCCCGGGGTCGATGGTTCGGGTAACCAGGCCGGCCTCCTCGAGCCGCCGCACCTGCGTGGTCATCGTCGGTTGCGAACAGTGATCGACGGCGGCGAGGTCACCGATTCGGGCCTCTCCGTGGGCTTCGATGGTGGCCAGCAGCCTGGCCTGCGCCGAAGGCAACGGCATCTGGATGCGCTGCGTGGCCAGCCGGTTGAGCCGCGCGACCACCGCGAGCAGATCCGCTCCCAGTCCCTGCCCGGGCTCGGTGTTTGCGGCGTCGCCGACGCCGGCGTCGTGGCTGGCGGGGTGAGTGGCGGCGGACGGATTCATCTGTCCATCGTTGCATAGCTTTGCTAAGCGAGGCCAATAGGACACCTCAACTTCGAAAACCGATGCCCCACGGTGCGCTGCAACGACTTAGCGCCGCGGCCTGGCAGAATCGTTAAGGTGACCGTGCCCTCCCCTACTCCTTCGCACCGTCGGAGTGGACCCCTGAAGCCGGTCGAATTGGCACAGGCCGCGGTGCTGGCGGCATTGTGCGCCGCAACCGCAATCATCTCCGTCGTCGTCCCGTTCGCGGCGGGCCTGGCGCTGTTGGGCACCGTGCCGATGGGGTTGCTGGCCTTCCGCTACCGCCTCCGCGTGCTCATCGCCGCCACGGTTGCTGCCGGGATGATTGCCTTCCTGATCGCCGGGCTTGGCGGGTTTATGGCAGTCGGCCACAGCGCCTACATCGGCGGGCTGACCGGAATCGTCAAACGCACAGGCCGCGGAATGCCCACAGTGATTGTCACGTCCTTGGTCGCCGGCATCGCTTCCGGTGCCGGCAATGTTGGCGCGTTGGCCGTGCTGGCCCGGCTGCGGCACCTGATTTTTGGCGTAATGACCGCAAACGTGGATGGGACCGCGGCCTTTCTGACCCGCATACACATGCAGGGGGTCGCCGCCGTCTTGAAGCATTACTTCGCGGTTGGGCTGCAGTACTGGCCGTGGGTGCTGCTCGGGTCTTCCGTCGTCCATGTCCTGGTCGTCTCGTTGATCGGTTGGTGGGCGTTGTCGCGGGTGCTCGAGCGGATGCGGGGTATACCCGATGTGCACAAACTGGACGCCCCGGGCCCCGGCGGGGCGAGCGGGAAGCAGGCCATCCCGATCGCACCGGTTCCGGTGCGGCTGGACAAAGTGCGCTTCCGATACCCGCGCGCCGGTCAAGACGCGCTGCGCGAGGTCAGCCTGGATCTGCGGGTCGGCGAACACGTCGCCGTCACCGGCTCAAACGGTTCCGGCAAGACGACCCTGATGCTGATCCTGGCCGGCCGGGAACCGACGTCGGGCACCGTCGAGCGCCCCGGCGCGGTCGGTCTGGGCAAGCCGGGTGGCACGGCAATTGTCCTGCAACACCCCGAAAGTCAGGTCCTGGGCACCCGGGTCGCGGACGATGTGGTGTGGGGGCTGCCGCCGGGCACAAATGTCGACGTGGGCCGGCTGCTGCGGGAGGTCGGCCTCGAGGATCTCGCCGAACGCGACACCGGAAGTCTGTCCGGCGGTGAGCTGCAGCGCCTGGCGCTGGCTGCGGCGTTGGCCCGGGAGCCGGCGCTCCTCATCGCCGACGAGGTCACCACCATGGTCGACCAGCAGGGCCGCGATGCCCTGCTGGGCGTGCTCTCCGGGCTGACGAAACGACACCGGACTGCTCTGGTGCACATCACCCACTACAACAACGAGGCCGCTTCCGCGGACCGCACCATCAACCTCAGCGACTCACCGGACAACACCGACATGGTCGAGACCACGCAGCCGCCCATGCCGGCCGCCGCGACGTATCACCGCGGGCAGGCGCCGGCGCTCGAGCTCATCGCCGTCGGGCACGAGTACGGCAGCGGTACCCCTTGGGCCAAGACCGCGCTGCGCGACGTCAGCTTCGTGGTGGAGCAGGGGGACGGGGTACTGATCCACGGCGGCAACGGCTCGGGTAAGTCGACGCTGGCGTGGATCATGGCCGGGCTGACGGTTCCCACGAGCGGCGCCTGCCTGGTGGATGGCCGGCCCACCTACGACCAGGTTGGGGCGGTGGCGTTGTCGTTCCAGGCCGCACGGCTGCAATTGATGCGCAGCCGCGTCGACCTGGAAGTCGCCTCAGCGGCGGGCTTTTCGCCTCGCGATGAAGACCGCGTGGCAGCGGCGCTGAGTGTCGTCGGGCTCGATCCCACATTGGCCAAGCGGCGCATCGACCAGCTCAGCGGTGGCCAGATGCGCCGTGTGGTGCTCGCCGGGCTGCTCGCGTGTTCGCCTCGGGCGCTGATCCTCGATGAGCCGCTGGCGGGGTTGGACGGGTCCAGCCAGCGCGGCCTGCTGCGGCTGCTGGAGGACCTGCGCCGTGAGCGGGGTCTGACGGTGGTGGTGATTTCGCATGACTTCGCGGGGCTGGAGGACCTCTGCCCGCGAACCTTGCATCTGCGCAATGGCGTGCTGGAATCCGTCTCGACTGCGGCGGAGGGTGTGCCGTGACCAACACCTCGTTCACCGAACAACACGGGACCCGACGTACCACGCGGCCGATTGTGCTGCTGATTCCGGTTCCCGGCACCTCGACCATCCACGATTTGTGGGCCGGTACCAAACTGCTGGTTGTGTTTGGTGTTTCGGTGCTGCTCACGTTCTATCCGGGGTGGGTGACGATCGGGCTGGTAGCGGCATTGGTGCTGGCGGCGGCCCGGATCGCGCGCATTCCGCGCGGTGCCCTGCCGTCGGTACCGCACTGGCTGTGGATCGTCCTCGCCCTGGGCGGTTCCACCGCGGCGCTGGCCGGCGGTAGTCCGGTGCTCTCGCTGGGTGGACTCGAGATCGGACTTGGCGGAGCGTTGCACTTTCTGCGGATCACCGCGCTGTCGGTGGTGCTCCTCGGGCTCGGGGCGATGGTGTCCTGGACCACGAACGTCGCCGAAATCGGGCCTGCGCTGGCGTCTTTAGGCCGCCCATTGCGGCTCTTGCGGATCCCGGTCGACGAGTGGGCGGTGGCTTTGGCGCTCGCGCTGCGAGCCTTCCCGATGTTGATCGACGAATTCCAGGTGCTCTACGCAGCTCGCCGGCTCCGGCCCAAACGCATTCCGCGCAGCCGGAAGGCCCGGCGCCGGCGGCACGCTTTGGAGCTGATCGACCTGCTCGCTGCTGCGATCACCGTAACCCTTCGGCGGGCCGACGAAATGGGCGACGCGATCACCGCCCGTGGCGGCACCGGTCAGCTGTCTGCTAATCCAGCGCGGCCGAAACTGGCGGACTGGGTGACACTTGGGATCACTCTCGCGGCCAGTGGCACAGCGATCGCACTCGAGACCATGTTCAACGGCCTCTCCCTCGTCTGATCCCTCGTGTAAGTCGCGTAGCGTGGGCGGGTGGCCGACATTCACCGCACCCGGACCATCGCGGCTCGCGCACAAGAAATCTGGGATGTCCTCGCCGACTTCGGCTCAATCAGTTCGTGGGCCAACAACGTTGACCACTCGTGCATCCTGTTTTCCGGTCCTGACGGAGGACCCGTCGGCACTGCCCGGCGAGTCCAAGTCAGACGCGACGCCCTGGTCGAGCGCATCACCGAGTTCGACCCGCCGCATGCGCTCGCCTATGACATCGAGGGCCTGCCCAGCCGCCTGCGCCGGGTGACCAACCGCTGGACGCTGGCAGCGAGCGCGGGCGATTCCACCGTCGTGACCCTGACCAGCACGGTCGACATCGGGCCCCGCTCAACGCAAAAGTTAGCCGAACGACTCCTGTGTCGCTTTATCGCACGACAGTCCGACGTGATACTCGCCGGCCTCGCAAACCGATTGGAGAACGCCCGTGTCTGATCGCCCCGGCCTCCGCCCCGATGTCATCGTCATTATGACCGACGAGGAACGTGCGGCGCCGCCGTACGAGGCCGCTGATGTGCTCGCGTGGCGCGACCGAATGCTGCCCGGCCGCAAGTGGTTTGACGATCACGGCGTCAGTTTTCGCCGGCATTACACCGGCTCGCTGGCCTGTGTGCCCAGCCGCCCGACCATCTTCACCGGGCACTACCCGGACCTGCACGGGGTCACTCAGACCGACGGCATCGGAAAGACGGCCGACGATTCCCGGATGCGCTGGCTCCGCCCGCGCGAGGTGCCGACACTGGGCAACTGGTTCCGCGCGGCGGGATATGACACCCATTACGACGGCAAGTGGCACATCTCCCACGCGGATCTCATCGACCCGGCGACCGGACGCCCACTGGCGACCAATGACGACGACGGTGTCATCGATGCCGCTGCGGTGCAGCGCTATCTGGACGCAGATCCGTTGGGGTCGTTCGGCTTTTCGGGGTGGGTCGGCCCGGAACCGCACGGGGCGCTGCTGGCCAACGCCGGCATTCGCCGTGACCCGCTGATCGCCGACCGTGTCGTCGCCTGGCTGAATGACCGTTACGCTCGTCGTCGCGCCGCTGACGTGCAGGCGATGCGTCCGTTCCTACTGGTTGCCAGCTTCGTGAATCCCCATGACATCGTGCTGTTTCCGACGTGGGCGCTGCGCAGCCCGGTGAAGCCGTCACCACTGGACCCACCGCCGGTGCCTGCGGCGCCCACCGCTGACGAGGACTTGTCGACCAAGCCGGCGGCCCAGATCGCCTTTCGCGAGGCCTACTACTCGGGTTATGGCCCCGCGCCCGCGATCAACCGGACCTACGACCGCAATGCTCAGCGCTACCGCGACCTCTACTACCGGCTGCACGCCGAGGTCGACGGTCCGATCGACCGCGTCCGGTGGGCGGTTACCGAGGGTGGGTCGCAGAATGCGGTGCTGGTGCGTACGTCCGATCACGGCGATCTGCTCGGCGCCCACGGTGGGCTGCACCAGAAATGGTTCAACCTGTACGACGAAGCCACGCGTGTGCCGTTCGTGGTTGCGCGCATCGGTCCGCGGGCCACGGCACCCCGGGTGGTGACGGCGCCGACGTCGCACGTCGACCTGGTCCCGACGCTACTTGGGGCCGCGGGCATCGATGTGGAGTCAGTGGCGGCCACGCTGGTCGAGTCGTTCTCCGAGGTGCACCAGCTACCGGGCCGCAACCTCATGCCGGTGGTAGACGGCGGGCCCGCCGACGATGCGCGGGCCGTGTACTTGATGACTCGCGACAACATGCTCGAGGGAGATAGCGGCGCCTCGGGTCTGGCACGCCGCCTCAAGCGGACGGTGAATCCGCCTGCGCCGCTGCGTATCCGGATCCCTGCCCACGTCGGGTCGAATTTCGAGGGGCTGGTGGTGCGTGTCGACGATCATCTGTGGAAGCTGGTGCGTACTTTCGACGATCCGGCTACGTGGACCGAGCCGGGGGTGCGTCACCTGGCGGCCAACGGGCTCGGCGGCGAGGCCTACCGGACGTCGCCACTGGACGATCAATGGGAGCTCTACGATTTGAGTCTTGACACGATCGAAGCCGTCAACCGCTGGACGGAACCGGATCTGCACGACCTGCGTGCGCACCTGCGCATGCAGCTCAAGCAGCTCCGGGCCGGTTCCGTGCCGGAACGAAACCAGCCGTGGCCCTACGCATCTCGTCGGCCGCCGGGCGCATCGCGGTCTCGTAGGAAGTTCCTGCGTTTTTGACGCCCGCAGCATCCCATCTGTCACATGCGTCCCGGCGGGGAGGGGATGTCCGCCGATCTAGCGACTCGTGTGGTTAATGTGACTTATGACCGCATGCGGTCGATGAGGTTCGACAGCACCACAATGCTTTCGCTGCGCTCGATGTCAGCGCTGGAGCGGATGCGCTCGAGGGCCGCCTCCAGGTGGCGCATGTCGCGGGCGAGCACGTGCAGGATCGCGTCGGACGTGCCCGTCACCGTCGCCGCGCTGACGACTTCGGGCATGTCCACCCACGCCGCCCGCAACTGATCGGGTGCAATCGTGCCGTGACAGAACACCTGCACGTAGGCCTCGGTGTTCCAGCCCAAGGCGTTGCGGTCGACGACGGTGGTAAAGCCCTTGATCACGCCGGCCTCGAGCATCCGGTCGACGCGGCGCTTAACTGCCGGCGCCGACAGATTCACTTTCTGACCGATCTCGGCGAAGGTTGCCCGCGCATGCTCGGCCAATTCGGCGAGGATGCGCTCGTCGCTGGTATCCAACCGGTACATCGCCCCTCCTCGTCGACTCGCGCAATAAATCGCTGTATATCCGAATCTAGCGCAACTTATCGGTCATAGACACGCAAGAATCGTCGTTTGATTGTGCAACAACCGCAAAATATCGTTGATTCATGACGGATTACTATGTCGCCGCCGTCGCCGAAGTATGCAAGCGCAGCCGCACGCCGCGCCGGTACGTAATGACGCCGCCGACCTTCTTCGCCGTCGAGTACGCGATCAACCCCTGGATGGACGTCAGCGAGCCCATAGATCTTGGCGTTGCGCAAGCACAGTGGGAACGCCTGCGCCAGACCTACGTCGAGTTGGGCCACGCGGTGGATCTGGTCGAGCCCGTGCCCGGGCTGCCGGACATGGTCTACGCCGCCAATGGCGGCTTCATCGCCGACGACATCGCTGTCGTCGCTCGGTTCCGGTTCGCTGAGCGGGCCGGTGAGTCGAAGGCCTACGCCGAGTGGATGGCATCGAGCGGGTATCGGCCGGTGACGACCCGGCATGTCAACGAGGGGCAGGGCGATCTGCTGCTGGTCGGCCAGATGGTGCTGGCGGGTTACGGCTTTCGCACCGACCAGCGCGCACACGGCGAGATCTCGTCAATGCTGGGAATGCCGGTGGTCTCACTTGAGCTGGTGGACCCGCGCTTTTACCACCTCGACACCGCCTTGGCCGTTCTCGATGACCACACGATCGCGTATTACCCACCGGCATTCAGCGCCGCTGCGCACCGACAACTGCACGCGCTGTTCCCCGACGCGATCGTGGTGGCGAGCGCCGACGCCTATGTGCTCGGACTGAATGTCGTCTCCGACGGTCTGCACGTTGTGTTACCCGCCGCCGCAACGGGTTTCGCCAAGCAACTAGCAGATGCGGGCTTCGAGCCGGTCGGCGTCGATTTGTCCGAGCTGCTCAAGGGCGGCGGATCGGTCAAATGTTGCACACTGGAGGTGTTTGCATGACCATTCTCGGGGCTCGGCCGGTCCTGGAAATCAACACTGAGTCCGAAGCCGCCATCGACTTGGTGGAAAGGCATGCAGCGCACAATTATTCGCCGCTTCCGGTGGTGGCGGCGAGCGCCGGGGGCGCGTGGATCACCGATGTCGACGGGCGACGCTACCTGGATTTCCTGGCCGCCTATTCGGCGGTCAACTTCGGCCACCGCAACCCCGAGATCACGGCAACCGCCCACGCGCAACTCGACAGCGTGACCCTGGTCAGTCGTGCGTTCCATTCCGACCGGCTCGGGCCGTTCTGCTCCACACTCGCGCATCTGTGCGGAAAAGACATGGTGCTGCCGATGAACTCGGGCGCCGAGGCCGTCGAGAGCGGCCTCAAAGTCGCCCGCAAGTGGGGCGCCGATGTCAAAGGCGTGCCCGAGAACCACGCGAACATCATCGTGGCCGACAACAACTTCCACGGCCGCACTATCAGCATCGTCAGCTTCTCTTCGGACCCGGTGGCGCGCGGCGGATTCGGTCCGTTCACGCCGGGATTCCGCTCGGTGCCGTTCGGAGACGCCGAGGCGCTGGCTGCCGCGATCGACGACGACACCGTTGCCGTGCTGCTGGAACCGATCCAGGGCGAAGCGGGCATCATCGTTCCGCCCGACGACTACCTGCCGGCCGTCCGCGCCCTCTGCACCGAGCGCAACGTGCTGATGATCGCCGACGAGATCCAGTCGGGGCTGGCTCGCACCGGCTACACCTTCGCATGCGACCACTGGGGCGTGGTGCCCGACATCTACCTACTCGGTAAGGCGCTCGGCGGCGGCGTGGTTCCGCTGTCCGCGGTGGTTGCCGACCGCGACGTCCTCGGGGTGCTGCATCCCGGCGAACACGGCTCGACATTCGGCGGCAACCCACTGGCCGCGGCGATCGGCACCAGCGTGGTTTCCATGTTGGAGCGCGGAGAGTTTCAGGTTCGCTCGAGTGAGTTGGGTGCGCATCTGCACGGGCGGCTGCGCGGGCTGATCGGGCAGGGCGTGTCGGCGGTGCGCGGCCTGGGACTGTGGGCCGGCGTCGATATCGAACCGACATCGGCAACCGGTCCACAAGCAGGGAAAGTGATGAGCCTGCGGTTGGCCGAGCGGGGCGTTCTGGTGAAGGACACCCACGATTCGACGCTGCGGTTCGCGCCGCCGCTGGTGATAACCGCCGAGGAGATCGACTGGGCGGTCTCCCAGTTCGCCGCCGCTTTGAGGGAGGCCTGATAATCGGCTGATCCGACAACAGGGAGGTCAGATGGGAGCTCCTTCGATCAGCCTGACAGAGCAGATGCTGCGGCGCCGACCCGTCATCGACGCCCCTGTC
>Ga0335081_10022095_pt1 | contig 10291 bp, 12 predicted proteins | sample Lox_Sample_35_FD_206713 | JGI IMG/M metagenome (GOLD analysis project Ga0335081, IMG submission 206713) | Soil microbial communities from Loxahatchee National Wildlife Refuge, Florida, United States - Lox_Sample_3.5 | ecosystem: Environmental > Terrestrial > Soil > Wetlands | place: USA...
CGGGATCACCTCTTTGCCGACGACCGGCAGCCCCAGGGCGCGCACCTGGTCCTCGAGGAACGGGTCGAGCTCCTCGACGACGAACACGCGCGAGACCGAGTCGTAGAGCTTGGCGACCTTGCGGTAGGGCAGCGGATGCGACATGCCCAGCTTGAGAAACCAGGCCTTCGGGAACGCCTCGCGGGCGTAGGTGTAGGCGGCGCCCGAGGCGATGATGCCGATGTCGGTCGTGCCCGCCTCGAGCACGTTGAGGGGCGATTCCTCGGCCCGGCGGCGAAGCCGCTCGAGGCGGGCGAGGGCCAGGCGATTGCGCTCGCGAGCGTAGTCGGGGACCATCACGTACTTGGCGATGTCCCTGACGTAGGAGCGGTCCTCGACCACGACGGGCGCACGCGGCACGACCCGGCCGCGGCCGTGGGAGATGCGCGTGGTCGAGCGCAGCAGCACCGGCGTGTCGAACTCCTCGGACAGCTCAAAGGCCCAGGCCACGAAATCGTAGGCCTCCTGGCTGTCTGCGGGCTCGAGCAGGGGCACTCTGGCGAAGGCGGCGAAGTGGCGGTTGTCCTGCTCGTTCTGGGAGGAGTGCATGCCGGGGTCGTCGGCAGAGACCACGGCGAGGCCGGCGTTGACGCCCGTCAGGGCGAGCGTCATGAAGGGATCGGCGGCCACGTTCAGGCCCACGTGCTTCATGGTCACGAGGGTGCGCGCGCCGGCCAGCGAGGCGCCGATGCCGGTCTCGAGAGCCACCTTCTCGTTGATGCACCACTCGACCAGCGGCGGCCCTTCGAGGCGGGCGAGCTCCTCGACGATCTCGGTCGAGGGCGTGCCGGGATAGCCGCAGGCGAAGCCAAGCCCGGCGCGCACAGCGCCGCGAGCGATCGCTTCGTTGCCTGAAAGAAAGGGGATGCGTTCCACGATGGCCCGGTGATTATAGCGGTCTCGACGGCGTCGGGCACGACCCGGCGATGCGGGACCTGCAGAGAGGCGAAGGATTCGGCCGCTCCGCCGCGAATCGGGGACCATGCAGCCTGCTGCACAGTACATCGGCGTCCCCCGAGGCGCTTGCGAGCGGTGACCGAAGCCTCTCGCAGACGCCCCGCAGCGGAGCTCTCGAGAGCCAGGTCCCGCACCCTCTTCTTCGCCCTTCTGCTGCTCGCCGCGGCGGCGCTGCGGGCCGGTCCGGCTGCCGGCATCGCGGCCGCCGGCCTCGTCCTCGGTCTCTGGTCGGTGTCGGTCGCCCGCAGCCGCGGGCGCTCGCTGTCGCACACGTTCGTGGTCTGCGACTGGCTGTTCGTCGGCCTCACCCTCGCGCTCGCCGGTAAGCCGCTCGGGCCGCTGCTCCTCTTCGTGCCCCTGCTCGTCGTCGTCCAGCTCCTGCCCAGCGACCGGGCCGAATGGCCCTACCTCGTCGGCCCCAGCCTGCTCGTGCCCATCGTCCTGGCCATCGCCGACCCCACGCTCGGCGGGCACAGGGCTCTCGTCCTCTCGGCGCTGGCCGGGCTCGTGCTCCTCGGCCTTGCGGCGGCGGCGCGGCTGCGGCGCGTCCCGCGCCGCATGCGCGCCGCCGCCGCACCCGCCGTCGACGCGAGCACGGGCTTCTACTCGCGGGCCCGCGTCAAGGCGCTCCTGCCCGCCGAGCTGACCGCCGCCGAGACCGCCCACGAGCCGCTGGCCCTCGTGTGCGTGCGCCTCGACCACTTCCGCGACCTGCGCGATTTCCGCGGGCAGGAGGGCAGCGAGGCGGTGGTGCGCATCGTGGCGCGGCGCCTCAAGCGCACGCTCGGACCCGACGATCTCGCCTTCCGCCTGAGCCCCGACCTTTTCGCCGTCACCCTGCGCGGGCACGACGCGCGTTCGGCGCGCGACTGGATAGACGAGGCGGGTCACGAGGTCACGGGCCGGCTGATCGACCGCCACCGCCAGACCCTGTCGTTCGGCTGCGCTTCCTACCCGCCGGTGCACGACCCGCGCGAGCTCCTCGACGACGCCGTCGCGGCGCTCGCCGGACCGGCCACCGCCGAGCTCGTCGTGGCGCCGGCGGCGCCGGCCGAGCTCTCGCTCGCAGCCGCTCGGTAACGCCCTCGATCGGTTACGCCCCGGCCGCTCGCGCCGCCTCCGCTGCGCGCTCCGCGCCACCCCCCGCACCGCCTCCGCCCGGGCGCCGCCCCCGTCATCCACACCACTTCACGAGGTCGCGCTTGAAACGCTGCGAAGCGTGGCCCTAGTATTGGACCGTGGAGATCGACATCGGCAGCGAGCAGGTCGAGCAGGGGGTCGCCGTACACGTCCGCGTCCGCCTCTCGCCTCGCGAGCTCAACCGCCTCTTCCTCTCCGGCGACACCCTCATCCAGCTGCCCCTCGACGGTTTCGTCGACGAACCCGGCGACGCCCCCATGCCGCGCATGAGCATGTTCCTGAGCGAGATCGCAGGCAGCTCAGACGGCTTCTCCCGCACGTTCGTCGACGCCGGCAGCGCAGACGGCTTCGCCCGCACCGTCCACCAGCAGATCTCAACGGCCCTGGAGGTCTCATGAACCCAAGCGACGCCCTCGCCAGCAAGCTCGCCCCCTATCGCGAGCGCCCGGGCGTCAAGGGCGCCCTGCTCATCTCACACGACGGCTTCCTCGTGGCCGCCGCGGCCGATGCCGACGTCGACACCGAGGCCGTCGCCGCCCACCTCGGCGGCGCGATCGACATCGCCGCCCGCCTGGCCGACGAGCTCGCCCAGCGCGAGACCCGCCTGATCACGGTCGAGCTCGACCAGCTGAACATCGTGCTCGCGCCCTTCAGCGACGAGCTTCTGCTCTGTCTCATCGGCACGCCCGAAGCCATCAGCCTCGAGTACCGCCTGCGCGGCGGCCGGGCTTGAGCGCAGCCGCACCGAACCTCGCCGCCGTCCTTCCGGCCGCCGTGCCGGGGACGGCCTTCACGGACCCCCGATGCAAAGGAGCGTGGTCCCCATGGAAGACGCAGCCGAGAAGCTCGACGAGCTGGCGCGGGCCGAACAGCAGTGCACGAAGTGCGACGACATCGTGTCCTGCCGGCTCCGCGCCCTCTCCGGAGCCGGACATCCGCACGCCCAGGTCATGTTCGTCTCGCTGCACCCGTCGCCCGAAGAGGAGGCCGCCGACCTCCCCGCCGGAACAGCCGTGCTCCGCGAGCTCGCGGAGCTGATCCCCTCCCTCACCAACGGCGGCCGCGCCAAGGCCTACTTCACCACCGTGGTGAAGTGCGTGCCGCGCAGCGACTGCCACCTGCGCCGCCCCGCACCCCTCGAGCAGGACAACTGCTACTCGTTCCTGTCCCGCGAGATCTCGATCACGACGCCGCACTACGTCGTGCCGATCGGCGACGAGGCCTCACGCTTCCTGCTCGGCAAGCTGTTCGGCCAGGCCGACGCCGCCGAGCACGACCCGCTCGAGCTGCGCGTCTACGACAGCCCGTCGTTCAAGGTCGTGCCCATCGCGGCCCCCGGCGAGATCGCCGTACGCACGCCGCGCGCCCGCGACGCCTACGTCGCTCGCTTGCGTTCGCTGGCCAGGGTCATGGGGCTCTAGGCGGGGGAGCCCGGCGCCGGCCCTCTCGTGCTCAGGGCACGATGACGCGCAGCGCGCCGGGCACGATACGGCAGTCGATGGGCAGCCGGCCGGCCGGCTCGCCGTCGGTCTGCACCAGCACCTCGCCCTTTTCGCCGGGGGCGACCGTGAGGCGCGCCCCCTTCGTGCGGAAGTAGCGCACCTTGGAGTGCTGCATGGGCGCCGACAGCAGCGCCGCCAGCCAGTAGCCGGCGAACTCGAAGAACGACTTGTCGGTCAGCACGCAGACGTCGAGCAGGCCGTCGCGCATGTCGGCCAGAGGAGTCACCCCGAAGCTGCCGCCGTAGTTGGCGGCGTTGCCCAGCACGACGAAGTAGCCGTCGATGCACTCCTCTTCGGTCTCGATGCGGATCAGGGGCGAGTCGCTCGTCAGGTACTTGGCAAAACCCTGGATGGCAAAGGCCGCCTCACGCAGGGCGCGCTTCAGGGTGGGGTTCAGCGACGAGACGACGGCCGCGTCGACGCCGGCGCCGGCCATGAGCGCGAAGTAGCGCTCGCCGGCCAAGCCGAGATCGACGTCGATCACGTGCCCCCGCGCCGCGAGGCGGCAGGCGTCGGGCGGATCGAGGGGGATGCCGAGCTCGAGGGCCAGCACGTTGACGGTGCCCGTGGGGATGACGGCCAGCGGCACCCGGCTGCCGGCCATGCCGTTGACCACCTCGTTGACCGTGCCGTCGCCGCCGATCGCGCAGACGATCTCGGCGCCGCTTTCGACCGCCTCGGCGGCAAGAGCGGTGGCGTGACCCGGACGCTGGGTCGGCGCCTCCTTGACCGTGAAGCCGAGCGCCCCCAGCGATTCGACGATCAGGGGCACGTCGCGGCGAAAGTGGCCGCCGCCCGAGGTCGGATTGTAGATCGCGACCAGGCGCCGGCCGGCGCTCACGAGGGCGGCATCCCGGGGTCCGCCTGGGTGTGGAGTCGCGCGCGGCGTAGCTGGTCGGTCAGTGTCGGCATGTGCGCATGATACGCGCGAGCCTCATCGAGGAACAGGGACCACTGGACGGCCGCGGTCTGGACCGCCGGCTCGCGGACGACAGCGCCCGGCGACGCCGCGGCCGACCGCCTCGCGGACGACGGCCGCCTGCGACGCCCCGGCCGCCGTCGGCGGTCTGGCTTCCGCGGGCGGAGCACGACCGCCGTCGTCAGGCCGGACAACGGCAATGCAGGCGGGCGACGTTTCGGTCGCCCTCGAGCGGCCGTAGACTCAAGGTCGTGGGCGCACAGCCCGGCAGGACTCGCCGGTCGCGGGGCGAAAGCCTACCCCTGCCGCCCAGCAGTCGAGGAGGAAGCAGATGGCCGACCAGCAAACGAGCCCAGAGGTCAAGACGATCATCGTACCGCGGGCGCTCGAGGAGTTCTTCGTGCAGCGTCTCGAGGCGCGCTATGCCGCCCGCGGCGACGTGCAGGTCCTCGTCGACCGCCGCCGGGCCGAGCGCCGGGTCGGCTTCGGCCCACGGCCCGAACCCGACCGCCGCTCCACCGAGCGCCGCGTGCTGGCCGGCTGGTGGTCGCTTCCCGATCTGCCGTTCCAGACCACGTAGTCGCCACCGGCGTCTCCCCACGAACGACGAGGGGCGGGATGCTCGCATCCCGCCCCTCGTCGTTCGTGGACTGGTGACCGTCTGCCTTGGTGGGGAGGCGGCGGTCGGTGCTGTCCCCCGCTAGATCCAGCCCTGCTCGCGACTGACGATGACCGCCTGGGCACGGTCGACGACGTCGAGCTTGTGGTAGACGTTGTGGAGATGGTTGCGGATCGTGCTCTGTGAGACCTGCAGCGCGCAGGCGACCTGCTTGTAGGTCTTGCCGCTGGCCAGCAGCTTGACGACCTCACGCTCGCGCTCGGTGAGCGGGTTGGGCAACTCACACTTGGGCTCCTCCTCGTGGAGATGCACCTTGAGGCGGGCCAGCAGCTCCTTGATGTGGAACGGCTTGACGATGTAGTCGACGGCGCCCTGCTCGAAGCCGTGCAACCGGCTATCGATGTCGCCGGCCGCGGTCAGGAAGATGATGGGACAATCGAGCGCGGCCGGTTTCTCGCGCAGCCGGGCGCAGACCGTGAAGCCGTCGTGATCGGGCAGCCCGATGTCGAGCAGGACGAGATCGGGCAGCGACAGCGTCGCGTCGCGGAGCGCGGAGCGCCCGTCGGGAGAGGTCGTGACCTCGTAGCCGGCGGCCGACAGGGCGTCGTCGACCAGGCGCAGCACGTCGGGGTTGTCGTCGACGACGAGGATGCGCTTGGCGCCCATCAGACTGCCTGCCACGCCTGGCGGGCGAAGCGTTCTGACTGCCGGACCTTCACGCGATGCCTCGTTTCGCTTCAGCTTCAGATCCCGTGGCGCGAGCGCCGGGGGAGATGCGTCGTGGTTATCGGCACGCTGGGCTCAAACCTTAGGTCGGGCGACCCCCGCGCCGCGCGGGCGACCCCCGCGATGGGCGGGCGGCCCTCGCCGGGCGCTACTGCAGCAGGGCGTCGCCGTAGGTGAACAGCAGCCAGACGGTGAAGGCGGCGACAGCGATCGCGACGCCCACGTCGAGAAACTGCCGGCGGCGCAGCGCGTCGACGGCGAGCTCGGCCAGGAAGAACGCCGCCACCGCGAGCCCGGCGACGCCCGCGATGACGATGACGAGGCTCACGTTCGAGCGGGCGCCGGTCCTCGGGCGCCGGTCCTCGGGCGCCGGCCGCTCGTCGCCTGGACGGCCCGGTCGTGTCCGAGCTGGAGCGCCTTGAGATTGAGCTCGACGATCTTGGCCGGCAGGCGGCGGCGCACGGCGTCGGCCAGCGGCTCGGCGTCGATCACGCCGGAGAGCTCCTGCAGGGCACCGAGCATCACGATGTTGGCGGCGATGGCCTTGCCGAGCTCGGTCTCGGCCAGCTCGGTGAAGGGCAGGCCCACCACGCGGCGCTCCGGCAGCGGCGCCGGCTGCACGAGGCGGTCGTCGTAGACCACGAGACCGCCGGGCACGGTGAGGGCTGCGTAGGCGTCGAAAGCCTCCTGCGAAAGGCAGACCGTGACGCTGGGGGCCGTCACTTCGGGAAAGTCGATCTCCGCGTCGGCCACGATCACCTCGGCCTTCGAGGCGCCGCCGCGGGCCTCGGGACCGTAGCTCTGCGTGGCGATGACCTCGCGGCCGGTGGCCACGGCGGCGTCGGCGAGCAGGGTGGCCGCCAGGATGATGCCCTGGCCGCCCGAGCCCGACAGGCGGATCTCGTGGCGGACGTCGCCGGCCGTGGAAGCAGCCTCGGCCGCCGGAGCACCCGGCGTGACGCCACGCTTAGCCACGGGAGCTCCCCTGAGCCCGCTGCACGACGCCGGCGTAGGCGGCCGTGTACTCCTCGCGCTCGGTGTGGTGCAGCACCCCGACCGGGTAACGGTCGTGCAGCCGCGGTCCGTCGCGGTCGAACTTCTCGACCGGCACGGCGCGCGACTGCTGGCGCTTCATCATGTCGGAGGGGTCGGGGATGCCGTTCTGGCGGCCGTAGTAGGTGGGGCAGGAGACCATGGCCTCGACGAAGGCGAATCCCTTGTGGGCGATGCCGCCGGCGATCAGCTGCGAGAGCCTCGTGTAGGCATACGGCGTGCCTCGCGCCACGTAGGTGGCGCCGGCGGCGTGGGCCAGCTCGCAGATGTCGAAGGCCTGCTCGACGTTGCCGTAGACGCTCGTCGTGGAGCGGTCACCTTCGAACGTGGTGGGGCTCATCTGGCCGCCGGTCATGCCGTAGATCGAGTTGTTGAAGACGAGCGCGGTGACGTCGATGTTGCGGCGCGCCGCGTGGATCAGGTGGTTGCCGCCGATCGCCACACAGTCGCCGTCGCCCATGATGACGATGACGTTCAGGCCCGGGTCGGCCGCCTTGGCGCCGGTCGCCAGGGCCAGGGCGCGGCCGTGGGCGGTGTGCACCGTCGACCAGTTCAGATAGGTCGTGATGCGCCCGGCGCAGCCGATGCCGGCGATCACGCAGGTGCGATCGGGATCGAGATGCAGCGACAGGACGGCGTCGATCAGGGCCCTGGTGACGATGCCGTTGGAGCAGCCCGGGCACCAGAGGGTCTTGGGCGTGCGCAGGTGGGAGCGCAGCTCGGCCGTCGAGTGCGGCGTCACTCGGGGCAGGCTCGAGTCTTGCGGTGGCCGCTCGAGCAGCTCTTCGTCGACGAGGGCGGTCATCGCGTCTCCTCGAAGTGGTGGTAGTGGAACTCGGCTCGGATGAGGTCCTGGATCTCCTCGGGACGGATCAGCTTGCCGTCGATGCGGCCGTGGTCGACGACCTTGGCCCGGCCGGCGACCGCCGCCAGCACCTCCCAGCTCATCTGCTTCAAGTTCATCTCGGGCACGATGATGGTGCGCACCTGCTCGGCCATGTGCTCGACCGCCTCGGTCGGGAACGGCCACAGGGTGATGGGTCGCACGAGACCGACCTTGACGCCCTGGCGACGGGCCCACTTCATGGCGGCTCTGGCTGATCGCGCCACCGAGCCGTAAGCGAAGATCGCGACCTCGGCGTCTTCCATCTCGATCTCCTCGACTGAGCAGATGGCGTCGCGGTGGTGGTAGATCTTCTCGCGCAGGTACAGGCCCAGACCCTCGGCCACCGCCGGCGTGCCGGTCGCCGGCACGCCGCCGCGGCTGCGGTCGTAGACCAGGCCGGTCACGTGCACCGCGTAGCGGCTGCCCAGCGCGGGCCGCGGCATGATGTTGTCGACGGTGGAGATGACCTCGTCGTAGTCGGCCGGCGCCACGGCCGGCTCGCCGCGCTCGGCGACGCGCAGCTCGTCGGAGGTCGGCAACGCCACCGCCTCGCGCATGTGGCCGACGGTCGCATCGGAGAGCAGGATCACCGGGGTGCGGTAAGCCTCGGAGAGGTTGAACGCTTCGACGGTGAGCGAGAAGCACTCGGCCACCGAGCTCGGCGCGAGGGCGATGATCGAATGCTCGCCGTGGGTGCCCCAGCGAGCCTGCATGACGTCGCCCTGGCTGGGCTCGGTCGGCAGGCCGGTCGACGGGCCGCCCCGCATGACGTCGACGATGACGCAGGGCACCTGGGCCATGGTCGCGTAGCCGATGCTCTCCTGCATGAGCGAGAAGCCCGGCCCGGAGGTGGCCGTGAGTGACTTGGTGCCGGCCAGCGAGGCGCCGATCACGGCGCCGATCGAGGCGATCTCGTCTTCCATCTGGATGAAGTGGCCGCCGACCTGGGGCAGGCGCCGCGAGAGCACCTCGGCGATCTCGGTCGAGGGCGTGATCGGGTAGCCGGCGAAGAAGCGCGCGCCGGCCGCGATGGCGCCCTCGGCGACCGCTTCGTTGCCCTCGACCAGGCGGCGAGGCTGGGGCATCAGGCCCTGCCTTTGGCGCGCACGATCTCGATGGCGAAGTCGGGGCAGTGGCGCTCGCAGAAGGCGCAGGAGGTGCAGTCGGACAGGCGGGCCACGACCGGATAGCCCAACGCGTCGCGCTCGAAGACATCGCAGGGACAGAGGGCGACACAGATGCCGCAGGCCTTGCAGAGGTTGAGTTCGACGACGACCGCCTCGGGGGCGCGACTCTTGGCTCTTGCTGGCGCGTCGTTCATCGGTTTCATGGCGACGGCCGCCGCGCGCCCCGCGAGGGGGCCGGGGTGGCCGACGTCTGCTGTTCAGTCTATGCGCTCGGACGGCCGAACGCCAGCGGCAGCGGCCGCGTTCGGGACGATCAGGCCTGGAGCCGCTCGGCGAGCAGTTCCAGGGGATGGCGGGCCGGGCGGCCGGCGAGGTCGCCGATCTGTGACCGGCACGACGTGCCGGTCGCCAGCACGGCGTCGCCGGGCGCGGCCGCCCGCACGGCCGGCAGCAGGGCCCGCTCGGCGATGCGCACGCTGAGCTCGTAGCGTTCCTTGCGATAGCCGAACACGCCGGACATGCCGCAGCAGCCTGCCTCGAGCACGCACAGGTCGAGATCGGGCACGCAGCGCAGCGCGCGCAGGGTGTCGTCGACGCCGAACACCGCCCGCTCGTGGCAGTGCGGGTGCACGAGGGCGCGCCCGCCGCCGGCGAAGCGCAGCTTGCCGGCCGCCGCGTCGTCAGCCACAAGGGCGAGGCCGGAGCGCGCGACGGCGGCCACCGCGGCGGCGGCTGCGTCGCCGGGCAACAGGCGCTCCCAGTCGTCGCACACCATCGCCTGGCAGCTCGGCTCGAGGAACACGATCGGCGACCCGGCCCGGGCGTACGGCGCGAGCGACCGGGCGGTCGCTCGCGCCGCCCGGCGCGCCTTGTCGATCATGCCCACCGACAGCATGGTGCGGCCGCAGCACCCGGCGCTCACCACCCGGGGCGTGTGACCGGCCGCCCGCAGCAGCGCGAGCAGCGCCTCGCCGATGTGCGGCTCCTGGTGCTCGATGAAGCAGTCGGCGAAGACGATGACGTCGGCCGCCGGGGATCCCGCGCGCTCGCGGCGGCTGAACGGGCGCCTCACACCGGCGCGGTCGCGCTCGCGGCGCGTGAGCGAGCGCCGCGCGATCGCCGGCGCCGGCCGCCGGGGATCGACGCCGGCCAGCGGCATGACGGCGCGCGCCAGACGCCCCCGCCCCAGCGCGTTCAGCAGCGGCGCCGCGGGGGCCGCCAGGCGGCACAGCGAGCGCAGGTTGGCGACCCCGTGGGCGAGCGGCGGTACGCCATGACGCGCGTTGACCTCGGCAAGCCACTCGACCTTGAGGCTCGCCATGT
>Ga0335081_10022096_pt1 | contig 10290 bp, 3 predicted proteins | sample Lox_Sample_35_FD_206713 | JGI IMG/M metagenome (GOLD analysis project Ga0335081, IMG submission 206713) | Soil microbial communities from Loxahatchee National Wildlife Refuge, Florida, United States - Lox_Sample_3.5 | ecosystem: Environmental > Terrestrial > Soil > Wetlands | place: USA: Florida...
TTCTCGAGCGGCACGACCGCCTGCATGACCTCGTCCGTCCTGATGCGGCCCTTGGCATCGGCCGTCGGGATGTAGAGGTTCAGGCCGCCGTTGTCACTGCCCACGTCAAGATGTGCGTGATTGGTCGAGACCGGCAGCGGTCCGCTCTTCAGCTTGACCTTCAGAATGGAGTTCACGTAGCTCGCAAGCGTCGCCGGGTCGGTGGAGCCGGCGTTGGCGGCGATCTGGTCGTAGGCGATGAGCCGATCGCGGAAGTCGGCGGTCACGGCCGAGAGCGTGCCGTACGCGCGCTGCCTCGTGGCGCCGACGCTGCTTTGAACGTAGCCGAACCAGTAGACCGTCGGCGGCACGCAGACCACGAGGATCAGGATGACGAACGGCCGCAGCCAGGGCCACACCGTCATGCGAGCCATAACCCCTCTGCCACGCAGCGTCCCCCCTCTGTGGTTGGTGCAGGGCAGCAGGGTGTCGCAGCTGCCCCCCTCAACTCTGTGGGAGGCGGGGCGGATATCTCAGGCTGAGAAGATGTGGCGGCTGGCGACAGTATAGAAATGCACGCGCGTGATCGAAGGATTCAGCCATCCAACGTAAGGGAGTGCCTATGTCCGTCATTCAAGTTGGCCTCGTAGACAAGACCGGCGAGCTCGACCCGCAGCTCGTCCAGGCAACGGCCGCCGCGCTCAACACCCAGGTCATGCGAGACCTGCCGCAGTACTGGAGCGTTCAGGCAACCGTTCGCTATCTGCCCGACCCGACCCAGATCCCCGTCGGCGTCTGGCCCGTGTTCCTGGTGAAGCAGCTGCCCCCGGGTGAGGGCGGAGTGCACCTCGACAAGAAGAATCAGCCCTATTCACTCGTGATCGGCACGCCGCAGAGCAGCGACTGGACCATCGACGCAAGTCACGAGACGGTCGAGATGCTGGTCGACCCGGCGGGCAACCGCCTGCAGCCCTCGCAGGCGATCGAGATCCACGGTGCGGGCGTCCAGGATGCGGCGGGCGATTTCGAGTATCTGGTCGAGGCGTGCGATCCGTGCGAGGGGAATCAGTATGCCTATACGATTCAGGGGATTGCGGTGTCGGATTTCATCACGCCGCACTTCTACGACCCGGTCGTGGCGGCCGGTACGCGCTACAGCTTCGGCGGCAACATCAAGCGCCCGCGCGAGCTGCTGCCCGGCGGGTATATCTCCTTCGCGAACCCGCAGACGAGCGAGTTCCAGCAGATCCTGTTTCTCGGTGCGGAGCCGCAGCTGCGCACCCTGGGACCGCTCAACGGTGCCAGGAGCGCCAGGATCTTCGTCGACGGCCAGACCCGCGAGCACGTGCATCGCTCGCGCAAGCCCAACAAGGCGCTCACCGCCTCGGCAAACGCTCGGCGCGAGCTGCTGGTGGCGGCCGCGAAGAGCCGCTTGAAGCTGTTCGAGCCGTAAGGACTGACGGGAACGCCCGGCGTGCCGGAGTCAGGAACACGGGGCCGGCATGCCGGGCGGCGAGGCGGCATCCTCCTGCTGCTGGCTACAGGAGTCCTCATCTTGAGTGCCTGCTCCCTCTACCACCGCCAGTACCGTGCCGGTGCCGGCGCGCACGTCAGCAATCCCAACTACGATCTCTACTTCATCGAGTCCGACGACAACGGCTGGTTCTGGGAGCCGGCGCAGGCGCAGAGCGCCTTCGAGGCCGTGCGCAGCTCGGCAGCCGCCGGCGACACGTTCGTGGTGCTGTTCGTCGCGGGCTGGCATCACCTCTCACGGTGCTGCGACGACAACGTCGAGGGCTTCAAGGAGGTGCTGACGCGCATCAACGGCGAGCTCGCGCGCTCGATGTACCGTGAGGCCCGCCGGCGCGTCCACGGGACCCAAGAGGCGCCGATGCGTGTCATCGGCATCTACCTCGGATGGCGCGGCCGCTCGCTCCCGGGGCTCATCGACTACGCCACGTTCTTCGGGCGCAAGGCCGCCGCCATGCGGGTGGGCGAGAGCGACGTTCGCGAGTTCCTCGTGCGCCTGCGCGACTTCTACGTGAGCCACGGCGGCACCGCGACGCCGGGCGGGAGCCGCAACCTGCTCGGACTCATCACGATCGGGCACAGCTTCGGCGGGCAGGTCGTGCTGCGCGCCACCTCGACCTTCATCGAGCACGAGCTCATGCAGTTCGGGGCGCCGCCGGCCTACCTGCGCGAGCGACCCTCGGGCGCGACGGGCACCACACCCTCGATGCTGCTGGGCGGCTTCGGCGATCTCATCGTCCTCATCAACCCGGCGGTCGAGGCCGCGGCCTACCAGCGCCTGCACGCGCTCGGCATCCGCGCCCGCTACAGCGATACGCAAACGCCCGTGATGCTCACGATCTCGGCGGACAACGACGGCCCCCGCGGGACGTACTTTCCGCTCGGCCGGATCCTCGGTGAGTGGCTCACGACGGCGCCGCACATCGCCGATGCGCGCGAGCGCGGGCTGGAGCGCCGCGCGCTTGGCTTCGCGACCGAGCAGGTGACGCACCGCCTCGAGCCGGTCGATGGCACGATGCGCCTGAAGAGCGCGACGCGCGTCAGCCAGCCGGAACCGGCCTGCGTCGGCCACGACCGCTGCGAGTACACCTGGTACGACTGGGCCAACCGGCCGGCCGTGCGTGTCGCACCGGATACCCTCACCGCGGACGAGTATTCACGCCGCGCGCTTGCGAGCATCGCGAGCCACGACTTCTCGGCGACCACCGTCTTCGACGATGTGGTGCTGAAGCCGGTCTCGGGCAACATCCCACATCAGGCACTGATCGTCGCCTCCGCATCGCCGAATATCATCGACGGTCACAACGGGATGTTCTGCGAGCCGCTGCTGCGCTTCCTCACGCGCTACATCGGCTTCATCGAGGCACGCCGCAAGCTGCCGCTGAGCACTCTACAATCGACTTCGCCCGAGCGCTGACCGCGCTCGAGGTCAAGGGGGGAGCATGAGGACGTGCATTCATCCGGGCGATACCAGCGGCGGCGGTACGCTGGCCTCGAGGGCGCTCAGCGTGCTGACCGCCATGGTGCTGCTGGCGAGCTGCGCGCCCGCTGCGCACACGCCCGCGACACCCTATCTCGGCGCGAGTCACGTCCCCGATTCGCGCCCGGGCTGGCAGCTGCTGCAGGTCATGCCCGACCCGGCAGCGCCGCTCGATGAGGCGGCGGGCGGCATCACCGCGCGCGGCACGGCGGTGAACAAGCGCACTGCGGACTGCTTCCCCGCCGAGACCCGCAATCTGTTCAGCGCGGTGGATCAGGTGCCGGGCGCGAGCGGGCTGCTTGAGCCGTTCGACTACACGAACGACGGCAAGGACCCGGCCACGCGCGGCGTCACGCCGCAGGGCCGTGATGCGGTGCGCGGACAGAACACCTGGATGCTGTGGGGCGAGGGCAACGAGGCCTTCTGGGGATGGCTGCAGGAGCGCGGCTACGGCCTGGTGGATTTCCTCGTGCTGCTCGACTCCCGTCACCGCGCGAGCCGCTTCCACGACACCGGCATGATCAATCAGCCGGGGATGAAGGCGCAGCTCGATCCCGGCAAGAAGCTGCTCGGCCTGTACCTCGATGAGGCCGACGGAGACAAGATCAGGCTCGTCCAGCCGGCGACGGATGTCGATGCCGCCACGCACCAGCTCGCGCGACGCGTCGAGCCTCCGCCCGGACACAACGATCCCGCGCACACGCAGCCGTTCCTGCCCGGTGACACCAAGGCCTACTACGACCTGCTGCAGCGCCTGCCGCAGGATGGCGTGGATCCCAACGTCTACGGCTATCCGAGCGGCGTGATCGGGCTGCGCCTCATGCCCAATCCGGACTTCTTCGGCAAGGGGGATGCCGCGACGCGCGCCCGCGCCTACTGGAAGAAGCAGGTCGAGGACCGCACCGACGATGCCTACTACGACATCGACTCGGGGCTGCAGAAGGATCCCGATCTGGTGCGGCCGTTCCGCGTCAGCATGTCCTGTGCGTTCTGTCACCTGGGCCCGCATCCGCTCAACCCGCCGAAGGATCGGGAGAACCCCGCCTGGGAGAACCTCTCGAGCACCATCGGCAACCAGTACTGGTCGCCGCAGCCGATGTTCGCCAACCTCACCCGGCCGAGCAGCCTCTTCTATCAGTTCCTGAAGAGCCAGCAGCCCGGCACGGTCGACACCTCGCTGGTGAGCACCGATCACATCAACAACGCCAATACCATCACCGCGATCTTCGATGTACGCGCGCGTCTCACGCGCGCGAGCCGCAACCCCCCCGAGGAGCAGAGCAGCGCCAATCTGCGCTCACCCATTGCGGTCATTCCGCCGCTCACGGTCGAGGTGAGCCCGGCCGTCACGCCGCGGCACACGCCCCGCGTGCTGCTCGACGGCGCTGACAGCATCGGCGCCTTTGGTGCGCTCTCCCGGGTGTATCTCAACATCGGGACCTTCCCGGAGGAGTGGGCCCGCTGCCACAACCCGATCATCGGCTACGAGCCGCAGCGGCCATTCCCGCTCGCCACGCTGCAGCAGAATTCCGTCTACTGGCAGGCCTCGGAGAAGTTCCGCATTCCGTATCTGGCCGCGTTCTTCACCTATCCGAGCGCCAAGACGGGCGAGAGCATCGTCGCGCCGATGAAGCTTGCCGATGCCCCCGGCGGCAAGCAGGCGCTCGAGCCGGAGCAGAAGCTTGCCGGCGCGGGCAGGGCGGTGTTTCTCGAGCACTGCGCGATCTGTCACTCGAGCAAGCAGCCCGAGGGCTTCGAGCTCGCCTTCTCCTCCGACTGGACCAAGGCCGCCGTCCCGGGCGCCGCTCAGCCGGCCCACTTCACGCTGCCCATGGCGTACGAGGACTGGGAGCCGTTCAAACAGAGCGCGACCTACAAGGAGTACCTGAGACGGCTCCTCGCGCTGCCGGAGCTCGCGCACGCCCCGGCAGACGGCCGCGATGAGTTTCTGGCCGACAACTTCCTCTCGACCGACATCCGCATACCCATCACGCTCGTCGGCACGAATTCCGGGCGCGCCGTCGCGACCAACGGGATGCGCGGCCAGGTGTGGGACAACTTCTCCTCCGAGACCTACAAGAACCTTCCGGCGGTCGGGGCGGTGCACTTCTTCAACCCGTTCTCGGGAAAGCCGCTCGATAAGTGGGGCAACAACGATGTCTACTACCCACCGGGCGGCGGGCCGGGCTACTACCGCCCCGCATCGCTCATCAGCCTGTGGGCGACGGCGCCGTATCTGCATAACAACGCACTCGGCATCTATCACGCCGATCCGTCGGTCGCGGGTCGGCTGGAAGCCTTCGGCGACGGCATCGACAAGATCCTGTGGAGCGCCAAGCGCGTGAAGAGCGCAGACCACGTCGCGGGCGATTTGCGCTTCGAGCATCCCGAGCTCACCGGCAACGACCCGGGCTTCATCTACCGTACGACCGAGAAGACCTGGATTCCGTTTGCGCCGAAATTCGTGCGGCCGCTCCTCGAGGGGATCCTGGGACACCTCGCGACCGAGGTGCTGACCTTCTACCTGTGGCTCGCGCTCGCGCTCGTCGCGGGGCTGCTGGCCGGCATCGCCCGCCCGCGCCACGCCGCATTCCTGGTGGTGCTGCTCGCCGTCGGCACCGCGATCGTGCTCGCCGTGACGCGGCTCGATCGTATCTGGTGGTGGCTCTGGGTCGCACCGGCCGCGCTGCTCGCGCTCGCGCTCTACCTGTGGCTCGCAGGCCCGCGGCGCGTATGGGGGCGAGTCGTGTTCGCCGTGGTCGCCCTCGGCTCATTGTGGCTCGGGGTGACGATGCATGCCTTCGTCAACGGCCGCGGCGGGCCGATCAATCTCGGGCCGATTCCCCAGGGCACCCCCCTCAACCTGCTCATGAACATCAATCCACAGGCACCGACGCCGAATCTCATACGCGCCGTCTCGGGGCTCGTGCGCGGCATGCTGCTCAGCCAGCGCGAGTGCGATCCGGCCCGGGCGCTGCAGGTGTTCGAGCGCGAGGCGGGTCAGGCGCTGCTCGAGGCCAGCAAGTGTCCCGACTTCGTGCTCGATCGCGGTCATTGGTTCGCCGAGGCGTTGACCGACGATGAGAAGCGCTCGCTCAAGGCATTTCTGAAGACGCTGTAGCCCATGGATGCCCCGCAGGAGCAGCTGCTCGCGCGCGCGCGCGATCCCGCTACCACGCCCTTCGACTACATCGTGATCGGCTCGGGTGCGGGCGGGGGCCCGCTCGCTGCGCGCCTGGCCGAAGCCGGCCGGCGCGTGCTGGTGCTCGAAGCCGGAGGCGATCCGGCCGTGGATGGGCCGCCGCAGGCGCGCGATGCCACCGATACGGCGGGCCATGAGGTACGGGAAGTCTACGAGGTCCCGGGCTATCACGCCGCCGCGACCGAGGACGAGGAGATGTGCTGGAGCTTCTCCGTCCGTCACTACGCGGACGATGCCACCCAGCGCGCGGACTCCAAGTACACCGCCGCCAAGGACCCGGCAAGTCACGGGGGGAGCGGCAAGGGCGGCATTCTCTATCCGCGCTCCTGCGGGCTCGGCGGTTGCACGGGCCATCACGCCATGATCGTGATCAAGCCCAACGACCGCGACTGGAACCGCATCGCAACGCTCACCGGGGATGACAGCTGGCGCGCGGAGCGGATGCAGGGGTACTTCGCCCGCATCGAGGATTGTCTCTACTACAAGAGCTACGAGGGGTTCCTGCGCAAGCTCCTCTTCTTCTATCAAGGCCTCATGAGGCTTGCCCGGCTGTTGAATCCGCGTGCGCAGCTCGACCGCGGCGGCCACGGCTCGCGGGGCTGGCAGCCGACGAGCTTCATCGATCCGGAGCTGGTGATCCGGATCGGCTGGGGCGACGGCGTGTTCCTGCGGGTGCTGTTTGCGACGCTGCGCTACCTCCTCTGCCGCAAGGGCCAGCTGCGCGCGCTGCTCGCCGCGCTGTTTCGGCTGCAGCCGGTGCAGTTCCTCGATCCGAATTTCGCCGACGACCGCACGGGCCGGGACCGCAGGGCCGCATTCATTCCCGTCGCGACCGACGGCAGCCGGCGCTCGGCGGTGCGGGAGCGGCTGCTCGCGGTGAGCAAGGCGCACCCCGAGCAGCTGGTCCTCGCGACCGGCGCCTTCGTGAGGCGGCTGATCTTCGCTGCGGACTCCGCCGCGACGGCGCCCCGCGCGATCGGCGTCGAGCTGGTGATGGCCCCGCATGCCTACGCGGCAAGCCCAAGGTTCCGCGAGCCCGCGGGGCAGCCGTCGCTGCAGTACTTCGCGCGCCGCGAGATCATCGTGGCCGGCGGTGCTTTCAATACTCCGCAGCTCCTGATGCTGAGCGGCATCGGCGATGCGGATCACCTGCGCCAGCTCGACATCGAGGGGCCGCGGGGCATCGACGGCAAGGGCCTCTGCGAAGTCGTCGATCTGCCGGGAGTGGGGCGCAATCTTCAGGATCGCTACGAAGTGAGTGTCATCAGCACCGCATCGCAGCCCTTCTCGACACTGAGCGATGTCTCCTTCAAGCCGGGAGACCCCAAGGATCCCGCGCGCCGGCAGTGGCTCGACGCCAAGCAGGGGCTCTACACGACGAACGGCGGAGCGCTGGCCTACTTCTTCAGGAGCTCGCGCGCGCCGGAGAACCTGCCCGATATCTTCATCTTCGGTGCGCCGGCCGCCTTTCGCGGCTACTACTGGGGATGGTCGCGCGAGCTGCTCCATGAGCGGGCCGGGGCGGGCGAGGAGCGTCGCGATCTGTGGAGCTGGATTCTCCTCAAGGCCTACACCCGCAACCGCGACGGGACCGTGAGGCTGCGCGATGCCTCGCCGTACTCGCAGGCCGAGATCAACTTCCATTCGTTCGGCGAGGCGGCGCAAGGTGCCGGCGGGAGCGAGGATCTCGATGCGATCGCCGAAGGCGTCGAGTTCATCCGCGAGATGAACGGCCACATCGGCCCCTTCGAGCGCGAGATCCAGCCGGACGCGCGGGGCGCGAGTCCCGACAAGCTGCGTGCCTGGATCCGCGATGAGGCCTGGGGGCACCACGCCTGCGGCACCTGCCGCATGGGCTCGGACCCGTGGCGGGGGACAACCTCGGATCTGATCGACCGTGGCGCCGTCCTCGACAGCCGGTTCCGCGTGCACGGGGTTCGGGGTCTGCGCGTGGTGGATGCCTCGGTGTTCCCGGAGATTCCGGGGTATTTCATCGTCACGCCGGTGTTCATGATCGGCGAGAAGGCAGCCGACACCGTGCTCGCCGACTCGGCCGCCTATCCGCAGCGGCTCGAGACAGCCGAGGCGCAGGCCATTGCCGAGCGGCGCCGCCGGGCACAGCCCGAGGCGGTACGGGCGGCGGCGCTTGCGGAAGAGATGCACCGGCTGCCCAAGGATACCGTGGGCCTCGCACTGTCCGGCGGCGGCGTGCGCAGCGCGACGTTCTGTCTGGGAGTGCTGCAGGCGCTTGCCGAGCGGGGCAGGCTCGCGCGGATCGATCTCATGTCGACGGTTTCCGGAGGCGGCTACATCGCTGGCTTTCTCGGACGGCTGTATACGCGCATGCGCGACAGAGTCGCCGATCCGGCCGCACGCGTGCGCTCGATTCTCACGACGTCCGGGTCCGCGGAGATGTGGTGGCTGCGGGCGCACGCGCGCTATCTCACCGGCGCGGGGATCACGGATCTGGAAGCCGACATCGGCACCATCTGGCGCAACCTGCTCGCGGTGCACATCTGGGTCGCAACACTGGTGATCGCCGTCGAGGCGGTGCTGTACGCGCTCGCCTATCAGCGCGAGCTCGTGAGAACCACACACGAGGTGGCCGGCACGCTGCTCGGGGTGCGCTGGAGCCCGTGGTGGTGGGTTCCGGCAAGCGTCGCGATCCTCGGACTCGTGCCGGCGTGGCTCGGCTTCTGGCTCTCGCCCAAGCCCGGCACCCGCGCGGCCGTCTCGATCGGCGGCCTGCTGCTGTGGCTCGCGGCACTCGCCGCGGCCATCCTCGCGCTCGCCACGACCCAGGCGCTCGCCGCACCGCTGCTCGCCATCGTGGCGCTGCTCGCCGCTTGGGCGTGGCAGGAAATCGCGCAATGGGGAGTCTCCACCGACACGGAGCTCGCGGCACGGGGCGCGATCGCACGCAACCGGCTCACGCGCGGGGCGGGCATTGCCCTCGGGCTGTTCCTGCTCTCGCTCGCATGGGCGCTGATCGACACGCTCGCGGACTACGTCGCGCGCTCCGCTTATTTCATGTCGATTCCGGCGATCATGGCGCTGATCGCCGCGGCTCTGCCTTCGTTGCGCGCGCTCGTTGCGCAGGCGACCTCCGCGGCCGCGGCGGCGAAGGCTGCGGCCGCCGGCAGCGCCAAGCTGACCCGACTGTGGCAGACCACGATGCTCGGGGCGGTCGGGCTCGTCTTCTTCGTCTTCGCCATCTTCGCGCTGGATGCCCTCACCCATCGGGCGTTCCAGGGCGGGCTCGGCGGATGGCTGCTCGCGAGTGCGCTGCTCGTCTCGATTGCCGTCGGTCGCGCGACCGATTTCGTGAATCTCTCCTCGCTGCAGAGCCTGTACGCCGCCCGCCTCGGGCGAACGTATCTCGGAGCCGCGAACGAGGCGCGCATCAACGGCGAGGATGCGGCCGCGCGCGATGTGGACACTGCACACCCGGACGACGATCTGTTTCTGCACGACTACCACCCGGAGCGCGCGGGCGGGCCGCTGCATCTGATCAACGTGTGCGTCAATCAGACCGTGGATGTGACCTCGGGCAGACAGCTCAAGGAGGACCGCGGCCTGCCCCTGTGCCTCGGGCCGGCCGGCGCGTCCGTCGGCCTGCGCTATCACGCGCTCTGGGACGCGGAGCGCACGGTGGTGGAGCGCGTGCGCGAGCGCATGCTGCGCGCCGTGGAGAACGCGGGCACACCGCGCGGCGAGGAGCGCAGCGCGCTGCGGGCCTTGCCCGTCGCACCCGATCCGGAGGCCTTTCACGTACTCGCGAGCCGCGATCGGCCCACGGTGCCGGTGGAGGCGCTGCGCCTGAGTCAGTGGATCGCGATCTCAGGGGCCGCGTTCACCCCGGGCGAAGGCCGCGCGACGAGCCTGCCGCTCGCCTACCTGCTCGGACTGCTCAATGTGCGGCTCGGGTACTGGTGGGACTCGCGCATCGACGCGGGCGATCGCCCCGGGCAGTATCCGCCCTCGCTCTGGCAGGTGCTCAAGTCCCTGCCGGGCCGCATCTTCCGCACGCAGCGCACGATCCTGAACGAGTGGCGGGGCTATTTCCCCGGCCCCGCGCACCGCTTCTGGTACCTGAGCG
>Ga0335081_10022098_pt1 | contig 10290 bp, 7 predicted proteins | sample Lox_Sample_35_FD_206713 | JGI IMG/M metagenome (GOLD analysis project Ga0335081, IMG submission 206713) | Soil microbial communities from Loxahatchee National Wildlife Refuge, Florida, United States - Lox_Sample_3.5 | ecosystem: Environmental > Terrestrial > Soil > Wetlands | place: USA: Florida...
GGGCGGCCCTTCAGCAAGGGCATTTTGGCGGTGTATGCGTCCTCATCGATTTCACCCTTGATCCCCTCGCGCAGTTCCTCCTCCAGCATCAGCGTGTAGCGCTCGTTCTCTTCCGGCGTCAGTTTGCCGCGCAACAACTCCGCAACACTGGCGAGAAACTCGAAGCCGGTATCGTGCGCGTCGAGTTCACGGCAGGCGAGAACAATGTGGACCCAGCCGTCCTGCTCCAGCCACACCGCCGAATGGCTCTCGCCCTTGGGCTTGGTGAATGAGACGAGGTCGCCAATCTCCTCGCAAGCCACGTAGGGCACCAGCAGCAGGCGAACCTTGCCAATGCGTTGGGCGATCGCCGCGGGAACCGACTGCGCCGGCTCGCGAACCATGGTGCGCTCCTCAGCCGGCGTCAGCAGCACGCCCGAATGCAGTTCCCATTCGTGGGCGATGTGCGAAACGGGAACGTGGGGCTGGCGGATGTACTCCGAAACCAAAACGCCTTCACGTACAGAAGCCGAGGGATCGTTCAACGGAAGCCCCCCAATGAGAGAAGATTCCCACCGACGTCTATTCTGAGCGATTACCCCGCTCGTGTCCAGCGCACGCCAAAGCGGGCAGAGCGGGAGCGGCTTGGCGGCCTGCGTCACAACGCGCCCATTGGCCTCCGGCTCCGATCTGCGGGCCCCTCCCAAAAACATCACAACGGAATATTCCCGTGCTTCTTGGGGGGATTCGCATCGCTCTTGTTTTCCAGCATTCTCAGTGCGCTCACCAGCCGCGGCCGCGTGTCGCGCGGCTGGATGACGGCGTCCACGTAGCCACGCTCGGCGGCGACGTACGGGTTGGCGAACCGGGCGCGAAACTCCTCGATTTTCTGCCGCCGCAACGCGTCCGGATCGGCGGCGTTTTCGATCTCGCGCCGATAGACAATGTTGACCGCCCCTTCCGGTCCCATCACGGCTATCTCCGCCGTAGGATAAGCAAGATTCACGTCGGTGCGAATGTGCTTCGAGGCCATCACGCAATACGCGCCGCCGTAGGCCTTGCGAGTGATCACCGTGATCTTGGGGACGGTGGCTTCGGCAAAGGCGAAGAGCAGCTTGGCGCCGTGGCGGATGATGCCGCCGAATTCCTGCTGCGTGCCAGGGAGGAAGCCGGGGACGTCCTCGAAGGTGATGAGGGGAATGTTAAAAGCGTCGCAGAAGCGAACGAAGCGCGCGCCTTTGACGGAGGCATTGATATCGAGGCAACCGGCCAGCACCGCGGGTTGATTGGCCACGATGCCCACGCTCTGTCCGCCTAGACGGGCGAAGCCCACCGCCAGGTTCTTGGCGAAGTGCTCGTGTACTTCCAGGAAGTACCCATCGTCAATCACGCGGTGGATGATCTCCTTGATGTCGTACGGGCGGTCGGACTCGGCGGGCACCACGGAATCGAGATCCTCGTCGCGACGATCCACCGGGTCGCTCGACTCGACGCGCGGCGGGTCCTCGCGATTGTTCTGCGGCATGAAGGAGAGCAGTTCGCGAATCAGCGCCAGGCACTCGGCACCATCTCGGGAGACGAAGTGCGCGACGCCGCTCACGGCATTGTGGGTCATGGCGCCGCCCAACTCTTCCTTGGTTACCTCCTCGTGCATCACGGTCTTGATGACGTCAGGGCCGGTCACAAACATGTAGCTGAACTTCTCCACCATCAAGGTGAAGTCGGTGATGGCGGGAGAATAGACCGCGCCGCCGGCGCAGGGGCCGAGAATGGCGGAAATTTGCGGGACCACACCGGAGGCTAGCGTGTTGCGGAGGAAAATATCGGCATAGCCCGCGAGCGACGCCACGCCCTCCTGGATACGCGCCCCGCCCGAATCGTTGAGGCCGATAACGGGAGCCCCCACCTTCATGGCGAGGTCCATAATCTTGCAAATCTTCGCGGCGTTCGTTTCACTGAGCGATCCGCCAAAGACGGTGAAGTCCTGCGCGAACGCGTATGCCGGTCGTCCGTTGATGCGACCCCAACCGGTAACCACGCCGTCGCCCGGAATGCGGTGACGGGCCATTCCGAAATCCTGGCAGCGATGTTCGACGAACTTGTCCACCTCTTCAAAGCTGCCCTCGTCAAAAAGCAGGTGGATCCGCTCGCGGGCCGTGAGCTTGCCTTCCGCGTGCTGGCGGGCGCGACGCACTTCGCCGCCGCCCGCTTCCGCTTCGCGGTGTCGCCTCCTCATTTCGTCGAGTTTTTGTTCCAAGGTCATGATTCTCACCAAATGCTGAGTAGCAAAGAATCAGCCCTCGGCCCTCAGCCTTCAGCTTTCAGCAAAACACCCGGGGTTCTGACCGCTGATGGCTGACGCCCGGGCCTCCTGAATGCCGTGCCACTCCTCGCAGGCGATGATCGAGTTGGCAGGGCGCCAGTGATCATACTTGACGCCAGCCGTCTGATCCGCCATGACGTGCGGGCCCCAACCCACGTCTGCGAGAAACGAGACGTCCTGCACCGCTTCGTAGGTGACTCCCGCTACCTCGTACCTATAAACAATCAATCGCGCCAGGAGCCCGTTCTCGCGCCCTGAGGGCTGCTCCACCAGATCGATCACGTGACCGGTAGTGATCCGGCCGCGACGGTTTACGTCCAACCGGCGCAGATGTTCCAATTCTTCCGGCGATTTCCGTCGCCACCGCGAGAGCATAGACCAAAGCGGCGCCAGGCCGACCATCGCTACTCCAGGCGCAAGCAAAAGCAAGCATTCCCTCCATTTCCAAACTCGGAGTTCGAAACTCAAAACGGCGACATAGTTGTGGCGCCGGGCTTCAGCCCGGCATCTTCCGCCCCAAGCCAACACAGGCCGCCGGAATCAGGTGCCGGGCTGAAGCCCGGCGCTAAAACTTCCAAACTCGGAATGCGAAACTCGTAAAACCACTCCCAGCCGCTGTTTCAGAAGGGATTATAGCATTGGCTGATTTAGTGATCGGGTGATTGAGCGATTGAAAGAAGCGTAAAGTGGCGCGGCTCTTCAAATCAGCAATCACTCAATCGCTCCATGACCCAATGACCCCCGTCATCAAATGGCTCAATTACCCGATCACGCAATCACCCGGTCACCCAGTGCGTCAATGAGCTTCAACCACGGTCACCGCCGAGGGTGCGCTCTCGTTCCCTGCAGTGTCAACCGCAGTGACCCAGTAAGTGTACCGTCGCTCCGCCTCCACCGTTGTGTCACGATAGAGCGGCGTGCCCACCAACCCGGAATTGAGCTTGCGGGCGGTGCCTTCGCCCTCGCGCCGATAAACGTTATAACCGGCGAGATCGGGCTCGGTGTTGACGTTCCAGATCAGCTCCACGCCGGCGGCGGTCGAGATGCCGCTGAGACCCGACGGCGCGCCAGGCGGGAAGATGTCGCGCGGCGTAATGTCGCACGGTTTGGAGTCTTCGCTCTCCGCCAAGTGGCTGCCGGACCCACCAGAATTGAACAGCGCCCGAACCTTGTAGACGTAAGAATGATCGAACTGAAAGTCCGGATCACGGAAACTGGCGTCAGCAGTTTCACCGCGAAGATCGAAGGGACCCGTGGCGCTATCGCTTCGAAAGACCCTGTAGCCGGCCAGGTCGTGGAGCGGCCGCCCACCAAGGGTCGCGGTGGATGCCGCCCAACTCAGGTCCAAGGCGTGCTCGGTGGTTTCGCAGCGCAGACTTTCGACGGGCGGCGAAACATCGAGAAGCGTGACGACAGCCCGATTGGAAGGCTCACTCACCACGGGCCGGCGGCGAAAGCCGCGGGTGAGTCCATCGGCAGCGAACGCGAAAGTTGCGCCGAGCCACTGCGAGTATTCCTGGTTGGAGAGTTGATCGGGATAAACGATCTTGTCGCCCCGCTGGTAGCGGGCGAAGTCGCGCGGGAGCAGGGTCAGCCATGGCTGAGGTTCAGCCGCCGGAGCCGCGGGCTTTTGCCCGGCCGGAGTGATGACGCGAAAGACTTGAAGCTCGAGCGGCTTCGATAAACCCTCGCCGTCCGTGGCTAAGGTTGGCAAGGTAAGAGTCAATTCGATGGTGCGACCGACTTGGAACGCGGCGAGATCCGTAATCCGCTCGGGCTTCTCGATGCGCGGCGGATGAGGGGGACCTTGCGCGGCGCAACCGGAAATCAGAAGAGAGGCGATGGCGAGAATGGCGAACCGGATTCTTTTTCTCAAACCCGAAAAGTTGTACTACCAATCTTGAGATTCTTCGCGGCGACTGGGAAGCAAGAAATGGCATCTGCGCGTGATTCCCATTCCTGTGTCTGGTCTCCGTGTCTCTGTGCTTGGTCTCTATCACGCCGTCGGAAGCCACGCCGCTCTGCCCGCTTGGCGCCTTACAAGATGTACCGGCTGAGATCCTGATTTTTGACGATGTCCGCCAACTGTTTCTGAACGTAGGCGGCATCGATGCGGACCGTTTTCTTCTTCAAATCCGGACCCTCGAAAGAAATCTCGTCCAGCAGTTTCTCCATGATGGTGTGCAGGCGGCGCGCGCCGATGTTCTCCGTCTGATCGTTCACCACGGCGGCGTACCTGGCCACCTCCTGCAGCGCTTCGTCCGCGAAGGTGAGCTTGATGCCCTCCGTCTCCAGCAGCGCGGTGTACTGCTTCACCAGCGCGCTCTTGGGCTCCTGCAGAATCCGAATGAAGTCGTCCACGGTGAGTGCCTGCAACTCGACGCGAATGGGAAATCGGCCCTGCAGCTCGGGAATCAGGTCGGAGGGCTTGGAGACATGAAACGCGCCGGCGGCAATGAACAGGATGTGGTCGGTGCGCACCATCCCGTAGCGCGTGTTGACGGTGGTGCCTTCGACGATGGGCAGGATGTCGCGCTGTACGCCCTCGCGGCTGACGTCGGGCCCGTGCCCCTGCTCACGCCCGGCGATCTTATCAATCTCATCCACAAAGATGATGCCCGACTGTTCGGCGCGTTCCACGGCGACGCGCGTCACCTGGTCCATATCGATCAGCTTGTTTTCTTCCTCCTGGATCAGGTACTCCATGGCCTCCGCCACCCGCATCTTGCGCTTCTTGGTGCGCTGGCCGAAGAGCCCGGGCAGGATATCTTTCATGTTGATGTCAACGTCCTCGATGCCTTGGTTGGAAATGATCTCAAACGCCGGGAGACTGCGATCGCGGACGTCCACCTCCACCTGGCGCTCGTCGAGTTTGCCCTCGCGGAGTTGGGCGCGCAACTTTTCGCGCGTTCGCTGAAAAGTCTCGGCGGCAGAGGCGGGAGAATCGCCTTCGGCGGAGGTCACTCCTGCCGGGCGCGGGCCGCTGGGCGGCGGCAGCAGCAGGTCGAGGACGCGCTCCTCGGCGTTCTGCTCCGCCTTTTCCGCGATCTCATCCACCCGCTCCTCACGCACCATGTCGATGGAAATTTCCACCAAGTCGCGGATCATCGATTCCACGTCGCGCCCTACGTAGCCTACTTCTGTGAATCTCGATGCTTCCACCTTGATAAAGGGAGAATTGGTCAGACGGGCCAGCCGCCGGGCGATTTCCGTTTTCCCCACCCCGGTAGGGCCAATCATGATGATGTTCTTGGGCAGGATGTCGTCCGCCATCTCCTCCGGCAGTTTCTGCCGCCGCATGCGATTGCGAAGGGCGGTGGCCACCGAGCGCTTCGCCTGCGCCTGGCCGACCACGTACTTATCGAGCTCGGCCACAATCTGGCGCGGCGTCAGCTCGTCGAGCGATGTGGCGTTCTCCAGCGTTTCGGGCAAGTAGAAAACCATGTCGAGTCACTCAGTCCGTCCGAGCACCAAGCAGGAGGCTCAGGATGCCTGCTCTCCCTGCTTAGCTTTCTGCTTTCAGCCTGAACCGTGAAGAGGCGCGTTTACAAAAACGGCGCGACCGCATCCTCCAGCAACTTTAGAGTCGTAGGCACACTTCGCGTTGCGACAAACCTCCAATGGACAAGCACCCAACCCAGAGAAAACGCTCTCTCAAGGAGTCGGTCTCCCGCGTTGGGGCACGGGCTTTTCGGGGTGGTCGGCAGCTTCCTCGACACCCTCCACAACCTCGGCCTCGTAAGCCTGATCGGTGTCCAAGAGTTCCTTAACGCTTTCCTCGTTAGCCTCCGCAGTCGGCGAAAGTCCCTGGTCGTCACCCGATTGTCCCGCGGTATCAGACGGTTCTTCCTCCGGTTCGTTTTCCAGGTCGTCGACCCGAGGATGGTCATCCGGCAATCTACGTTTCACTATCGGCACCTCCCAGCCAGAAGGCAGTAGGCGGTCCCCCTTCTCCGATACGAGCTGCTGCTCCCGGCCCTTTTTGCCGTTCTGCCTATTCGCTTCCCCTCCGCTGCCTACTGCCCTCCGCCTTCTGCCTACTGCTTACTGTCTTCCTGCAGCTCCTCAATCGTCACCTGATCGTTGGTGAAGATGCAGATCTCGCCCGCAAGGCGCATGGCCTCTTCCACCACTTGGCGCGCCGTCAATTGGGTGTGTTTGGCTAGCGCACGTGCCGCGGCCAAGGCATAAGGCCCCCCGGAACCGATGGCCACGATGCCATCATCGGGCTCGATCACGTCGCCGTTCCCGCTCACCAGGTAGGTGTTCTTGGAGTCGGCCACCAGTAGCAGCGCTTCCAGGTGCCGCAACGCACGGTCGGTGCGCCATTCCTTGGCCAGTTCCACCACGGCGCGGCTCAGGTTGCCGTGATATTCCTCCAGCTTCTGCTCGAAGCGGGCAAACAGCGAGAGCGCGTCCGCCGTCGAGCCGGCAAATCCGGCAATTACCTTGTCGTTGTAAAGCCGCCGGATCTTGCGGGCCTTCTGCTTAACGATACTCTCGCCCATTGTCACCTGGCCGTCGCCCCCCATGGCCAGGCGACCGTTGCGACGCACGCTCAGGATGGTGGTGCTTCGGATTGGCTTTCGCTTATTCATGCAATCTCTTATCGTACCATCAAACGCCGGAGTTTGGAGAATCTCACCACCAAGAAGTCGCGAGTCGAAAGTCAGGAGCACGAAGCAGCGACTCTTGCTTCTTTCGACTTTCAGCTTTCGACTCTCGACTTCCACGTTCTGCAACCGTCAAGCAGCAATTCCAAGCAACTCCAATCATCTGAAATCAGTGTTGGGCATCGACCAGGCGGCAATCCATCCATATTTGCCCAAAATCGAGCCTCCGGACTATCCCAAGCCATTGAAAAATAAAGAGATATCCGCCGTGGGTTTGAGTTGTCGCTCTTTCCAGTGATCTCTTTCATAACAATAGACTTAACCCCCTTGGGTTTGGGTCGGTTTCACCCCCATTGGCCTGCCAGCAACCCCCCCAATTGGCCCGTTTTTGCGCTGTCTAGCGCCTGCGAACAAGCCCGGGTTGCGCGTTGTTGGGATGGCGATTCGGATTGCAGGCATTCGCTTCACCAGCGCGACATCGCGCCCGCGCCGCCACCAGTGAGGCGCGGCCTTGCGACGAAACCGGGGCAAGCGATGTCTAAAGGGGCCCTCAAGATACCTTCACGTTCAACCATAACGTATGGTATAACATCCTCGATACCCCTGTCAATGTTTTTCTGAGGCTACGGGCTAGTCGGCCGCGTAGCCTCGACGAGGCGCGGGCTTTGCAGAGAGTGCCGCGCCCGACCGGAGGTCCCTGGACTGCGGTAGCGCAGCTACCGCCTTTGGGCGACAAGACGGACCGGCAGCTATTTCTAATCTAAACCAACAAAATAAACACCCATCTTTTCAACCCAGGCCGTTGGCCCATAGGCGCTAAGATAAGGCCATCTTCTGTAGGGCTCAGCCCTCTCTCGGGGGAGAGGGCTGGGAATGGCAAGCGAGGCTGCTCGCCGCTGGCGCCGATAGCTTATCTTAGCGCCTATGATGGCCGTTCGCCTGGGCTGGGCTAGGTCGCCCCTTCGGGGCTGAGGCAGGCCCGCTGAATTCCTCTCGAGGGGCGGACGGAATCCCAGCCACCGCCCACCAGCCACTTCTTCCTGTTGATCTGGTTTCAGAGCGATGATACGATCCTCTGGTCAATAACGGTCGGGCAAATCCAACTGCAAAAGCGCGCAGCCTGCAACCTGATTTAGGGGGTGAAGATCATGAGAGTCGTTGACACGCTCGGCTCGATCTTGAGGACCAAAAGCGCCCAGGTTTGGGCCGTGAGCCCCACCACCGTACTCTATGACGCCATTGAAATGATGGCTGAGAAAGGGATCGGGGCGCTGTTGGTGATCTCCGAGGGCCGGCTGGTAGGGATCTTTTCCGAGCGTGATTATGCCCGCAAAGTCATTCTTAAAGGACGGTCCTCGAAGGAAACCCACGTGGCGGAAGTCATGACGAGCCCAGTGATTACCGCGCGTTCGAACGATACCGTTGAAGAATGCATGAAGGTTATGACCGACAAGCGCATCCGCCACCTTCCGGTGGTTGAGCAGGAGAATGTGGTGGGCATTGTGTCGATCGGTGATCTGGTGAAATGGATCATCACCGAGCAGCAGCACACCATCGCCCAACTCGAGACCTACATCACCGGAGCGGGACGATAGTCCGGGATTTCTTGGACCCTTGATCTCTACCTTTACCCTTCGGGCTGGCGCAGAGCGCAAGCTCTGCGATCGGAGTTTCTAACCCGGAGGGGGAAGGCCGAGAATATGGAAACTCTATTCGCAGGGCTTGCGCCCTGCGCCATTCTGTGTTCCCCACTTTATCTGAGTCGTTGTAATCAGTTGACAATATCCCTCGCCCGCTTTGCGGGAGAGGGGGGGACCGCGACGCGTTGGGTGAGGGATTAGTTGGGTTTGGACGAAGAAAACAACCCCTCACCCCCGGCTTCGCCGTACCCCTTCGCTGAGCTCAGGGCAGGCTCTCTCCCCTCGGAGAGGGTCGTGATCAACTGCGGTCTCCGAGTACCCCGAGACTCATCCTTACTCTTGACGGCTGTAACACCGCCATGGCAAGCTCGTAGTATAAGGTGTCCGCCTGGAAGTGCTCCGATGTCGGACTAATGGGGGTCAGCCGGAGATTTGCCGGCGCGCCCGAAATCGGCTCTCACGTGGTGCCATGCATCGCAGCGGGGCTAAGGTGGCAACGTGGCTGTTTTCAGTCAGGCTCAAATCGCCGTCTCCAAGCCGCGGGCCAGAGCTCACCAACGGGCGGGCCTGTGGATCACCGCGCGCGAGGCCTTCTTCATCGCCATCGAGGAGTTGCGCAGCCACAAGCTGCGGTCGTTCCTCACCCTGCTGGGCGTGGTGATTGCCACCACCACGCTGATTGTGGTGATGTCGGTGGTAAACGGCATGAACCTCTACATCGCCACCCACATCGCCAACCTGGGTGCCAACACGTTCGTACTGCACCAGTTCAAGTGGGCGCAGGGCTATGACGAGCTCATGAAGGCGCTGCGCCGCAACCGGCCCATTCGCATGGAGGACTATGAGTTTCTTCGCGAGAACCTCCGCGGCTACGAGGCGATGAGCGCTATCTCGCCACTCCAGACCGGCCCCGACGCCCACTTCCGCGGTCACGTCATCGATGAGGTGCAGCTCACGGCCATCACCCCCAGCCACGTCGACATCGGCAGAGAGAAGATGGCGGAGGGCCGCTACATCTCGGATCAGGATAACAACCACCGCGAGCGGGTCTGCTACATCGGGCAGGATATTGTGGAGAAGCTCTTTCCCGGCGTTGACCCCCTCGACAAGGAATTGTTGGTGGGCGGGCAGCCATTTCGCATCATCGGCGTGGCGCAGAAAATCGGTTCCACGCTTGGCATCAGCCAGGACAATTTCGTCTTCGTCCCCATGAACACCTTTCGGAACATTTTCGTGGGGCGTCCGGAGATCATGGTTTTCATCAAGGGGTCGGACCAGAAAAACATGCTGGAACTTGAAGACGCGGTCCGCGTCCTCATGCGCGCTCGCCGTCACGTGCCCTATCACGAGGACGATACGTTCGGCATCAACGCCTCCGACACGTTGATGAGCGCCTGGTCGAGCCTCACCAGCACTATCTTTTCCGTCACCATCGGCATCGTGGCCGTGTTCATGGTGGTGGGCGGGATCGTGATCATGAACATCATGCTGGCCACGGTTACCGAGCGCACGCATGAGATCGGCATTCGCAAGTCGCTGGGCGCGCGCCAGCGCGACGTCCTGTGGCAATTCGTTATCGAGGCAGCGGTGCTGGCCTGTACCGGCGGCGTGGCAGGCGTGATCCTGGCCTATCTCATCGCGTGGTTAGTGGCGGCCGTGTTCACGGCCACCGTCCCGCTGAGCGCGGTTGTTATAGGGATTGCACTCTCTACCATGGTGGGCCTCTTTTTCGGCA
>Ga0335081_10022100_pt1 | contig 10290 bp, 11 predicted proteins | sample Lox_Sample_35_FD_206713 | JGI IMG/M metagenome (GOLD analysis project Ga0335081, IMG submission 206713) | Soil microbial communities from Loxahatchee National Wildlife Refuge, Florida, United States - Lox_Sample_3.5 | ecosystem: Environmental > Terrestrial > Soil > Wetlands | place: USA...
TTTGGCGGGGGTCTCCCGCCGGCGCCGGCCCCGGTTGCAGCGAGCACCTCGCGCGCCGGTCATAGTGCCGGCGGACTGATGTCCAAAGCCGCCCGAGCGCGAAGGGGACGAACCCTTTGCCCGCGGGCGCCGCAACCCGCTCCGCCGGCCGGAGTCACCGGCCGCCGTCCTTTCAAGCAAGCGGGATAAATCTCTTTTAGTCCGTCGCAGTGCGAATTCAAGAAATTCCGCTCGCTCGCGGCATCCCTTTGATCTGACGCGAGTCTTTTTTGCTGTTTGTTTGATTCGCAGGCGCGGAAATTGTGGCATTGCTGCCATGATTCGCATTCTTTTCGCCAAGCCCCAGGAAGCGCAAGGATTTTCAAATTACGGGCGTCGCGAAATGCGGTGAGATAGGAGACAGTGCGGCAGTCGACCGACGCCGGCGCTCACATGTCCTGAAAGATCGAATGAGGATCGATCTGGACGGCCAACGCCTATTTGAGCATCGCCGTGATTTTCGCCGTGAGTTCGGGGCTGGTGGTGCGGTACAGCTCTTCGATCAGCGCTTGAATACGCGCGCCGGTGACCGGCGTCACTTCCAGATTGAGCCGTTCGGCTTCCGACAGGAATTGCGGGTCGTGCATGGTGTCGTCGAACGCCTTGCGCAAAATCGCGACGCGGTCCGCGGGCACGCCGGGCGGCGCGGTGAACGGCCATGCCATGGTTTGCCGCGCCAGCATCACCTTGAAGATCTGACGATCCTGGTCGGTCTTGGCGAAGTCCATCATCGTCGGCACGTCGGGCAGATCGGGGTGCCGGTGCGTCGAGAGCTGCACCAGAATGGCGATTTTCTTGGTTTCCAGCCATTCCTTCTCGGTCGCCTTGACGCTCGACCACGACCAGCCGCAGCGTCCGCCGACTTCGCCGCGCTCCATCGCCAGCTTGATTTCGTTGCCGCCGGGAAAACCCGAAACGATGCGGAATTTCGTTTTGAGAACGCCGTCCATGATCCTGGGGAACTGCTCGTCGTCGCCGCTGGCGCCGGTCGATCCGACGATGAGCTCCTGCTTGAAAAGCTGCTCGAAATTGACGATGCCGGTTTCGCGGCGCGAGGCACAGACCGACACTTCGTCGTTGGTGCTGCCGAGCCAGTTGAATTTGGCCGACTCGATCGGGCCCGCGGGCTGGCCCAGCAGCGGATTGAACGCGATGCCGCGGGCAAAGGTGCCGATCGCGGTGCCGTCTTTCGGGGCGACCTGATAGAGCCAGTTGGCGAGGCGCTGCCCCGCCGCGCCGGTCATGTTTCTCGGGACGAGGCTGGGATTTCCGGGAATATGCCGGCCCATGAAACGCGCCAGCAGCCGCGCGGTGATGTCATAGACGCCGCCGGAACTGAAACCGACATAAACGTCGATGCTTTTGTTGCGGTAGAAATCCGCGGCCGCCGTCTGCGCCCGGGCGGAACCGGCGGCGAGCGCGATCATAAACAGCGCCAACAGCGCGCGTCCCAGCATCAACCCCTCCCCTGCGACGGCCTTGCCGTATCACGTCGGCACGGCGTGCGTGCGCCCTCCAGCGTCAACTGAGCTTGATGCCGAACAGATCGACCGCATTGTCGTAGGTCAGGCGTTTCCTCTTCTCCTCCGACAATCCGGCCAGATGATATTCGACCACTTGCCGCGAATGCGGAAACGTCATGTTGAAATGCGGATAGTCGTTGGACCACATGCAATTCTTCTCGCCCCACCATGGGAAGAAGCGCGTGCCGACGTAATCCTCAAGGAACGTGCCGTAGACGTGTTCGTTGAAGATTTCGCTCGGCTTGCGCGTGATGGGCATCGGCCGGTCGCGCCGGAAGCGGTCGAAATAATAGTCCCACTGCTGCAGCATGAACGGCAGCCAGCCGATCTCGCTTTCGGCCAGCAACAGACGCAGCTTGGGGTGGCGGTCGAACGCGCCCGAGAAGATGAAGTCGAACAGCGTGTTGGCGGAATCGTTGGTTTTCGCGTTGGTCGCGTCCTTGAGGCCCTGCAGGCCGCCTTTTTGGCCGGTCTTGATGTAGGAATGGCCGGTCAGGATGTGGCAGACCACAGGCGCGCCCGCTTCCGCGCAGGCCGCCCACAGCGGCTCGTAATGTTCCGAGGTGAATGGCAAGCGCGGGTCCGGCACTTGCCACAGCATCGCGCCCTTGAGGCCCATGCTGTGGCCGCGTTGCATCTCCTTGATGCCGGCCTTGATGTCGTAGACGGAAACCAGCGGCACGCCGTACAGCCGTTTCGGATCGGTCGCGCAGAATTCGTGCATCCAATCGTTGTAGAGCTTGAAGGACTCCTGCTGCGTCTCGATATCGTCGATGCCGAACAGCGCCATGCCGTAATTCGGAAACAGGATTTCGGCAGCGACGCCGTCGGTATCCTGGTCGCGCAGCCGCAGGCGCGGATCGCTGGCGCCAGGCGGACAGTTGCGGAACGGCACCTTCGGCAGAAATTCGCGCAGACGCGGCGTGAGCTCCTGCCACAGCGCGTCCGGCTCCATGACATGCGCGTCGGTCGAAATCATCTGCGGCATCGCGGCGACTTGCGCGTCCGAAAGCTCGACGCCGACGACGGTGCGGGCCGGGAACGTGCGGGCCTGTTCCTCCGAGATCCCTGCGAATTTCGAGGCATCAACGGGAAGTGCCGGCATCGTGACCTCCTGGAATTTCAGAGTTTGATTCAGCGCCTATGTCTTTCACCCGTGCGGCGTCGGTCGGTCGGGTCAGTCGGGCGCGAAATATTTGCCCCTGGCGTAGATGCGCTTTTTCGCCGTCTCGCCGTTCTTCGCCGCCGCCCCATCTTTGACCGAGCCGTCGGCGAACGAGGTCTGTTGCAGGACGTCCTTCGGCGTTCCGAAAGGCGTCAGGTCGCTCAGCCCCGTGACCCTCCGGGCGCCGGCGCCGACGCGCAGCAGAACCAAGTTCTCGCTCTCGTCGGCCTGAAACTTGTAGAGCGCGTTCTTCGGGATCATCACGCCTTCATACTGGCCGACGACGGTGCTTCGCCCGTCGCCGAACGTGAAAGTGGCCTTGCCTTGCAGCACGATGAAGGCGTGATCCTCGCCGCCGTGGGAATGCAGGGCATTCTCGCCGCCACTGGCATAGACTTTGATGCTCATCCAGAGGTTTTCGGCGGTCGCCAGCGGATCGTAGGTCGTGCCCTGCTCGAGCAGCGGCAGATTACGCATCGAGAACAGCACGGGCTTGTCGATGGCCACATTCGGACGGCGTTCGATCGTTGTTATATCGTCCATTGTTATATCGCTCATCGGGTCGCGTTTCCCTTATTCTTTTCCGGCGGCGCGTCACTCTAGGCCCATATTGGCCGCATTCTCAAGGGCGCCAAGCGATAGCTGGCATTCCCGGATGGCCCGACTCGGCGTGAGGACGCGCCTTTGCGGGTCTTCCACAAATAGCGACCTTGCCCCGTTTCGCTCCGCTCGACCCGGACTACGCTTGCCCGTTCATTTCCCGGAAGGAAGAATACAGGCAACCGTTGCGCCAGCGGCTGCGGAAATGACACTTGTTATCCCCCAGTCCTTGGTCAAGAGAGCGGGCCGCGTTGCCCCACAAGGTAGCTAGTCCTATAATTTTGTCCTTCGCGCGCAGCAGAGTAGCTCGCGGAACAGAAATCCGACCGTGCTCGTCTGCTTTTCGCCTGCCGGCTGATCTATTAATTATGCCCGCAAATGTCCGCAGGGCTCCAAGAGCTTTTGTATATTTTCCAGTCAGTACAGATTCGTCTGCAATTAAATGCCGCAAAATAATAGACTGCGACTGCTGTATGCGTTGTATGATTACAGCAATAGAAGCTTGATTGAGACCGGCTTCTTTCAGGACGATCCTTTCGTTATTCAAAAACATCTTCATAAGTTCCGACCCGTTTTGACGATTTAGAGGCGGCAAAGCTGACATCTCCAGATCGAGATGCTCTCTGACCTCGCAAATAAGCTCCCTTTCAACGGCTGGGAGCGCGTCGATTTCGTGTGCAGCGAGCGGGTGGGCAAAGGCGCCAACGGGTCCGGCCCGAAGTGGCCGGCCCGATGACAAGCTCCGCGCCGGGCCCACGTGTACCGCGACAGCCTTCGTCCGCGTGGGCTTCGCTGCGCTCAGCCACCCTACAACTAGCCCGGTATCGCAGATTTTAATCCGACTTCCTCATAGCCGCCGCCGCTTTCGTCCGGCCATGACACCGCGGTTCGGAATGCTGGGCGGGCGACAAGCCTCGCATACCATTCGTTGACCCGCGGGCGACGGTTGTGGGACCAGAACTGGTCCGCGCCGAGCGCCGCGAGGCGAAACATGTAGGGCGCGACCGCGATGTCGGCGAGCGTAAACTGCCGGCCGACGATCCATGGCCCCGGATCGAGCGTCCGCTCGAGATCGTCGAGCAGCCCTTCGATGAGGGCGCGCGATTCGTCGAGCTCCTGCTCCGTGATCTCGCCGCGCACGGCGCGGGAGTGGATGTCGCGGTAGTATTTTTTCGGCCGGCGCGCCGCCTGTTTGGTCAGCTCCTCAATGCCCCAGCGGTTCTTCAGCTTCGGAAAGATGTATTTGACCATGGTGAGCTTGACGATGCCATCGAAGCCGTCTTCGCACCGTCGGACGAACTCGCGCATGCGGGCCTGCAGGATCGGTTCCGCAGGGACCAGTTTAGGACCCGGGAAGGCCGCATCGATGTACTCGTTGATGATTGTGGACTCGCGGATCGGCGCGCCGTCATGCACCAGCGTCGGCACGACGCCGTCCGGATTGATCGCCAGATATTCGGGCTTGAGCTGATCGAACTTGAAAAGGTCGATGTAGCGGCTGGTCCAGGCGACGCCCTTTTCCTCAAGCGCCATGCGGCAGCGGACCGAGCAGACAGAACTCCAAAAGTGATAGAGCTCAATCATGGTTCCTCGCCTCGACGCCCTGCTTGATGCGCCTTCGCGTGCGCGCCTTTGACGCTATCGTGCGATATCGCGCTCGATCCGGCAACCCGCGACCGGCTCACCGATCAGCTCGGAAACCAGGGTATCGCCTCGCGAGGCGGCGGCGCTTGCCGCCCGGGTACCGGCGCCGGCTGCGGTATGACCTGCAGCAAAGGCCGCGGTGGCGGAGCGACCAGCAGCGCGACTTTGACCGGATTTGGCGTCAGGACCGGCGGCGGGCTGCTCGAGAAGAAGGAATGCTCCGGCGGCGGCTGATTGACGGTAATCTGAATCGTCTGCGGCAGGAAACCGTTCTTCGTAAATGTCACCGATTGGCTTTCGACAGCCAATGTGAGCGAGCACGGTGTCTGGCACGCTTGGCCCTGCGCGGTGCGCACGTCGGCGCCGCTTGGGACCGATTGGAATTGCAGGGTTTGCGGCGACGGCGGCGATGGTTCTCGCGAAAACCGATCAAGCATCAGCGCAGAGCAGCCTGCGAGGGCATGGCTCATCGTGGCCGTGACTGCGACGAGAACTAGTCCAATGCGGGGCATGACCGCCTCGATCCCGAAAGGGTGGCTCGGCTCGCGCTTTCAGCGACACCGGGCATCGGGGACGCAACCGCCCTCGTACTGGTTCAAGTATGGTAAATGTTCAGTTAACGCGTTGCCCCCCGGCCGCGCGGCGCGGCGGCGGCTGCCGGCCCTAAAGCGCGTTGCGAAGGGCCGCGGCGGCGGGTAGGACACGCCATGGACAAGGCAAGAAAGGGCGACATGTCAAAGCAAGCGATGCGCGACGAGACCGAACGCCTGGTGAAAGAGGCGTTGGAGCGCAAAGGCATCACCATCAAGCAGGGCCAGACGCGTATCGAGGCCAAATGCCGGAAATGCGGAACGCCCAATCGCGTTTCGGCGGCTCCGGGACAGACCCGGGTATCGTTCACCTGCAAGGAATGCGGCGAGGAACAGAAGACGTTGTGATGGCCGCAACGAGCTTCGTGCCGGCTCCCTGCTGGTCATTTCGGGGCCGCGCATAGCGCGGAGCCCGAAATGACGGGCGCTAAAATCCGGTCGGACCGACCGCGCCGATCCAGTGCTTGACCTTGGTCGGCGCTTTTTCATCCATATAAAAGAAATGCGTCATCGTCGGCCGCACAGGCGCGATGCTCGGATCGTCGAATTTCATGCCAACCTTGCCATGAAAGACCTTCAGCAAGGGGCTGTCCCAATACTCGACGATATCGTGATGCGCGGTGAAGCCTTTATCGATGAACTGCCGAAGGTTTTCTCGAATCGCCTCGCGCCCATGCCAGTCGGCGATGCCGAGATTGCATATCGCATCGTCAGCGAAGCAATCGAAGCCTTTGCCAAAGGTCTTGGCGTCGATCTCCTTCCACATCGCCAGCAACCATGGCGGCGGCGCGGTTTTCCGAAAGGTGGTCGTCTCCATTCCATCCTCCTGGATTGCGAGATTGCCTTGCGGTCGTCGCGGCGAATGCCTTGACCGGTTGCATCACGATCTAGCTGGGAGCGCGGCTGTTGCGCGGCGCGCCAATAAACCCTCGATTCCCGCCAAACCGCCTGCGCCAGTTCAATCAAGTTCCGCGCGCAGCGGCCCGAATTGCGGCGCCGAGCTTTGGCGGCCACAAGTGGCACATCGCATCATTTCGCTGCCGCGAGAACGCGCCCGCCGTCGCCGCGTTCCAACAGTTCCAAAGAGAAATGGACAAAATAATTTGATCTGACGGCGTGGGAGCCAATCGCGCTCAGAGTCGGCCGCACCGTGCATCGGCAAGCTGATGAATTGTTTGAATTTTTCAGCGCGCTTTGCTCGACGCTGGGTGAAACGCGGTTCTTTGCGCCGCGCCGCGGGTTCCCCCGCCGCGCCAGACAATGCGCATTTCACCACCCATGGGGCGAACCGGCGTCTCGCACAGTCGCCTTTTCACGGACCGATCAAGGCGACGACGCGAGTCAGGAGGTGATAGGAGACGATGGGCATGACAGAGGTGCAGTCATTGAGGCGTCAAGGCGTTCAATCGCGACTGGACGCCGCCGAAAGGACCGACGGAGAGCGATACGATGTTCACCCGTTACGACATGCAACCAAGACGTTCGAAAGCGAGGAAGCGCGCGGCAAATTATTGAATTTCGCACGAGGCGACGCAGCCGAGATGGAATTTTTGCTCGCTTCGCATCTGATCGTGTTCTTGCCGGACGGCATGTCCGGCGGATTCGAGTGGAGCAATGGCGGCCCTGCGGTCAAAGCGTCGTGCATGGCGCCGAGCACTGTCATATTCAATCCGGCGCACAGCTACCTCTGGCTGCGCAAGAGGACTTCGCAAGCTCCGTCGCGCATGCTGTTGCTGACGATTGCGCCGAAGAGTATCGGCCGCCTGTTCGGCGGCGATAATCCAGATGTCACATTCGAGCAGAGGATCGGCGTCGACGACGAAGACATGCGGCGCACGCTCTTGGTCCTTTTGCAAGAGATCGAAAGCCCTGGCTGGAACAGCAAGCTTTACGTCGAAACCTTGCTTACGTTGCTGGTAAGCCAGATCGTCCGGTGCGCATCGAATCTTGTCGGACCGCACCGCACGATCTACAAAAAGGGCGGCTTGCCGGGCTGGCGGCTCAAGCGGGCGCTGGAGCTCCTCGAAAAAGATCTATGCGAAGCCCCTTCGCTGGTCGAATTGGCCCATCAATTGCAACTGCATCCGACTTCATTATGCCGCGCATTCAAGCAATCAATGGGCATTACACCGCACCGATATCTGCTTTTGCATCGGATCAAGTGCGCAAAGGAGATGATGAGCGATCAAAGGCGAACCTTAACGGACATCGCGGTTGACTGTGGCTTCAACAGTTCGAGTCAATTTTCTCTCGTCTTCAGACGCTTCTCCGGGATGTCGCCGCGCCAATATCGGCGTTCTTTGTAGTGAGTTGCAAAGATCGTGCTGGTCTTGCCGGTCACGGCTGCCGGGTCCGACAAGCCGACACAGTTTTCTTCAGTGCAGGGCGCGCCTTGACGGCGAAATGCGCGCCGGTGCCGCGGCTTTTTACGGTCTGCGGCGGCTCGATGTCCTGCGCGTCAAACTGGTCATCCGGGCCGCGGTCATGGATTGCGGCTCGCGGGCTTGCCCCGAGCCCCGGAATGACGAGCATGGCGCCTCGCCGGCCTTGACGCGAGGCATGGCTCTGCGCCAGCGTTCGACGGGTCGGCGCGCCGCGCCAAACCAAGTGCGCGCCATGCGGCAATCGCAACGTCCAGGGGGAATTCCGATGTCCAAGCGAATGATCGCGGCCTTTGCCGCATTAGCCGTCTCGGCCGGCGCCGCGTCGGCGCAGGAGGTGAAACTCGGCCTGATCCTGCCGTATACCGGCGTTGGCGCCGAACTGGCGCAGCAAATGGACCGCGGCGCCGAGCTTTATCTGAAGCAGAACGCCGCTCAGATCAGCCCCTACAAGATCACCATCATCAAGCGCGACTCCAAGGCGCCGAACGGCGCCGAGGCCAAGGTCGCCACCCAGGAATTGCTGACCCAGAACAAGGTCGACGTGCTGGCCGGCTGGAGCTATTCGCCCGACGCCATCGCTTCGGCGCCGCTCGTCACCGCCGGCAAGAAGCTCGCCGTCATCATGAACGCCGGGACTTCGTTCATCACCAACCTGTCGCCCTATTACGTGCGCACCTCGTTCACGTTGTGGCATTCGAGCTATGCGCTGGGCATCGCGGCCGCCAAGACCCTGCACGCCAAGACCGCCGTGGTCGCCTATTCGGACTATCCGCCCGGCAAGGACAGCCTGGACGCTTTCAAGCTCGCCTTCGAGCAGAATGGCGGCAAGGTGCTCGACGCCATTCCGGCCGGCGGGCCGGGCCAGGTGCCCGACTTCACGCCGTTCTTCCAGCGCGCCAAGAACGAGCATCCGGACGTGCTGTTCGTGTTCGTGCCGGCCGGCGACCACGCCACCGCCGTGGTCAAGACCTACGGCGCGCTCGGCATGCGGGCCGCCGGCACCAAGCTGATCGGACCGGGCGACATCGTCCAGGACACCAAGCTGCAAGGCATGGGCGACGCCGCGATCGGGCTGATCACCATGCACCACTACAACGCCGATCTCGACAATCCGCAGAACAAGGCGTTCGTCGCTGCCTGGAAGAAAGAATACGGCGCCGACGCGTCGACCGACTTCTTCGCGGTCGGCGCCTGGGATGCCATGGCGGCGATCACGCACGCCGTGGCGGCCACCAAGGGCAAGATGGACGGCGACGCCGCGGTGAAGTCGCTGCTCGGCTGGAAATACACGAGCCCGCAGGGCCCGATCATGATCGATCCGCAGACCCGCGACATCGTCATGAACGAGTATCTCGACGAGGTGGTCAAAGGCACCGACGGCAAGCTGCACGAGAAGGTGCTGGAGACGATCCCGAACGTCAAAGACGAGTGCAAGGCGCTCCAGTTCGGACCGTGCAAGCCGAAGAAGTAAAGGGGCGTAGGGCGGATTAGCGCAGCATAATCCGCCAATTTCTTCCTTTCGGGCGGCGGATTACGCCTTCGGCTAATCCGCCCTACATGGACTGCTTACAAATCAAAAAACGTAATAATCTCGCCGATCAGTTCGCGCTTCTTCGCGAGCTTTTCCGCCGGCTGGTAGCGGCCGAGCGAGCGGCCGGCGATGTCGATCTCGCCCTGCTCGCCGACCACGATATAGAGCGGCTCTTCGTAGTGGCCGGATTGCGGCCGGTGCAGGACGAGCTTGTTGTCGGCGAAATGCGCCTCGATACCGCGGCTCTTCAAGGTCTGCGACGGCTTGATGTCCTGCTCGTAGAACTCGGCGAGGAAGGCGGTGCCGAGTTTCTGCCGCTCGCGCCGCTCTTCGTCCTGCTGGGCGCGCTTTTGCGCGAGCTCGCTGAAGACTTTGTCGAGTTCGGACATGCCAGCGCTTGGTCCCCATTCGTCATGGCCGGGCTTGTCCCGGCCATCCACGTCTTCGGCTCGCATAAGACGTGGATACCCGGCACAAGGCCGGGCATGACGTCAGAGAATGAAACTCACCGAACCCAACAGGCCCAGCTCTTCGGCGTCGAGAATGGCGCGGCGCTCGGCGATTTTCAGCCGGCCGCCGACACGGCGGAGCTTGTAGCGGTACTGGCCGACGAACACGCGCAACAGGTCGTTGTGGCGGAAGCGGTGAATGATGAAATTGGCCGCCGCCGAAATGGTGTCGCCGTCGACGCCGGTGATGCGCACGTTGCCGATCAGGCGGCGGGTGCGTGACAGCGGAAACTCGGCGTGACAGTTCGGGTCCTTGAGCCGGATGACGCGCTCGCGCAGCCGTACGATGTCGTCGGCGATGGTGA
>Ga0335081_10022101_pt1 | contig 10290 bp, 10 predicted proteins | sample Lox_Sample_35_FD_206713 | JGI IMG/M metagenome (GOLD analysis project Ga0335081, IMG submission 206713) | Soil microbial communities from Loxahatchee National Wildlife Refuge, Florida, United States - Lox_Sample_3.5 | ecosystem: Environmental > Terrestrial > Soil > Wetlands | place: USA...
ATATCTTCGGGTATTATAATGCTTTGAAATGAAAGAGGATGAAGCGCTGATATGTACGAAGAACGCACCTACCGGAACTTGGTGAAAACCGATGACCTCGTTAAGTTTCAGGTTATCGTTAAAGAAACCGACCTTCTCATCCGGGCAGAGAGCGATTTAACGAAAGAAACAAGAGAGTCCGTCTTGAAGTACCGGCACCAGCTGGAAACGTATATCATGATGAACACTGGATTTCAAAAAAGCCTTGTCCCCCTCGCCGATGACCCTTATGCTCCGGAGATCATCAAGCAGATGATCCTGACCTCCCAGAAAGCCGGCGTCGGTCCGATGGCAACCGTAGCCGGAGCGATGGCCGACTGGGTTTCCAAAGATCTGCTCCAGTTTTCAAAAGAAGTGATCGTCGAAAACGGCGGGGACATCTATCTCGCCAGTTCCAAGGAGCGGACCGTCGGGATCTATGCGGGCGATTCTCCCCTCAGCCTGAAAGTTGGGATCGTCATCGCCCCCGATGAGGCTCCTCTCGGGGTCTGTACCTCATCAGGAACCGTCGGTCCTTCCCTCAGCTTCGGGAAAGCAAATGCCGTCTGCATTCTCTCGAAATCCGCGGCCCTCGCCGACGCAGCGGCGACAGCCGTCGGGAATGTCGTAAAAGGGAAGCAGGATATTTCCTTGGGTCTTGGAAAAGCCAGGGAGATCGAAGGAGTACTCGGAACACTCATCATCGTCGGAGAAAAGATGGGGGTCTGGGGAAGGATCCGGCTGACCCGACTTTAACAACACCAGAATTGAAGATGACCACCGTTGCCATTACCACACTCGGATGCAAAGTAAACCAGTTCGAGTCCGAAGCGCTTATCGATGGCCTCGCACAAAGGGGATATACGGTCGTCCCCCTCGAAGAAAGTGCGGACATTGCCATTATCAATACGTGCACCGTCACGCACCGGGCCGATTTTCAGTCAAGGCAGATGGTCCGGAGGGCTTCGCGATCCAACCCAAACTCTTTGATCATCGTCACCGGATGTTATTCTCAGGTGGAACCGGCTGCTTTCTTAAAGATGAAAGAGGTCCACTACCTGTTTGGCAATGGCGAGAAAGATCGGATCCCTCAATTTCTCTCTTCTATGGAACAAGGAAAATTCCCAAGGGTTCAAGTGGGGGATATTCAGAAAGAGAATCTCTTTTCGGAAACCCCGCTTCATTCCTTTCATCGGCACACCCGCGCCTTCCTGAAGATTCAGGATGGTTGTAATGCTTCCTGTTCCTATTGTATTGTTCCCCGTGCGAGGGGCCGGTCGAGAAGCCTCCCGCCGGAAAGAGTGATTCAAAATCTGAAGTCGTTGCGAGAAGGGGGATACAAAGAAGTCGTACTCACCGGCATCCACCTGGGCGCCTACGGATTCGACTTCAACCCACCTTTTCCGTTGGAGAAGTTGGTCAGGCAACTGGAGGGAGCGGAGACTTCTGATCGAATTCGGCTCACCTCCATCGAGCCGGGAGATTTCTCCCCGGAGCTCATCTCCGCCCTATCGCAATCGAAAAAGATCTGCCCTCACCTTCACGTCCCCATCCAGAGCGGAGACGATGAGATATTGCAGAAGATGAACAGAGGCTATGACCGTTCCTTCCTTTCGGATCTCGTCCGGGAACTCCATCTGAAGATTTCAAACCTCTCGATCGGAGCGGATGTCATCGTGGGATTCCCCGGGGAGACAGAAGAGAAATTCAATCATACCTTCGGACTGGTTGAGTCTCTCCCCTTCTCCTATCTTCACGTCTTCCCCTTTTCCAGGAGAAAAGGGACCCTTGCTTTCCAGCTTCCTGGGAAGGTGAACGAGAAAGAGATCAAAAAGAGGGCTGAGGCGATGAGGGAATTGGGAAAACAGAAACGCCAGGCTTTCTATCGTCAGTTTCTCAACCAGGAACTGAGCGTCCTGGTGGAAGATCGCAAGGAAGAAGGGAACGGGAGGTGGAAGGGTCTTTCGAGGAATTATATCCCCGTTCTGCTCAACCATGACCCTGGAGCCGTCGGACGTCGAGATCGGGTCAATCACGAATGGTCCGTCACGATAACCGGATTGGCTGAGAATGGTCTGATCGGGAGAATTCTGGAGAAATAATTTGGAAGAGGAAAGACGAGCATCCCTAAGAGAATTGGAAGAGCGCCTCGGCTATTCGTTCAGCGAAATCAATTGGCTCGATCAAGCCCTGACCCATAAATCATTCATCTACGAAAGCAATCACCCTGAAAAAGTTGCCAATGAGGTTCTGGAATTCCTCGGCGATTCAGTTTTGAGTCTTGCGGTCAGCTACCTTCTCCTCCTTCAATCACCCGGCGCCCAAGAGGGAGCCCTTTCGATGATGAGGTCCCAGCTGGTCAAAAGGAGTTTCCTTGCATCTCTTTCCAAAAAACTTCAATTGGAGGGCTATCTCCTGCTCGGGAAAAGTCAACAGGTAAATGGAGGGACGGAAAAATCGTCTATCCTGGCCAATACCTACGAAGCCCTGATCGGAGCCATCTTTATGGATTCTGGATTCAATCGGGCTTTAGAAATCATCCAGGGACACTTCGAACCTTTTCTCCGAGCCGAAACGCCATCCCCGCTTTTCAATGATTTTAAGAGCCTCCTGCAAATCTATGCCCAACAGTCTCATGGAGTGTCTCCCCAGTACCGGGTGATGAATGAGTCGGGACCGGATCATGATAAGAGATTCCAAGCTTCTGTCACGATCCGGGAGGCGGTGAAGGGACTGGGCTGGGGAAAAAGCAAGAAAGAGGCGGAACAGGAAGCCGCCAAAAATGCGTTGGAAGGAATAAACACCAAATTCCAGACACCAAACAACAAATAATTTCCAATAACCAAAATTCCAAATTTCGGACGAACTCATTCGGTCATTCGGATTTGGAACTTATTTGGATCTTGGAATTTGTAATTTGGAATTTAGTTCTGATAAGTCTGGTGAAGGGATATGACCTCAAGGCCACTAATCATCCCTATTTTTCTTCCCGCCATCGGTTGTCATGGACGCTGTCTCTTCTGCAATCAGATGGCTTCGACAGAAGGCCGCCCTTCTCCTTTCTCCGTTCGTAACTTTATTGAAGCCTCCCTAGCCAGAATCCCGTACAACAAAGAGAATCGGAAGAAACAAACTGCCTTCTACGGCGGAAGTTTCACGGCCATCCATCGGGATGATCAGATTCTCTATCTCAAAGAGGTTCAGCCTTTTCTCGCCTCGAGGCTTATCGATTCTGTCCGTATCTCCACCAGGCCCGATGCCCTAGATGAAGAAACTCTCTCCCTGCTTGAGGAATATGGGGTAAAGACGATTGAAATCGGTGTCCAATCCATGATCGATGAGGTTCTTTCCCTTGCCCGCAGAGGTCACCTTGCAGAAGACACCGTTTCCGCCACGTTACGTTTAAAGCAACGAGGGTTCGAGGTCGGGCATCAGTTGATGATTGGTTTACCCGGGGACACCTGCGATCGCTTTCTCCAGACCCTCGGTCGGGTGATCGAGCTTCGACCTGATTTTGTGAGAATTCATCCCACCCTTGTCCTCAAAGGGGCTCCCCTTGAAAACCTTTGGAGAGATGGAAGGTATGCTCCTCTGAATTTAGGTGAAGCAGTTCAATGGCTGAAGCAAGGACTTCTCAAGTTGGAAAACTCGTCTATTCCAATTGCCCGGATTGGACTTCAGCCGACGCTGGAATTGGAAAGAAATTATCTCGCAGGCCCTTATCATCCTGCTTTTCGTCAGCTCGTTGATTCCGCCATCTTTTTAGATATGGCTGGACATCTCCTTCAGAATAATCTGAACGGATCCCACGCCGTCTTCTTTTGCCACCCCAAAGAGATTTCAAACCTCAAGGGCCAGAAGAATGAAAATATTCTAAGGCTCAAGAGACAGTTCAACCTCGGCGATATCTTGATCGATGGTAGACAGGACTTGCCAAGGGGTTATCTCGGACTTCAAACTCAAGGGAAAGAAGCCTCGATCCGCAGAAAGTTCTTTGGTTCTTGAGAAATTTGCTACGGGGTTTCTGAAATGAACCATCCTAGGTTGCCCAATATAACTAATATTACGGCATTTTGTCTGGGGCGTTGAAGCCTAATTCAGGTGACCGTATTGAATACCAGCCTGACCGATTAAAAGCCACGGTTAAAGACCACTCTTTTGATTCTACAAATTTGACACGATCATAGATTTTCCTGTCAGGCTGATAATCGTGAATTTCTTTGTAAAGTATGTGGTTCCCGAATGGCCATTCTTCCCCTACAGCGATATTAACGATCTCACCAAATCCAATCTCATAATCTTTGATAATTTCTCTTTTATAAAGGTTTCCAAGAGCGTAATTTCCACAGTGAATATCTCCTCCCTTTCCTTTGAACTTCCCATCAAGAAGCTTAAAAGCCTCGACCAAATAAGTGACGTTTATAACTGGATCCCGATCCGCGGCGGGAAAGTACTCTCTTGTTTCCTTGCGGATACGTTGAATAAGATATTTTCGCGAGCTGTAAACATTATCCACGTTAGTCGAGAAAATAAAGAAAAGCTCTCCATTCTTAAATGAATGCACCAACAAGGGATGGCTCGGGTTTGTAAGATCAATTCCATATTTCTGAGCAATCCTAATGTTCCCAGATCCTATAAGGTTCGGTGCCTATGGAATCGGAACCATATAGAATGTAAGCTCTGCGTGAGCATTGATGGTGCCTGTGACTAGAATTAATACTAGCATTATTAAAGAAACCAAGCCTCTTTTTTTCATACAATCATTTTCTCCTTTCTCATCCGTCCTAATTCTTAATATCCACATCCGCAGTAACCGAAGAGGTTCTCGATTATCCAAGGCACGAATTTCTTGTCCGAGCACCTTCCCCGTTTCTTGTCCGTACCCTATTGACATACTTTAGCTATTTGATCGGCTCCCTCGTGGGGATCAATCTGACTGCTGAGGATTGACTCGGCAATCGTTTTCGCCGTCTTCAGTGGTTTCTCAATCTCGTATTTATTCTTCATTTTGTTTTGCCATAATGGCGGAGCTGAGCCGTGGCCTGTTAGTTCATTGGGCTCAAGCGCCTTGCCCGGCCCGATCGGAGCAAAGGAGAAACACGTTATTTTAACGTACCGGAGTTTTTCTCGATAACCTCCTTAAGGATCTCCCCTAAATTCAGGTTTTTCAACCCTCTGATGAGAGCGTCATCATTAAGTATAGAAGCTATCTTCGGGTTATCGAGCAGTTCAAAGTACTGCTGTTCCTGAAGCTGACGTTGGATCTGTTCATCCTTGGACAAGGCCAGCATCCTGGGATCCTTGGTAAAACGTTCTATTACCGGATGGTTTTTGAAATTTTCGTAAAGATGGGGATTGTTTACCACCGTAGTGAGGTTCTGAAAGATTCCCTTGATTTTTTCATCAACCGGATCTGTTTTTTTGACAATGGGCCCAAACACCGATGCTTCGATCTCCTTCTTGGCCGTTATAAATTTGCCTTCGGAAGACGTCTGGGCTTCTATTCCTTCTTCCATTTTAGACTCTGGCGGCTGTATCAGAACTTCCTCGACATTTCCGATCAAATGAATACCGGTCAAGATAAAAAGAAAAAGGAAGAGCCCCCAGGCCGTTCCAAACAGAGCACCGCTGATACGCTCCCCTGTTGCCATCCGGGGTTTTCTTAACCTCTCTCTTCTCGCCTCACGTATCTTCAGAATACGTCCTGCAACAAAGTAAAAAAGTATAAAAAGGATAATACCAGCGATAATCTGCCCCGCCAAAGGCACCAGGGATTTAGGGATGATCCCACTTCTGCTAACAAACCATAAGAGGAATAATGAGAAGGTCCTAGCAAGTATGGCCGCCAACAAAAACGAGACAAAGGCAGCCAATATCCTGTAAATCCCCCGAAAGTATCCCAGCATCGCGAAAACAACAACCGCTCCAAACCCAAATAACGTTACGGTCATTCTCTTCCTCCTTCTTTGCAGGCTTAGAGAGAAGCTTTTTTGTGACGCTCCGCTTGAGGGGCGCGGCTACGGACTCCCAATCAACTTCGACAGGTACCCTCTCTGCACCACTGCTCCATTCATACCGAACAATCTTCCGGCATTTGATTTTCATCTTTCCTTGCCTGCCTGCCGTTAACAGACTAATTTCTTAAATGTTTGGAATGTGAACTTCTGGTTTTAGGTTTCTTGCCAGTTTTGGCCGCTTAAGCCCAGAAATTGTACAAAATTGTTGATTCTATATCCTGTTTTCCCTATAATAGCGCTTGTTCTTGCAAGAAATGCACCCTTTTTTGTCCACTTCTGAAGCAGAGGTGAATACCTTGGTTCTGACCTGAAGGTTGTGAAGTTCCTTAGCGGACGTGACGACTTGCTAATCAAAAAGGGAGACGATTTTTATGAATCGTGAGAAGTTGAGAATTCTCTTGCCTACACTGTTGGTCATTGTCCTCTTTCTTCTTGCGGCCTGTGCACGGCACGTTGTTTATGAGAGAAGAACACCCCCTCCAGAAAAAGGAGAAGTTAAAAAGGGAGGGGTGCAATATGGGGTCGCCTCATGGTATGGAGCAGATTTTCATGGGAAGCATACTTCGAGTGGCGAAATTTATGATATGTACCAATTGACCTGTGCCCATCAAACCCTTCCTTTGGGAACAATGGTCATGGTGACCAATCTTGAAAATGGGAAATCCCTTGAATTGAAGGTCAACGACCGGGGTCCTTTTGTAAAGGACCGGATTATCGATGTCTCCTATGCCGCTGCCCAGATGCTCGGAATGTGGGAGAAAGGAACCGCTTCCGTCAAAGTGGAGGTCATCGGCTCTGCGCCTGAATTGGTTCAACGGTTCACTTTGCAGGTGGGCTCATTTGTGGATGAAAACAACGCTCAGAGATTGGCAGAGCAGCTCCGAAAAGACTTTGACAACGTCGCTATCACAACGCTGGAAACGCAGACCCAGAAATATCACCGGGTGAGAGTGGGACAATTCGATACCAGAGACTCGGCACTAGTCATGGCAAGAAAACTTGCCCAGATGGGTTTCAACGTCATGGTGACGAGCCGCTAAATTCCAAGTTTGGGTTTCTGAAAAGAATTATTTCTCAGGCTGCTCAAAAATGCACAGATGCAAGACCCCCGATCTCCTGAGGAATGAGGCGTGCTTGGCAGTGCGCCGCAATGACGAAGGATGAGGGAAACGAAGCAGATGGGCGTTTTTCAGCAGTCTGATTAAACCACCTTCCAGCATCTAACCCCATGGTCTTCGCCCACCTTGTACATCTGAATCACTCCAACCCGGCAGCGGTCTTCAACGATGGGGCATCTTCCCTGAAATTTGCAGCCCGGGGGTGGGTTGAAAGCGCTTGGCACTTCGCCTGAAAGGGCTTGCGGTTCACGCCGCTCATCCGGGTCAGTGGAGGGCACGGCGGAAAACAGAGCCACGGTGTACGGGTTCAGGTAATGCTCGTACAGCTCATCGGCCGGGGCGTACTCCATGATGTGGCCCAGGTACATGACAGCGACGATATCACTCATGTAGCCCACCACGTTTAGATCATGGGAGATGAAGAGATAGCTCAAAGCCAGTCTGTCTTGAAGCTCCTTGAGGAGGTTGAGAATCTGGGACTGGATCGATACGTCAAGGGCGGAAACCGGCTCGTCGCACACGATCAAGCCGGGCTCGACGCTCAGGGCTCGCGCAATGCCGATCCTCTGCCTTTGTCCCCCGCTGAATTCATGAGGATAGAAGTCAGCGGCCTCGGGAGCGATCCCGACTGTCTCCAGGAGATTCCTGACCTTGGCCTTTCTTTCCTGAGAGTTCTCCACCCCCCGGGTCCGCAGGCCCTCTCCAATCGATTGGCCAACGGTCATCCTGGGATTGAGAGAACCGAAAGGGTCTTGGAAGATGATCTGCATCTCTCTCCGGAGGGGTTTGAGTTCCTCCTGGGTCAGCCCGCTAATGTCCCGGCCCTTGTAGACGACGGATCCTTGGTCGGGGTCCAGGAGTTTCAAAATGAGCCTGCCGACGGTTGACTTACCGCAGCCGCTCTCGCCCACTAGGCCCAGCGTCTTTCCCGGCCAGATCTCCAGGTCCACCCCATCGACCGCCTTCACCCAGCCGATGACTTTTTGAAGAAAACCTCTTCTCACGGGGAAATACTTTTGGAGCCCTTCAACCTTGAGAAGGGCACGAGTAGGATGATCGCTCTTTTCCATGAATGGGATTCTCTCGTTCGTACAAGACGGGACAGCGGCTCAAATGCTCTCCTCCATAATCACAGAGTGCCGGAAAGATGCTTCGGCAGGGATTGATGGCGTGGGGGCACCGGGGATGGAAAGGACATCCTGCCGGTTTATAGGCCGGATTGGGAACAGTTCCTGGGATGCTGTGAAGTCTTTGACCTCGTTTCCTCCGGCTGGGAAGGGAGGCCAAGAGAGCCTGGGTGTAGGGGTGTTTGGGTTCGCGGAAAATATGGTCGGTCTTCCCCTGCTCTGCGATGATCCCGGCATACATCACGTAAATCCTGTCGGCGATCTTCGAGACCACTCCAAGGTCGTGCGTAATATAGAGGAGGGACATGTTATGCTTCTTCTTCAGCTCTCGAAACAGGTTCAAGATCTGAGCCTGGATCGTCACGTCCAGGGCCGTCGTCGGTTCATCGGCGATGACAAGGTCGGGGTTGCATGCGAGGGCCATGGCAATCATCACTCGTTGCCTCTGCCCGCCGCTGAGTTGATGGGGGTAATCTTTCAGCCGCTCTTCGGGCGACGGAATGCCAACGTCTCTGAGAAGCTGGATGCATCGCCTGCGGAGTTCCTCTTTATCCAACTTCTCATGGGCCGCCATGGCCTCTTCGATCTGGTCGCCGACGGTGAAGACGGGGTTGAGAGAGGTCATGGGCTCCTGGAAGATCATGGCGATGCGTTTCCCGCGGACCTTCTGCATCTCCTCCTCGTTGAGGTCCAGAAGATTCTGACCCTTGAAGAGGATGCTGCCTCCCATGATTCTGCCGGGAGGCATGGGGAGAATCCGCATGATGGTCATGGCCGACACCGTCTTCCCGCAGCCCGACTCGCCCACCAGGCAGACGGTCTCACCCTCCCGCACCACGTAGGTCACTCCGTCGACGGCCCGGGCGACCCTCTCATCGCTTAAGAAATAAACTTTCAAATTCTGAACCGAAAGCATCATGACCGCTCCCGGAGGCGTGGATTGAGGACATCGCGCAGGCCTTCACCGAAAAGGTTGAAAGAGAGGACCACAATCAGAATGGCGATTCCCGGGACAAAGGTCAGCCAGGGTGCATCGAAGATGTAATTCTTTCCGTCAGAAAGAATGTTTCCCCAGGTGGCGTGGGGAGGCGGCACTCCTAATCCGAGAAAGCTCAAAGCAGACTCGGTCAAAATCGCACCGGCGATTCCGATGGTTGCCGAAACGAGCACCGGAGCGACCGCATTGGGCACCATGTGACGAAAGATGATCCGCCAGTCCGCGACGCCGAGCGCACGGGCGGCCGTCACAAAATCTTGCTCTCTTAGTGAGAGAAACTCCGCTCGGACAAACCGGGTAGTTCCCATCCAACTGGTCACGCCGATAACGATCATGATATTGTAAATACTGGGGGGAAGGAGCGCCACAACCGTCAGGATGAGGAAGAAGCTCGGAAAACAGAGCATGATGTCGACAAATCTCATGATGAGCGTGTCGACCGAGATGGCTCGCATCGACAGAACCTTCGCCCACACCGTTTCCTCCGGCTTCCTCAACTTCTTCTTCCACCACTGTGACGCGACGAAATAGAAGACGCCCGCGACGAGAAGCAACGTCCCACCCAGATAGGTTTTGGACACAAGCAAGACAATACCCGCCATCGCAACGAAAACAGCTACCATCTGATCAACTCTAATCGCACTCTGTCCGTAGTAGCCCGAGATCCCCCCTAAAAGGATGCCGATGGCCACCGAAATTCCCACCGCCACAAATCCGACGGTCAGAGAAACCCAGGCGCCCTGCATCATCCTGGAAAAGATATCCCGTCCCAGGTCGTCGGTGCCGAAGAGATACACTCCTAGGCGAGGCATCGCTTCAGGGCTCAGGCTTTCTGCCTGGGGTCGAGAAAGAGGAGGCCGTAGCTTTTCCTCTAATCGAACCATGGCAGGATCGAAGAAGGGCTTCGTCCCGGACGTGAGTGCGAGGCCCGTAACGGCTGTTAGAAAGAAAAGGAGGAAGATCAGAAGACCCAGGAAGGCGAGCCGGTTCTTCTTGAAGAGTCGCCAAAATTC
>Ga0335081_10022102_pt1 | contig 10290 bp, 12 predicted proteins | sample Lox_Sample_35_FD_206713 | JGI IMG/M metagenome (GOLD analysis project Ga0335081, IMG submission 206713) | Soil microbial communities from Loxahatchee National Wildlife Refuge, Florida, United States - Lox_Sample_3.5 | ecosystem: Environmental > Terrestrial > Soil > Wetlands | place: USA...
TTTCATCATCTCCTCGTCGACGTGCAGGCGGCCGGCGGTGTCGATAATGACCACGTCCCGCGCGTTTCGTCGCGCGTGAGCGACCGCCTCAGCGGCGATCGCCACGGGGGAAACCCCTTCCCGGTGGAAGACCGGGAGTCCCGCCTGTGCACCGAGCGTGGCGAGCTGCTCGACCGCCGCGGGACGGTAGATATCGGCCGCCGCAAGGAGTGGGTAGCGCCCCTGGCCTTTGAGATGCACGCCGAGCTTCGCCGTGAACGTCGTCTTGCCCGACCCCTGGAGGCCCGCTACCAGCACCACGGTGGGCGGTGCGGGCGACTGTGCGATCCCGGAGGCGGTGACGCCCAGGAGCTCCACCAGCTCGTCGTGTATGATCCTGACGATCTGCTGGCCGGGCGTGATGCTCTGGAGCACTTCCTGCCCCAGGGCTTTCTCCTGGACGTCTTCGACGAACTTCCGCGCGACGCGGAAGTTGACGTCCGCATCAAGGAGAACACGCCGGACCTCCCGGAGCGTTTCCGCAACATTCGCCTCGGTGATCTTTCCCTGCCCCCGGAGCTTCTTCAGGACCCCTTCGAGCTTCCGGGTCAGCTCATCAAACATCCGTAACTCCCACTCGTGCCAACGTTTGCGGTCGCGCTCGGTTCAGAGCGCGGACTTTCAATGTAACGAAAACGCGCCTCGGAATCAAGGCGCGTTTTATGCATCGTTGGCGGGTTTATGGCAAAAACTCTACCCCCGGAGGGCTTCCGCCCCTGAGACGACCTCCAGGAGCTCCTTGGTGATCGCCGCCTGGCGGGCTTTGTTATACTGGAGCTGGAGCGTGTCGATCATCTCCCGGGCGTTCTCCGTGGCGTTTTCCATCGCCGCCATGCGGGCCCCCTCCTCGGCGGCGCTCGACTCAAGCAGCATGCGCCAGAGCTGTATGGCGAGGTGGCGGGGAACGAGCGCCGAGAGTATCTCCGGCCTCCCCGGTTCATAGATATAGTCGGTGAGTCTTCTCGGGGCCGCGCCGGGGGGGGGCGGGGGGACCGGGAGGTACTGCTCGATCACGATCCGGCTCTGGGCGATCGACTTGAATTCGTTGTAGATCACGTCGACCCTGTCCGCTTCCCCCTTCCTGTACGCATCGACAAGCCCCGCGGCAAGCGACTGGGTCCAGGCGAACGTGAGAGCACCGAATATGCCGGCATGTTTCCCGGCCAGGACATACTTCCGTTTGCCGAAATAATCGACACCTTTCTTCCCGACGCAGAGGAGCTCCACGCGGACGCCCGTCGCCTGCGCGGCAACGTGGGCCTGGGCGGCCTTGATCAGGTTCGAGTTGAACGCCCCGCAGAACCCGCGGTCCGACGTGATCACCACCAGGCGCAGCTTCCGCACGTCACGGCCCGTCATCAGCTCCGCCGTCTGCGCCCCGGACCCCGCGGCCATGTCGGAGAGGAGGTCCCTGATCGCGCGGGCGTACGGCCTCGCCGCCACCACGCGCGACTGCGCCCGGCGCAGCTTCGCCGCTGCGACCATCTTCATGGCCCGCGTGATCTTCTGCGTCTTCTGGACCCCGCCGATGCGGCGGCGGACTTCCCTGAGCGTCGGCATCTCAGGCCTTCACCGACGCGCGGAACGATTCGGTGAACTGCTTCATGATCTCCTTCAGCCGGTCCCCGACCTCGGGGGCGATGTCTTTCGTGGAAGCGATCGCCCCGAGGATGTCGGCGTGCCTGAGCTCCATCACCTCCAGCAGCTCCCGCTCGTAGCGCGCCACATGCTCCAGCGGGATCTCGTCCAGGAATCCGTACGTGCCCGCAAAGAGGGCCACCACCTGCTTTTCCACCGGCATCGGCACGAACTGTCCCTGCTTCAGCAGCTCGACCAGGTGCGAGCCCCGGCGGAGCTGGGCGAGCGTCGACTTGTCGAGGTCTGAGCCGAACTTCGCGAACGCCTCGAGCTCCCTGTACTGGGCGAGCCCGATGCGCAGGCTCCCGGCCACTTTCTTCATCGCCTTGATCTGCGCGTGGCCGCCGACGCGCGACACGGAGATCCCGACGTTGATCGCCGGCCGGATCCCGGAATTGAACATCCCGGGCTCGAGGTAAATCTGGCCGTCGGTGATCGAGATGACGTTCGTGGGGATGTAGGCCGAGACGTCGCCGGCCTGCGTCTCGATCACGGGGAGCGCCGTGAGGCTCCCGCCGCCGAGATCGTCGGCAAGCTTCGAGGCGCGCTCCAGCAGCCGCGAGTGGAGGTAGAAAATATCTCCAGGGTACGCCTCGCGGCCCGGCGGACGCCTGAGGAGCAGCGAGACCTGCCTGTACGCCTGCGCCTGCTTCGTGAGGTCGTCGTACACCACCAGCGCGTGGCGGCCGCTGTCGCGGAAAAACTCGCCCAGGGCGGCGCCGGAGTAGGGGGCGATGAACTGCATCGGGGCGGGATCCGTGGCGGTGGCGGCGATGACGGTCGTGTAGTCCATCGCTCCCTCCTGCTGGAGCTTGTCCACCACCTGCGCCACCGTCGAGCTCTTCTGTCCCACCGCGACGTAGATGCAGTAGACCGGCTTGATGCCTTCCCGTTTCGCCTTCTCGCCGTGCGTGTACTTCTGGTTGATGATCGTGTCGAGGGCGATCGCCGTCTTTCCCGTCTGCCGGTCGCCGATAATCAGCTCCCGCTGCCCGCGGCCGATCGGGATCATGCCGTCGACGGCCTTGATCCCCGTCTGGAGCGGCTCCTTCACCGGCTGGCGCTGGATGACGCCGAGCGCCTTCCGCTCGATCGGGGAGAGCTTCTCCGTGGCGACGGGTCCCCGCCCGTCGATCGGCTGGCCGAGCGGGTTGACCACGCGGCCGAGCATCCCCTCGCCGACGGGCATCGAGGCGACGCGCCCGGTGCGCCGGACCGTGTCCCCCTCGCTGATCTCGCTGCTCTCCCCGAAGAGGATGCATCCCACGTTGTCCTCTTCCAGGTTCAGCACCATGCCGAACACGCCGTGGGGAAACTCGACGAGCTCGCTCATGAGCGCGTGCGTGAGACCGTACACGCGCGCAACGCCGTCCCCGATCTGGAGCACCGTGCCCACGTCGTAGATGTCGACTTCCTTTTCGAACCCCGCGAGCTGCTTCCGCAGGATATCGGAGACCTCGTCCGGCCGTACGTCTGACATGTGGAGTGATCCCTTCGTATTCAGTTCAATTCGTGGACGGGCCCGCGATAAACCGGGCCTTCAGGAGCTCGAGTTGCCGGCGGACGCTGGCATCCAGCACCGTGTCGCCGACGCGGACCACCAGTCCCCCCCTGATCGCAGGGTCGACGGTGAACTTCAGCCGGACGCCCTTTCCCGTGGCGCGTCCGAGCGCCCGGGAGAGATCCTGCTCCTGCGCGGGCGTCAGGGCAAGCGCGGAGGCGACCTCGACGCCGACCACGCCCGATTTCATGTCGCGCAGCAGGGAAAACTGCTCCGCGATTTCCCCGAGGTGGGCTTCCCGCTGCCGGGCGATCACGAATGCCAGGAAATCCATCGTTCCCTTCCCGACCCGTTTCCCGAACAGCTCCCGGAATATCGCCTCCTTCCGGGCCGGCCGCACGACCGGGCTCCCGGCCAGGAGCCGCAGCTCCCGCGAGGCGTTCAGCACGGCGGCCACGGACTCGAGGTCGCGCGCCGTATCCTCGACGGCCTGCAGCGTGCCGGCGGACTCCAGGAGCGCCTGTGCATACCGGCGCGCCACGAGAAGGTTCTTCATCGCGCGTGCGCCTCCCCGATCTCACGGATGGCCGCGTCGGCGAGCTGCCGCTGCTTCGGCGTGTCGAGATTGGCGTCCAGGATCTTGCCGGCCGCCGCGATCACGAGCTCCGCCGCCTCGGCGCGCAGCCGCACAAGCGCCGCGTCCTTTTCCCGGCCGATCTCCTCCTTCGCCTGCTCGATCATGCGGGCCGACGAGGCGTTCGCCTTCTCCATCAGCTCCGCCTTCAGCCGCTCGCCCATGTCGCGGCCTTCACGGATGATCTTCTGCGACTCCTCCTCCGCCCGCGCAAGCTGGGCGCGGTTTGCCTCCAGCAATCGCGCGGCTTCCGCGCGGGCGTCCGCCGCCTCCTTCAGCGAGGAGCGGATCGAGTCCTCCCGCGCCGCCAGCGCCGCCAGCAGCGGCTTCCAGGCCGCCGAGCGGAGGATGACGAGCACGATCACGAACGTCAGGATGGTCCAGAGTATCAGCCCCGGATTGATTGTGAGCATGGAGCGTCTCCGCGCGGATTACTTGAACGCCAGGACGATGCAGATGGCCAGGGCGAAGAACGTGGCGCCTTCGATCAGCGCCGCGGCGATGATCATCGACGTGCGCACCTGCCCGGCGACTTCCGGCTGCCGCCCGCTGGCTTCCATCGCGGCCGCCGCGAGCTTGCCGATGCCGAGCCCGGCCCCGATGACGGTGAGGGCGGCGCCGATGCCGGCCGCCAGGTAGCCAAGTGCTTTGGGATCCATGGTGATTCTCCTTCAGAAGAGTGTGTGGTTGGAATGGCTAGGATGCATGATGGACGGGTGCGTCATGTCCCGCCCCGGCGTGGGAGCCTTCCGCCGCCTGGATCCCGAGACCCATGAAGAGCGACGTGAGCATGACGAAAATGTACGCCTGCAGGAACGCGACGAACAGCTCGAGGAAATTGATCCCCACCACGAACGTGACGGGGGCGATCGCGATCACGTACGAGCCGAAGACGAATATGAGTCCCAGCAGGGACACGATCACGATATGCCCCCCCAGCATATTCGCGAAGAGACGCATGCAGAGGGCGAAGGGCTTCGTGAAGAGTCCCAGGATCTCAATCGGAATCATGATCGGCCAGAGCGACCAGTGGACCCCCCCGGTCAGGTGGGCCAGGTAGTGGCCGAGCCCCTGTGCACGGATGGCGGAGGCCTGGATCACCACGAAGGCGATGATCGCGAGTCCCGCGGTGACGCTGACGTTCCCCGTCGCCGAGGCGCCGTAGGGGATGAGGCCCATCAGGTTCATCACGAGGATATAGAAGAACGTCGTCAGGAGGTACGGCATGTACCGGAGCCCGGCGAAGCCCATGTTGGGAATGGCCACCTCGTCCCGCATGAAGACGACCATCATCTCGAAGAGGTTGGCGAACCCGGTGGGGACGCTCTGCCGGGCGATGCGCCGCGCGACGGCGATCGCCACGACGCACAGGATGAGCGCCGCGATCCAGACGAAGACCACGTGCTTCGTGGGGGACATGTCGATCACCAGCTGCCCGACGTGGATCGGGGGAAATTTCGGGAGCTGCAGCATTCCGAAGGGGGTGTCGATCGTGCCCGCGTCCTGCACGTGGTGGAGGAGCTCCCCGAAATCCACGCCGCTTCCCCCCCCGCCCGCGGGGGGGGTGCCGTGCCCGGCCGCCGCACCGAGCGAATCCGCGGCCGCGCGGGCCGTATCGGCGGCGACACCTTCGATCTGCTGGAACACGAGAGTCACGTGCGCATCATGAGTGTTCTATATCCCGTTCCTGGCGGCCATCTGCCGCTGCAGGAAGACGATTTCCATGATCATAAAGACCGCGTAGAAGCCAAGGAGCGAGCAGGTGAGCGCCACGGCGTGCATCCTGAATGCCACGAGCAGGAGCGTGAACGCACCGAGCATGAACAGGAGACGGATCCCCATCCCCCCGAGCACCGCCTTGAGAAATGTCGAGTACGATCGCCCGAACGAGTAACGGATCGCCACGTAACCGAGCAGCACGTTCGCGCTCGCCACGGCCGCGCCCGCAACGACCGCCGCGCGCACGTCCGCCGTGGCGTACGCGGCGAGCGGCCAGCCCAGGATCGCGCCGGCGAGGAGGAGGACGCCCCCCACCTGGGCGGGGAAGCTCTTCACGATCTTCACGCGTCCCGCTCCTTCCTGCGGCGGGCTTCCTCCGCGTCCTCGGATTTTCCCATGTCCGCGGCCTGCTTCAGGAAGGCGATGAGCCCCCCCGTGGCGCCGAGGGCAAGCCCGGCGAGCATCAGCCAGGGATCGGTGCCGAATTTCCCGTCGAGCCAGCGTCCGAGAAAGAGGAAGGCAACCACGGAGAGCCCGAGCTGGAGACCCAGCGTCATGTACGATGCGCCTGCGCCGCGCAAGCCTGGGGGGCCTTCCGGATCCGCCACGGCGCGCGCTCCCGCTAGCGACCCTCGCGCGGCGGGTTGGCGGCGGGGGCGGAGCCCGCGGTCATCGCGCTCCGCCCGTCAAACACCGCCCCCTCGTCCACGACGAGACGGGCCGTGCGGACATCCCCTTTCATCACGGACTTCCCCTCCAGGACGAGCTTCTGCGCGGCGGTGAGCGTTCCCATCACCTTCCCCGCCACCGTGATATTGCGCGCATCGACGGATCCTTCCACCACGCCGTTGATGCCGACCGCCGCGTCCGCCTGCGTGACGACGTTGCCGACAATTTTCCCGTCCACGCGGATGCTCCCTTCCGTCCGGATGTTCCCCGTGATCACGGTGTTGTTGCCGATCACGCTGAACGTCCCCCCGACCTGATTTTTGTCTGCCATGCGTCTCCTTCGGGTCGCGTCGTGTCTTACTGTGTGTGCGCGGGTACCAGCAGGTAGCCGTTCGGATCCTGCGGAACCCCGTTGTGCCACACCTCGAAATGCAGATGGGGCCCGACGCTCGTTCTCCCGGTGGCGCCCGTGAGCGCGATCGGCTCCCCCCGGCGGACGGTATTCAGCGTGTTCTTCAGGAGCGTCTGGTTGTGCTTGTAGACCGTCGTGTACCCCCCGCCGTGGGCGATGATCAGCATGTTGCCGTCGTCCTCCGTCCATCCGGCGAAGAGGACGACGCCGTCCCCCGGCGCGTACACGGGCGTCCCCCGCTTTGCCGCGATGTCGATCCCGAAGTGGTTGCGCGAAGGATCGAAATCCTGCGTCACGTACCCGGCGACCGGCGTCATGAGCGGAAACTCCGCCCGCGAGGGTCCGGCCATGGTCTCGACCGCGGCCACAGGCGCGGGGCTCGATTCCTCGTCCATCACCGGCTCGGGCATGCCCGCGCCCGGGTTGCCGGCGCGGCGCAGATCGGGCGCGGGGACGTCGGGCTCGCTCTTCTGCGCCTGGCGCGGCAGGTCCCGCGCCGCGGAGGTGTCGCGGGGAACGTCGTCCCCCAGGGCCTTCCGGACCTGCGCGTTGTAGTCGCGCACGAGCACGACCTCCTCGGCCAGCGCGTTCAGCCGCTGCTGCATCTCCAGGATCTGCCTGCCGTATTTCTGTTCCAGTCCCGGGTTGGGAATCGGCACGTAGAGGGCGACGGGAGTATAGACGAGCAGCGCAAGCGTCAGCGCCACGGTGGCACAGACGGCGAGGACCGCGAGCGCGAAGATCGTCAGGCGGCTTGTCCTGAACGTCCGCGTCTTCCCCCCTTCTTCCACCGGCACGACGATGACATTGTACAGGCGGGGCGTCTTCCGCCGGCGGGTTCCCTCCTGTGGCATTCCTCAGTTCATGAAGATATGGAGGGAAAATATAAGGAAAACCGCCGGTAATGTCAACGAACGGAGGGCGTAACGCATTCTTACGAACGCACTTGGGCGCCGCCGCGTGCAAACTCCCCCCACCGCCGGAGGCAGTACGCCCTCATCCTCTCCTTGTAGATGTCCCTGCCGAACGTGAGCGCGTGGGCGCGGATCGCCTGCGGATCAAACTCCGTCCGCCGCAGGAGGTCGAGCGCTTCGGCAAGCGCGCGCGCCGACCGCTCCCGGAAGAAGACACCCGTGCGGAGCGCGGGAGTATCGATCACCGTTTCCAGCGCGCCTCCCCGCGCCAGGGCGAGGACGGGCTTCCCCGCCGCCATCGCTTCGACGGGGACAATGCCAAAATCCTCCTCGCCGGGGAATATGAGAGCCCTGCAGCCGGCGTAATACTCTTTCAGCGTCTCATCCGGTTGCCACCCTTCGAACGCAATCCTCGCCCCGGCCAGCTTCCGCAGCCGCCCCGCATCGGGGCCCTCCCCCACGATCACGAGCCGCTCCCCCGTGCGATTGAACGCCTCGATCGCGATATCGAGAGCCTTGTAGGGAACGAGCGCGCTCACGATCAGGTAGTAGCCGTCGTCGCGCGAGGAGAGCGCGAAGCGCGCCGTATCCACGGGAGGGTAGATCACGTCGGCGTCCCGGCCGTAAATCGCGCGGATCCGTCCGCGGACGTTCCCGGAGATCGCGACAAAGTGGTGCGGATGCGCCGCCGTGGCCACGTCCCACCGCCGCAGAGGTCCGACGCACGCGCGCATCGCGGCCCGCGTGAAAAGTCCGGCGCGGTTCTTCCCGAAGTATTCCCCGTACTGCCCCCAGATATACCGCATCGGCGTGTAGCAGTAACAGACGTGGAGCGCGCGGTGGGGAACGCGCGCGCCCTTCGCGACGCAGTGGTTCGAGGAGATGACGAGGTCGTACGCACCCAGGTCGAACTGCCGCACGGCGAGGGGAAACAGCGGGAGGTACCTCCGGTACTGCGTGGCCGCCGCGGGCAGGTGCTGGACAAACGTGGTGCGCGCGAGCGCGCGCTCGATCGTCGGGCTCACCGAGCCGGGGACGTGGAGCAGCGCGAAGACGTCCGCCTGCGGGAACACCTCGCAGAGCGCCTCGACGCATTTCTCTCCCCCCCGCATGGAGGTAAACCACTCGTGGACGATGGCCACGCGCCCTATGGCCGGCGCTTCCGCGTTCATGGGGCGCTAATATACCCAGATCGCCCGGGAGAAGCAAAGCCGGCGTTGACTCACCGGGAGGGACTCAGTATATTGATGCATGCGCATGCCCCGCGTACTCCCGCCCGAGCAATGATCCTTCTTGCTGTCACCTGCGCCTGGGTGATCATCGCGATCGTGTTTGTCTCCGCGGTCCTCCTGGTCATCGGGCCCGGCATGCTGCTCCAGCCCTACCGGCGGACGATCGACTATTACCGGAAATACACCACGATCCTGCATCCGTCCGACATCGGTCTCCCGTCGGAGGACGTCGCGCTGAAGACCCCCGAGGGAATCGACCTGCGCTGCTGGCTCGTCCGCGCGCCGGGGATTCCCCGGGGCACCGTGATCTACCTCCACGGCGTGAGCGAGTGCAAGATCGTGGGGCTGCCGATGGCCGCCCGGCTGCACGCGCTGGGCTACAACGTCTTCCTCTACGATTCGCGCCGCCACGGCGACAGCGGCGGCACCTACTGCACGTATGGCTTCTACGAGAAGCACGACGCGCGGGCGGTGATCAGCTACCTCGTGTCGCGGCAGGATCTCCGGACGGGACGGATCGGGCTGTTCGGCACGTCGATGGGCGCCGCCGTGGCGATCCAGGTGGCGGCAATCGATGACCGCGTGGTGGCGCTCGTGGCCGAGAGCGGGTTCGCGACGCTCCGGACGATTTTCGACGACTACCAGAAGCGGATGATCAAACTCCCCTGGCACTACCTGCGCAACCTCGTCATCCGGCGCTCGGAACACCTGGCCCATTTCAAGGCGAGCGCGGTCTCGCCGCTGGAGGCCGTCAGGAGCGTGCACGTCCCCGTCTTCATACTCCACGGCACGGCCGACACGCTGATCGACGCGCGCTACTCCTCGATGGTATTCGCCAGCGCGAACGAACCGAAGGAGCTGTGGCTGATCGAGGGGGCAAAGCACAACGACATGGCGGATGTGGGGGGGGAAGAGTACACGCGCCGGGTGCTCGCCTTCTTTGAGCGCTACCTCGGCGCTCAGAAGGGGAACCAGTAACTCGCCTTGAGCACCAGCGCGTCTTCGTGGGGGAGCCGGAACGTGTCGCCGAACCTTGTGCCGAACCCGGTGTCGTACAGGCCGCTGTTCCCGAATCTCCCCTGCGTCCAGACCAGGTAGAGCGCGCTGCCGGGAAGGTATTCCCAGCGCAGGAGCACGTTCGCGTTCAGCACCGCCTCGTTGAAGTCCGCGTTCGTGAACGAGGGGCTGGCGGGGTAGTCGTACGGGACGGGCGAGCCGTTCACGAACCGCCGGTAGTCGCGGTACTCCCCCCGGGCGAGCAGGATCTGCGTGAAGAACTGGAGCGAGAGCGTCCTCGTGAACGTGACCGTGCCCCGGAGCTCCAGGTCCGCTTCATCCACGTCCCTGTCGGCGAACACGCTGAAGGGGAGTGGGGAAACGGCCGTGTCCGTGATGTTCCCCCCGGGATACACCCAGGCCTCCTCGTGCCGCGAGCGGAGCCAGAGGAGCGTCGGGTTCAGCTCCACCCAAGGGACGGGACGGATGCTCAGGGCGAGCGACCCGGTCACCGAACGCTTCCCGTGCTCGTCGAA
>Ga0335081_10022104_pt1 | contig 10289 bp, 7 predicted proteins | sample Lox_Sample_35_FD_206713 | JGI IMG/M metagenome (GOLD analysis project Ga0335081, IMG submission 206713) | Soil microbial communities from Loxahatchee National Wildlife Refuge, Florida, United States - Lox_Sample_3.5 | ecosystem: Environmental > Terrestrial > Soil > Wetlands | place: USA: Florida...
CACCCTGTTCGAGCAGGTCCTCGACCGGTACCCGTCGTCCACCGCCGCCGAGGCCGCGAGAGCACGGCTCGAGGAACTCGGTCTGAGAAAGCCCCCCGGGAAGCCTGCCGAGCGCCGCTCGCCGTCTCCCCGCTAGAACCGTGACCCACGGGGGCGCTCGGCCCGGAGGTGCCGCGGCACGGCACGGGCGAATCGGCCCTCGCCGCGATCCTCTTCCCGTGTGCCAGGGTGAGCCGTGCACCTGACGCGCCGCGGCTAGACGCGCGCTCGAAGAGCTGCCCGGGCGAGAGGCGCCGGGCCGAGGCAGACCCAAGCGCTCGATGAGGGCCGGAAAGTGGCTTCTCCTGGGCCTGACGGCCGGCCCCGGAACCCTCGGCGGCAGCCCGCGAGCACTGCCGGCACAACGCTTCTCGAGGAAACTCGCCTAATCCCAACGACCGGGTGGGGGCCTGCGGGAGGGCAAGCGCTCGCCGTGCCGAGCCCGTCGTTCTCGTCCGACGGGCGAGGAACCTCGCGAGAACTCTCAGCGTTCCATCTCGGGATCGTAGAACGGCCCGAACAGCTCGGCGTCGGGCGGCCGGTCCTCCTTGATGGGCACCGAGACCCAGGTCGTGTTCATGTAGTGCTTGAGGTGAATGTTCTCGGAGACGGCGTTCCCACCCCAGGTACCGCAGCCGAGGCTCGAGGTCATGGGCATCCCGTTGTTGAAGGCCCCGGCGTTGGCCTTGGACTGCGGTTGGCGCACCATGATCCGGCTGACCGGCGCGGCCAGCGCCAGCCGGTGGATGTGGTCCTGGTTGAAGGAGTAGATGCCGCAGGAGTGACCCTTCCCGCCCACCTCGTAGACGCCCCGCATCAAGCGGAGCGCCTCGTCGAACCCGCGGTACCTGTAGACGGCGAGCAAGGTGGTGAGCTTCTCGCTCGAGTACAGGTGCTCCTTCCCGATGCCGTCACCGCGCACCACGATGAACTTCCGGTCGGCCGGGATGGTGAAGCCCGCGATCTCGGCCAGCTTCTGCGGGGCGATGGCGACGGTGTTGGGCGTCCGGTGGCCGGCCTCGTCCCACAGCACCGCACGCAGGCGCTCCTTCTCGGCCTCGGTCGCGAGGTAACCGCCCTCCTTCTCGAGCTGCGCGACCATCCTGTCGAAGATGCTCTCCTCGATGATGAGGTTACCGTCCGCCGAGCAGCCCGACCCGTAGTCGGAGGTCTTGCTGAGCATGGTGTTGCGGGCGGCCTCCTCGATGTTCGCCGTATCGTCGATGATCATCGTGGAGTTGCCGGCGCCGACCCCCAGGGCCGGCCGGCCCGAGCTGTAGGCGGCACGCACCATCGGCTGGCCGCCGGTCGCGATGATGAGGTCAGCGCGCGCCATGAGGGCCTGCGACATGGGGATGTTCACCGTCTGCAGGCATTGCAGGGCGTCGGCGGGAGCTCCCTCCCGCTCGAGGGCCTCGCGCATGAGCCGCACGGTCTCGAACGACGTCTTCTTCGCCCGCGGATGAGGGGAGAAGATCACCGCGTCACGCGCCTTGACGGCGTAGATGGCGTTCCCGGCCGGGGTGAGGTCGGGGTTGGTGGTCGGCACGATCGAGCCAATGACGCCGACCGGCTTTCCGTACTTGACGAGCCCTTTCTCCGGGATCTCCTCGATGATGCCCACGCTCTTCTGGCGCAGGGCGTCGCGCAGGATGCCCCGGATCTTCATGCGCTTGCCCATCCGGCTCACCGGGTCGCCGAGGCCGCTCTCCTCGATCCCCATGGCGACGAGGCGCTCGAACGTCTTCTTGTTCGCTACCGACCAGGCCACCGCCTGGCACAGCCGGTCGACCCTCGCCTGATCGTACGTCTCCAGGATCGCGAGCGCCTTGCGCGCGCGCTCGAACGCCGTGCTCAGCTCTTCTTCCTGCTCCCGGCTGATCTGTCCCTTGGGTGCCACAGCGGTCGCCATGGGTGCCGTCCTCCATGAACCTCGATTATGCGCAGCGCTGCGCGCATGTCGCCCCGATCGTGGTTCAACACTGTAGAATTAAATTCTTCAAGGTGCAATGAAATTATAGAATGCAAGTCTACTTTGGTGGACCTCGGTTCCTCCGCCTGGGATGAGGGCGCTCCGCCGAGCCCGATCCACCGCACAGCATAACGGGGCCGCGGCCGCGCCGTACCCCCGGCTAGGGCGGAGCCAAGGGGCTCACGAGTCTCGGGCCTCAGATGGCCCCGGCAGCCCTGAGCCGCGCGAGATCGTCCGGACCGTAGCCGACCCCGCCGAGGACCTCGTCGGTGTGCTGTCCGAGCCGGGGCGGCGGTTGGGCGACGTCGGGGTCGGCGCCCGCCAGCTTGAAGCCCGCCAGGGCCACGGTGATCGGCCGCTCGACCCCCGGCGCGCTGGGAAAGGTCTTGAGGAGGCTCCGCGCGGCGATCTGCGGCAGCTGCAGTGCCCTGGGGACGGTGAGCACGCAGCCGGCCGGAACGCCCGCCGAGGCGAGCAGCGGCTCCCACTCCTCGGAGGACTTCATCATGAGGGCGTTCTCGATCGCCTCGGTGAGCTCGCCGCGGTGGCGCTTGCGGCCGGCCTGGTCCCTGAAGCGCGGGTCGGCCATGAGGTCCCCGAGCTCGAGCAGGCCCATCAGGGCCTCGAACTGCCTCTGGGTGTTGGCCGCGATGTTGAGCAGGCCGTGCCCGGTCCTGAACGTGCCGGAGGGCGAGGCCGTGAAGTTGTCGTTGCCCATGGGGCGCGGCGTGTGCTGGGCGATGAGATAGTTCGAGAGCACCCACCCCATGGTCACGATGGTCGCGTCGAGCATCGAGACGTCGACGAACGCGCCCTGCCCGTCGCGCGCGCGGCGCACCAGCGCCGCCGCGATGGCGAAGGCCGCCGTGAGGCCCCCGATGGTGTCGGCGACCGGGTAGCCGACCCGGAGCGGAGCGCTCTCGACGTCGCCGCTGATGCTCATGAGCCCGGAGAGGCCCTGGATGATCTGGTCGTAGGCGGGCGCCTCCCTCATCGGACCTTCCTGGCCGAAGCCGGAGATGGCGCAGTAGATGAGCGCGGGATGGACCTTCCGGAGCTCCTCGTACCCCAGGCCGAGCCGGCTCATCACCCCGGGCCGGAAGTTCTCGACCAGCACGTCCGCCGTCTCGACGAGCCGGCGGAAGACGCCCTTCCCTTCGGGCGTCCGGATGTCGATGGTGACCGACTTCTTCCCGGCGTTCTGCGCCAGGAAGGAGGCGCCCATCTGCCTGCGGTTCAGGGACTCGTCCGCACCGAGCTCGCGAGCGAGATCCCCTCGTTTCGGGATCTCGACCTTGACCACCTCGGCACCGAGCATCGCGAGCTGGTAAGCGCAGAACGGCCCCGCGAGCACGTTCGTCAGCTCGAGGACGCGGACCCCTCCCAGTACCTTGCTGGAGGCCGAGCTGATCCCCTCCGGGAGCGCCGGCACACGTTCCGCGAGCCGCGGCGGTCGAGGCTCACCGCCCGACGGTCGGGCCTCGCCCTCCCCTGGCCCTGCCTTGCGTCCCAGCTCGCCCATGGCGCGATCCACACGAAAAGTTAGAACGGAATTCTCTTTCACGCAATCGGCGGCCCGCCGGGGAGACCGGCGCGATGGTAGGCGAGAAGAGCCCGGGATCCGGCCGCTCGCTCCTCCCTCGGAGGTCCTCCGCTGCGGGAACTACCCGGAGCACGAGGGCGCCCTGCGCTACGCGCCACCCGGCCCACCCGCGGCTGGGCCCCACCCCCGACCACGGAGCGGCCCACAAGGAAGACCGGGGGACCGCGGAGCGCCGCAGCCCGCCCCACCGCGCCCTGCTTCGAAGCGGTGGGGCGGACGGACGGAGCCCCTGGGAGCAGCCGGCGTCGAGGGGCTCGGGCCGCGAGGGCCCCCCTCTCACTTCTTGCCGAGCTGGTCCATGGGCACGTTGTAGGTCTCGCGAGCCGTCGAGGCGGAGATCGCCGAGATCACCGAGACCACGGTGGTGAAGAGCGCGACGGGCATCCAACCTCCCGGTCCGGGCTTCAGGAGCGCGCTGGCGATGGCCGGCGCGAAGCCGCCCAGCATGAAGCCGATCTGCGTCCCGATGGCCATCCCCGAGAGCCTCACGCGCGTGTCGAACTGTTCCCCGTAGAGGGCGGGCCAGATCCCGTTGGATGCGCTGTAGACCACTCCGGACAGGAAGAGCCCGATCCCGAAGATGAGCGGGATGTTCTGCTGGCTCACGGCCCACAGGTAGGGCCAGATCAACACCGCGCACCCCAGCGCGCCGAAGATGAAGACCGGCTTCCGTCCGATCCGGTCCGCCAGGGTGGCCCACGCCGGGATGGCCGCCAGAGCGATGACGTTGGCGAGCACCACCACGGTGAGCATGGTGGTCTTCTGGATGTGCATCGTGTTGACGGCATAGGACAGCGAGTACAGGGCGAAGATGGTGCTCACCACCGAGATGAGGGCCGCGAAGATGACCCGGATCACGCTCGTCGGGGCCTCGCGGAACAGGACCGCCACCGGTAGCTTGACCGCCTTCTTGGTGCGCTGCGCCTCCTTGAAGGCCGGAGTCTCCTCCAGCGTCCGGCGAATCCAGAGGCCTACCGCGACCACGATCACGCTGAGGAAGAAGGGGATGCGCCAGCCCCAGCTCAGCAGCTGGTCCTCGGGCATGGTGGCCATCGGCAAGAACACGATGGTCGCGAGGATGAGCCCGGCCTGGGTCCCGCTCAAGGTGAAGCTGGTGAAGAAGCTCCGCCGGTTGGGCGGAGCGTGCTCGAGCGTCATGGAGTTCGCGCCCGCCTGCTCGCCGGCCGCGGAGAGCCCCTGCAAGAGCCGCAGGACGACGAGCAGGATCGGCGCCAGGATCCCGACGTCCTTGTAGGTCGGCAGGCATCCGACGAGGAACGTCGACGCCCCCATCAGGATCAGGGTGAAGATGAGGACCTTCTTGCGACCGTACTTGTCGCCCACGTGGCCGAGGAAGAAGGACCCCACCGGCCGCGCCAGGTAGGCGACGCCGAAGGTGGCGAGCGAGGCGATGGTGGCCGTCTTGGGGTCGGCGGACGGGAAGAAGAGCTTGCCGAACACCAGCGCCGCGGCGGTGCCATAGACGAAGAAGTCGTAGTACTCCAGCGCGCTTCCGATCCATCCCGCCAGCGCGGCCTTCTTTGGTGTCCTGACCGGCTCCTGCGGACGATCGCCTTCCCCCGAATTCTCAGGCTTCATTGGCCCTCCGTCTTGGGTTCTCGAGGCTAGACCCCGCAAACAGAACGGTGTTCTTTTACGGTTCACGCTAGGCGGTCCCACCTGAAAATGCAACGGGAATCGCGACGGCGCGGTGCGGCACACGCCGGGATGCGGCGGACTGGGCTCCCAATCGCTGCGCCTTCTTCGATCGCCGGCGCAATCGGAGTGACCCGTTGTAAGGGCTGGCAGACGTCCCGCGTGGCCAAGGCTCTCCGCCTTGGCCGCGCCCGTCACGAGCCTAGCCCGGGATTCCAAGGACCCTTCCCGCCCGCGGCGCGAGGGCAAAGGCGCCGGCCACAGAGGCCCCGGGCCCGGCCGACGGACCACCCCGAGGTTGGGACGATCGAAGGCTTGGGCGGCCTCGCCCCGCGGGCGCGAGTCGAGGCGGCCAATCGCGCGGCAAATCGTTCGCCGCAGCGGCGGAATTCCACTTGCGGGCGGCTGGCCGGGCGGCTCCACGGACTGGCCCGGAGGATGCACGACGGGTATCGTGCGACCCATCGTGCGGCCGGCGCCCACGGGCGAAGCCGAGCCGTGGGCCGCGGCCACAACGCAGCGCTTCCGGGTCGCGGGCTCTTCGAGCGCCGGCGATGCGCGCACGGCCAGCCGGGATTGCCTTGTGTCCAGGCGATCCTGGGTCTCGACGCTCGGGTCCGTAGAGCCTCGCCCGGCGGCGCTCAAAGCGGCCCGCGATTGATCCGGTTCTCGCTGCGAATGTTGTTGCATCCAAATCGAACATGGTTCTACTATGTGTTCAACTCGGACTCTTGCGGGAGGGGTCCGGTCCGGCCGGCGCCGGAGCGGACGCTCGAGGAGGGAAGTGCACCGCGGTACGGCGGATTCACGAACTTAGCAGAACCGGGAGATCATCCATGGACGTTCGGAGCCCCATTACGAAGCTCGGATTGGCGGCGGCGCTCTTCGCGGCCCTGCCCAGCCTCGCGTTCGCACAGGCACTGCAGGTGTTCGTCTTCGGCGACGCGGCCCTCGTATCCCAGAGCGACCTGCCCATCACCACTGCCACCGGCGTGTCGCCGGGCACCGCCCTCCAGCTCAACTCAGGCGCCTGGCAGGCGTCCCGCCTCGGCTTCCGCGGCAAGTTCAAGCTGAACGACGACTTCGACGCTTGGTACGACGCCGCCACGACCATCAATCTCACCCGCGGCCTCGTCGGCAACACGACCACCGCCAACCAGTTCTTCCTCTTCGACCGTAACGCCTTCGTGGGGCTCTCGAGCAAGACCTACGGCAACCTCACCTTCGGGCGCCACCCGACCGCGGTCACTGAGGCCCTGTGGGTGACCGATCCCCTGAAGGCCAACAACGGCGCGACGAACCCCGACGTGCGCTTCGGCTACCTCGCCGTCCCAGGGACCCTCGTCTACGCGAACTTTGGCACCAACCCGGGCTCCAACAACAACGGCGTGGCGCTCGACCGGCAGAGCAACACGGCGCGGTACATCTATGCCAACTCGGGCTTCATCGGTGAGGCGCTCTACGGATTCGGCGCGGTCGCCGGCGACCGGTCGAGGAACATGTACGCCGGCGCGGTGCTCGGTTACGACAGCGACGGCGCCGCCTCCCACGGCCCCACGGACCGCTGGGTGGAAGGCGTCCCGGCCGCGTTCAGCCTGCGCGTCGCCGGACAGATGTTCAACGACAACGGCACTACCGCCGGCACCGCGGCCGTCCCGAACGTCGTGTCGATGTACTCCTTCAGCGTTGGCGGCGTCGGCCGGTACGGCCCGCTCAAGCTCAAGCTCGCCTACAGCGGACACAGCATCGACAACGACAGCTTCTACAAGAGCCTCACCACCAAGGTCGCCGGGGCCGGCGTGACCTACTCGGTCTCGGACTTCGACCTCACCGTGGCCGCGTACAACGTGAACCGCAAGCTGACCAACCAGCCGATCGAGGACTGCAGCAAGTTCTACTTCGTGCCTGAGTACTACTGGACCAAGAACTTCTGGCTGTATGCCATCTTTGACTACGAGATCTTCAATACCCAGGGTGCGACGGTGCCGACCGCCGCCGGCACGCCGTCCTACGTGACCGCCGCTGGCCCCATCGACGCGTCGGGCACCGGCGGAAACGTTCTCGACCCGGGAGTGAAGAGCTCCTTCTACTTCGGCCTGGGCGTGAGCTTCTTCTTCACGAGTTAGTCGCCAGCATCGCCGTAGCTGAGGGAAGGGGGCAGCAGGGTCACCTGCTGCCCCCCTTCTCTTTGAACCCTCCGCCTCGCGGGCGGGCGCCCAAGGCTTTGCGACCGCTCGCGCGAGCCAGGCTCGTGGCCATCCGGCACGGGTTCGCGGTCGCCACCGAGACGCTGACGGGCGCGGACCCGAGGTCGAGGCCGGTGCGCTGCCTGAACCACTTACCCGGCGGGCGAATCCTGCGCGGGCCCGGCCAGCACGGCGAGCCCTACCCTCCCCGCCGGCGAGCTTCCAATGCGATGCGGGCGCGCCTTCGACTCGAAGCCGGCCTCGACGAGCCTGTCCAGCGCGGGGCGCTCGAGCCGGGCCTGGGTCGAGCCGGTCGGCGTGGCTGCGTACCCGGACTCATCCTCGTTGAAGAGCCGATGGACCTCTTCGTCACCGCGTCCGGGAGCCTGTGTCCGCGCGGGCGCCGGTTAGAAAGGATCGCTGGTCACCGGATCGGATCGGGATTAAGGAGTGGGCTGGCGCGACCACCCCGAAGCCGCGCCGCCGTCCGGGACAAGGCAGACGGAGGTCCGCCACGGCCCCGCTCAGGGCGGCGGGGTACCCCCCGGCGGCTCGATCGTACGGAGGCCTCCGTGACCACCATGAAAGCCGCCGACCAGAACGCCGTCGCCACGCGCTGGCGCGACCGTGGCTTCTCCTGCGGGCTCTGGGTGGACAGTCCCGGGCAGGTCTGGGCCGACTACGTCCACGAAGTCGACGAGATCGTGATGGTCGTGGACGGCGACGTCGAGTTCGAGGTGGAGGGGGTGGTCCATCGTCCCGCCCCCGGGGACGAGCTCACGATCCCGGCCCGCGCCAGACACACCGTCCGAAACCTGGGTGGCCGCCCGTCGCGCTGGCTCTACGGGTACCGAAGGGGACGGCGCGCGCCTGGGTGAGCCGCCCGAACTCGCCGCCATGTACTGTGCGTCTGGCCAGGCCACCCGTCGGGGTGGAAGCGCCGTGGTCGGAGCATGACATCGAGGAACCCATGCGACCGAACGATACCACCCGCGAGCAGGTGCTGCGCCTCTCGAGCGATCCGGACCTACGGCGACGGTTCATGGTGCTGAAGGACGAGGGCCCGGGCAACCTGCGCTTCGGCCTCCTCCTCGAAACCCTCGACCGCGTCGCCGCCGGCGCCGCGCTCGACTACGCTCACCAGTCGGTCCCCGACGCCCGGGTGGTGACCGCCGCCGTCGACGAGATCGTGGTCCGGCACGTGGCCGATGTCGCCCACGATCTCACCTGTCGCGCGCGGGTGAACAGCGTGGGCCGGAGCTCCATGGAGATCGGCATCCGCGTCGAGTCGGCGGGGGACTGTTCGCACCTCGCCTCGTGCTACTTCACCATGGTCGCACGCGACGGCGACGGGCCCGGCGCCCACAGCGTGGGAGTCCCGCCCCTCGCCCCCGTCGACGAGATCGAGCGTTCGCGCGAGCAGCGGGCGCGCGCCCGGCGCGAGCGCTACCGGGTCGAGGCCGGAGCGGCCTCCGAACCACCCACGCGCGAGGAGTTCCTCCTCCTCGCCCGGCTCCACGCGGAGCAGGAAGGGCGCGCGTTTAGCGGGGCGCTCGCCGCCAGGCTCACGGCCGAATCATGGGAGCGCACCTATCCCGAGCAGGAGAACCTGTCCAAGGTGATCTTCGGGGGCTACATCATGCGCCGGGCCTTCGAGCTCTCCTCGATCTGCGCCGAGCAGATCGCCACCCATCACCCCTTCATCGCCGCCGTGAATCGCATCAACTTCTTCGAGTCGGTGCGGATCGGGGACAAGCTGCACTTCACGAGCCGGGTGGCCTACACCGAGGGACCGATGATCTGCGTCGAGACCCAGATCGAGCGCATCAGCCGCGATCGCACGGTACGCGCCCTGTCGAACTCGTGTCGGTTCACCTTCGCGAACCTCGATCGCGGCACGCCCAGGGCCGTCCCAGAGGTCTATCCCTCCAACTACGCGGAAGACGCCCGTTACCTTGCCGCCCGCCGGAACCTCATCGACCTTAGGGCGCGCATCACGCAGGGCTGGATCGGGCAGCCGCGCTCGAGGCCCTGAACGAGAGGTCCGCCGGGCGGCCCCGCAGGAGGCGCGGGTCATGGGTCGAAGCAGGCGGGCCGCATGAGGGCGGGAGCCGCCGGCACCACGGGCTTCACCTCCATCCGCTCGAGGACGTCCCTGTGCACGTCCACGCCGGAGGCGTCCTCGGTGAGGGCGACGCCGTCCCGCGTCAGCCGGAACACCGCGCGCTCGGTGACGTACACGACCTCCTGCTGGCGGCGGACGTCCTGCGGACCGGAATGGGTGATCTGCTCGACGTTCTTAAAAGCTTTCTCAGGTCGCCCTGACGCGCTCGCGGGCGGCCGCCACCGAACTCGAGCTTCGTTCCCTGGGTATCGAAGGTCCCGCAGGCACCACCTTCCGGGCGCTCTGGGCGTTGTCCATGAAGCCGCCCGCTCCGACCGTGACGCCCGCACCGCGGTACTCCGGCGGTCGGTGCGCGTGCGAGGGGAGCTACCCCCTGCCGACCGGGAGGGACGGCCCCGGGCGCCGCGAGAGCCCCCCGCCGCTCCAGCCTCGCCCCTCCACGTACCCCCGGAACTCGTCCTCGAACTCGACAACGGTGAGGCCCATCGCGGCCTGGAAGGCCTCCTCGAAGTCGAGGCCCTCCCCCATGCGCAGGATGAGCCCGCGCACGCTCTCCTCGCCCGCACGATCGAGCAGGAACTGGAAGGCGAGGTGCGCGGTCCCGTAGACGAACTGCGAGGACGATCGCATGAGCGGAGCTGGGCTCGAGAGCGGATCGGCCCCCCCGGAGCCGCCCCGAGCCGGGTCGCGATCGCGATAGAAGCGAAA
>Ga0335081_10022106_pt1 | contig 10289 bp, 8 predicted proteins | sample Lox_Sample_35_FD_206713 | JGI IMG/M metagenome (GOLD analysis project Ga0335081, IMG submission 206713) | Soil microbial communities from Loxahatchee National Wildlife Refuge, Florida, United States - Lox_Sample_3.5 | ecosystem: Environmental > Terrestrial > Soil > Wetlands | place: USA: Florida...
AGGGCTTTAGCCTCGGCAGCATTCTGTTGGGACTAAAGCCTCGTCTGTTGCTTACCCAACGCCTCAACCTTCCCACACAAACGCATCGAACACGCTGATCTCCACAAATCCCAGGTGCCGGTAGAGCTCAACCGCGCGCTCGTTCATCTCGGTCACCGTCAGCGATAGAAGATTGAACTGCCGTCTGCGCAGCGAATTGGCGGTACACGCAATCAGATTTTCGCCGATACCCTGGCGGCGATAGTCGGGCAGCAGGCACACCTGCGTCACGTGGCCGACGTCCTCCTTCACGCGCGAGCACAGAATCAGCCCCACCAGCTCATTCATCGGCAGATGGATCGCGGCATACGACGATTCCACATCGAACACCCCGCATCCGGGAAAGCGCACGATGTTGTTCAGGAAGCGAATCGAGCCTGCATGCGTGCGATATTGGTCGTTGATCTCGGAATCGATATGGCCGCGGTACGCCGCGGTAATGACGCCGGCAGCCGGCTGATAGTCCTGCTCCATCCAGGGCCGAATCTGGATCTGCTGAGGCAAGGGCGACGCCGGAGTCGGCGGCGCATCCTCCCCGCGCAAATGCAGCGCCAGAAACAATCGGCGATATCGCTGAAAACCTGCGGCACTGAAGACACTGGCGGTTTCGCCGGTGCGGTGGGTCAACAGCTGCGCCTCCGCGCGATGGATTCCCGGCGACTGCTGCAGCGTTGCGATGACGTGCTCCGCCATCTGCGACTCAATCTGGCGGATGTCGCTGCGCCGGGGCGAGACGAACAGATCGCCCACCACGCCTTTGCTGCCCTCGTAGACGAAAAATGTGTACCCCACGATGCTGCCACGCTCCACAGCGGCGTAGCCGGGCAGGATCTTGGCGTCCACATAGCGCAGGATCATGTCGGCGGAGCTGCGATAGTCCCAGCAAAGCAGACTGCCCCACGCCTCGACTTCTTCCTCGAGGAGGGGACGCAGGTCGGCCGACGAGAAGTGCCTGAGGTCGAGAATCTCCACGTTCGTAGTTAGTTGATGCGTCCGGCGAAAAACAGTGGCAGCCATCGACGTCATCCAGTGGCGCAAGGCCAGTCTAGTGCGGCTGCCGCGCACGAAGCAAACCCGGCGCGGGTATGTTCGGCTAGAGCTGATCTTCAGGTCAGCGTCCTGAGCGCGTCTCTAGTAGAGCCGGCTTCAGCTGGCGACACATGTCTGGAGATTCTCGCACGCCGCAACGTTGCCCCGACTCAAAGCTGTCCACAAAATGCTTCCGATGCTCCCGAAGCTTCGCTGGTATTATCGTCTTCACTTCCGCAACTCTGAATCAGGCTGGCCACGGAGTGCCATGAAACTTGGTTTGCACCGTCTCAGCGTCCTGTATGTTTCGCTGCTCCTCCTGGCAGCGTCCTCAGCGAACGCCGCCGCTACATCGCCCTCTTCGGCTGAGACTCAGACTGAGCGCTACTTCCAGAGCATTCGCCAAAATCCCAACCTGCTGCTGGTTTTCCTGCGCGAGATGCCCAAAGGTGGCGATCTGCACAATCACCTGACTGGCGGAATCTATGGCGAGTCGTTTATCGAGTGGGCAGCCGAAGCAGGCGATTGTGTCGATCCCAAAACAAGCAACCTGACTCCCGGCCCGTGCACCGCGCCGCAACGCCCAGCAGCTGACGGCTTCGTCGATCCCGCTCTCTACAATCAGATGATCGACGCCTTCTCCATGCGCAACTGGAAGTTCTCCGGCCAGTCGGGACACGATCACTTCTTCGACACCTTCGGCAAGTACTGGCAGGCGACGCAGGGCACGACGGGCAAGATGCTGGCCGAAAGCGCTGCGCGTGCCGCCTCGCAGCAAGAGATCTATCAGGAGCTGATGTATCCCGCCGCCGGAAGAGAGCTTGACGACCTGGCGCGCTCGGTGGGGTGGGATGCTGACTTCAGCCGCCTGCAGCAAAAACTCATTGCCGGAGGCTTGCCGCAGATTCTTGCAGCGGCCAGCCAGGACTTGCGCGCCGCCGAAGCCACGCGCGACAAGATCCTGCAATGCGGCACGCAAAAGGCCGATTCCGGATGCAAGGTGGAGCAGCGCTATCTGTATCAGGTGGGGCGTGGTCGCGCGCGGGAAATGGTCTTCGCGGAGATCCTCGCCGGATTCCTCATGGCTGGTGCGGAGCCTTCCCTCGTTGCCCCTGATCCGCACATGGTCGGCCTGAACCTGGTTATGCCCGAGGACTTTTACGTCCCCATGAAGGATTTCTCACTCCACATGCAGATGCTGGACTATCTGCACCGGCGCTATCCTAACGTACACATCACGCTTCATGCCGGCGAGCTGGTGATGGGATTGGTACCTCCCGAAGGCCTGCGCTTTCACATCCGCGATTCCGTCGAGATCGGCCACGCCGAACGCATCGGCCACGGCGTGGACATCATGAATGAGCGAGATCCGCTGCAACTGCTGCATGAGATGGCAAAGTACAACGTCATGGTCGAGATTTGCCTGACCAGCAACGATGTGATTCTGGGCGTCAGCGGAGCGCAGCATCCGCTCAGGCAATACATTCGCGCGGGAGTTCCGGTTGCGCTGGCTACCGATGATGAAGGCGTTGCGCGCTCCGACATGACGCATGAATATTTGCGCGGCGCTCAGGACCAGGGTTTGACTTATCTCCAGCTGAAGAAGATGGCGCGCACCAGCATTGAGCATGCATTTGTGCCGGGCCCAAGCCTATGGCGCGAAGGCAACGACTTCGTAGTGGTCAAACAGTGTGCCGGAGATATTCCTGGACGAGCGTCGACATCGGCGGGTTGCCGCCAATGGCTCCAGGGCAGCGAGAAAGCGCGACTGCAGTGGAAGCTGGAAGAACAGTTTCGCGACTTCGAAGCGCAGCCCTGGTCCCCGGTTTCGGCGACGGCAGGCCGAAATCAATCAGCGCCGTAGGCGCAGCTCAGTTCAGCCCAGGACGTAGCCGAAGGCGTAGTCCTGGGTGAAGCTACCAAATGGCCGAACCGCGTCGCGGCGGCAGATTTCTCCAGATAAAGCGAGTTATTTCCGCCCCCGGTATAGCCCCGCAATGCCGAATGTATACGGTGTCCACGACACATCCTGAAATCCCGCCTCGCGCATACGCTGCAGCATCTCGTCCGGAGAAGGGAAGCGCAGCACTGATGCCGGCAGATAGGAATATGGCCCGCGCACTCCCGAAATGAGCGTCCCGATTGCCGGCAGCACGCGCCGGAAGTAGACGCGGTAGACTTTCCCGATCACTCCCTTCGGTTCCCCAAAGTCCAGGATGCCGAACTCGCCGCCGGGGGCGAGGACGCGATAGATCTCGGCCAATCCGCGATCGTAGTTGGCGAGATTGCGGAAACCGAAGGCTGCAGTCACGAGTTGAAAGTGACCGGACGCGAACGGCAGGTTTAGGGCATCGGCTTCAATCCAGCGGATATTTCTGCTGCCGGACTTTTCCGCAGCCCGCACCAGCATGGCATGCGAAAAATCAGCCCCGAACAGCCGTCCGCCCTTTATCCTGCGATGCAGCGCGAATGCCATATCGCCGGTGCCGCAACACAGGTCGAGCACCTGCGCGTCCCGCCGGCCCAGCACATTTGCAAACGCGCGCGCGGTGCGGTTCCACCACAGCCGGTCCACGTTCATGGACAGCACGTGATTCAGCAGGTCGTAGCGCGGCGCGATCGAGGTAAACATCTCCTTGACGGCGACAGCGGCGGAGGCTTCGTCCTGCGCCCCGGCCGGCGCCGCCCCGACGATGCGCTCGCCATCGGCGGCCGCGGATTTGCTAACTTCCGGCATGAATTACTTAACCCCAGAAACACAGAAACAACTTAACCACAGGGGCACAGAAGCAGGGAGAGAAGGGAAGTTCGATTCTTGTTGTTCCTTTTCCTGTTTCTTCTCTGTGTCTCTGCGGTGAAATTACTGCTGTCCTCGCCCTTTCCGAATTTCTTTGACCGCCTCACTAATGTTCCGTGGCGGAACATTAGTGACGACCTGGACCTTTCCGATCCCGCTGGCTAAAACAAAATGTGGCACGCCGCCGACGGTCTTCTTGTCGGCTAGCAGCTGCTTCAGGATGCGGTTGCCATCGACCTTCACACGCGGCAAGGGCCCATAGGCGCGCACCAGCGCGATGATGCGCTGCGACGTGGCCGCATCCGTCACCTTCATCGCCCAGCCGATCCTGCTCGCGGCGATCATCCCCCAGCCTACGGCTTCGCCATGCAGCAACGTGCGGTACTTGGTTTCCGCCTCGAGCGCGTGCCCAATCGTATGCCCAAAGTTGAGGATGCGCCGCTCGCCGCCCTCACGTTCATCCGCGCTGACCACTTCAGCCTTCACCCGAAGGCACTCCGCAATCAGCGTCTCCAGCAACGCGCCATCGCGTCGTAAGAGAGCATCGCGATTCGACTCCATCAGCTCGAAGATCGCCGGATTGCGAATCACGCCGTACTTCATGGCCTCGAACAAGCCGGAACGATACTCGCGCTCGGGCAGCGTGGCCAGCACATCGGGATCGGCGAGCACGGCCATCGGCTGATGAAACGTCCCCAGCAGATTCTTGCCGGCCTTGAGGTTCACACCGGTTTTGCCGCCAATGGCCGAGTCGACTTGCGCTAGCAGAGTCGTCGGGATCTGCGCCACCGGGATGCCGCGCATGAAAATCGAGGCCAGAAAGGCGCCGACATCGCCCACCACGCCGCCTCCGACGGCAACCAGCACGGAGCTGCGGTCAGCGCCGAGCTTCATCAACTGCAGCGCCAGCTTCTCCAGTTGGAGCAGAGTCTTCGCGCGCTCGCCATCCGGCATCACAAGCCATTCCAGCTTGCAGCCGGCTTGGCTGAAGCTCTTGCTCAACGGCTTGCCCCAGTGCTTGCGAATCGGCGGCGCCGTCAGCGCAAAGACGCGCGAGTCCTGCGGAATCAGATCGCGCAGCACGGCCGCCGCGGAGCGCAGCAGGCCGCGTTCTACCAGCACTTCATACGATCGCGATGGAGTTCGAACAGGAATGCGAGTCAAGCGTCTAGTGTAATGGATGCAAATTTCTCGCCGGCAACTTTTCAGCTTTCCCCATTTGAATGTCTGCCTTTGATGTCCCGGCTCCGGCTCCGCAACTGCGTGCTACCATGAACCCAGAATGCAAGCTCTTCCTGCGGAAACCGACTTTATCGTGGTCGGCGCCGGCATTGCCGGTCTGCGCGCTTCGGTGGAGCTTGCTTCGGCCGGCCGAGTTCTCTGCCTTGCCAAGCTCGAGGTGACGGAGTCGAACACCCAATATGCGCAGGGCGGAATCGCCGCCGCGCTCAGCGACGATGACGAAGTCCGGCTGCACCTGGAGGACACGCTGAAGGCCGGCGACGGTCTGTGCAATGAAGAGGCGGCGCGCGTGCTGGTGGAGGAAGGCCCACCGCGGATCGAGGAGCTGATTGAGTGGGGGACGGAGTTCGACCGCGCGGGCGCGAAGATCGCCTTCACGCGCGAGGGCGCGCATAGCCGTAGCCGCGTTCTGCATGCGCACGGCGATTCCACTGGGCGCGAGATCGGTCGTGCGCTTTATCTGAAAGCCACGGCCATCAAGCCCATCGTCTTTCGCGAATTCGAGTTCACCACCGACTTGCTGGTTGGCGACGGCCGCGTCCTTGGAGTGCGCGTGCTGGATCAGGCCGGCCAGCTGCACGAGATCCACGCCAATGCTGTGTTGCTTGCCACCGGAGGCCTGGGCCACGTGTACAGCGACACGACGAATCCCGCTGTTGCCACGGGCGATGGCGTCGCGATGGCCTGTCGCGCGGGCGCTGAGATCAGCGACATGGAGTTCGTGCAGTTCCATCCCACCGCGCTGTTCCTGAAAGGCGCACCACGCTTCCTGTTGTCGGAGGCACTGCGCGGTGAAGGCGCGTATCTGCGTAACCTGGAGTTGACGCGCTTCATGCCCAAGTATCACGAGATGGCCGAGCTTGCTCCTCGCGATGTGGTAGCTCGCGCTATCACCCATGAGCTGGAGATGGTGAAGCGCCCGGACGCGGCGGTCTATCTCGATCTCACGCACCTGAATGCCGCGCGCGTTCGCGAGCGCTTCCCCATGATCTACTCCACCTGCATGCAATACAACATCGACATCGCGACCGAGCTGGTGCCAGTCCGTCCGGCGGCGCACTACGCCATGGGTGGCGTGCGCACGGACCTTTGGGGCCGGACATCGCTGCCCGGTCTCTATGCCGCGGGTGAGGTCGCCTGTAACGGCGTGCACGGCGCCAATCGGCTGGCCAGTAATTCACTGCTGGAAGGCTTGGTGTATGGCGCGCGCGCCGCTCAGAACATGCGTGAGCAGTTAAGCAGCAAACGCACCAAAGCGGCATCAACCGCGGGCCACGTTGCCCGGGCCGCTAGCAATGGGCAGCCCGCCGAAGTGGAGAAGCTGGTTAGGAAAGTGCAGTCGTTGATGTGGCAGCAGGTGGGCGTCGTGCGCGACGGTAAGGCACTGCAGCAGGTGGTTCCGGAGCTGCGCGCCTTGCAGGGGCAGCTGCCTGTATCAGGCGATCGGCGATCGCACGAAGCGGCCAACATTCTGCAGGCCGGGCTGCTGATCGCGCGTTCCGCGCTAGCCCGCGAAGAAAGCCGCGGAGCCCATTATCGGCTCGATCATCCGCTGAAGAATGACGTGAAGTATCGCAAACATTCGGTGGTCAGCGGCGACAGCATACGCTTCGAATAATGTTGTTCCGGTTCGCCGAGCTAAGCCCCGGCGCTTTCGCCGCCACCTTTTTCTTTCTGCTTCGGAATCAGCAGCGAGAGCAAAATCGAAATCAGCAGCACGCCGGCTACAGCTGCCAGTGCAATCCCCGTGTGGATCTGCACATACTCGGAGATCAGCATCTTCACGCCAATGAAGATCAGGATTACCGAGAGCCCATAGTGCAGCAGGTAAAAGACCTCGATCATTCCCGACAGCGCAAAGAACAGCGAGCGCAGTCCCAGGATCGCAAAGACATTTGAGGTGTAGACAATGAAGGGCTCGCGTGTGACCGCCAGCACCGCGGGAATGGAATCCACCGCGAACAGCAGGTCCGTGGTTTCGACGACCAGCAGAACCAGCGCCAGCGGAGTGGCATAGGTGAGAATGCCGCGGCGCACAAAGAACCTGCTCCCTTCATAGTCCTCGGTTACGCGGAAGAACCTGCGGAACAGCCGCAGCAGCGGATTCGACTCAGGATGAACCTGTGCGCCGTGCTCGCGCAGCAGCTTGATGCCGCTGTACACCAGAATTCCGCCAAAGAGGAAAACGATCCAGTGAAAGCGCCGCAGCAGGGTCACTCCGGTCGCGATGAAAATCGCGCGCATGATGAGCGCGCCGATCACGCCCCAGAACAGCACATTATGCTGCAGCCGGCGGGGAACGCTGAAGTAGCGAAACAGCAGAAGAAAGACGAACAGATTGTCAACGCTAAGCGAAAACTCGATCAGATATCCGGTGACGAACTCCAGCGAAAGCCCCGAGTTTGGCCGGACATTCTCGCCCACCAGGGTGTGTCCGAAGAAGTAGACGAGAACCGCGAAACCCGCCGCCAGGCTGATCCAGACAATGGTCCAGCCGATTGCCTCGCGAAAGCCGACGACGTGCTTCTGGCGATGAAAGACGCCCAGGTCGAGCGCCAGCATGGCCAACACGAAGACGTTGAACGCGGTCCAGAAGATCCAATTGGAAGGCATCGGCGGAATTCCGAGCAGCCATTCTAACGGCATTCAGCACCGAGACACAGAGGCACGGAGATATTCCGTGAGCTGGATTTACCGACTGATGCCGTTATGAGGACCTCGCTACTTGTGGAACGTGCCCATATATTCGGCGTGGCCTAAGGTGTGGCCGTTCATGGCTACATCAAGATCGGAGCGTGACGCGCCTGGTGAGAGCTGAAGCTTCGCATCCAGCGCATACAGCCGGAAGAAATAGCGATGCGTGGCTCCGCCCGGCGGACATGGCCCGTTGTAGCCGATCTTGCGGAAGCTGTTGCGCCCTTGTTGCGAGCCGTCTGGCAGCTGGTCGCGCTTAGGTACGTCGGCGGGAAGCGCATGCGTGCCGGCGGGCACGTTCCAGATCACCCAGTGCACCCAGGTTCCGGCGGGCGCGTCCGGATCGTCCATGATCAAAGCGAAGCTGGCGGTGTGCGGCGGCGCGCCCGTCCATTCCAGTGCGGGCGAGGTGTCGGGCCCCTTGCAGGTGTACTGAGTGGGAATCTCGCCGCCGGAGGAGAAAGCGGAGCTGCTCAGCGTGAACGCCATGGATGCTCCTGGGGTCCTGCCCGAGGTTGGCTGCTGCGCAAGAGCGGCGCCGGCCACGATGGCCAGCAGGAGAGCGGACTTCATAAGCGGTCGCATACGCAATCTCACCTTTCCTATTGCGCTGTATCCAACTCGGAAACCGTCGTGGCGCGCCGTCCCCTTGGAGAAACCTTCGCGACTTGGGACAGCGCCGGTCTCGACAGCCGGCCGAAGATGGGCTGACGATGCAGTCCGTCTGACGCCCCGATGATACAACCAATCAGGGCCGCGACATTAGTTTTTGATGGATTTCTACAGCAGAAACGCTGTTGACAATAGCGCCCCGAATATCAAGGCATGGGCCAGTTCGGTGAAGCCGAGCCGGTGCACATCGAGCGGCGGCTGCTCACGAAGGAACCACAGTGTCCCACGGAGTAGGATGGGAACAAACGCCAGCACTGCAGCGGCAGGAAGCAGCCCAAAGCGGCAAGCGGCGAAGATGGCGGCGATCAGCACCATCTGAGCCAGCAGGAAGGGAAGTCTCACGCGCAGCTTCCGCTGAGCCCGGCTGAAGCGGATGCGGAGCTGCACGAAGTGGATCTGGTCGCCTGCGAAGAGCCAGTTGGCCAGCCAAAGGGCCAGCGCGGTGCGATCGAACTGCCCGGTTGCCACATAGTACGCGCCGGCAGCGGTCGAAGTCAGTCCAATGGCGCCGATGATCTGCGCCGGCATCCGGCCTTTGCGCCCCAGCTTCTTGACGCCGGCCTGTGCAGCGAAGGCCAGTGCGGCGACCGCACCGATCAGTAGCAGATCGCGATTTCGGCCACTCCACAGCAGCGCGCCCACACAAACGAGTGAAATTGCGCCGATCGCGATCGCCGCCCGCAGAACGTGCCTGCGCTCTTCGGCACTGTGTGCCTTGATGGCAGAGGTGCCGAGCCAGCTCTCCACCGGAGTGCGAAGCCAGAAGAGCGAGAGCGCGGCGAGAACAAAGAGGATGAGCGCTCCGGCGTTGATGCCACTGTGCAGCGCCGCCACAGCGGCGGTGGCGAGGGGCACCAGCATCATGCCCCACGCCCCGTGCTCACGGGGAACAACCATGGTGCGGAGGCGCGATGTCTGGACCGTACTGATGTGAGCTGCCATGCTGCGATCGTAGTCTCGGAGGAGTCCCAGGCGATATGACTTAAGTCTCACCCTACGCGCTTGGCGGCCTCGCGGATCATCTGGTTCGAAGTGCCCGGCTGATAGACGCAGAAGGGTTCCTCGGCCAGGAAGTCGCCGGTGGCGGCGAAGGCGCGTGCACGGCAACCCATGCAGACGTGGCGGAATTCGCAGCAGCCGCACTTGCCCTTCAGATTATCGTCGTCGCGCAGCTGCGCGAAGACTTCGGAGTTGTTCCATATCTCGGCAAAGCTCTGTTTGCGCAGATCGCCGGCCAGCGCGGGCAGGTAGCCGCAGGGGAAGACCTCTCCTTCATGCGAGATGAAGCAGACGCCAGTGCCGGCGAGGCAGCCTTTGGTCATAGCGTTCATATCGCCAGGATGGCCGCCGGGATGCCCGGTGTGACCCGCGGGCGGCCCGCCGCCGGGCTTCAACGAGATTCCGGTTGAGCCCGGCATGGTCATCTCGGTGGGACCGATCTCATGCGGATGGGACGCCGCCGGCGCAGGGTGTTCGCGTCCGGCCATGCGGTCAGCTGCGCGCCGCTGACGCAGCACGCGGAAGTAATGTGGCGCGCACGTGGCCTTGAGCTCGATATCGCCGGTGAGCGACTGATCGTAGAACCAGTTCAGCATGCGCTCGTATTCGTCCGGCGGGACCATCTGCTCAGCGGCGATGTCGACGCCACAGCCCACGGGCACGAGCAGGAAAGTGTGCAGCGCATCGGCGCCAAGGCTGCGCGCCAGCTTCAGTACGTCGGGCAACTGGTGCGCATTGTGGCGCGCGATGGTGGTATTGATCTGCACCGAGACGCCCAGCCGCTGCAGGTTCTTCATGCCGTAAATCGCGGCTTCGA
>Ga0335081_10022108_pt1 | contig 10287 bp, 8 predicted proteins | sample Lox_Sample_35_FD_206713 | JGI IMG/M metagenome (GOLD analysis project Ga0335081, IMG submission 206713) | Soil microbial communities from Loxahatchee National Wildlife Refuge, Florida, United States - Lox_Sample_3.5 | ecosystem: Environmental > Terrestrial > Soil > Wetlands | place: USA: Florida...
CAGAGCACGCGGGTTGGCAGAGCACGCGGGTTGGCAGAGCACGCGGGTTGGCAGAGCACGCGGGTTGGCAGAGCACGCGGAGGAGCGCATGGGACGACCCCACGAATCCTCTGCTGGCCAGGGGAATGACGTGCCATGCGCCAGCCGTTAGGGCTGTGCTCGTCGCGCGGGACGGCGCCCGGAACGGGTGCGGATTGGCGGCCGAGGGCCCGGCCGGAGCATAGCGCCAGCTAGCCAGGGGGGCACCGCGCCGCCCAGGGGGGCGCCCCCCGCATTGGCCGGCCCATGACCTAGCCGATGCCATACTTAGCAAGGTCCGCCGCAGGCCTTGTGCTTCACCTCTCGAACAGGAGTTGCATCCACATGACCATCGGCCCCGAGTTGCGCTACCGAGTGCGGGGAGGCACCCCGCTGCATGGCACCGTCTTCGTGCAGGGCGCCAAGAACGCCGCGCTGAAGATGATCGCCGCGTCGCTGCTCGCGGAGAAGGGACGGACCGTACTACGGAACGTTCCGCCGATCGAGGACGTCCGCCGCGCGGTCGAGCTTGCCCAGGCGGTCGGCGCCCGCGTCGAGTTTCACGAGCCCGAGCGCACCCTCGTAGTGGACGCATCCCAGCTGACCAGCCCGGTGCTCCCGGCCGAGATCGCTCGTAGATTCCGTGGCGCGGTACTTTTCGTGCCCGCGTTGCTGCATAGGCTCGGCGAGGCGGTTATGGAAGGAATCGGCGGCTGCCACCTCGGTAGCCGCAGCCTCGACTTTCACTACCGGGGCTTCGCGCGGCTCGGGGCGACGGTGGAAGAAGGCGACCACGTCATCCATATAAAGGCTGGCCACCTCCGCGGGGCACACCTTTACCTCGACACTCCGTCCCACACGGGAACTGAGAACTTGATCATGGCGGCGGCGCTCGCCCCTGGCAAAACGGTAATCGACAACACCGCTCTTGAGCCAGAGGTGCTCGACGTCATCTCGTTCCTGAGCAAAATGGGCGCGCGGATCACGGGCGGTGGGACCGGATTCGTCACCGTGCACGGCGTTAACCAGTTGACGGCCGTCGAGCACTCGGTCATGCCCGATCGCATCGATGCCGGCGTATTCGCAATGGCGACGGCCATCACTGGTGGCGAGTTGAGCCTGGTCGGCGCGTCCCTGGAGCATTTCGGTGTTGTCCGCTGGAAGCTGGAGCAGATGGGCGTGGAGTTCGCCATCAACGGTGCCATCCTGCAGGTGCGCCAGGACCGGCCACTGCGGCCCATCAACGTGATCACAAGCCCATACCCCGGGTTCGCGACCGATCTGCAGTCGCCGATCATGGCGCTCAGCTGCCTCGCCGATGGGACAAGTTACATCAGGGAAACCATTTATGACGGCCGCTACACCCTGGTCGGCGAGCTCAACAAAATGGGTGCGAAGATCGAGGTGGACGGGAATGTGGCCATCGTGCACGGACCTGTTCAGTTGCACGGCACCGAGGTCGTCGCCCACGACCTGCGCACCGGCATCGCGCTGGTGCTGGCGGGACTGGTCGCGGAGGAGGAGACCGTCGTATCTCCCGGATACCTGATCGACCGGGGCCACGCCAACGTCGCGGAGCGGCTCACCGCACTCGGCGCGGACATCACACGAAATTGACAGTTAGCTCAGCATCTGGACTGATCAACATCTCAACGTCGCGTTTTACCTGGTCATCGGCGCAACCCAAGCACATTTGATGACAAATTGCACGCACACGTGACATTCACCCTCTTTTCCACGATCTTCTCCATGGGTTACTAAATGTACGATCGGGTGGTCACACCGCGTAGGTAAGTTGGACGTTGGGAGCTCAGGGGACGATGTCAGCAGCGGGCAGCGCGGGCTTAGCGGGCGTGGGCGCTCGTGGCCGGTCGGACCGTAGCCGAGGCGAACCGCGGCTCCGGGGACTCGCGTCAGGGGCTCCGCGATGAGCAGCCACCGGCCAGGTACCGGCGAGCTCACCATCGGGATCGTGGGGCCGCACGACATGGTCGAACGGGTCATGCTGTCCGGCGGCGGCGCTGGAAGCGGAAACTACTCGTCGTCTAGCCCGCAGGGCAACCCCGCGGGCGCGGCGGCCGGCCAGGCGGGTAGCGGGCTGCAGGGACTGGCTCCGCCGGCCCAGCCGGGCGCCGTGGCCGGCGCGTCCTGGATGGGCTACGGCCTCGCCGCGCGGCTGGTCGCAGCGGCCTACCGCGACGAACATGAAGCGGCGGAGAAGGCAAGCAGGCTTGGCGCGAATGTCGACGTGTGTCTGTTCGCAAGCCCGGTTCCTTATGAGTACGCACGGCGGGCGGGCGCGATCAACGGACCCGCGACGTTCGTGCCGCTAAACGGCGCCGCACTGCGCACTGCGCTGCTGCACGCCAGCCTGGCTGGGAACTTCGATCTGACCAGGATCAGCCTGGACGTGCTCGCCAGATCCGACATCGACGAGATGTACGCCGAGCTTGGGTTGTCGGCCGAGCACGTGCACGCGCGTGAGGAGGTGGCGAGCGCTACCATGCTCGCCGCCTTCCATGATCGGCTGTGGCGGCGCGGCGAGACAACCGTCGCACTCACCTGCGTGCACGCCGTGGCGCAGCGGCTCGCGGCCTCGGGCGTGCCGGCCATCACGGTACGGTCAACGGGCAGCGCCATCCGGTCCGCGCTGCGCACGGCGGCCCTGCTCGGCGCACATCACCGACTCGAAGAGGCAGCGCTCGCCATCGTCGTCGTGGACGTGCAGACACTGCGGGAGACGGTACGCAGGACGGCACCGAGGTATTGGCGTGACGAACTGCGGCTCAGCGTGCACCGCCTCCTCTTGCAAGATGCCCAGCGGATTGGCGCGGCGGTGATGCCGGTGGGCGAGCACTGCTTCCTTGTCACCGCTACCCGCGGCTCGCTGGCGGCGGTGACCGAGGGATTCCGTGTCCCGCCGTTCGTGGAGCGGGCGCAGGCGGAACTTGGCGTTGAGCTCGAGGTGGGTGTCGGCATGGGCCGCAGCGCACAGGAGGCAGAAACCCATGCACGCGCGGCACTTACCCGCGCGCAATCGGGCCGCGGCCAGCACGGTTTCGCACTCGACCGCGAGGGCCGGGCACTTGTGCCGCCGCCACGCCCGTCGACGGTTTTGCCCGCGGCCGGTCAGCCCAGGGGCATCGAGACGCTTGCCAGGCTCGCCGACAAGCTGCCTGCGCAAGAGAGCTCCCTTACCGTTGATGCGGAGGCGGCGGGCAAGCTGCTCGGAGTCACCCCACGCACCGCTCGGCGCCTACTTCGGGTTCTGGTGGAGGAGGGTCTCGCGTGGCCGCTGCCGCCGAACCGGTCGCCACAGCCAGGCCGGCCGCGCCAGCTATACCGGTTGATCGTAGAAAAGCTCGACCAGCGCCCGCAGCGGCGAGGGTAGCCGGGCCCGGCCCGCCCCGTCGGCCCAGCGCGCCCGCCGGAAGAAGGCTGCCCGCGGATGCATCCATCCACACCGCCTCGTACGGATACCTACCGAGGCGGTGCCGATCGCGGCCGAGGGCGCCAACCGGAGGACCAGCTAATCCTGTCTGTTACTGAAGGCACCCAGGGCCCATTAGTGGGGCCAGATCGCCCGGTGGCCCATCGGCGGAGATGGAGCCGATGGCCCGTCGCCGTCACCGGATCGGTCAGCGACAGCGGCGGCGGGGCAACGGCCCGTCCAGGATGCTCCCGCTCGCAGAGTTCGAGGAGGAGGAACTCATATGGCCCACTATCACGCCACCGTCGGCTCGCGGCGCTCCGCGGATGAGACGTTCGGCTACATGGCAGCGTTCAGCAACGCGGCGGAATGGGATCCCGGTGTCCTCGCCGGTGACCAGCTAGATCCCGGCCCCCTCCGCGTCGGATCCCGTTTCCGCCTCGTCGTATCCTTCCTCGGCCGCCACTTGCCGTTGACCTACAGCATCACCGACTACGCCCCCCACCACGAGGTCGTCCTGGTCGCCACAAGCCGGCTGCTACGATCCACCGACCGGATTGTCGTGACGCCCGCGGACGCTGGTGCCAGCGTCAGTTATGACGCGAATATCCAGCTGCGAGGGCCGCTGCGGCTACTTGATCCCCTGATGAGCCGGGGGTTCCGCAGCGTCGCCGACCGGGCGACCGCAGGGCTCGCCCGCACCCTGTCGGCCGCCCCGGCGCCGCAGCGGACGCCAGGCCCGTGATGCCCTTCGCCCGCGCCGTGGACGGGCTTCTTGAAGCGAGCATCGTCGGTAGCTTCTCGCGGGTCGGCATATCCGTCCGCTCCCGGGTGCTGCCCGAGTTCACCAGCGAGCAGCGTCGTGTGTTCGGCGGCCGGGTCACGGTCATCACCGGCGCCACCTCTGGGCTCGGCCGCGCAGCAGCGATCGAACTGGCGAGGCGGGGCGGAACCGTGCACTTCCTCGCCCGTGATCCCGCCCGTGCCGCCAAGGCGCAACGCGAGATCAGCGCTGCGGCCAGCCACGGCAACGTCACGTTCGGCATTGGCGACCTGGACGACCTCGATTCGGTCCGCGCCTTCGCCCGCGATTTCCTCGATAGCCATGCACGTCTCGATGTGCTCATACATAACGCCGGGGCGATTCACGGCGACTATCGGACGGACGAGAACGGCGTCGAACTCACCGTCGCCGGTCAGGTCATCGCGCCGTTCCTGCTGACCGATCTTCTGATGCCCGCGCTGCTTGCCGCGGCACCCTCCCGCGTCATCGTCGTCTCGTCGGGAGGTATGTACACGCAGAGACTCGACCCTGCATCGCTGCAGATGCAGGCTTCCGACTACAACGGGGTGACCGCCTATGCCCGGGCCAAACGAGCTCAAGTTGCACTCAGCAGGGAATGGGCCAGGCGCCTCGCCTCGAAAGGCGTCGCCTTCCACGCCATGCACCCCGGCTGGGTAGACACCCCGGGAATCGTCAGCTCGCTACCTAGCTTTCACCGGGTCATGGGACCGATCCTGCGCTCGCCGGAAGAGGGGGCCGACACGATCGTCTGGCTCGCGACGGCTGATCAGGAGCGATTGGGCACCGGGCGATTCTGGCACGACCGGCGCCCCCGATCTGAATACTGGTTTCCCTGGACCCGCGAAACTGACCCCGCGGCCGCCTCGCATCTGTGGGAGCAGATCGCCGAGCCAGCCCGCGTATGACGCGCTGCGCCGACGTGCTACGAGCCCGTCGAGTCCTGCCGCGACTCAGATCGCTGGTTTGCCGGACGGACCGCTGACGGCGAAGCGATCATCTGTGCGGACAACGATGGCTGGCGCTGGGAAATTGCCCGCATTTGGTCACCGTGGCCGGATGACGGCTCACGGCTAAGTTAGCTGGGCAGTGCACGACCCCACCAGCGGGACCACCAGCTCAGTCTTGGTCAGTGCGCCCTGCGACTTCCTGATCGGCATGTGCAACCGGTTACGACGTTGTCGCCGGCCCCAGCCTGTGGCCCTGGCCCCGGCGTCCGGTCCTGCCGGACCAGCCCTGGCCTCTGGCCTCCGGTCCTGGCCTCGCCCCCGGCATCCGGCCTCGCCTGAGCCCTGGCCCTGGCCCTCCTGCCTCGCGCTCGGGCCTCCATCCTCCCGCCGCATGCCGGTCTGGTGATCTGCCTCCTTGCAGGCCGCGAACCGCACGGTCCTGGGCCCGGCCCGGGCATCCCGCCCGGGATTAGCCCGACGTTAGTCCCGACCCCCTGCTCAACGCGGTCGATAAGGCGATGCGGTGCCAGCCTGGCGACCTCGCAGACACATCGGGGAACTGTCCGCCGGCCTTTGCGAACAGATGAAGCACGAGGAGGTGAGCGCGCTAAGCGCTCATCCGGGACGTGCTGGCGCCTAAGCACCGCGACGCCATCCGGGGCGCCGTGGCCGCAGTCAGGGCCCCTATGGGGCTGCCGTCTACGTGCAGTGGATCACGGACGCGGCCGGGCCCGCAGATCAGCGCGAATTCCTTGATGCCACGCCCTCTCCGGTCGGGATCGTCAACCGGCTGTTGCGTGAGCCGCGCCACCAGAAGCGGAACACGTTGGGGCAATTTGACGCGCGCCCTCGACCTAGCATTTCTGAAGCATCCAGAGGTCAGCCAAGGAGTACCGTCTAGCGCCGGTTCTGGCGGGTCAACGCTTGCTGACTTGCCGCCGATGAATCTGCGGCACGAGATCGGTCAGTATGGGAAAACGCGCACGCGCAGGGAGGACCCTAGTGATCGACAAGGCGCTCACCACATGCTTGTGGTTCGACACCGAAGGCGAGGCGGCGGTGGACCACTACTTGAGCATCTTCAAAGACTCCAAGCTCGGAAGGGTCGGCCGCTACACCGACGCCGGGCCGGGTCCCGCGGGCTCGGTCATGGCCGTAGAGTTCGAACTCAGTGGCCAGAAGTTCGTCGCCCTGAACGGCGGACCGCAGTTCACCTTCAACGAGGCTATATCGTTCCAGATCCCGTGCACGGACCAGGAGGAGGTGGATTACTACTGGAGCAAGCTCTCCGAGGGTGGACAGGAGGTCGCCTGTGGCTGGCTGAAGGACAAGTACGGGGTTTCCTGGCAAGTTATCCCCACCGTGCTCATCGACATGATCAGCGATCCGGACCCGGAGAAGGCCAAGCGAGCTACCGATGCGATGCTCGCAATGACCAAGTTCGACATCGCCGCACTCCAGAAGGCATACGCAGGCGAATAGGCAGGCCCCGCGGCGGGCCATCAAGGGAACTCGGACAACGTTGGCGGGCTGCCCGCAGACCCGTTTGGCCTTACGTCTGCCCCGCGGTTCGGTGGCTGTCGAGTCCGAGCCGCCGGTGGACGATCTGGCGGGCCAGGTCCAGGACTCCGGGATCGTCGTGCAGCACGAAGTTGGTGTCAGTGACCAGGATGATCCCGTTCAGCTCGAATGCAAGCTGGTCAGGGTCCTCGTGCGCGGGAAGCTCGTTCTGCTCAAGCGCGGTCGCGGCGAAACCCCGGATCAGCGCGACAAACCGCGATTGGAACGCGGCGACCAGTTCCTTGACCGGGCCCGGGCGGGTGCCCATCTCCAGCGCCGCGCTTGCCATGAAGCAGCCTCCGGGGAATGTACGGCGCCGCAGATGATCGAAGAAAGCCTCGCAAACCGCCACCAGCTGGTCCAACCCGGGGGGAGCCGCGAGGGCGGGCTGCACGACTTCTTCCTCGAAGATCCTGCCAGCCTCCTCTACGGTGGCCAGCTGAAGTTCCTGCTTGGAGCCGAAGTGCGCGTAGAGCCCGCTCTTGCTCATGCCGATCGCTGTGGCCAGGTTCCCGATCGACAGGCCCTCCAGTCCGTCGACCGTGGCCAGCGACGCGGCAGCACGCAGAATCGCGCCGCGGGTGCGTTCCCCATCCGCGCGCGGCCGTCGTTGTGCACGGATGATTTGATCGGCGGCGTCGCTCATCGTCTTGACAACATAGCACGACCGGTCGTACGTTCCAACTTAGCGCGAATGATCGTGCTAAGTCTTGGCAGGGAGACATGGCCATGGCCGCGAGCAGGACGCTGGGGACGGTGGTCTGATGCGGCCACGTGCGACTGACGATGCCGGGGGGCAACTGACGATGCCGGGGGGCATGAGCCTGGTTCCCGGGCGCGTCGGCCGTTGAGCTGCGTGATTCGGATGCCATCGTCATCGGGCCGCGGAAGCGGCTGCTGGTTACCGAGGCGATGACGCCGACGTCGAGCAGGTCGCCTATTTCACGCTCGTCGCGGCCCGATCCTGGCCGCCGACCTGCTCTGCTCAGGATTCCAAACAAGCAGCGGCGCGGCCGTGTGGCGATCCACAATCGGGCCCACCTGCGGAACCCTTCACTAAGTGCCACCGGAACTAGGCCAAAACATGATAAAGGAGGCAGCAATGGCCGGGAAGGCAGTGATCAGTCTTACCACAGGCCTGGAGGACCCGGAGAAGGTGACCGTGGCATTCCTCGTCGCGGTCGGCGCCGCCGAATCCGGGCGGCCGACCCTCATGTTCCAGGCCAAGGAAGCCGTCCGGCTCGCCCTCGACGGGGTGGCCACCGGCGTCGCCTGCGACGGATGCCCCGCCTTGCCCGACCTTCTGGCACGATATGAGAAGGCGGGCGGGACGTTCATGGTTTGCCCCATCTGTTTCAACGCCAAGCAACTCGACAAGGACAGCCTGCTTCCCAACGCCGAACTCGCTGGCACCGTCCAGATGTGGGAATGGATCGGCGACGACGGCGCCACAACCTTCAGCTACTAAACGGCAGCACGCGGTGCCCAGGCGATCAAGGTGCTGCCCGAGGCGCTCCAACAGCGGATACACCATCCCGGGATCCACGGTCAGCCTCGTCGCACACGCATAGCCCTTATATGGTCAGCTGGCTCGGCGTGCATGAACACCGCGAGCACGGCGCGGATCGGCTTAGTGAGCCGGAGACACCGGCGCGGTGGTCGTAGGCGTCGTGGGCGGCGCGGTCGTGGGCGGCGCGGCGGTTGTCGGCGCGGTCGTCGTCGGCGCGGTCGTCGTCGGCGTCGTCGTCGTCGTCGGCGCGGTCGTCGTCGGCGCGGTCGTCGTCGGCGTCGTCGTCGGCGCGGTCGTCGTCGGCGCGGTCGTCGTCGGCGTCGTCGTCGGCGCGGTCGTCGTCGGCGCGGTCGTCGTCGGCGCGGTCGTCGTCGGCGTCGTCGGCGGCGCGGTCGTGAGCGGCACGGTGGTCGGCGGCGCGGTCGTCGGCGGCGCGGCCGTCGGCGGCGCGGCCGTGGGCAGGGTGGTCGTCGGCGCGGCGGTCGGCGGGATAGTCGTCGGCAGCGGGGTTGTGAGCAGCGGGGTCGTGGGCGGAGTGGATGCGGGCGGAATGGGTGCGGACGCCGGATCCGATGCTGACGGCATGACAGCGAACGCTCTCGTGGACCGGCCGGATCCGGTCGACCGAGGCGCCGTTGTGGGTGCCGCCGCAGCGGCGGACGGCGACCCGCCATGGCCAGCCGTGTAATCGACGTAGAACGTGCCGCCGCCGAGTAAGGCCAGGGCCGTGCTGGCGGCGACGGCCGCCAACACGTAGCTGCCCTGCCAACGACGCGCTGACGGCGTCGTCAGCTGTACCGGGAAACCGCCAGCGCCGAACGGCTCCGCCCCATGCGCTACCCGGGCGCGGTAGGCCGCCGCGTCCGGTGAGACATCGGCGACGAGCCGGAAAATCCGTAGCCGCGGGCCGACCGGAAGGGTGGCCATCGGGAGCAGGCTCACCAGCATCGCGGGGCTGAACTCGCGGCGCTTGCGGTCGCATACCCCGCACCGCTCGACGTGCCATTTGACCCGCCTACGGAGCGTCGGGGTCAGCTCGCCATCCCGGCCATCCCGGATGACCGTCAGATCCGGGCAGCGCTCAGGCCCGGACCTGTTTACCAACGGCATGGCGAGTGACCCTTCGAACCGCGAGCGGGCGCGCCCGACCAACGCCTGTGCCTGCTTGCGCGGCACCCCGAGCGCATCCGCAAGGTCGGCGCCGTCGAGGTCATGGCGCAGGTTCAGCTCGATGATCTCACGTTCTGCCGGGCTCAGCCGGGCAAAGGCGGCGCGAACCGCGGCGCTCAGCTCCGCGCGCCCATCGTGGGCACCGACATCACCGATGTCAGCGGTCATCTCGGCCACCTCATCGTCGGCAGACGAGACGTGGGCAGGCAGTCGGCCATGGCACTCATTGCGGGCCACGGCAAACAGCCACACCCGCAAGCGGTCGGGTTGGCGCAACCCCGAGACCTTGGATGAGGCGATGACGAAAGTGTCCCGCACGGCGTCGGCCGCGTCGGCAGGCTCCGTGAGCTGGGACCGGCAGTAGGCATACAGCCCCTGCGCGTACTGGTCGAAGGCCGCAGAAAGGCCGCTGGCGTCACCCTCCACGATTGCGGCTACTATCTCGCGGTCGTGCATAGATATACGGTATGTTCCCAAGCCGTTATCGGGATAGGGCCATCGGCGCGACCTGCGGGCCGCGCCGCACATCACGTGCGCGCCAACGCTCCGCACCTGCGACTGTGAGCAGATCACTGCAAGGAATCAGGTGATCACGGTCTGTGTGGCACTGCGGCATGAACAACGGCCGAGACGGCATTGCGCCACTGCTGCTTCATGAGCGTGGCGAACTGGGACCACACGGTGGGGGTACGACAGGCGTCCGACGGCTCATAAGCGATTACGAGCCTGTCCAGACGCCGGGTCCGCATCTTCCAGACAGCGCCTGGTGTCCGCCCCCAGCAAGGTTTGCCCCATTCACCCCGTAACTTCTGGGCAACGAGGGATAACGGGCCTCACGGGACGCCTG
>Ga0335081_10022109_pt1 | contig 10287 bp, 6 predicted proteins | sample Lox_Sample_35_FD_206713 | JGI IMG/M metagenome (GOLD analysis project Ga0335081, IMG submission 206713) | Soil microbial communities from Loxahatchee National Wildlife Refuge, Florida, United States - Lox_Sample_3.5 | ecosystem: Environmental > Terrestrial > Soil > Wetlands | place: USA: Florida...
GGAAACCATGTCGCTGGCGGTCATCTGGGTCCTGAGGAACTTGATGGCGGCGTCCACCGCGCGGATCTGGTCGGGAGGCTGCATCGAGGAAAAGTCGAAGAACATGACGATCAGCCGGCGGTCCTGATACTTCGATGCCTTATCCACGGACGGGGTTGCGGGGGCTGGCTTCGGCGGTGTGGGTTTCTCCGGTTCGGGAGCAGGGTATCGGTCTTTGAGTTCCGGCGGTGGCAATGCCTTGCTTTGCAGATGCTGCAAATCGCAGCTCAGCACCGTCTGCGGCTTGCCGTCCTCGGAGAGCAGGAAGTCGTCTTTGGTGAGGTTGGTAACCGGCCTGCCACTCGCATCGGAGATACGTACGTCGACGACCACCACGTTGGTCGTCGTAGAGAACGTAGCCCGGCGCGGCATGTTGGGCGCCTGCGCCAGAAGCGAAATCGTCGTGAACAGCACCAGGAGTCTCAAAACCGGAACCTCAACACTGCCGTGAGCGACCGCATGGCGGAGGCGGAAATCGGCAGACCGTAATTAGTGGCGTTCACCACTGAATTGATGTTAGTGAAATTCACCTGGTTCAGCACGTTGGTGCCTTCCAGCCGTAACTCCAGCCTCCGGCGGGATTCCCCGAACTGGAACGAGCGCCCGAAGGCTGTATTCAGGCTGACCAGGTTGGGACCGGGAATGGTGTTGCGGCCCGCGTCGCCGAATTCGCCCACCGGAGGGACAGTAAACGCAGCCAGGTTGAAAAAGCCCGTAGCCGACGCCAGATCGAGGCCCGTGGCATCCGCCCGGCCGCTGCCGATGCCGCCGGTCTGCGCGAGCTTGGCCGTGTTGCCGAGAACACGCGCCGTTAGAGGTGTGCCGGTTTGCGCGGTAATCGTGCCGCTGATCTGCCAGTCGCGGAGCAAGCGGCCCGCCAAGGTATTGGCGGAGATCCGCGAGGTTGGATTGCCCGCCGGCGAAGTCCACACCCAGGTCATATCGAAGGAATGGCGGCGGTCGAAACTGGAAAGGCCGCGCTCAGCCGCCACGTCCAGCCAGTTCTGCGCCACGGTATTGCCGGCGCCCCCGAACGAAGACGAGTCGTCGATGGACTTGGAGAAACTATAGAACGCCTGCATGGATATTCCGCGGTTGAACCGCCGTGTGACGCGGACCTGCGCCGCGTGATAGATCGAGTTGCCGATGGACTGGTCGTAGGTGAATCCTACGGCGTTGCCGAGCTGATTGCGATTCCCCAGCCCTCCGGGGCCTTCGTTGGGCAGCGTCTGCACATCCAGCCGCGTGCCTTTCGTGCCCAGATAGCCGAGTTCCACGAAAAAACCTTGCCCCAGATCGTGCTGGACCAGGACATTCCAGGTCTGCGCATATGGCGTGCGATAGTTGCGGTCCACGGCGTAGGTGTTGGTGATGTCCTGCGGAGAGACCGCCAAAAACGCGCTGGTGAGCGTCAACACATCCTGCGGGCTGGTGTTCACGCTGTTCGAAGTGGCAAATGGCGGCTGCTGCGCCAGTTTCAATCCGAAGGGAATGTAAGCCTGCCCGTTGTAGTAAATGCCGTAGCCTGCGCGGACGATCGTCGAGCGCTTGATCTGCGGCACCTTCCAGGCGAGTCCCAGCCGCGGCGAGAAGTCCTTGTAGTCGGGGTTGATCACACCCGATGGGAAGGTACCGGAATAGGGGCCAATAGCTCCGGGAGTCACGACGGCCACCGCGCTATAACCGGGCGCGATGTCCAGGTTGGCCATGTGCCCATACTTCTCGCTGAGCGGCGAAAAATACTCGTAGCGCATGCCGAGGTTCAGAGTCAGGCTGGGCCGCACTTTCCAGTCATCCACGAAATAACCGCCCCACGTATTCTGCCGGAAATACATGCTTGAATCGCCATATTTGATGGAGCTGGATTGCGGCAAACCGAGCAGGAAATCGGCGAAATCGAATCCCGTTCCCGGAACTGGCTCGTTGCCGCTGAATGCGCTGGTGGAGAGGCCAGTGAAGTTAAACGTGCCGCGTCCGTTTTGATCGGTCCTGGTGTTCAAATCGCTTCGCGTGTACTGCGCTCCCCAGGTAAGGGTGTGCGTGCCGCGGGACCAGATCACGCTCTCACTGCCGCTCTGGGTCTGGTTGCGTGTGAGAACCGGACTCGCGTCGCTGAGGGCCCCGAAATTGGTGAAGTTGAGATTGGGTGGGCCGAAGTTGAGCGGGTTCGTCGAAGTACCCTGAATCCCGAGCTCGGCGGCGACATCGATTCCATTGGCGAAGAACGGCGTGGTCTGGTTGACGTTGCGGTTGAACGTCACCTGCGCGTTGCTGACGACGCGCGGCGAGATGTTCCTGGTCCATCCAAGATTGGTGTTCACGCCGTAGCCGCTGTTGGTATCCAGAAATCCGAAGGTTTGGATGGCATCGCCATCGCGGCGCTGGCCGTTGATGCGAAACGACAGCCGGTCTGCTTTGGTGATGTTGCGTTGCAGCCGAAAACCGACGTTATCCGTATCTTGCGGAATAGAGGCGAACAGCTCATAGTTGTTCACCAATCCGGGCTGGTTGGGCAACGGGAAGTAGGGCAGCAGCTTCCGTGAAATCGGGTCGATGAGGCTTGCCGGAATGATGTTGCCGGCGAAGGGCTGGTGCGTCGACGGATCGAAAATCTGAACCGGCCCGTTGGATTGAAGAGCCTGCGAGAAGTCCCCTTGCCGCTCGGCTGCTGTGGGAACCGTAGCCACCTGCGTGGATGGATTCCTGGCACGTGTGCCGAAGTAGCTGATGAAGAAGAAAGTGGAGGGATCCTTGACCAGCTTGGGAATGACCAGCGGCCCGCCGGCCACCAAACCGAAGCGGCTTTGCGCGTAGGCGGGCTGCGGCGTATCCAGACCGGTGATGGAAAATGGCTTGGCATTGAAGGCGGAATTGGTCAAATTGAAAAAGAACATTCCGTGAATGCCGTTAGGCGGGCGGCGATTGCCGAACTGCCGCGCCTGCTGCCCCGGACCGCCGCGCCGTCCCGGGCCGCCACGCCCGCCTCCGGGTCCTCCGAATCCGCCGCGCCCGCCACCGAAGCCACCTCCACCGGGTCCACCGGGCCCTCCCGGCCCGCCGGCGCCGAAACCGGGAGCGTTCGGGTTTTGTGCGGCAAACGGGTCGCGCGTCCCGCCAGTTTGAAACTGGGGCGGACCGGAATCCGGCGCAGCGTTGGCCGAGAGTCCCTGGCTCAAGCTGCCGGAGATCAGGAATGCTTCATTGCTGTTCTGAGCGCCGGCTGGGGGGGCGGACTGCTGCTGGTTCGCGTTGAGTTCGCTTTGAATCTGGGAATCCAACTGGTTCTGCCCGTTGGCGCGATTGCCCGCGAACTGAGCCATGCGGCCGGCGGCGGGCGACTCGCGCATGCGCAGGCTGAAATCCGCTGACGGCGATTTGGAGTAGTCTACCTGTTTCTTGCCCGGCTCGAAGCCGAACATCTGAACTTCGACGGTCCAGGTTCCTTCGCCGAGCTGCGGAAACGCGTAGCGGCCGTCCTGATCCGTGGTGGTAGTGAACTGCTTATTGCCCTGGGCGGCTGTGACGGTCGCGCCAGGGATGGGCTGATTTCCGGACTTCACCACGCCACTCTGCGCGTGAAGCACCGCGCACAAGTTCACCAGCAACAACAAGCGGAGTGGGTTGGGTAAGGTCAAAGTGGATTCTACCTGGATCAGCCGTTCGGGTGGCGTCTCGACCACCCAAATAACATGGGCGATGAGGACACCGCCCTGGTTACTGGTTCGATCAGAGTTGCAGTTTGCCGTCGAAAGTCATGTCCTCGAGCGGAAACTTTTCTTTGATCTCCATGCGCGCAACGTGAGTGGAGAACTCGACTTCTTTTTCGCCGGCAGTGATTTCCTGACTCTTCGGAAACAAGAGCAGCAGAACCGGGTTATCGTCTCGCGTGAGCACCTTGACGTCGGCGAGTTCGATCTTCTTCTTGCCTTTTGGTTTCAAGTAGGTATCGGACAACAGCCGGCTTTTCAATTCCTGAGGATCCCGATTGGCGATGCGGGACGGAAGGCCGAGGATGGCGATGGCGTAATACGGCTCGTCAGCTCCCACGACTTCCTGGTGCAGCTTGAGCTGCGCTTCGCGCACAGGCAGCGCGCTCTCCCAACGCACGGTAACCGCAGACGGCGTCTCCGAGCGGCCGCCGGACCCGCCGCCCGAGTCCGTATCGGAAGGTTGGCCCGCACCGCCGGGATAACCCCCTCCGCCGCCACCGCCGGGATAGCCCATGCCGCCGCGCCCACCGCCCATTCCACCGATGCCGCCGCCCATTCCGCCCATTCCGCCACGGCGGCCGTAGCCACCGCGTCCGCCGCCTTGCGGCCGCTCCACTTTCGGCGTGACGAGCTTCGACCAGGGAGAGCTCGACAGGACCTGGCGGGCATCGTCCTCAGTCCATTCGGCGACGGCTTTTCCGTTCCAGGGTTGCTCGGCGTAACTCACGAGCGCCGCCGAAAACACGAATGCGTAAATCTTAGCCTGCTGCATGATGTTTGCTCGTGTCTGGTAGACGATAACTAACAGGTCGCAGGTTACAGGGATGCGCTCAGTCTTTTCCCAACCAGCGCAGGCGGACCACGAAGTGCCGGCCCTCGCTGCCGTAATAAACCCGGTACTGCGGAGACTCGAGCGTGTTGTTCACCGTGGTGGGATTTATGTGGTTGGTAATGTTGTTGAACCCCCCGCGCAAAGCGAAGCGTGTCTTCCGAAAATGGAAACGCCACTCAAGGTGTAGATTCAAACTCAAGTAATTCGGGAAACGTTGCGAATCGGGTGCGCCAATCAGGTCCCCGTTCTCATGCTGAATGGAGAAAGGGAAACCGCTGCGAGACTCCAGCAAATAAGCCACCGCCCAGTTCTTCCATAGAGTCGGCAGATAGCCCCAGCTCAGGAACCGGTTAGGCGCGTCCCAGGGCAGCGGGCCGGTGTTGTCGAGGCTCTGGACCACCAGCGGCTGATCGATGGTTTGCTCGATGACCGTATTGGAATGCGCACGAGACCGCGTGTAACTTACCATCCATTCGTAGCGGCCGGCGAAGGGCTGGTGCATGGTGACCTGTGCTGAGTCGTACTCATCATGCCGCGCGTTAGTCAGGTTGAAGATCTGCTCCAGGTAGGCGGCGTGGTAGGCTTCGGCGAATTCGAGCGGAGCCACCACGGGCTCGGGCAGCGTGTTGACGTAAGCGAACTGGTCGCCGCCGCGGCGGCGCAGAAGGCTTGCGTTGACTCGAATTTTGCGCGGAAACAGGTGATCCACTCCCAGCGTCCAGTTCCGCACCAGGGGGGCTGCGAGCCGCTGGTTGCCCGGAGTGAAAAGTGTCAGTGAATTGGCGCGCAGCAGCGTTCCGTTCGAGGAATAAACATCAGCGAGCGAATACTGATCGAGCGGCCGGGTGAAGAACTCCAGAGTCGTGGCGTCGTAGATGACGGCATAGCCACCCGAGACCCGCGTGTGATCGGTGATTCCATAAGAGAACGACGCTCGGGGAGACCACGAGAAGCGCCGCACCAGTTCATCCCAGTCCTGGCGCACGCCGAGTTCGAATGTCAGATTGCGCCGCACCTGCCAATTGTCTAACGCGTACCAGGATGCCTCCAGGCTAGGCCGGCTGAAATTGGCGTTGCCGGCGAACGTGACCGAACGGAGCAGATCGTTGGACACACCGAACAGTTGGTAGCCCGTGCGGCGTGTCTCCTGCGAATAACCCAGACGATCGACCTCAAAGCCGGTCTTGAACTGGTGCCGGCCCGCGGAGTGGAGCGCCGGCAAAAACAAGTTGCCCAAAAACTGGTCGCGACGCGAATGCTGCGTGGAATCGACGAAGTAGTTGCCCTGGCGGCCCTCGGGTGTGTAGATGTAGATGCCTTCACCTTGCGGGATCTGGCGCTGAAAGGTAGACATGTCTCCGAAGCCCAGCTCAAGCAGTGTGCCTCGCGCGATATAGAACTGGTCTTTCAGGGCCACGAACCAGGTTCGCCGGCGCAGGTTGGTGGTCGTGGAAGGGGGATCGAGTGCGCTCAATCCCACGCGGGAGTCGTTGTCGTAGTTGAGCAGAAAATCGCCGAACAGAATGTTGGCGGGCGTCACGTTGAACTGCGTGTGCAGAAGGTTGCTGGCCTGCCAGCTCGTAGCCTGGTCCTGGCCACCCGGCAGGTCGGGAACCACGAGAACGTTGTAGTCGCCGTCCAGGCTGTCAGAGAACCAGGCGCGATCCTTAAGGATGGGACCAGAAAGGTTGGCGCGCGGCGTCCATGCGCCCAGGTGCAGCCCCTTTTGCGTATCCAGACCTGGGATGAAATTCGTCGCCGAGTAACGGAACTGGTTGTCCCCGTTTTCTGTCTTAATTTGCAGCGTGCCCGCCGAACCCTTGCCATACTCCGGTGAGTACCGTCCGCTGAGGTAATCGAGCGCCTGCACCGATTCCACGCTCACGCGAGCATCGAGTTCCCCCGTCAAGGGATCGTTGATATTGAAACCATCCAGCAGGTAATTGGTCTGGTTCTCCTTGCCCCCGTCAAAGTGCATGCCGCCCGACGGCTCCTCGATCACGCCCGGCATGATGGACATGGCGTTGCGCAGGCTATGCGAGTCGGGGTAAGGCACGTCCAGAATCTGGACACCGCTGAGCCTGCGTTCGGAATCGGTCTGTTCAATGTCGATGGGCGACGGCGACGCCGTCACATCCACGGATTGCAGGATCTCCTTGGCATGATTCATGAGTAGATGCACTTCGGTCGCCGTGTTCTCAACCTGAACGCGGTACGAGTTCAACGGAAAAAAGCCCTGGTGTTCTGCGCTGAATTGGTACTCGCCGGGTGAGGGAATCCGCACGGAAAACTGGCCCGTGGCGCCGGAGACGGCGTGAAGCGAGATGTTCGCCGTTGCCGACGAAACGGTGATCTGCGCGTTGCTGACGGCGGCCTCGTTCTCATCGATCACGCGGCCCGTGAGGGTGATGTCGGCGGCACACAGGGGGATTACGGCTACCCAGCACGCAATCCCGATCGCAGATCTCACAAGAGCACCCTTTGTGACTATAGCGCCCTTGGATTTCGTACTAACCGATCAGCGCGATGCGGCCGTCGCGGGCGAGATGATACCGGCGTCCCCGCCACACTACGGTGTTGCCGAAAAAGCCCGCCACCCAGAATACAAAACTGAGGATGTCCTGCAGGGGAAGGCACAAACAGTCGAACAACGTCAGGCGGCTGCGCAGGACGCGGTGCATGGTGACCCAGGCGATGAGGACGCGAAGCAGCGCGGCTCCCAGGGCCACGGGCCACAAGCGGGCTTCCCACAGCCAAAGCGCGATGGCCAGGGGGACAGGATTAGTGAATAGCTCGCCCACGTATCCCAAGGGCCGCGAACGCCTTGTGCCGCGCACCCATCGGAGCCGGTGCTGCAGGTTGCTCCGGAAACTCCCGCCGCCGATGTGATGTTCGATACGGTAGGCAGAAAGGACCACACGGTGTCCCAGCCGATCGGCGGTCTGGCCGATAACGAAGTCTTCGGCGAGATAATCGTTGAAGCGCTCGATGCCGCCCATCTCCGCAAGAATGCTTTTGCGCACGGCAATCGCCGGCCCGAGAGCGAATTTCATGCCCTCGAGCATACGCGCGACGAGCACGCCGCCCACGAACTGTGTGTTGATCCCAAGTGCATCCAGCTTCCACCAAAAACCGCGAGCGGCTATGGCGAGATACGGGCAAGTAACCATTCCGACGCTGGAATCGCGAAACTCACCGGCGATCACTTCCAGCATGTCGGGGCCGCTCCGCACGTCGCTGTCCTTCATCACCAGCAACTCGAACTGTGCCGCGGCCTGCATTAAGTGAAGGCTGAAGACCTTAGCGTTTGGATACGGCGGCTCGCCGGTGACCAGGATGCGCGCGGGCACATGGGGAAATTCCGCCATTAGCTTCTGGACGATCGCCGAAGCGGGATCGTCGCTCTGGCGGCACGCGAAAAGAAGCTCGAATTGCGGATACCGCTGTGCGAACGACGACCGCAGGTTCTTTTCCAGGCCGGCCTCTGCACCGTGCAGCGGTGTGAGCACGCTCACAGGCGGCTGTGACGCGAGCCGAAACGCTTTCTGGCGTAAATAGCTGCGTGCGGCGAGGATTACGAGCACGCAGTAAACCATCGATCCCGCAGACAGCGCCAAAAGTAACAGAGTGATGAAGAACCCGAAGTGCAAGAACACCAGTTTTATACAAGTGGAGGGGCGGGTCAAAAAGCCGCGGCTGTTCTATCGTGTAAGTCAGATGGCAAAGAAGACCCAATCCGATACCGGCGAACACTTGCGCCGCGTGCGGCGAATCTGCACCGCCATGCCGGAGTGCACCGAAAAACTGTCCCACGGTGAACCGACTTTCTTCGTCCGTAAGAAAGTGTTTGCCATGTATGCGAACAACCACCACAACGACGGGCACATCGCGGTGTGGATTCCCGCGGCGCCGGGTCTGCAAGATAGGCTGATCCACGGGTCGCCGGAGACATTTTTCAGACCGCCTTACGTGGGTCTACGCGGCTGGGTTGGCATCGAGCTGGATTCGATCAGCGATGAAGAGCTGGCGTCGCACATTCGCGAAGCCTGGCGGCTGGTGGCGCCGAAGACACTGAGGTGGGGTGGCTGAAGACAGCCACCGCGTTCGAATTCAGCCACGGGCCAACGAGCAAGTATCATGATCCGAATCACTTGCGGCTGGCAGCCAACCTGCATGCCAAACCGAGGAGCAGCAGTGATGCGCGAATACCTGTTCCTTTCGACGGTTTTGTTCGCCAGCGCCCTCGCGGCGCAGACCGACCCGCAGGCAAGTTGGCACAAGTTCGGCGAATCTCGTCCGCCAGATCCGCCGCCGTTGCCTGCGGAAGTTCGGTTGCCGGCAGGCTCGTGGATTACAGTGCGGGTGGACCAGCCGCTCTCAAGTGACCACAATCAGCCTGGCGACGCCTTCACCGCAACTCTGGTTCAGCCGCTGGTGGCGGATGGAGTGGTGATCGCGCGTCGCGGCCAGACGGTTGCGGGCCGGGTGGCCGAGGCGAAGAAAGCAGGCCGGGCAAAGGGAACCTCTCGTCTGGGCATTGAGATCACGGAAGTCAGCCTGGTAGATGGGGAACAAATCCCGGTGAAGACGCAGTTGATGGAGCGCCGGGGCGATACCTCGGTGGGCCGGGATGCCGCCGCCATCGGAGTCACCGCGGGCACGGGCGCCGCGATTGGCGCCGGAGTCGCCGGCGGAGTGGGAGCGGGCATTGGCGCGGGGGCAGGAGCGCTTGTTTCCATCGTCGGCGTTCTGGTCACGCGCGGGAAGCCAACGGTGGTGTATCCGGAAATGATGCTGACATTCCGCGTCGAAGCACCGCTGACGGTTTCCATCGCGCGCTCCCTGGCGTTTCAGCTCGCCCGGCCACAAGATTACAGCCAGGCGGTGCTATACCGGAGGCCTCCGCCGCGTCTGCTGCCGCCGCCCTATTACGCCGGCTACTACTATCCACCTTATTTCTGGGGGCCGGGTTATTGGGGCCCAAGCTTTGTCTTCTACTCGGGCCGCGGCTTCTATCGCCGGTGGTAGTAACGAAGCGCGTCTGTTGCGCGTCGTTGTTTTTGCCAGTGGGTAATTCCGATAACAACCATCCCGCCCGGGCTATCTCCCGGCGCGGTCTTCTTTTTTCTGCGTTCGCCTTGTTGCGGGCAAGCGGGCAGGATACAACCTTTTCCACGGATGTGAAGGTGGTGAATGTGCTGGCCACCGTGCGCAACAAGCAGGGCCAAATCGTGCAAAACCTGAACAAGGACGATTTCACGCTGGAGGAGGACGGGCGCCCGCAAACCATCAGTTATTTCTCGCGCGAGACGGATCTGCCGCTGACGCTCGGCCTGCTCATCGACACCAGCATGAGCCAGCGTCGAGTGCTGGGCCAGGAACGCACCGCCAGTTATACCTTCCTCGACCAGGTGCTGCGCGAGGACAAGGACAAGGCTTTCGTGATCCACTTCGACCGCGAGGTGGAACTGCTCGAAGACCTGACTTCATCGCGCAAGAAGCTGGAATCGGCCTTGAACTCGCTCGATACGCCGCAAATGCAGCAGCGCGGCGGTGGAGGGGGAAGCGGTGGAGGCGGCGGCTATCCCCGCGGAGGCGGCGGTTATCCCGGCTCGCGTGGAGGGCGCCGCGGCGGGGGCACCGTGCTCTACGATGCGGTGTTGCTGGCCTCCGATGAGCTGATGAGCAAGCAGCATGGGCGCAAGG
>Ga0335081_10022110_pt1 | contig 10287 bp, 9 predicted proteins | sample Lox_Sample_35_FD_206713 | JGI IMG/M metagenome (GOLD analysis project Ga0335081, IMG submission 206713) | Soil microbial communities from Loxahatchee National Wildlife Refuge, Florida, United States - Lox_Sample_3.5 | ecosystem: Environmental > Terrestrial > Soil > Wetlands | place: USA: Florida...
GCAGAACTGACGGACATCATCACCAAGGGCAAGTACAAGATGCCGGCGTATGACAAGACGCTGAAGGCGGAAGAGATCAAAGGCCTGGTGGCGTACATCCGGTCGATCGCCAAGAAGTGAACGGATTGTCCACGGAGGAATCGCGGCGTGCGGAGCAGGTGAGACGCTCGCAAATTGCAAACTCAGGTTAGTGAGTTTGAGTGGTCCTCAATCGAACATAGTTACCCACACGAGCCCGCAGTAATTCTGCAGCAGTTTTGTGTTCATCCCACATCAGGGCGATACAGAGCAGCCACGGCCCGGAAGAAATCTGTGATGAATATCACATGTACCTCTTTTGGAGTGAACCCCATACCCAGACGCCTCCCGCGTGCGAATCGCAGGAATCCATCGGGGCGATCACTCGAACCTCTGTTGTCCTACCGGTGGTCTTCCCGAGCGATGTAGACTCTCTCACTCGCTGTGATACGAAAACTCGGTCCGGTCAGAAGCGGGCTAGTTGCCGTCCGGACCGATTCGGTTTAATCCTGCTTAAGCCTGATTCTGACTGGATTCTCGAATCTTAACCTATGGATCGTTCAGCAACTGCTGAACGCATTTCTCATGAGGTTTCGCCATCCGTGCCAGCGTTAGCCGCGTGAGCGTTTCGAAGTGATGTCCCATGATCGCGAGCCGAATCGCCGATCCAAACGACCGGCGGTATCGCGTGCTCGCGGCGAGAAACAACCGCCAATACGACAGCGCGTGGCGGCTGAAAATCCCCTGCTGCAGAATCGACCGCGCCAGCGCCCGGCAATCCGACAGATTCAGCGGACTTCGCTGCGCGTTCGGCTGGAACTGTGCCAGAAAGTGTCGCACCCGCGCGTAATAATTCTTCGGATTGTAAATTCGCTGCAAAATCGACCGGAAACCCTCCAGCAACTGCTGCGCACCCATGCGAGGGATGAAACTGAGGCGAAACTCCAGGTTGTTCCCGTCGCCCTCGCCCACGAGACGACCTTCTTTTTGCAGCCGCCGGTAGAGTTGCGTTCCCGGCAGCGCCTGCAGCAGGCCTACCATCGCCAGCGGAATCGCGCTCTCCTCGATAAATTGCACCTGCCGGTCAAAGATATCCTCGGGATCGTTGTCGAACCCCACGATGAACCCGGCCATCACTTCCATGCCGTAGCTCTGGATGCGCCGCACGCTCTCGAGCAGACTGCGGCGCGTGTTTTGCATCTTCTGCGCTTCCTTCAAGCTCTCCTCGACCGGCGTCTCGATCCCCAGAAATACACGGTCGAAGTTAGCCTCCTTCATCATCTGCAAGAGCTCGGCGTCGTCCGCCAGGTTGACCGACGCCTCCGTATAGAAGCTGAACGGGCGCCGGTGCCGTACGTTCCATTCCGCCATCACGGACAGGAGTTCCTTCACCTTGCGCTTGTTCCCGATGAAGTTGTCGTCCACGATGAAAATCGAGCCGCGCCATTTCCGCGCCAGCAATTGTTCGAGTTCCGCCACCACCTGCGCCGGCGATTTCGTCCGCGGCTTGCGGCCGTAAATTTCAATGATGTCGCAGAATTCGCAGTTGAACGGGCAGCCTCGCGAGGACTGAATTGCCATCGAGCTGTAGTTCTTCGGATCGATCAGGTCGAGGTCGGGCAGCGGCGTGCGGTCGAGTCCCGGTCGTTCCGCGGCCTTGTAGAGCGGCTTCGCCTCGCCGCGCTCGAGGCCCGCCACCAGCTCCGGCACGATCTCTTCCGCTTCGCCCACCACCACGTGGTCGGCGTACAGCGAGAGGTCCTCGAGGGAGCTCGTGATCGGCCCGCCTACCACTGTGCGGATCCCGCGCTCTCGGCAGCGCACCAAAATCTTCAGCATGCTTTCGCGTTGCACGAGCATGGCGCTTACTAGCACGATGTCGGCCCAGGCCAGATCGGCGTCCTTCACTTTCCGTACGTTGACGTCCACCAGCCGCTTCTCCCACGCCTTCGGCAGCAAGGAAGCTACCGTCAGCAGGCCCAGCGGCGGAAAGACCGACCGCTTACCTTCAAACGGCAGTGCGTGCTTAAAGCTCCAGTAGGTGTCCGGCCACTCGGGGTATACGAGAAGGGCTCTCATTCGATGCACTCGATCTGAGCGTAGGATGCGCTCGTGGTTCCCAGGCCCGGAACAATGATAGTCGCTTTTAAGACGTTTTGCCCTTGCAGCCGGCATGCCCGCACAAACAATCGATGTCCACCGTCTTTTCCATAGCCTCGCACTCGGTGCTGCAGTACTTGCCCGATGTTGTCACGCACGTACAATCGGTGTGCGCACACGTCTCCACTTTCCCGGTTGTCATTTCTTTTTTTCCTATTCGCAATCGCCATTGCTACTCTCCTCGCATCCGATCAACAGGGGGTGATCCAAGACGGAATCTTAGATACTGGGAAAAAGCGTGTCTGTCCTTTACTGAACATATTTCAATTTTGGGTCACGGAGTTCCCTCGATTTCAGATCGATCCTAACAAGGTCCACGCAACGCGCTGACCAGGACCGTCCCGACGGTCCCCAGGCCCTACGTGTCCTCCATCTCGAATCTCGCGCGAGCGTTCCCTCGGGGAGAGAGTCTTCGCACTCGGGGATCCCATGCAGATCTCTTCTTCAACGCTCTCGCGACAGGAAATCGCACGATTTTCGGCGCGGATGACATCAGCCAGTGGAAACACCGCCAGAGTCACAGATTCATGGTTAGCAAACTTCATTAGTGGCTCACACCCCATGGGTCCAAAGGATCTCTAGCTTTTTTTCAACACGTGCGAAGGCTTTGTCGCTGGTAGCGAGGAAGGCTTTGCGATGGACGGCGAGGGCCACGGCAGAACAGTCGGTATACGGCAATTTGTGTTCCGCTGGCAATTCGGCTGCGCTGCGAGCCAAATCGAGATCGGCGTCCACGATTTCAAGCGGCAGTTGTGCGATATCATCCAGGACTTTCTGCGCGACACCACTGGGCTTCGGATTGTCACGCTTGCCACGACAAATCGCCGCACGAAGTGGACTTGGAGCGTCCTGCTGCATATCATACAGACACGCTCCCGGGCTTCTTCATTCTAGGTACACGTCGCGGCCCGATCGTGGAGGGGAGACGGAGCTCTCTTCCACAAAGATGTGCCATCAGGACAACTCTCAACCCGATTAGAAGAGTGTGTGATTGCGCCAGGTCGAAATCGCACGCGAGGCGAACACATCATGCCAGATGAACTTTTCGAATCGATGAAACAATCGATCATTGATGGAGACCCCGATCGAGCCAAGGAACTCAGCCAGCGCGTTCTTGCGGAAGGCATCCCTCCACTGGACGCAATCAATCGCGGATTTGTACCGGGATTGAACCTCGTCGGTGAGCAGTTCCAGCAGGGAGAAATGTTCCTTCCCGACCTGGTGCTCGCAGGCGAAGCGATGAAAGCGGCAACGGCGATTCTGGAGCCGGAGATCCAGAAGGTCGGTGCGACGCGAGAGACGCTCGGGAAAGTTGTGCTGGGCACAGTGAAAGGCGACATCCACGAAATCGGGAAAACACTGGTGGGGACCATGCTGTCTGCAAGCGGGTTCGAGGTCTTCGATCTCGGCGTCGATGTACCGTTTGAGAAGTTTGCGGTGAAGGCCATGGAACTCAACGCGGACATCGTCGGTGTTTCCGCCTTGCTGACAACGACGATGACGGGCCAGAAAGGTGTTGTCGAAGCTCTGGAACGCCATGGACTGCGACCGCGGGTGAAAATCATGGTCGGCGGGGCCCCGGTCACGCAGAGCTGGGCAAATGAGATTGGAGCCGACGGATGCGGGAAAGACGCGCTGGCGGCGGTAGCCTTGGCAAAAAGTCTGCTGGGCAAATAGGGCAGGGATTTGCGGGAACAAGGCGAAACGGGCGTTTTGCGTTGAGTCAGGAAGAAAATCAGGATTGGATTTCGCATGCAGCCGAGTCTCTCACTTCTTGAGCCGCAACTGATCGACCGAATTGTTGCGGAGGCGTTTGCGCTGATTTCGGAGAGAGGTGTAACGGTTCAGGCGCGGGTAGCGGTGGAGTTGCTGTCGGGAGCCGGTGCGCGCGTTGAGAATGGCATCGCGCACATTCCGGAGTCACTGGCGCGGCGTACGATCGAGAAAGTTCCCCGCGAGTTTTCCCTTTATAACCGTGCCGGCGAACCAGCCGTGAAATACGGTGGAAACAATGTGCAGTTCGATCCCGGTTCGTCGTGCGTGCACGTGCTCGACCCGGACACACTGGAACACCGGATGACGCACGCGGCGGATCTCGTGCGACTGGTCCAGGTTGCGGAAATGCTACCGCAATACGCGGCGCAATCGACCGCAGTGGTTTGCAATGAAGTGCCAAAAGGCATGGGGGATCTCTACCGGCTGTTCGTAGTGCTCCGGTATTCGAACAAACCCATTGTGACGGGAGCGTTTTCACCGCACACGGCTCCGGTCATGATCGAATTGCTCGCGGCTGACAGCGGCGGGCACGCGGCGTTGAGGGCAAAGCCGCGCGCCATCTTTGATGTGTGCCCATCACCGCCCCTACATTGGTCGGAATTCGCCGCACAAAATCTTGTCGATCTTGCCCGCGCCTGGGTTCCGGCCGAAATCATATCGGTGCCCTTGGCAGGCGCAGCTTCGCCGGTGACGCTTGCGGGAACCATCGTGCAACATGCGGCGGAATGCATCAGCGGAATCACCCTTCACCAACTGGCACAGCCTGGCGCTCCAGTTGTCTGGGGAGGTGCGCCAGCAATCTTCGACATGCGCAGTGGAATCACGGCGATGGGCGCAATGGAAACCTGTATGTTGAATGTCGCGTGCGCGCAAGTCGCAAAGTCGTTTGGATTGCCGACGCACGGCTACCTGATTGGCAGCGACGCAAAATCGATGGATGCGCAGGCCGGTCAGGAGAGTGGAGTCGCGGCCTTGATGGGCGCGCTTGGTGGAATCAATATGATTTCCGGCGCCGGGATGCTGGATTCGCTAGCCTGTCATAGCGCGGAAAAACTGGTTCTCGATGCGGAATCGATTGCGATGGCACAGCACCTGTTGCAAGGAGTACAAGTTCGGACAGAAACACTTGCTCTTGACATGTTCGCAAAGGCGGGCGCGCAGGGGAACTTTTTGAAGCTGCCGGAAACGCGAAAGCTTTTCCGGCAGGAACAGCATATTCCAACGAAGGTGATTGATCGCGGCTCGCTCCACTCTTGGGAGGAAACGGGGAAAAAAGATGCATTCGGCCGCGCGAAGGAGAGGGTGAACGAACTGGTTGCCGCTTACAAACGTCCCGAATTGCGGGCAGAAGTAGACCAGGGTCTGCGGAGCATCGTTGAGGAACAGGCGAAACGCGAGGGCGTGGAAAGCTGGCCGGAAATCTGAGTTTGCAAGAGCGGGAACACTCTGCAGATGACCACCACTCCATTAACAACGGGACAGGCGGAGATACGCGGCGACTGGCAACTTAGCATCGATGCGGACATGGTTCTGCGCGGGCAAGGAGCGGACCCAAGCAAAGTGCGCGTGCGACAGCCACGCCTAGTCGCCCTGGCGGAAAGAGCGATTGCAGAGGGGAAGTCTTGGATTCGACCTCTCGTTGCGTACCGAATTTTTGATATTCAGGAAATGAAACCAGCGCGTGTGATTCTGGCAAATGGTGCGGAATTAAAAGGCTTTGGGATAGTGCGGAAACTCGCGGGCGCAGAGTCTGTCATTGCAGCCGTTGCGACACTCGGAGCAGAACTTGAACAACAGATCCTGCGCGCCACGAAAGAGGAAGCGGCGTTCGCCCTTTCTCTCGATGGCTTTGGAACCGCGGCCGTCGGCGCACTGACGACTTCTGCCAGACGGTTTTTTGCTCAGAATGCGGTGCGAGGACACCTGACGACCACGGCCCCACTTTATCCGGGAATGAGGGGCTGGGCTCTCGCGGCGGCGCAAACCCAATTGTTTTCCCTCGTAGATGCACAGGCCATCGGCGTGAGTCTCAACTCGTCGTTCCTCATGACTCCATGCAAGTCGATATCGATGGTGATAGGAGTTGGCACAAAAGTGCAGTGCGCTGGGGAGCCCTGCGACGAATGCGATGCATCGGTAACATGTCGTCACAGGCCGTCGAATACGTGAAGACTCCGATGGACCAGAGGGACCAGGAATTCACGATTGATCTGCAACCCCTCGGACGGCGAGCAAGGGTGCCTGTGGGGCAGAGCGTGCTTGCCGCTGCGCAATCGGTCGGAGTCGAACTCCAGGCCGTTTGTGGAGGGGCGGGCACCTGCGGCCAGTGCAAAGTGCGCTGTGTTTCAGGAAATCTCGCCCGACCGACTTCGGAGGAATTCAACGAACTCTGCGAGGACGACCTTAAGGCGGGGTACCGTCTCGCTTGCCAGGTCGTTCCTTTAAGCAATATCAGCGTGGATATCCCCGCGGAATCGCTCACGTCTTCACAACGCGTACAGATTGAGGGCGGAGAACTGCGGGCGCCAGTGGATCCGGTTATGCCTCTCAACGATCTCCGGGAGGAAAGACCGATTCTCGGTTTGGCCGTAGATCTGGGGACCACGAAGATCGCGGGCTATCTGGTGGATCTGGAAACAGGACAAACTCTTGCTGGCCGCGGTGTGATGAATCCTCAAATTATTTACGGAGAGGACGTGATCAGCCGAATTACTTTTGCGGGCCGAACGGACCAGGGTGGAAACTGCTTGCAGCGAAAAGTGATCGAGGCACTGAACAAACTGATCCGCGATCTGTGCGAGGAGGCACATAGTTCCCCGGAACATGTTTTTGAGGCCGTAGTGGCGGGAAACACGGCGATGCATCATCTGTTTGCAGGACTCCAGGTTCAGCAATTGGGAACAGCACCCTATCTGCCGGCCTCAACACGGCCCATCCATCAGCCGGCGAAAGAATTTGGTCTTCATCTAGCGGAAAATGCCAAGGTATACACACCGCCCAACATCGCAGGCTACGTCGGCGGAGATCACCTGGCGATGTTGCTCGGAGTCGGCATTGAGGACTGTCTCGAACCCACTCTTGCCATCGATATCGGCACCAATACTGAGCTTACGTTGAAAGCAAATGGCCGGTTGCTCACTTGTTCCTGCGCCTCCGGACCGGCGTTTGAAGGGGCGCACATCAAGCACGGGATGCGCGCTGCTCCGGGAGCCATTGAGCGGGTGCTCTTCGAATCGGGCGAAATTCACTACTACACCATCGAGCGTCGGCCCGCTACGGGCATTTGCGGTTCGGGGATTCTGGATGCCATTGCCGCTCTGCTCGACGCAGGCGCTCTCGACAAACGTGGGAATTTTCGGAAAACTGCGGCGAGAGTGCGCCGCCGAGAAGGCGAAACTGAGTTTTTGCTGGTGAACGGGGATGAAGCCGAAAATCGAAGAGAAATTGTATTGACTCGGGAAGATTTCAGCGAGATCCAATTTGCGAAAGCTGCGATCCGCGCAGGGATTGAAGTCCTTCTCAGGTTGGGACAGGTTGATGCAAAATCGCTGGCAAGTTTTGTTGTCGCGGGCGCGTTCGGCAGTTACCTGGATCTGCGTAGCGCCGTGCGAATCGGGCTGTTTCCGGAAATCCCGCTTCCCAAGTTCAAACAGGTGGGCAACGCGGCTGGGCTCGGAGCTCGGCAGATGCTGGTCTCGGCCAGGCAGCGGCGCGGGGGCGAGGAGTTGGCGGAGAGAATCGAATACATCGAACTGACCATTCATCCGCAGTTCCACGGAAGATTCGTGCAGGCGCTATCGTTCTGAAGGCGTTGCCCTGCCCGCCAATTTTTTGGCGGTCAGCTGTTGCCCGAGTGCGCGAATGAACTCCGGGGTTGTGCCGCAACAGCCACCGAGAAACGTAGCACCCGCTTCAAGAAGTTCCTGACCCGCAGCGGCGAATTCCGTGGGCGTGGTTTTGTACTGGGCGACACCACCAATCATTTCCGGCAAACCCGCGTTGGGCTTGATCCAGATCGGAAGCGAGGAAGCGGCCGCGAGGCGCTTGCAAACGGGTATGAGGCCACGAATGCCGATCCCGCAGTTTGCGCCGAGAGCATGGACGCCATCACTTGTCAGAGTAGTCGCCGCCTGTTCGGGGGTCGTGCCCATGATGGTCCGGTCGCGATTTTTCCCCGAGTCAAAGACGAAGGAAACAATCACGGGGAGTCGCGTTTCCAGGGCAGCGGCGGCCGCGATGCGAGCCTCGGCAAGGTCAGTCATGGTCTCGATCAATATGGCATCGGGACCTTCCGCGGCGAGTGCGCGAGCCTGCTGGGAAAACGCCTCCCTCAATTGTTCCGCATTAACCTCTTCAGTCAGGAGCATCTTGCCGCTCGGGCCCATGGAGGCGAATGTGAGTGCGGAATTGCCGGCGGCCTGTCGGGAAATCTTCACCGCAGCGCGATTTATGGCCTCACAACGATCCTGCAAGGCATATTGGGACAAGCTAATGGGGTTCGCGCGGAAGGTGTTCGTCAAAATGACGCGACTGCCCGCTTGGACATAGCTCTCTGCAACTTGGCGCACCAATTCCGGCTTTGTGAGGTTCCACTCGTCGGTGCACGCGCCAAACGTCGCGCCGAGTCTCTGAAACTCAGTGCCCCACGCTCCATCCGTCAGCGTCGTCGTACCCCGCAAGCAATCTGTGAACCGCATATCCAAACCAAGCCGTGTAGTTGCAGAGTTGGGGGTCAGTTCCTGAACGTCTTCTTCAGGACGTAGTCGAAGAACCTTTCGTTAGTGTTGTCGCCCGAAGTCCATTCTGCGCGGAGCGTCGTCTTCCTCTCCACCTTTCGCAAAGCGGAAAGGAGTGTGCGATTCATTTCCCTTGCGGTAGTTCCTTCCATCTCGGCTTCCACAACGAACACTTCATCCGCTTTTCTGACAGAGCCTTTCGCAGCTAGTTGCTCAAGAGCTCGCCGGATCGTCCGAGCTTCGGAGCGCCTTACTTGTGCCTTGAGCTTGAATTTCATCTGGGTCGCCTGTTTCCGCCTGATCCGATATTCTGGCTTGCCAAACTGATGGCGACGACTTCCGAAACGATAACATCTGCCGACGCCCGAAACCTCAACAAATCCAAAACCTCGGCGTCCCCCGGCATTCTGATGTGCCTCGATGGTCGAGTTCGAGGGTTCTGGCACGAAACTCGACGGTAGCCCTTCGCGAACAGACCTCTGCTCAACGAAGGCCGAGTATCCATGGGAGAATAACTCTCCAATGAGATGAGCGCCGCAATACCTGAACACAAATCCATGACCGAGGAAATCTCCGGCCTGATCGTGACCGAGAAGCGCGTTTGGCGTAGCGGCTGACCTGTCATTCGAAAGACGTCAGCACAGGAGGATGAAAATGAACAGGACCGCCGACATCATTATCATCGGGGGAGGCATCAACGGATGTTGCACAGCGTACTACCTCGCGAAACGGGGCGTGCGAAAAATCACCTTGATTGAAAAAGAGCACATCGCGTCGGGACCCACTGGACGGTCCAGCGGGATTGTAAGACAACACTATTCGCATGAAACGCTGGCCGCGATGGCCCGTGACAGCGTGAATGTGTGGAAAAACTTCGCCGATGAAGTCGGGGGAGATGCCGGCTTTGTGCGGTGTGGAGTCGTGTTCTTTGCTGGGGAAAAGAACGCGCAGTCGCTACGCACTACCGTCGCCATGCACCAGCGAATCGGGATTCGGGCAAGCCTTTTGTCTGGCGAGGAACTCCAGAGGATGGAATCAGCCTTATATGCCGACGACATCGTTTGCGGCGCATATGAATCCGAGGGCGGATATGCGGATCCCGCATTGGCGGCCAATAGCTTTTGCGAGGCAGCTGAGCAGCTAGGCGTTGAAGTTTTGAAGAAAACGGAAGTCCTCGAGCTTAAGGTTGAGGCAGGGAAAATTACAGGAATCGTCACAAGCAAGGGTCAAGTTTCCGCGGACGTCGTGATCAATGTTGGCGGTCCGTGGGGCGGGAAGATTGCCGCGATGGCCGGTGTGTACATCCCGATCAAATCCAGCCGTCATCCCGTCGCTATTCTCCAAAGACCTGCGAAATGGAGAACACCGACACCGGTCTGGGGTGATCTCGTCAACGGATGGTATTTCAAGCCGGAAAGAAACACGGCGATAATGGTTGGGTCACTCCACGACATCGATGACGAGGTCAGCATCGAGAACCATTCGACCGTGCCGAGTTATCAAGAGATCGAAGCCTATTCAGCCGCAATTCTCAAGCGATTCCCGGTGATGGCCGAAGGCCTGGCGCAAGGAGGCTGGGCGGGACTTTATGATGTCA
>Ga0335081_10022112_pt1 | contig 10287 bp, 7 predicted proteins | sample Lox_Sample_35_FD_206713 | JGI IMG/M metagenome (GOLD analysis project Ga0335081, IMG submission 206713) | Soil microbial communities from Loxahatchee National Wildlife Refuge, Florida, United States - Lox_Sample_3.5 | ecosystem: Environmental > Terrestrial > Soil > Wetlands | place: USA: Florida...
TTCGATGTTGTCGTCGGCGGCGCAGGACACGCCGGATGCGAGGTTGAGGCGTCTGCGCGGCGTCCGAGCCGCGCGCCGAAATCCCGAACCCCGGATGCCGAGCGTAGCGCGGGCAAAAGGCGAGGGACCTAGCCGAGCCGGATGCAAAAGTTTACCGAACAGTTCGATGTTGTCGTCGTCGGCGCAGGACACGCCGGATGCGAGGCTGCCGTGGCCGCCTCACGCATGGGGCTGAAGACCGCGCTTTACACGCTCAACGTCGATCTCATCGCCCAGATGTCGTGCAATCCCGCCGTGGGAGGAATCGCCAAGGGCCACCTGGTGCGCGAGGTGGACGCGCTCGGCGGAATCATGGGCGAAATCACCGACGCGGTCGGAATTCAGTTCCGCCTGCTGAATACCTCGCGCGGGCCGGCGGTGTGGTCTCCGCGCGCGCAGTGTGATAAGCAGGCTTACCGGCTGAAAATGCGCACTGTGCTCGAATCGCAGCCGAACCTGAAGGTCAAGCAGGCGGAGGTAGCAGAGCTGATCGTCGAGCCGGCTTCAAGCTTCCGGCGTACGGCGTCCGGAACCGCCGAACCTGAGCCCGCAAGCCGAGAGCCGGAAAGCGGAAGCCGCGTTCTTGGCATAAAGCTGCGCGACGGGCGCACGGTCGGGGCAAACGCCGTCATCATCACGACAGGAACGTTTCTCAACGGCCTTATTCATTGCGGCGAGCAGCAATATCCTGCCGGCCGCTCCGGCGAACCCAATGCCGTGCTGCTCGGTGAAGCCCTCAAGACGCTCGGCCTGCGCGGCTGCCGTCTCAAGACTGGAACACCCCCGCGCCTCGATGGACGTACCATCGACTGGTCCCGCTTCCCGGTGCAACCGGGCGACGACGACCCCACCCCGTTCAGCTTCCGCACCCGGCGCGTGGCGCATCACGACTCGCAGGTGCCCTGCTACATCGCATGGACGACTCCTGAAACGCACCGCATCATCCGCGAGAACGTCCATCGCTCGCCCATGTACAGCGGGCAGATTCAGTCCATCGGGCCGCGCTATTGCCCATCGATCGAGGACAAAATCGTCAAGTTCCCCGACAAAGAGACACACCAGCTCTTCCTCGAGCCGGAGGGGCTGAACACTCACGAAATCTACGTGAACGGCATGAGCACGTCGTTGCCGGTAGATGTTCAGCTTGCAATTCTGAAGTCAATTCCGGGGCTCGAGAACGCTGAGATGCTTCGTCCCGGCTACGCCATCGAGTACGACTCGATCGATCCCACAGAACTTGAGCGCACGCTGGAAACCAAGAAGATTGCGGGGCTATTTCTTGCCGGCCAGATCAATGGAACCTCCGGGTACGAAGAGGCTGCGTGCCAGGGAATCATGGCCGGCATCAATGCGGCGCTCAAGGTGAAGGACGAGCCACCGCTGATCCTCGATCGCACCGAAGCCTACACGGCGATTCTCATTGACGACCTGATTTCCAAGGGAACCAATGAGCCTTACCGCATGTTCACCTCGCGTGCGGAATTCCGGCTGCACCTCCGCATCGACAACGCTGACCGCCGCTTGACGCCGTATGGCCGCCGCGTGGGATTGATTGGAAATCAGGCATGGGCCGATTTTCAGGCGAAGCAAGATCGTCTCGACCGCCTGAAAAATCTGCTGGAAAGCACCAGGTTGACTCCGGCCATGCTGGAGACGCTGAACGGGAGTTCAACGGTCTTAGGGACAGGCGCTCTAGGCCAGGCTTTGTCGCAGGTCCTGCGGCGGCCGGAGATCAATATCGAAGCATTGGCTCCGATCATCCACCACCTCGCGCCCAGTTTTTTCCAGCGGGAGAATTGCTCTGAGGATGCGGTCAAGCTTTCTTCCGCGGTGCGAAATGAGCTGAAGGCGGTCGAAACCGAGATCAAGTATGAGGGCTACCTGAAGCAGCAGGAACGCGCTATCGAGCGCCTGAAGAGGGCAGAGCAGCGCTCGATCCCCGACTGGTTCGACTACCACTCCGTCAGCGGCCTATCGCGCGAGATGCAGGAAAAGCTGAGCAAAATTCAGCCGCAAACCCTGGCCCAGGCTTCGCGCATTCCGGGAGTCACGCCGGTAGCGGTATCGCTGGTGAACGTCTACATCGAAATGCAGGCGCGCCGTCGCCAGCAAGCGCCCACGGTCTGACTGCGGTGTGCCAGCCGCCGACCCAAAATTTACATTGCGTTAACAATTCAGTGGAAGGGCAACGGTTAATATTCCCCCGTGCCGGACTCTCTCCGCATCGAAGACCAGCCCACGGCGTTGCCAGGGCACCGCGTTCTCGTTCTCCATGGACCATTGGTGCTGACTACGCTGTTCGATTTCCAGGATATAGTCCGCGCCGACGATACCCGCTCGTTGATCATCGATTTCACCGATGTGCCCTACGTCGACTCGGCGGGTGTAGGGGCTCTGGTTGGCGCATACGTAACCCACCAGAAAAACGGACGCACCCTTTCGCTCGTGGGCGTGAGCAACCGTATTCACAATGCCTTGAAGGTCACGCGCGTGGAGAACTTCTTTCGCTTTTTCGATTCGGTGAGCGCCGCGGAGCAGGCCTCAGCGGCGTAGAACGGTTGCCCCGGAAAATAAGAAAGGCGGCCATTTCTGGCCGCCTTTTTTCGAATTGTCAACTGCGAAGCGGTTTAGACACCCTTCACGTTCTCGGCCTGCCAGCCCTTGGGGCCTTTGACCACGTCGAACTGCACTTGTTGACCTTCCTGCAAGCTGCGGAAGCCATTCGCCTGAATCGCGGAGAAGTGCACGAATACATCCTCTCCATTCTGGCGGCTGATGAAACCGTAGCCCTTGGCGTCGTTAAACCACTTCACTGTTCCTGTTTCCATGGTGTTGCATTGTTCCTTTTTTTGATGTAGCGCTGAAACTTTGGAAGAATTCTTCTGCAGGCAGGTCACTCGCTGGTTTGCGGAGAACTTCAAACTGCGAAGGAACTCTAAAGATCAAACGCAACTCCATTGTAATGGGAATGCACTAAAATAGCTACAGGGCAGAACTGACCGAAGTAACCGTAGCCTTTTGTTATGTTTAGAGGAATCCTCCGGACTTGAAATCGAACCGCGAACTTGCCACCTTTGGACGAAACCTTCATCATTTCAGCATGCTCTTTCATATGAAACCGCGTCTTCGTGTTCTGGTAATTCTTCTCGCATTCGCTGTTCCCGCGCGGGCGGGAATCGTGGAAGATGTCCGCATCGCACTGGCGCAAAATCGCTTCAGTGCGGCGCAGGCCGATCTCGATTCGTACCGCGCCAGCAACGGCATCAATGGCGAATATCTCGAAGCGTACTCCTGGATGGGCCGCGCTTCTCTGGACGAGAGCCAGTACGAACAGGCCGCCGCCTACGCGAAACAAACCAGAGAACTCGCAGTCGAGCAACTCAAGCTGCGCAAGCTCGATGCCGAACCGCATCTGCCTCTCGCGCTGGGCGCGGCAATTGAAATTCAGGCGCAGGTGCTGGTTGCGCAGGGCCGGCGCACGCAGGCGGTGACGCTCCTCCAGACGGCGCTGCGCACCTATGGAAACACTTCGATCCGCGCGCGGCTGCAGAAGAATCTGAATCTGCTCTCACTCTGGGGAAGGCTGGGGCCCGCGTTGCGGTCCGATGAATATCTCGGGGCAAAACCTCCCACGCTGGCGCAGCTCAGGGGCTCTCCTGTCCTGCTTTTCTTTTGGGCGCACTGGTGCGTCGACTGCAAGGCGGAGGCGCCGATTGTTACTGCGCTGCGTTCGGAGTTTGCGCCGCGCGGACTGAAGGTCATCGGCCCGACCCGGCTCTACGGATACACCGCGCAGATCGAGCACGCTTCGCCGAGTATGGAGCTGGCCTATATCGACGCCGTGCGCCATCGGTTTTACAGCGGCCTGCTCGACATGCCGGTTCCCATCAGCACCTACAATTTCGATACTTATGGCGCCTCGACCACCCCAACGCTGGTGCTGCTCGACCGCGCGGGCAAGGTAGCCTGGTACCATCCGGGCGCGGTGCCCTATGAGGAGTTGAAAGCGGAGATTGAGAAGGTGGTGAGATAGCATGTGGCTTGGGCACCCATGCCCGCGCTAATGACTCAGACCGACCAGCGTTCCGAATGCGAGCATTTGCTAGAATCCAGCGCATGCCGACGGTATTGACGTCCGGCCCGTATCGCTTTTACTTTTACAGTCACGAACCGAACGAACCGCCGCATATCCACGTAGACCGAGACAACCTATCAGCTAAGTTTTGGCTTAACTCGGCCCAATTGGCTCAGAACTTTGGTTTTCGTAATCATGAGGTCAGCAAGATAGAATCAATTGTGGTCAGCCACAGGAATGAATTCTTGGAGGCCTGGAATGAGTTTTTCGGTGTCAGTGGCGGATGAGCGTGTTCAAGCAGTCGAATTCACGAATGAGGCGATGAGTGTGTCGTTGCTGGATGGTCGGACTATTAGTGTGCCCCTGGCATGGTATCCACGCTTGCTCAATGCGACGCTCCACCAACGGAGGAATTGGAGGATTGCTGGTGGAGGGTACGGCATTCATTGGCCTGATGTGGACGAAGACCTCAGCACGGAGGGCCTACTTCGAGGCGCTGCCGCACCGAACCGATCAGGGCAGCGAGAAGAGCTCGGCCGTATCGACCTCTCGAACCTTCCCAAGAGTGAAACTTGGCTCCCTCTAGGGCCTACGCGGCCGTCTCGACCGTCAGCACTCTATGAAGCGCAAATTGACGCACTGGAGCAAATAGCCTAAGAGAGCCAAATGGAACTCTTGAGCATACAAAGGGCAAGATCAATTTGGCTATTCGATACCTACGACCTCAACCCTCGCGGAAGAGACGTAGGCTCTGCGCTCATCGATTGGCTAAAGACTGCATATCACTTCACAAAATTCCCGAGCAGCGTCAATGATTTGGATGATAGTAAGGCACTCTACTATTCCGGAGGACACTTCCAATCCAAACATGGGCCGATCAGTGTTGAACTTCGGATCTACAACGACGGAATCGTCGGCGACACAAGATCGTCGACGGAGGAGACGGACCTCTTTTTAGCAGGTCTACTGGCAACTTCTGCTAAGGAATTCGGGCTTCACTACGCGCCCCATATCATCCGAAAGAAGCTCTACGTAAGCGAAATGACTGTCAGATGCGGAGCAAGTCTTTCGAGCGTTAATCGAAAGCTGTCCGACTTCGCGGGGAAACTAGCCCGAATGACCGGCGCTGCCTCCGTTCCTGAGCTCACGAGCATCGGATTTTGGCAAGACATCGTACCGGACCCTAGTGGATCCGTTTTCAGATTTGAGCGAAAGTGGGGAGCGGAGTTTTCGGAAAATCGTTATTACACAAGGGCACCCTTCCCAACATCGACGCATCTTGAACTCCTTCAAGAGCTAGAGAAGGCCATTTCGTAAGGACTTACTGCCACTGTGAGAGTGGCAGCCGCCGCGCATTTGGTTGGAAGTTATAGCACCTCAGTCAGCCTCCCCGTCTTCACATCGTAAATAAATCCCCCCACCGGAATATGCTTGGGAATCCACGGGTGCGACTTCACGCGCTCTACCTGCTGCCGGACATTGGTCTCGACATCGTCGAAGGCATAAAAGTGGGCTGGCTCGCTCGCGATCGCGCCCATCTTATTCGTCAGATTCGACCGCAATTCATATTCTTTCACTTTCAGCAGGCCGCAATCGGTGTGGCCGATGATGATGAACTCCTGCGTATCGAGCAGGTGATGGGAGATGATCAACGATCGCAGGGCGTCATCGGTGGCAATGCCGCCGGCATTGCGGATCATGTGGGCGTCGCCGGGCTTCAATCCCAGGCAGCGCTCGAACAGGATGCGTGAGTCCATGCAGGCGAGCACGGCTACCTTCCGCCTGGGGCGCACATCGAGATCTCCGAGATTGAAGCTGCGTACAAAATTTTCGTTGGCGGCTAAGAGTTCATCAGCTACGGACAAGGTGGGCTCCTGTGACCAGTTTACAATCCACCCGTGAACCTCGACGATACCATCGTTGCCATCGCCACGCCGCCGGGGCGGGGTGGGATTGGCGTGGTGCGGCTTTCGGGCCCGGAAGCTCTCACGATTGCCGAACCGATGTTGCGGCTGAAACACCCACTGGAACCGGCTCGTGCCGTGTTCGGTGAGCTGATCGAACCGTGTGGCGCGGGCGCTCCCGCCCGCGATGCTCGTGTAGGGGCGGACGCCCTCGTCCGCCCGGCCGAGCGAAGCTCGGCAAAATCCAACTCCGATTTCTCGTCCACTTCTTCGCGGGCAGGAGTGCCCGCGCCACACAGACAGCGCATCGATGAAGTTGTCGTTACTTATTTCGCCAAGCCGCATTCCTACACCACCGACGACATCATCGAAATCTCCGCCCACGGCTCGCCCGTCGTGCTGCGCCACATCGTGGAGCTTTGCGTGTCCGCGGGCGCGCGCCTCGCCGAGCCGGGCGAATTCACCATGCGCGCTTTCCTCAACGGGCGCATCGATCTCGCCCAGGCCGAAGCTGTCCGCGACCTCATCGACGCGCAAACTCTCTATCAGGCAAAAGTCGCGGCCCAGCAACTGGACGGCGCGCTTTCGCGCCGGCTACAGCCGATCAAGCAGAAGCTGGTCGAGCTGATCGCGCTGCTGGAAGCCGGAATCGATTTCGCCGAAGATGATGTCTCAGTTCTGCCCGATGAGGCCATCCTGAAACACGTCGACTCTGTGCGTGTTCCTCTGCAGCAACTGGCCGCCACTTTCTCTTACGGCAAAATCGTGCACGAGGGGCTGACCCTGGCCATCGTGGGAAGGCCGAACGTGGGCAAGTCGAGCCTGTTTAATCGCCTGGTCGAGCGGGAGCGGGCCATCGTAACGGCAACGCCGGGTACCACGCGCGATCTGGTCAGCGAAACGGTATCTCTGGGCGGCATTCCCATCCGGCTGGTAGACACGGCAGGAATTCGCCACGCTCTCGATGAAGCTGAATCCATCGGCATTCGCAAGTCGATGGAGGCGCTGGCAGATGCCGATCTGGTGCTGGTTGTGCTCGATGCCTCTCAACCGGTTACCACTGCGGATTCCGATTTGCTGGACCTGACGAAAGGAAGATCGGCGATCGTAGTCGCGAACAAGTGCGACCTTGAGCGGCCTTCATCTGAGCAGATAAGGAGCTTTGACGCATCTGATCTGGAAGGGACCGAATTTAGTCGTGCCGATACAACCAAGCAGAAAGCGGATTCAGCCCCTGAGGCAAATTGCGTTCGCACCTCGGCCCTGACCGGCGAAGGCATTGCAGAGCTGCGCGCGGAAATTCTTCGTCAGGCGGCGGGCGAAAATGGCGTGCAGGTCGAAGCCGGCTTTCTGACCAACGTTCGCCACCAGGGGTTGGTACGCGACTCTCTTAACGCTCTCGGAACCGCCACGCATGCCGTCGCGGCCAAAGTTCCCCACGAGATGCTGCTTCTGGACCTCTATGGCGCCTTGCGCCCGCTCGATGCAATCACCGGCGCGACCACCGCGGACGACATCCTCAACCTGATCTTCAGCACCTTCTGCATCGGCAAGTGATCCGCCCGAAATTTGGATACTCCGCATCGAAATTCTGCATTGTACTTTCCCTGCAACGACACGATATGAATGGAAACTACAGTGATTCTGCCCCTGAGCCGTAGTGTGCGATGCTCTGACCGCCTTTTTGCAGGCGAAGCCCAAAAAGTCGCGATTCAAAAGCGGGTGAGCTGGCGCGACGGAGATGGCCATGATGACACCTCCAAACCCGACCAAGGCAATCCCGCCTGCGCAGGGTCTTTACGATCCGGCACACGAGCATGACGCCTGCGGAATCGGGTTTGTTGCCAGCATCCGGGGCGAAAAAAGCCACCAGCTAATTGAGCAGGGCATCCAGGTTCTGATGAACCTGACCCACCGCGGCGCCTGCGGCTGCGATCCGGAAACCGGAGACGGCGCGGGCATTCTGATTCAGGTTCCGCACAGATTTTTCGCGCGTGAGTGTGCGAGGTTAGGCTTCGAACTGCCCGATCCCGGCGGATATGGCGTTGGCATGACCTTTCTGCCGGTGGAGAAACATCCGCGGCTGCAGTGCGAGGGAATGATTGAGCGTATTGTGCGGGAAGAGGGATTGACCGTCCTCGGCTGGCGCGACACGCCTACCTTCGCTTCTGCGATCGGGCGGGTGGCGCGCGCCTCTCAGCCTTATATTCAGCAGATTTTTGTCGGCCGTGCGCCGGGCATGGACGAGGATGCCTTCGAGCGAAAGTTATATGTAGTCCGCAAGCGGGCGGAAAATGAAGTGCGCGAGTCCGGCGTGGAGGATGCCGAGACCTTTTACATTCCTTCGCTCTCCTGCCGCACCATCGTTTACAAAGGCCTGCTGCTGGCCCCACAAATCACGAACTTCTATCGCGAACTTTCCGACCCGGACGTGCTGAGCGCTCTGTGCCTGGTGCACCAGCGTTTTTCGACCAACACGTTTCCCAGTTGGCAGCGGGCGCATCCCTACCGTTATGTGGCGCACAACGGCGAGATCAATACCCTTCGCGGGAACGTCAACTGGATGCACGCGCGCCAGTCATTGTTGAGTTCTCCATTGTTCGGTGATGATCTGAAGAAGCTCTACCCGATCATTGCGCCGGACGGCAGCGACTCGGCCAATTTCGACAACGTCGTGGAATTGCTCTTGCAGGCCGGGCGCAGCCTGCCTCACGTGATGGCCATGTTGATTCCGGAGGCGTGGGCCGGCAACCCGCACATGAGCGAAGAAAAGCGCGCCTTCTACGAGTATCACGCCTCCCTGATGGAGCCATGGGACGGCCCGGCTGCGATCGCCTTCACCGATGGCCGCGTTATCGGAGCCACGCTCGACCGCAACGGCTTGCGGCCGGGACGATACGTGGTCACGCAGGATGATCTGGTCATCATGGCTTCCGAAGTTGGCGTGCTGGATGTTGATCCGGCGCAGGTCAAGATGAAAGGCCGTCTACAGCCAGGGAAGATGTTCCTGGTCGATACCGTTGAAGGCCGCATCGTATCCGACAAAGAAATCAAGCGACAATTGGCATCGCGGCAGCCCTACGCGCAGTGGCTGAAGGACAACCGGGTCACGATGGAACAGTTGCCGGAACCCACGCGCATGCATCTCCCAAATCCCGAGACGCTTCTCCGCCGTCAGCGCGCTTTCGGCTACACCGACGAAGATCTGCGCATGATTCTGAGCCCGATGGCTTCGGCTGCCGAGGAACCGGTCGGATCGATGGGCACGGACACCCCGCTGGCTTGTCTCTCTGACCGTCCGCAGCCGCTCTTTCACTACTTCAAACAATTGTTCGCGCAGGTCACCAATCCTCCGATCGATCCCATTCGCGAGGAGATGGTCATGTCGCTGTTCAGCTATATCGGCAGCGAGCGCAACATTCTGGAAGAAGGGCCGGAAAATTGCCACATGTTGAAGCTTGACCATCCGCTGCTCACCAATCGCGATCTGGAAAAGCTGCGGCGGGTTTCGACGCGCGATTTGCTGGCCACCACCCTTCCCGCGTTGTTCCGTGTGGCGGAAGGCGAGTCTGGCCTGAAACGCGCGCTCGACGAGTTGTGCCAGAGGGCGTCACTTGCTGTGAAAGCAGGATACACGCTGCTGATTCTTTCCGACCGTGGAGTGGACAAAGACTACGCCCCAATTCCCAGCCTGCTGGCTTTGGCCGCGGTGCACAACCTGCTGGTGAGAGAGGAAACACGCACCCAGGTTGCGCTCATCACGGAGTCGGGCGAGCCGCGCGAAGTCATGCACTTTGCCCTGCTTTGCGGTTATGGGGCGAGCGCCATCAATCCGTACCTCGCGCTGGAGACCGTGGAGAATCTGGTGTGGCGGGGAGACTTGCCGGATGGCGTCACTCCGGAAAAGGCAATGACCCGCTTTTTGAAATCGGTGAATAAGGGCCTGCTCAAGACTTTCTCCAAGATGGGCATTTCGACGCTGCAGAGCTATCAGGGCGCGCAGGTTTTCGAGGCCATCGGACTCAACAAAGAACTCGTGGACACCTATTTTGCAGGCACGGCCTCGCGCCTCGAAGGAGTTGGCCTAGACGTTCTGGCTCGGGAAGCCCAGCTCAAGCATGAATACGCGTTCCAACCCCTCACCGAATCGGAAACGGAGTTGGCGGTTGGAGGCAACTACCACCAGAGGGTAAATGGTGAATATCACCTGCTGAATCCGCAGACCGTCGGGAAATTGCAGCTGGCCGTGCGCCAGGGGAATTTTCAAAC
>Ga0335081_10022113_pt1 | contig 10286 bp, 6 predicted proteins | sample Lox_Sample_35_FD_206713 | JGI IMG/M metagenome (GOLD analysis project Ga0335081, IMG submission 206713) | Soil microbial communities from Loxahatchee National Wildlife Refuge, Florida, United States - Lox_Sample_3.5 | ecosystem: Environmental > Terrestrial > Soil > Wetlands | place: USA: Florida...
ATCTCACCGCACGTCGGGGGCTTCAGCACGGCCTTCGCGCCGCGCGCGGACCGGCTGATCGCCGCCCAGCTGACCCGGTTCGCCGCCGGGGAGCCGCTGGAGAACGTCGTCCGGGCCCCGTAGAGCACGGCCTAAGCGGCCAGCGCGGCGTAGCGGCCCTGGTCGGCCAGCCCTCGAGGTCCTCGACGCCGCCCGCGTCAGCGCCGCGCACGGCGAAGTGGTCCGGCTCGACCCGCGCCGCCGCTAGTCATGATCCTCGGCTCCCACCTGGCCGGCCGCCGCGAACGAGAAGCCAGCCCGGCTGACTAGAGATGCCCCCACCAGTGGCCTCAGCAGTCCCCCTCTCCCCATCCGCACCGCCCCCCAGCGGTTCTCCGATTCACTGAATGTGACTCTGTACCGGAAAGAGGGGTCTTTGATAAATCCCACAACCATCAGGCCAGTTCAGCGCGCCGTCTGCTGGTCGAGGCTACCTATCCACTCTGACGATTCACAGCATGGGGATCAACTCCGTCATGGCGGAGATACCGGCACCCGGCAGGCATCGCGGTATCGCTCCCCGCCACGTGCGGGGAGCAGCCCGCGAAACCCTGGCTATCGCGCCGCAGGGATACCGGCGCGTCGCCGACCGCATGAAGCCTGTCCGGGGCCGACACGCATCGCGTGTCGCCCGGCCCCGTCTCGGGGACCAGGGTGCCACCGTGTCGTGTCCGTGCGCCGGTGTTGTCCAGGGTATGCGCGGTGCGGCCGACTTGCTGTCAGGCGCGGTCATAAGCGGTCACCGTATTCCGGCTCGGACCGAGAGCTTTCATGGAGCGAAGCTGAGCAGGGTGCCATCGGTTGCGATGGCGAGCAGCTCGTGGCCGGTCCAGACGGGCGTGGCGTCGTCTTGCAGCGGCCGGGGCGTGCCGGGCAGACGCCGCCACGCCCCGGAGGCGGGATCCCATGCTGCCATGTCACCCGGCCGCACGTGACGCCCGGGCCTGCTGATCTCGGTGCTCATGTTGATCGCGAGGGCCGCGGCTCCGGTCCACGCCATGACCGGGCCGGTGTCATCGAGCGGCCCGCGCGGTAACCGGGTGATCCGCAGCGTGCCCGGGTCGGCCGGCAAGCCGGGTAGCCCGCCGAACGGGTGCAAGCAGGCACCGCACCATATCTGACCGGGCGGAATCAGGATCTTGCTGCCGGTGAACAGCGGCGACGGAACAGCCTGGTGCTAGGGCCAGCCGCCGGTTACATCGCGCCAGTGGTGGCCCGCCAGGGCGCGCACGTCGATGCCGGAGATCCGGTGAACGAGTTCGGCGCGGTCCGCCGCTGTCAGCCCGGCACGTCAGCTCATGATCGAAGCCGCCCGCTCAATGTGACATCCGGCCTGCAGTAGCGCCGCTCCCCGCTACTACGTAGGGAGCGACCCGCCGCAGCGCCGGACACGGCAGCAGCAGCCCGACACACCACGCCGCCTGGCCCGCCACACAGGCTATATTTCGCCTTGGGAGATCTGCTTAGCACCCCTGCCGGGTAATCCGGGGTGTGTGCCGGGCGGTTGCGATAGGGGCAGGAGGTGACAGCATGGCAGGTCAGCCGACGGCGTTCATGAGCTATGCCCGGTTTGATGACGAGCATGATGACGGCCAGCTCACCGCGTTCCGGGAGCGGCTCGCCGCCGAGATCCGGGTGCAGGTCGGCGAGGAATTCCTCATCTTCCAGGACCACGCCGACATCGCCTGGGGCCAGAACTGGCAGCAGCGCATTGACCAGGCCCTGGACACGGTCACTTTACTGCTGGTCATCATCACCCCGGGCTTCTTCCGCAGCCAGCACTGCCGGGCCGAGACCGAGAAGTTCCTGGACCGGGAACGCCAGCTCGGCCGGGATGACCTGATCCTGCCGGTCTACTACGTCAGCACCCCGGAGATCGACGACCCCGGCCGCCGTGACGCCGACCCGCTGGCGGCCAAGCTGGCCGAGCGGCAGCACGCGGACTGGCGCGAGCTGCGGTTCGAGGCGACTAACTCCCCGACCGTCCGGAAGGCCATCGCGCACCTGGCCGCCCGGATGCGCGATGCGTCGCCAGCCCCGTCGGCACCGCACGCGATCCCGCCCAGCGCCGCCGCCAGGACCGAGCCGCCGACGCATGTGGTCGACCTCTACCACCACCGGGGTGATTTCACCACCATCAGCGAGGCTGTCAAGACGGCTGCCGAGGGAGATCGCATCCTGATCCGGCCCGGGTTCTACCGCGAGAGCCTGGTCATCGACAAGCCCCTGGAGATCCTCGGCGACGGCCCGGCCGCCGACGTCCAGATCCACGCGCGTGACGCCCATGTGGTGGTGTTCCGGGCCAGCATCGGCCGGATCGCTAACCTGACCCTGTGGCAGGACGGCGGGGAGGGCACCTGGTACGGGGTGGATATCGCCCAGGGGCGGCTGGAGCTGGAAGGCTGCGACATCACCTGCAAGAGCAGCGCGTGCGTGGCCATCCACGGCGGCGCTGATCCGCGCCTGCGCCGCAACACCATCCACGACGGCAAGCAGGCCGGCGTCTGGGTCTATGACCAGGGGCTGGGGACGCTGGAAGACAACGACATCACCGGCAATGCCCGCGCGGGCGTGGCGATCGAGACCGGCGGCAACCCTACGCTGCGCCGCAACACCATCCGCGACGGCAAGCAGGTCGGCGTCTGGGTCCGTGACCAGGGGCTGGGGACGCTGGAAGACAACGACATCACCGCCAACGCCTACGCGGGCGTGGTGATCGAGACCGGCGGCAACCCCACGCTGCGCCGCCGCAACACCATCCACGACGGCCCGTCGGTTGGCGTCTACGTCCGTGACCAGGGGCTGGGGACGCTGGAAGACAACGACATCACCGGCAATGCTCGCGCGGGCGTGGCGATCGCGACCGGCGGCAACCCCACGCTGCGCCGCAACACCATCCACGACGGCCACGCGAGCGGTGTCTACGTCTATGACCAGGGGCTGGGGACGCTCGAAGGCAACGACATCACCGCCAACGCCGGCGCGGGCGTGGCGATCACGACCGGCGGCAACCCCACGCTGCGCCGCAACACCATCCACGACGGCCACGCGAGCGGTGTCTACGTCTATGACCAGGGGCTGGGGACGCTCGAAGGCAACGACATCACCGCCAACGCCGGCGCGGGCGTGGCGATCGCGACCGGCGGCAACCCCACGCTGCGCCGCAACACCATCCACGACGGCGAGGAGGACGGCGTCCACGTCTTTGACCAGGGCCTGGGGATGCTCGAAGACAACGACATCACCGCCAACGCCCGCGCGGGCGTGGCGATCGCCGCCGGCGGCAACGCCACGCTGCGCCGCAACCGGATCAACCGTAATGAAAATAAGGCAGTACAGATCTTTCGTGGCGGAAAAGGCGTGGTCGAGGACAACGACCTGACAGATAACATGTTTGGTGCCTGGAATTACATGGCCGCTTATCGAAGCAACGTGAGACGTGGTCGTAACCGTAGATAGGATCTACGGTCGAGGTAGTGGGAAATGATGTCGGCCGCAATCCGGGAATCTACAAGATCCATGGCAGCAGGCGGACCTGCCCGGTACTGTCCCCGCACACTCGCCGTACAGCGCAGCGTCCGGGCGTGCGGGCGCTGCGCGCCGCGTTTCCGGCCCGGTCCCCCCTGCTGCCTGCGCGGATGCGCTCGCTACGCGCCGCCTCCATGTTCCTGACCTCACCCCCTCAACAAGACAAGTGGGCGAGGTCAGGAACACTACGGCTCTGCTCTGCGAGTGAACAGGTAACAGGGAGGACCAATCCGGAAACGCACTGGGGAACCCGGAACCGCCCCCGCCCCCAGGAAAAACACGGCCCCGGTTCCATGTTCCCCAGACCCCTCCTGCCTCCCCCCGAAACAACGACGGTCCCCGCCGCACAAATGACCGGGGAAAGCGCAAGCACCACAGTTCGCGCCGCACCGCGACCATGGAATAGCGCCCCGCCACCCATACCGCGCTGTCCTGGCACGAGCGGAAATTGCAAGGATCGCGGGGGACACCGGGAAACCCCCCAAAGCCGCGGTTTCCCAGTTTCCCCCGCACCCCCTTCTGCCCTTCCCCCGCCCGAGGGCGCGCCGCGCGCGCCACACGCGACTCCCATGCCGGCCCGTTCCCGGTGACCACGGAACTGCTAACCGGCCCGCCGCCATCCCGGCACCGCGCCGATCGGCCCGCGGAACCAGGCCGGACCTGCCGGAAGGGCACACGCCGGAGGAAAGCAAAGCGGCCTGCGGCTGGCTGCTCCGGCTAGCGGAGGTGCCGGTAGCCTCGCACTGTGACCCACGGCGAGAAGCAGACCCGCTGGACCATCCACGCCGACCGCGTCGTGGACGAGAATCCGCACGTCCGGCTGAGCGTGGCGTCCGTGGAACTGCCCGACGGGACGATGTTCGACCAGTACGTGATGCGGCTGCCCCGGTGCGCGATGACCGTCGTGCTCGATGAGTCCGGGGAGGGGATGCTGCTGATCTGGCGGCACCGGTTCATCATCGACCGGTGGGTCTGGGAACTGCCCGGCGGCTACATCGACCCCGGCGAGGACGGCCCGGCCGCCGCGGCCCGCGAGGTCGAGGAAGAAACCGGGTACCGCCCCCGGGCCATCGAGCACGTGCTGACCTTCCAGCCGATGACCGGCACCGCCGACAGCGCCCACGAGCTGTACCTGGCGCGGGGCGCGGACCAGGTCGGCGCCCCCGAGGCCGACGAGACCGCCGCCGTGCGCTGGATGCCGCTGGCCGAGATACCCGCCCTGATCACCGAGGGCGCCATCGTCGGCGCGGCCACCATCATCGGCGCCCAGCACGCCCTGCTGGCAGCAGCGCAGCGCGTTCGCTGAACTCGCGGACCTCCGGCGCGCTGGCGTACGGGGCGAGCCGACGCTGCAGGTCCAGCACGTACCGGACCCCGCGCCGGGACCGCAGCCCGGCGGTGATCTCGGCCGCCGTCAGGCCCACCGCGGCCGCCTCGGTGACCTCCCGCTGCTGGGCCAGCGCCGTGCCCAGCAGCGCCAGGTTGAACGCCCGGCCCCGGACGAACGCCTCGTTCATGCGCAGCGAGCGCCGCGCGAACCGCGCCGCCTGCGCCCCCTGGCCCAGGTCCCGGAAGCACTGCGCCATCCGGGCCGCCAGGTAGGCCTCATCAAAGTAGGCCAGCCAGGACGGCTCCTCGCCCGGCGCGGCTTGGCCGAAGGCCCGCTCGGCGTCCGCGAGCGCCCGGGCGCAGGCCCGCGCGTCGTTACGGGCGGCGTGGCCGTGTGCCTCGGCCACGTGACATTCGGCCAGCAGCACCCCGGATCCGGCTTTGCGGGCGGCGGCCTGCGCCACCCGGGCCAGGTCTACCGCCTGGCCGGGCCGGGCCACGTAGACCGCCTGCTGGCTCATCGCGGCCAGGATCTCCGCTCCCAGCCTGTCATCTCCGGCCAGCCGGGACAGTCCGAGAGCCTGGATCAGGTACCGCTGCGCCAGGCCGTGCTGCTCCCCGTCATAGGCCATCCATCCCGCCAGCTGCGCCAGTTCCGCCGCTACCCCGGCCAGTTCCCGCCCGGCCGCCTCGGTCAGCGACGCCCCGAGCAGCAGCGGGCCGACCTGCCGGTCCAGCAGCGCCACCACCGTGCCGCGCAGCTGCCCGCCGCCGAGCCGGTTATCCAGCTGCCGGTAGGTCCGGGCGATCTCCCGCAGCCCGTCGATCTCCGCCCGCCCGATCCGCCCGGCCCCGGTCCCGGCCCGGTCCGGGACCGGCAGCGTCAGCCACCGGATCCCCGCGCTCGCGTAGGCGGCCACGCTGAACGCCGCCCCGGTGACGAACGCCCGGCGCTCCACGTCCGCCCGCCACAACCCCGTGATGCCCGCCGCTCCTTCCGCCCAGGTCACTGGCAGCTCCAGCCCGATTCCGGCGTGCACATCGCCGGCCCGCATGCCGATCTGGGCCGGTACTACGACCCGCCCGACCAGCCCGGAGATCACCTCCGCGATCAGGTCCGGAACCGGGGCCCGGGGCTGCTCCCCGGCCAGCCACCGCAGCACCGAGGTGTGGTCATAGCGCAGCCCGGCGATCCCCCGGGCCCGGCCCAGCTCCACGACATAGCCGGCGAGCCGGCGGCGGGAACAGCCAGCCTCCTCCATCAGCCCGGCCAGCTGCTCATTGGGCGCCTTCGGCCTGCGGCCCATCGGCTCGTCTCCCTCCTTTGCCCGCCCTGAGGCCAGTGTGGCATCCCCTGATCGGCCGAGCCCGGCTTCGCCTGGTGCACACACCCGGCGCACACACCCGCCCGCCGCGCACACCTTCACCCGGCCCCTCCGGATCCGGTTGACTACCAGCCGCAACCCACGGAGGCCTGATGACACCAGCCAGCCCGGGCGCCTGGCAGCGGCTCGGCGCCCAGCTCCACGACGCCGCCCGCACCGCCCGGCACGTCGCCGACGGCCAGTCGGCCCGCACCGCGCCCGCGCGTGCCCAGCCAGCCCGGACCCTGACGGCCAGCCCGGCCGGCCCCGCGCGCGACGATGACATGAACGGGGCAGCGGCCGGGCCGGCCGCCTGGTACCAGCGCACGTTCCGCGGCGGGGCCGACCAGGTCGCCCGGGTCCGCCACCAGATCGCCGCGCACCTGGACGGCTGCCCCGCCGTCGGCGACGCTGTCTTGATCGCCAGCGAGCTCGCCGCCAACGCCGTCACCCACTCCGCCAGCGCGGGCGAGTTCTTCACCATCCGCTGCGAGGCCTACCCCGACTACGTGTGGATCGAGTGCGAAGACCTCGGCGGCCCCTGGCACTGCAAGCTTGCCGACGACCGCCCCCACGGCCTCGACATCATCGAAGCACTGGCCGGGCCGGACAACTGGGGGACCGAGACCACCAGTGACGGCGACCGCGTCGTCTGGGCCCGGCTCGGCCTGGCCCCGGACGGCAGGCGCACATGACCCGCCACCCAGGACAGGGCTGCCTGGTCTGCCAGATGCCCGGCCCACCCCCCGAGCAGACCTGCACCCGGGGACGCGACCACCGCGTCGGCGCCGCGTCCGGCTGCCCGGCCTGCGGCCGGCTTACCATCGCCTGCGCCCGCCGCCCGTGCTCCGCCAGGCGCCGCACCCGCCGCCGCAGGCCACGGACATGAAACAGCCCCGGCATCCCCCGCACACGCTGGCCGCGGCCGAGCTGACCGCCGGCCGCCGCCACCCTTGAACGCCATCACGTTCGCCGGCCGGCAGGACCGGATCCATGCGGCACACGCCGACCTGGACGCCACGCGCTTGAGGACGTGCGGGCCGGGCGGGACTCCCGCGCCAGGCAGCGCCCGTGACCGGCCCCGGCCGCCCGCCCGATGTCAGCGGGCTGACCGCAGGCGAACTGCACCGCGCACGCCGCGAGCTGGCAGCAGCCCTGGCCCTGACCCGCCCCGGCTCACCCGCCCGCGCGCCCATCCAGGCGCACATGGCCGCCATCGACGCCGAGCTAGCCGTCCGGGGCGTCTCCCCGCCCGCCTGATCCCCGGCCAGCACCGGCCACCAGGCAGCCCCGGGCCTGCCCGCTGTGACCACCGTGACCGCCCGGGACCGGGATATTCATGCCGAACGGACCAGGCACCAGCCCTCCCGTCCCTGCCAGCGGGCACCAGCAGCCGCCTTGGCCCGCACGGCGCGGGCACCTCAATCCTCACGGTGCCCTTACAAGGTGCCGCGCCCGCCGCCCGGGCCGTCGCTGCCCGCCACAATCACTCACATAACGTGCGCAGGCCGGCACGCAGTGATCGCAAACGCCTTCCGTGACGGCCGGGAAGGACACGATGCCCGTGAGCACGGACACCGCCGCAGCCCGCCTGCCGTCCCTGCCGCGGGACCGGGCAAGAAGGCGCCTCCGGCGGGGCCTCGGGCTCCAGGATGGACCCGGCCCGCGCAAAGGCATCCCGCCGCATCCGGCCAGGGAGAGTGAAAGGCCATCCCGTCCCCGCCGGCCAGGCCAAAGCCGAGCACACCGCCCGCCGCCCGTCCAGGTCGTTCGTCCGGTGGGGCGCTCCACCTGGACCGGCGGCGTGCGGCGCGCACCCCTGCGGGTGGCCGACGGTGACGGGATGGACCACCCGCACGGCGCGCACGCGCCGCACCGGAAACGCCCCGCGGAAATGCGCCCGGGAAAAGAAGGAAAAGACGCCGCCGGGAGCGGGGAAAAGGCCGGAAGATCGCGACGGTAATTCGCCGGGAATAATGGCTATCCCGCGCATTATCGGCTACAATTGAATGAGGGGAATGCCGGGCGGGATCAAAGCCCGGCATCAGATCGAAATCGCCACCGGGAAACGCGCGGAAGAAATAGACGCGGCAGGCCCGGGTGATCATGGAGGTAATCCAAATGGCCACGCCCGCACACGTACCCGCGACCCCGGCCGCCGTGACGGCCGAGCCGGTCCCGGTCGCGTTCATCGGCCGCACGTCCACCCTGGCCCTGCAAGACCCCCGGGCCTCGCTGAACCGGCAGCTGCGCTCCGCCCGGGACTGGCTCCCGCCGGGCTGGTTCATCGCAGCTATCTATTGGGACATCGAGTCCGGCGGCCTGGACCTGGAACGGCGCAGCCAGGGCGAGGACTGGAAGGAGTTCACCGCCGCCGGGCTGCCCCGCGACGGCGGCATGGCCGACCTGTTGCGCGAGGCCGCATCCCCCGCCCCCAGATTCGCCGCCGTGGTGTGCGAGGACATCGAGCGATCCGGCCGGGACATGTTCAACGCCCTCAAACTCGAAAAGGAACTGTCCCGGCAGGGAATCCCCCTGTTCGCCACCGACGAGCCCGCCGACATCGAAGGCGTCAACGCCACCACCGTCCTCGTCCGGCGGGTCAAGCAAGGCGTGGCCGAATGGTACCGGCTGCAATTGAAGGAAAAGATCTGGAAAGGGCTAGTGGAGCATTCCCTGGACGGGTGGAACATCGGCAGCCCCGCCTACGGCTACGCCGCCGAGCGCATTCCGCACCCGGTCCCGTTCAAGGCCGCCCAGGGCCGCACCAAATCCCGCCTGATCCTGGACCCCGTGCGCGCCCCGGTCATCGCCCGCATGTTCACCTGGCGGACGGTCGAAAAGCTGGGCTGCCCGGCCATCGCCGCCCGTCTCAACGCCGACCCAGCCAGCTACCCCCCGCCCAACCCGGCCACCGGGTGGACCGCGCAGAACGTCCGGGTCATCCTCGCAAATCCGAAATATACGGGCCACATGGTCTACGGCCGGCACCGCACCCGCAACGGCCGCCGCACCCCCGCCCCGCCCGACCAGTGGCTCTGGTCACCAGACCCCGTGCACCCGGCCATCATCGACCGGGACACCTGGCAGGCCGCCCAGGACGCCGCCGCCGGCCACGGCACCAGCCGCGACGGCGACGAGCTGAACTCCCACCCGGCGACCCGCCGGTTCTACCCCTACCGGTCCCGCATCCGGTGCCGGGACTGCCGCCGCCGGATGACCGGGATGACCTATGTCAACCCCGGCGGCCAGCCCGTCTACTACCGGTGCCCGCACAACCCCGCCACCCCCCGCCATGCCGTCGCCTGCCCCGACCACCCCCGCACTGTCCAGGCCCCTGAGGCCCTGCTCGACCAGATCGTGGGACAGTTCTTCGCCGACCGTATCTTCGGACCCGGCCGCGCGAAACTGCTGGCCGCCCAGCTCCCGGCCACCGACGCCGGCGCCATCGCCGAGCGGGACGCCCAGGCCGCCCGGCTCCAGGCCCGGATCAAGCGGATCGAGACCGCGCAGAACTCCCAGATCCTCGAACTCGAAGACCTGCCCGCCGACCCGGCCGACACCGCCGCCGCGGCCATGCGCGCCCGGATCCGCGCCCGGTTCGCCGACCTGCACCACGAACGCGAACAGCTCGAAACCCAGCTCAGCGCCCTGGCCAAGACCGCGCCCCAGGCCACAGACCCCGCCCTGCTCGACGAACTCCCCGTCCTCGGCGACATCCTGCCCAGCCTGCCCCCCGCGCTCAAAGCCCGGCTGCTCGCCGCGTTCGGCATCGAGATCCTGTGGAACAAGCCCGGCGGCCAGGTCACCGTGTTCGCCGAGATCACCCAGGCCACCCTCCAGGCCATCCCCAGCCTCACCGACCCCGGCCAGGACGGCTACCACGACACCCGCACCGGAGCCGACACCACAGAACCCGCCGCCATGTGGGATCTGACCAACACCCATAGATCGGGTAGAGAACCACTCTCACTGAAAGCCACAGGCCCGCGAAGCGCCTGCCGTCTTCCCCCAGGTACCCGGTTT
>Ga0335081_10022114_pt1 | contig 10286 bp, 9 predicted proteins | sample Lox_Sample_35_FD_206713 | JGI IMG/M metagenome (GOLD analysis project Ga0335081, IMG submission 206713) | Soil microbial communities from Loxahatchee National Wildlife Refuge, Florida, United States - Lox_Sample_3.5 | ecosystem: Environmental > Terrestrial > Soil > Wetlands | place: USA: Florida...
AGCCTGTCCCCCGGCGTGCCGGTGTTCCGGCTGATCCGGACCGCCTATGACATGGACGGCCGGGCCGTCGAGGTCTGCGACACCATCATGGCCGCCGACGCCTACCTGCTCGCCTACGAGCTTCCCGCGCATTAACCCTTGACGCACGTCTGGGAACTCCTCTATACATGTTAAAACAGCTCTAGACGAGTAGACATCGTGCTAGGGATCGGATCTGGCAGACATCGAAAGGCCCGGCGGCTGCAGGCCGTCGGCGCCTAGGACCATCGATCGGAGTTTCGATGCACATTCGCGGAATCCGACTGTTAGGGGTAGCACCGTGACGGACATGAAGGCACCCACGGCGGACCGTGAGCTCTATCAGGTCACCGACGTGATGCGGATGCTGTCGATGAGCCGTAGCGCGATCTACCGGCAGCTCCGCTCCGGCCGGTTGCGGTCAGTCCACCAGGGCCGCTCGCTCCGAATCCCCGCCGCAGCCATCGCCGAGTATGTGGCCCTGTTGGAACGGGAGGCCGAGCAGTGACCTTCAGAAGATCACCCAGGCTGCCAACTAGCGCGCTGCGCTGGCTCGACGAGCGTGCCTTCACAGCGGTGGGCAGCGCCGAGGTCCGGGTCGGCTTGATCCGGATGGCGCTGCGGCGCCGAGAGAACATCCCCGAGCTGGCCGTCCTGGCGCTCGAGCGCGAGGGGCTCGGGAAGCGGCACCTGGAGCTGGAGGCAGGACAGTGACTGGGCGGAACACCACGATGGCGGCCGACCTCATGTCGCCAGTCATCGCCGGCTCGGACTTCAGCGACCTTGACGGCGATCGAGGCGGCGTGCTGCGGATGGAGCTGCCGCTGTCGCCGGCGGAGATGGTGGCGGCGCTCTACGACGCCGGCATCTCCTGCTATGAACTGGAGACAGCCGAGGAACTTTGGCGCGAGATCGCCGTGACGGTTGCATGCTCCGGTCTCGGTGCCGTAAGGGATCGTGCGTCCGAGCTGGCCGATCCGGGCAACGTCGCGGCACCGGACTGGCTCCGGTTCTGCCGCGAGCGCGTCGCGGCGGCGCTCGATGGGCCCGGCTCCGGGATCGGGGGCGGGCGGTGAGCGCCCGGGCAATCGCCGCGGTGTCGCCGGCATGTGACCCGGCGTTTGAGGCGCGAGCCGTGGCCGGGCGGGCCAGGGACCTCAGTCCCGAACAGCTGGCCATCGTCGCGGCAAGGCTGGCGGCCGTCAGGCAGCACCTGGCAGAGTTGCAGCAGCGGCTGAACGGGCTGGAGACCGCTGTGGAGACCGCGTTGCGGAACGCTGACAGCCGGGGCACAGCTCGGCCGGATGCCGGCGAGCCGGAGGCCGGGTAGGCCTAGCCAGCCCGCACGCCACGACGGCGAGACCCGGCCCAGATCAATCGCGATCGGCCGGGTCTCGCCCTACATGCGACCGGAACGCGTCCCCAGCGACGCGCCGGAAAGCGTCGTGCCAGCCAAAGAAATTTCGGCGTGTCCCCTGACGTCTCTCAGAGTCGCTTGACGTCCACCATTGTTCCCCCTGTTCTCTGCTATTGATCTTGACCATTCTCTCCCCCCTCTCATGCCTTCTCTTTGTGCTTATGCTGCTGTTCGTAAACCCGTTCGCCTATGGACCATTGCACGTTTAGTGATCATGGCCAGTCAAGATCATTAAGGAAAGCTGATGGGCGCAGTCGTCACCGCGAAGAGCGGGTACGACATCGGCTACCCGGTCCGCGGGCTCAACCGCGACGGGGAGCGCAGTGTGGGCGGCTACTACGCCAACGCCGCCCAGGCGGGCGAGGCGCCAGGCCGGTGGTTCGGCCGCGGCGCCAAGGCCCTGGGACTGGCCGAAGGGCAGCAGATCCGCACCGACGCCGAGATCGCGGTCTACGAGACGGTCTACAGCCAGGTGCATCCGGTCACCGGGGAACAGCTCGGCCGCAAGGCGGCGAACTCCGGCGCGGCGGGGGCGGCGCGCCGGCAGGCGTACCTGGACTGCCTGCTGGCGGCCGAGCCGCACGCCACCGCGGAGCGGCGCCGCTACCTGGCCTGGAAGGCCACGGTCGCGACCAGGCCCACGGCCCCGTACACGGACGTGACGGTGAGCTGGTCGAAGTCGATCTCGGTGCTGCACGTCAGCATTCGGGAGAACGCCCGCCAGGCCAGGCTGGCCGGCAACGAGGTGGCGGCGGCGTGGTGGGATGAGCGGGAGCGCAGGTTCAGCGGCATCTTGCAGGCCGGGAACCTGGCCGCATTGCGGCACCTGGAGCAGTGGGCCGGATTCACCCGCACCGGATCGCATGCGGCCCGGATCGACGGTGAGCAGGAGACCGGCCGGTGGGATGAGGCCGGCATGGTGGTGTCGTCGTGGCTGCAGGGCTCCAGCCGGGACGGCGACCCGCACGATCACGTGCACAACCTGATCGCCCGGATGGTGCGGACGGACCGGGACGGCAAATGGCGCGCGCTGGACACGATGGCGCTGCGGTACCAGCTCCCGGCCGCGCAGGCGATCGCGTCGGCGCATGTCGAGGCCGGGTTGTCGCGTGAATTCGGCGTCGCCTGGGTGATGAACCCCGGCACGTCGAGTTATGAAATCCGCGGCATCACGAAAGAGGTGATGGACGCATATTCCTCGCGCGCGTCCGCGGTCGACGCAAAGACGCGCGAACTCGCGCAGCAATTCGCGCGCAAAGAGGGACGCGAGCCGAATCAGCGCGAACTGATGTGGCTCAAAGACCAAGCCTGGGAAGCAACGCGCGACGGCAAGCCGGAGGGGGCGATCGACTGGGACACGCACGCGGCCGAGTGCGACGCGCGGCTCGGCGGGCAGCTCGCGCAGATCGCCCGCGCGGTCTCGCCGTGCCTGCGCGGCTACGACAAGCAGCCGGACGTGCGCGCAGCCGAGCTGACACCCGCGCAGCGCGCGGTGGTGGCGAGCAAAGCACTGGCCCGGGTGCATGAAAGAGCGGCGACGTGGAGCCGCGCAGACCTGATGAAGGCGGTCAGCGCGGAGCTGCCGCCCAGCTCCCGCACCATCGACCCCAGCATCCTGGTCGGGCTAATCGGGGAGCTGACCGACGAGGCCATCGGCGGCGGACATGAGCCGGTGCTGCCGATGGCGGCGCCGGAGTGGCCCGCGCAGCCGGAGTACCTGCGCCGCACGGTGGACCGGCGCAGCGTCTACACCCGGCCCGGCGCCGACCGGTACGCCACCCGGACGCAACTGAGCATGGAAGAGCAACTGCTGCAAGCCGCGCAGCGCGAAGGCGCGCCTTGGGTCACGCGAGACCGCGCGGCGCAGCTGCTCGGCGCCGACCCCGCGGTCCTGGACGCGACGCTGTGCGAGTCCGCGCACGCCGCGCGCAAACAGGACGCGCAGGTGCGCGGGCTGCGCCTGGACCAGGCGGCCGCCGCCTACCACCTGTTGACCTCGCCGCGCGTAGTCGAGGTACTGGTCGGCCCGGCCGGGTCCGGCAAGACCCGCACTCTCGGCGCGTTCGCCGCCGCCGCACGGGCCGCCGGTCTGCGCGTGATCGGGCTGGCGACCAGCCAGGCCGGGCGCAACGCGCTCGCCGAGGCCGACATCGGCGAGGCGCTGAACGTCGCCCAGTTCCTCGGCCACACCGAAGACCAGCGCGGCGGGCTCGGCATCCGCGTCACGCTCCCGCCCGGCTCGGTGATCGTGCTGGACGAGGCGTCCATGACCCCGACGCCGGACCTGCGCGACCTAGCCGTCCACGCCGCCACCGGCGGGCACAAGCTGATCGTCTGCGGCGACCACGCCCAGCTGTCGGCCGTCGGATCGGGCGGCGGCATGAACCTGCTCGTCGGCGAGCTCGGCCACGTCGAGCTCGCCGAGGCGGTCCGGTTCGCCGAACCATGGGAGCAGAACGCGAGCCTGCGGCTCCGCGCCGGGGACGCTGCGGTGCTGGCCGAGTACGACGACCACGGCCGGATCCGCGGCAACCCGCCGGCCGAGGCGATGGAAGACGCCCGCCGACTCTACGTGGCCCGGTACGTCCAGGGCACCGACGTGGAACTGATCATCCACAGCAACGCGCTCGTCCGCGAGATGGCCCGCCGGATCCGCGACGACCTGCAGCACCTCGGTTTGGTCAGCCGCGGCCCCGAGATCCGGCTCGCCGACGGCGCCGCCGCCTCGCAGGGCGATGTGATCATCGCCCGGGTCAACGACCACCCGGCCGGGGTCGCCAACGGCGACGTGCTCCGCGTCGAGGCCGTCAACCCCGACCGCACGATTACCGCCCGCCGCCGGCTCGGCCGCGAGGAGACGACCGGGCGGCGCCTGTGGGCGGACACCACCTTCCGGTACGCCGGGTGCGAGACGGCGGACCTGGCCTACGGCGGGACCGCCCACACCAGGCAAGGCAAGACCGTCACCGCCGCGATACCGCTGGTGACCGGATCGGAGACCGCCGAATGGCTGTACTCGGCGATGACCCGCGGTGCCGAAACCAACATCGCGTGCGTGTTCACCCGGCCGGACCAGGACCTGGCCGGGCGGGCACCAGGCACCCGGCCGGCGCCCGAGCTGGCCCGCGCTGACCTGCTCGCCGCCGAACGCGCCGCCCAGCCAAGGCCGGCCAGCCGCGGCGACGTGGCGCCGGACGACCGTGACGCCCTGGCCGTGCTCGCCGACATCACCCGCCGGCACGACGCCGAGCTGTCCGCCGCAGCGATGCAGCGGCGGAACCTCGCCAACGCCGACCACCTGGCCGCGCTGCACGCCATCTGGCAAGGCGAAACCACCAGGCTCGCCGTCGGCCGGTACCGGCAGGCCATCCAAGACGCCCTGCCCCCCGGATGGAATGCCGACCCGCTCGACACCCCGCACGCCACGTGGCTGTGGCGCACGCTCCGCGCGGCCGAAGCCGCCGGCCTCGACATCCACGACGTCGCCCGCCAGGCCATCGACGGCCGGCCGCTGACCGGCACCCGGGACCTAGCCGCCGTCCTCGACGCCCGCATCCGCCGCGACCACCCGGCCATGATCCCGGCCCAGTGGCGGCCATGGTCAGCGCAGGTCCCCGAGACCGCCGATCCGGAGCAGGCCCGGTTCCTGACCGAGCTGGCCGCCGCGATGGACGCCCGCAAGGACCGGATCGGCGAGCACGCCGCCACCGCCCAGCCCGACTGGGCCACCGCCGCGGTTGGGCCAGTCCCCGCCGACCCGCTGGAGCGGCTGGACTGGGAACGTCGCATCTCCCGCGTCGGCGCGTACCGGGAACTGTACGGCTGGGACCACCCGGCCGAGCCAGTCGGCCCCGAACCCACCTGGGACACCCCGGAGAAACGCGCGGCCTGGCACGCCGCCTACGGCGCCATGACCCGCACCGACGGCACCGACCTACGCGGCCGCTCGGACGGCAGCCTGCACAAGATGCGCGACTCCTACCTGGCCGAGACCGACTGGGCGCCGCCCCACGTCGCCATCGAACTCCGGGGCGTGCGGCTCTCCCTGACCGACGCGGAGACCATGGCCGCGCGAGCTGACGCCGAAGCCGCCACCGCCCGCGCCGCCCGGAACCACGACCTGGCCGCCCGGCACGCCCAGCTCGCCGACTCAGCCCGGGCAATGGCCAGGTTCTACCGGCAGATGGAAACCATGGACGCCGCCATCATGGACCACCGCGACCAGTGGGCCCGGGTCACCGAAGGCTCCCGGCACCTGGCCGTCATGGCCGACGCCGAACTCCGCCGCCGCCACCCCGAGGCCCGGCTCGACCCGCTCCGCTCCGCCGAACCCGAACCACCCGACCCCCTCCCGCCGGCCCCGGCCGAGGCCGACATCGACGCCCGCATAGAGCACACCCGCGAATCCATCGCCCGGTTCACCGCCCGGCTCCAGGAGCGCCAGGGCGTGCAAGTCCCGGCCGCCGAACCCGACTACGGGTACGAAAGCGAAGCCTGGCCAGCTCCCTGGGCGCCGTGGCACCGCGACGCCATCCTCAAGCCCCTCGCGCCCGAGATGCCCGCCGCGCAGCCGGTCATGGAGCGGCACGCGGAACGGGAGGCCGGGTCATGAGGGACCCCCGGCCCACATTCACAACCAGGACCACCAGCCGTCAGGAAGGACACCCCGCGATGCCGGCCACCAGCAATGACTCAGACCTCACCCGGCAGCGACTCATCGAGAGAGGCCTTCGGGCGTTCGAGCACTACGACCAATCCGGCCTGCGCGACCTCGCGGCCACCGGCAACCCGCTCTACGATCCCGCCGCCGAGATGGCTGTCGCCATCTTCCTTCTCATCAGAGAGCTAGACCCGGACGAGCGCCACGTCCGCCGCTACCGCCAGTCCGGCCAGGCCCCGCCTCCCCTCCCGGATGAAACACCCAACCCAGGCACCGTCACCATGACCGACGCCTCGGACCCCTGGGCATGGCGACCCAGCTTCCCCCGCCGCCGCCGCGGAAAGTAACCGGAGGTCCGATGGCGAAGCGACGCAGCCGCGGCGAGGGCAGCCTCCACTGGAACGAACAACGTCAGCGGTGGATAGCCGAGGTCACGACGGGCTATGACGGTCGAGGAAAGCGCATCACCAGGAAGGCTAGCGCCAGGACCAAGACCGAAGCCAAGGCCAAGCTCAAGGAGATGGTCCGCGACCTGGACGACGGGCTGAGCATCGCTCCGCACAACTACACCGTCGCCGATGCCGTGCAGGACTGGCTGAACTTCGGGCTGAGCGGCCACGCGCCCGCGACCGCCGCCAAGTGCCGGAGCCTCGCCGAGACGCATATCATCCCCGCCCTCGGCACACGTAAGCTCCGCGAGCTGTCCGCCGCCGACGTGGACCGCTGGCTGGCAGCCGAGGCGAAGGCGCTGAGCGCCGACACGCTACGGCAGATCCGGTCGATCCTACGCCGCTCGGTATCCCGCGCCCAGGCCCGCGACAAGGTCAAGCGCAACGTCGTGCTGCTGTGCGACCTGCCTGCCGCTGGCCGGGACGGTCGGCCGTCGAAGGCCCTCACCCTCGACCAGGCCGTCGCCGTCCTCGACGCGGCCGAAGGAACGGCGATGTACGCCTACATCGTCCTGTCGATCCTCATCGGGGCGCGGACCGAGGAACTCCGCGCGCTCACCTGGGATCACGTCGACTTGAACGGCGACCCCGAGGCCGAACCGCCCGTGCCGCCGTCGATCATGGTGTGGTGGTCGGTCCGCGCCGGAGGCAAGACCAAGACCCGCAAATCCCGCCGCACCCTCAAGCTCCCGCAACGGTGTGTGACCGCGCTGCTGTTCCACTGCGAGCTGCAGGACAGGCAGCGCCAGGCAGCGGGCAGCACCTGGCAGGAGCAATGTCTTGTATTCGCATCAGCCAGAGGCACCGCGCGCAACCGCAACAACGTACTCCGCTCGTTCCGCGCCATCGTTGCCAAAGCTGGCCTGACCGCCGCCGACTGGACACCACGCGAGATGCGCCACAGCTTCGTGTCCCTACTATCCGACTCCGGGGTGCCCGTCGAGACGATCGCCCAGCTCGTCGGCCACGCGGGTGGCTCACAGGTCACTGAGACGATCTACCTCAAGCAGATCCGCCCCGTGCTCCTCGGCGGCGCCGAGGCGATGGACCGCATCTTCACCTCGCCAGATTCAACGACGTGGAAACCCAACACACTACGAGGCCATTTCTCGGCTACCGAGAAAGTGCCTCCGGATGATCTGGGACTATGGGTCCACGCGAGGGTTGACGACCTTAGTCGAGACCAGTGACCCGGAGCTCGAATCGGGTGACTGCGGGGGGGTGTACCCCGAGCGCGGATCACAACTAGCATCATCCGCTAGTCCCATTGACCTACGGATGATACCGACGGCCGCCCGAGCGGCGATCCCGAAGCCGCTCTGACCGGTGCCGCTACTCCTCCGGCCTGCAAAGCACAGCGGCCGAAGAGGCCCAGCAAGCGCTGCGCCAGATAAGCGCGCAGAGCGGCGTCCCGGATATTGTACTCAGATGGCGCAGCAGCAGAAGTCTTGGGCATCGCCTGCTCCTGCCCGCAAGGTGATGCGTCGGAATCGATCACATGACACGCGCCATGAACAAAGCAACTTCAAGCCCACCCAGGGAATAGGAACGGCCCTCCTCCTGGTTACCCTCGCCTTGATGACGGCCGGTTTCGGACTTGCTGGGCTACTTCTTCGCCCTACAGACACGGGTCCACCGGCCCTTGTGCCTAATGAAGCGATAGACACATGGATTATCGGCTTCACGGAGCCGCCTCCGGCGAACTATCTTTTGTCAGAATATGAAACTGCGTGCGTACCGAATCGCAATTCATGCCCAGATTCGCTAACGCTTACTGTAGACGGGGGATCGCACGCTCTCCCATCCTTCACTATTGTCACCTATGAGCTTGCTGGTACCTGCCCTCACCCTCTCAGAAACAACGGCGCAGCATGCTATCTTGACGTTAAATCAGATCACCGCGACGTCTTCACTGTCCGCTTTGAATATCCACCCGAGACTTTCTACAAACAGAATGGTGCTTATGCGAGCGGCTTCCTACCAGGCTTTACTCCACTTGTCAATAACGTCTCAGGAAAGGCCGTCCCAGTCGCTCGAGTTCAACAGAGTTTGGTTATAGGCAATGGCTATGTTCGCCCTGTTCAAATTTCGATGCTCAGTGGGCCACCTCCGTCCACGATGGCACTCAACGATCTGTACTGGCACTCCAGGAGTAACGATGGTAGTCCTGTACTGTCACTTGTTATCACCGATCCGTACATAGTTTCAACCGACGCGCGAAACGGGTTCCTTTCTGGAATTCTCTTGGGAGTAGCGGGATCAGCGGCTGTCGCTTTGGTGACTGAAGTAATCCGCCCAGATCGGCGACGCAAGGCCGGCACAGAAATGGCAGTTAAGTCTAGCCGTTCGACAAACTGCGTCAATGTTACTCAGAAAAGCGACGGCCGGAATGGAGGTCCATGCAATACTACTGCAGATTTGCGGGCCGCCATGAATAAGGAACAAGGACTATTCTCGCCGATTGCCTTGTCCGTGGCCGGCGCGACGTTCGTTGCTCTGGTGGTTGGAGTCGTCCGCAGAAAATGGCGGCGCGCTAATATGTAGGCTGCGCAAGCGAGGTTTGGGTACAGCAGTCGGGTCAATTGAGTTTCGGACACCCGCAGCATCTGTCTGCCTAGCCGCTTTCCGCTGGGCCAGTCGCGACGAAGTGAAGGCTCTCGCTGACGAGGCGTTCGACGTCCGCGTCTTCGACGCTGAGGTCGGGGATGTTCTCGCGGCGCCGCAGCGCGATCCGGATCAGGCCGACGCAGACCTGAGCGCCGACATCTGCTCGGAGTGACGATCTGAGTGACAACGCCAGGGAGCATCAGAGAACTACAGCGAACGTCATGAGACTGTCGCATTCTGCTAGAGAACATAATACGCTAGCGTGTTCGATACTAGACTTTCCCTGATAAGGAAGAGGTCCGAGGTTCAAGTCCTCGCAGGCCCACCAGTTCAGACTGCATGTCCTGGCCTCCGGGGCTGTTTAGAGATCTCGTTGACAGCGCAAGTGACAGCAACGGTCATGTCGCACCAGGCTCGATCAGGTCGTTTAGCTTGCTAATCGCATCCCGCGTGCTGATGTCGTCAGCCGCCGTGTAGATCTCCATCGTCACCGCGATCCGTGAGTGGCCGGGGATTTCCATCGCGTCCCGGGGAAGCACGCCGAGCTGCTTGAGCAGCGTCGCGGTCGTGTGGCGGAGGTCGTGCAACCGTATCGGTCGTAGTCCGGCTTGCCAGGAGATGCGGTCGAAGGACCGCGCCAGGTTGCGAGGTTCGATGGCGTTGCCGGTACTCATGGTGAACACCAGCTCATGCCGTGCCCAAGACGTGCCCGAAGCTCTGGAAATCGGAGCGGCCCGCTCGGCAAGCAACGCCTCTCGGGCCATGCCGAGCAAGGGCGGCCTTCGTCGGCCTGCTGCTGTCTTGATCGGACCGAGTCAAGGCGGCGCTTGCGGCGCCGCGTCAAGGCGCTCCCCGCGCCGGGCTCTGCCTTGGGAGGCTCGTCCATCGCGCCCGCGCCGTCCCGCCTTAGGCAGCACTAGCCCAGATGGCCAATAGGGCGAGGCTGGCGGGCTCCGTCTTCCTCGGCTTCGATTGTCCGGATCGCGGCCACCGCCTCCAGGGCGGCCCTTCGGGCCGTCGCACGCGATCGGCTCCGCCGACCCTGGACCCGGCAGCCACTCGCCTGGATCTGGCACCTACGAGGAGGACGGGAAAAATGTAGGTGGCTCACCCCACCAGGGCATTCTCAGGAAGG
>Ga0335081_10022115_pt1 | contig 10286 bp, 9 predicted proteins | sample Lox_Sample_35_FD_206713 | JGI IMG/M metagenome (GOLD analysis project Ga0335081, IMG submission 206713) | Soil microbial communities from Loxahatchee National Wildlife Refuge, Florida, United States - Lox_Sample_3.5 | ecosystem: Environmental > Terrestrial > Soil > Wetlands | place: USA: Florida...
GCGCTCTCTTTCTTGTAGTTGTACTCGCCCCAGATGTCGCGCACCTTCACCGGCCGCGAGGTCAGATGCAGGGGCGGCAACTTTTCCGGGAACAACGCCGCGCGGACATTGCTTACCAACGACGTCCACAAGGAATCGTCCGCCGTGGTCCGTGGCAGGAGATGCAGCTCGTCTTGCTCAGTCGGGGGAATCAGCGTCTGATTAACCATACTCGCCATACTCGTCTCGTCCTTCGGTCTGCGCCGGCCACCTGCTGTTACTCACAATGGATGAGCACTTCCAAGGCCAAGGCCAAGTTGCTCATCACTGAAACCCGTGACTTGCACTGCGGTTGCGGGTTGAGCCCCACTCGGGCTGCCGAAAGTGTGAGTCGCCGTTCCTATCCTTAGATGCACAGCTACCCACATCGTTGTGCGGCGTAGGGTGACAATCGGTGAGACGTTGCTCGGGAACAAAGGCGAGCCAGGGGGACACAACTCTGGCCCGTTCATCCATGTAAACGATTTGTCAATTTCTGTGCCCAATATGTCTTGAAAAATTTGGTCTGCTCGAATGGAGCAGAGCTGCTGGGTTGGCAGTCGATAGACTCAACTTTTGCGCCTCCCTATAATGAAGAGATAATTTCCGCGTCTCTTACGTTCCAGAAACAGCAGCCGGAGAAGCCCGCATTGCCGCTCGACCTGAAAGCAACGCTGAACCTGCCCAGGACCGCCTTCCCCATGAAGGCGAGTCTGCCCAAGAACGAGCCGCTCATGCTCGCGCGCTGGGAGAAGATGCGGCTGTATGACCGCATTCGCGAGGCGCATAAAGGGCAGCCGATTTACGTGCTGCACGATGGGCCCCCGTATGCGAACGGGCCGATTCACCTGGGCACCGCACTCAACAAAACGCTGAAGGACTTCGTGGTGAAGTCGCGCAGCATGAGCGGCTTCGACGCCCCCTACGTTCCCGGCTGGGACTGCCACGGCCTGCCCATCGAAATCAAAGTGGACGACCAGTTGGGCCGCAAGAAGCTGGACCTCGATCCGCTGGCGGTGCGCGAAGCGTGCCGCAAGTACGCCAGCAAGTACCTCGACCTCCAGCGCGAGCAGTTCAAGCGCCTCGGCGGACTGGGCCGCTGGGACAGGCCGTATTCCACCATGGACCCGCAGTACGAGAGCGTGGTGCTGGAGACCTTCTACAAGTGCTATGAAGAGGGGCTGGTCTACAAGGGCCTGAAGTCAGTGTACTGGTGCATCCACGACAAGACGGCGCTGGCCGAGGCTGAGGTCGAGTACGAGATGCACAGCAGCCCCAGCGTCTGGGTGCGTTACGCGCTCACCAGCGACCCGGGAAAGATCGATGGAAATCTTACCAGTAAGATTGATGGACGGAATCTTACTGGTAAGAAAATCGCCACGATCATCTGGACCACGACGCCATGGACGCTGCCAGCCTCGATGGCGGTGACCTTCGCCCCCGATGCAGAGTACGTCGCGCTGGACGCCGGCGAGTGGATTTACATCGTGGCGCGGGCGCTGGCGCAGCAAACGATCGAGAAGTGCAACCTCGGCGACGCTAAGGAAATCGCGTCCTTTCCCGGCTCGAAGCTGGAGTATGCGACGTTCGCGCATCCCTTCCTCGATCGCGCGGTGCTGGGCGTGCTCGGCGACTACGTCACCATGGACACCGGCACGGGCGCGGTACATACGGCTCCCGCGCACGGCGCCGACGACTTCAACACCGGCGTGAAGTACGGGATTAACCTGCGTTGCGATGTCGACGACGCGGGCATCCTGCACAACGGTTTGCCCGAGTACGAAGGACAACAAGTCTTCAAGGCGAACGCGGCGATTGTGGAGTTGCTGAAGAGCCGCGGCGCGCTGCTGGGCTTCGAGAAGATCGAGCACTCCTATCCGCACTGCTGGCGCTGCCACAATCCCATCATCTTTCGCGCCACCGAGCAGTGGTTCATCTCGATGGAAAAACAGCTTCCTTTCAGTGGTACGCTGCGCACGCGCTCACTGGACGAGATCAAGAAAGTGAAGTGGGACCCGCAATGGGGCGAAGAGCGCATCACCAATATGGTCGCCGGCCGTCCGGATTGGTGCATCTCGCGGCAGCGCGTGTGGGGCGTGCCCATTGCGATGTTCCAGTGTGAGAGCTGCAACGAGTTTGTGAACGATCCTGCTGTGAACCGCCTCGTGGTCGATCTGTTCGCGCGCGAAGGCGGCGACGCCTGGTACAAGTACTCCGCAGAAGAGATGCTGCGCGCCGGAACCAAGTGCTCTAAGTGCGGTGGCACGAAGTTCCGCAAGGAGATGGACATCGTCGATGTGTGGTTCGAGTCGGGCTCGAGCCACGCTGCCGTGCTGGGGCGCGAGCCCGGACTGCCCTGGCCTGCCGATCTCTACCTCGAAGGCGGTGACCAGCATCGCGGATGGTTCCAGTCTTCCTTGCTGTGCGCGGTCGCAACCAAGGGTGCTGCGCCGTATCGCAGTGCCGCGACGGTTGGCTGGACACTCGATCCGCAAGGCCGTGCGATGTCGAAGTCGCTGGGCAACACCGTCGATCCCGTTGAGATTGCCGACAAGCTGGGCGCGGAGATCGTGCGCCTGTGGGTCGCGTCGGTCGATTTTCGCGAAGACGTAATGGCCTCGGACGAGCTGATGCAGCGCGTCGCCGAAAGCTATCGCAAGATTCGCAACACGTTTCGCTACATCGTCGGCAACCTCGACGGCTTCGATCCCGAGCGCGATGTCGTGCCCTTCGCGGAAATGCATCCGCTGGATCAGTACATTCTGCTGCGCGCCGCGGAGGTGACCCGCGATGTTCGCGATCATTACGACAGCTTCACCTTTCATCGGCTGTATCAGCGGCTGAAGGACTTCTGCATCGTCGATCTGAGCGCGATCTACTTCGATGTGCTGAAGGACCGGCTGTACACCTCGGCGCCGAAGTCGGCGGCGCGGCGCTCGGCGCAAACGGCGTTATGGCGAATGGGCGAGGCGCTGGTGCGATTGCTCGCTCCGGTGATGAGCTTTACCGCCGATGAGGTGTGGCAATATCTGCCTGCCATGATAGCGCGCGCCGAGAGCGTTCACCTCGAGCTCTTCCCTGCCCCGGAGGAACTCACGAGCGCGTTGCCTGCGGGCTTCGACGTGGCTGCCGTGGAGCGCGATTGGGAAGTGTTGCTTTCCGTGCGCGACGAGGCGTTGAAGGCGCTGGAAGTTGCGCGCGCCGAGAAGCGCATCGGCGGCAGCCTGGAGGCGCAGCTTCGCCTGGCGGCGCCCGCCGGCATCTACTCCGTACTGGAACGCTATCGCGACCAGTTGCGGTATTTGTTTATCGTTTCTAATGTAGTTTTGGAAGCGCTGCCGGCAAGCAATGGCGATGCCGGCCTGACCATGTCGGTAGAAGAAGCGCCGGGGCAGAAGTGCGAGCGCTGCTGGAACTACTCCACCCACGTGGGCGAAGACAAAAACTATCCCACGGTATGCGAGCGCTGTAGCGCGGTGCTGGCGGAGATCGAGGCGACGGCGGAGGCGAGGTGATTTGGCGCGCCTTTACCTGCCTTGTGTGCTTCTTTCTGCGGGGTCGCAGCGTCTAAACGAAGGGCAGGCAACAGAGTCCATCAATGCGCAAATACTTCTTCCTGATCGCCGCGATCGTGCTGTTGCTGGACCGCATCGCCAAGTGGGCGGTGGCCGGCAGCATCGCGCTGCACGATAGCGTGGTGGTGATCCCAGGTTTCTTTCGCCTGACGCACGTGCAGAACACCGGCGCGGCCTTCGGCCTGTTCGCCGAGTCCTCGGCGCAATGGAAGCTGGGCGCGCTGGTGATGTTCTCGGTGCTGGCGCTGATCGTGGTCTCCGCCATGCTGTGGAAGAACAGCCATTCCCTGAGCACCACCACGATTGGGCTCTCGCTCATTCTGGGCGGCGCGATGGGCAACTTGTGGGACCGCATGTTCACCGGACACGTGGTCGATTTTCTGGATTTTTATGTGGGCAGCTATCACTGGCCGGCATTCAATGTGGCCGATAGCGCCATCGTCATCGGGGCGATTCTTCTGGTCTCGGAGATCATCTTCGCCCGCTCCACGGGCGAGACGGTCAAAAGCAGTGGATAGTGGATAGTGGTTAGTGGATAGTCAAAAGCAGTGGATAGTGGTTAGTGGATAGTTAAAGTCGTACTTTCTATCCACTACCCACTATCCACTATCCACTAACTTCACTTTCCCAGCAGCCGGTCGCCTGCAATGAAGAACAGGAAGGCCATGGAGACCAGGCCATTCACGGTGAAGAAGGCGGCATTCACGCGGCTGAGGTCATCGTGCTTTACCAGCGAGTGTTCGTAAGCCAACAAAAGGGCGACAAACGCCACGCCGGCCATGGCGATTTTGCCCAGCCCGAAGGCCACGACCATCCCCGCCAGCAGCAAAATCGTTATGAAATGAAACAGTCGCGCGATGGCCAGCGCGCTGCGAATGCCGAAGGCCTTGGGCACGGAGTAGACGTTGGCCGCGCAATCGTGCTCGTAGTCCTGGCAGCTATAGAGGATGTCGAATCCGGCTCCCCAGAAGACGACAGCAGCGGTCAGAATAAGGATGCGCGGATCGAATGAGCCGCGGACCGCGATCCAGGCCGCTGCCGGCGCAATTCCCATGGCCGCTCCCAGCGCCACGTGCGACCAGCGGGTGAAGCGCTTGGTAAAGGAGTAGGAAAACACGATGGCCAGCGCCAGCGGCGATAAGTAGAACGCGAGCGGATTCAGTTCGTAGGCGGCAAGAATCATGATCGCCGAGCTGACGACGACGAACCACGCAACGAAGCTTTTGCTGAGCTTGCCGGCCGGCAGGGCGCGAATTCTCGTCCGAGGATTGGCAGCGTCGATGGTCGCATCCGCCAGCCGGTTGAACGCCATCGCAGCCGAGCGCGCCGCGACAAGCGCAACAATGATCCAGATGGAAGTGTGCAGGTTAGGAATGCCGCGTGCGGCCAAAACCGCGCCAGTCAGGCCGAAGGGGAGCGTGAGGACGGAGTGCTCCCACTTGATCATCTCCAGCGTCGTACCGATGCTGCGGAAGAGGGACACAAATCAATTTTAGCGTGACCAGAGAGCCGGCGGATTTACACGTTCCCGTCCCGCCCGCTCAAAGGACGGGCGTATCATGAGCTGCTAGGGCGTGATCTCCCAAACCGCGCCGTACTGCCCACCGAAAGCTGACGTCCCGAAGATGTTACCGTTCGCGTCGAGTGACACGCCCCCAACAGAGAGGCCGTAGACGTTGTGGAATTGATATACGTTGATATAGCTCCAGCCGCCACCGGGGTTCGGCGTCAATTTGAAAACGTTCCCGCCACCGCCGTCGCAGAGGGTTGCGCCGTAAAGGCTTCCCGAGCCGTCAATGGCCAGGGTGTCATAAGGGCCTGGAGGTTCTTCACACTGCTGACCCACGAGAGGATAAATCTGACGAAAAGCCCAACCTCCCGATGACGGCGTCAGCGTGAAAACTGTCCCGCCACCGCCAGGGCCCCCTCCAGCTGTGGTTCCGTAGATGTTTCCCAAGCGATCGAATGTCAGCCCTCCGAAGGGAAAGTATCCGTCATCGCCCCCCTGAAAGCTGTGGAGAATTGTTTCGGTCCAGCCAGAGCCGGAAGGTGTCAGTTCAAAAACCGTACCGCAGCCGCGAGCGCAGTAGGCGGCGCCCCCTCCGTAGGCGGTTGTTCCGTAGAGATTGCCGGCCCGGTCCATGACCACACCAGAAGTGGGATCGTCGCCATCGTTGCCGCCAGTGAAGCAGTAAAGAGGGCTCGGCACCCATCCACCTCCGGACGGCATTAGCTCGAAGACACAACTGCCATTTGTGCCATAGATGTTTCCTGCCCGGTCGAAAATAAGCTGCCCGGAGGGAGTACCCGCTTGATAAAGTACCGTCTGCGTCCAGCCGCCGAGGATGTTATTTGGGACGTGGGGTGGCGGACCGAGACTGAAAACCGTGCCATCCATGTTCGCAGGCGAATACGGCGGCCCGGCACAGGAACCCCCATCCTCGCCGCAAGTGTTTCCGTAAAGCCTACCGTCTGGACCAAAGGTCAGCCTGGCTTCAGGGTACCCTCCGTCATCGCCTCCCTGAAAATAGTAAAGCGGAGTTAAAACCCAGCCGGATGCGCGATGCGTCAGCTTGAATGCAAGGCCGCACCCTCTGGGACATGTTCCCTGCCCTCCATTTACGGTTGTGCCGTACAAATTTCCCGCGCCATCGATGGTTAAGCCGGCGAAGGGCCCAAAACCGTCGCCGCCTCCACTGAAGACGTGGAGAATGGTGAGCGTCTGTGCAAGTGCGGTTTGTGCGAGAGCTAATGTCAAGGAGCAGGCGAACACGACCCTGGCGAGGAAAGCGGGCCTGCACGTTGTCAGATGGAGAATCATATTGCGCGGCACGTTGGTCATTGCCGGACCTTTTCCTTTCCCATCAGAAAAGGACCTTGCCCGCTACGGGTAAAGCGCGCGACCTTGAGATTCGCTCAACCCATCCCCTGCGGCAGCGGGGCCCGCGCCCATTGCCGTTCCCAGGCGGCAACCGTGACGCGTTCGGCGACCGCGGCCGGCTTGCGCGCCCAGCACACCAGGCGAGTGCCGAATGGCAGGTTGATGAAGCGGATCAGAAAGCGTTCGCAGTCGAGCAGCCCGACCATCGCGGCATCGGCCCACGGCGCGGGACGAGCGGCCTTCTCGCGGCTGATCGTCTTACTGAAGATGCTCTTGGCGATGTGCTCAAAGACGGCAGGAAAAAAGCCCAGTGCCACAACGTAGGACACGCGCGTCACTTCAAAGCCGGCATTGTTCAGCTTGCGGCGCAGCTCGCTGGCGGTGTAGCGGCGGCGATGGCCGCGGGCCTCGTCCTTCTCGCCCCAAAGCGAAGGATAGGCGGGCACCGTCAAGCAAAGCGTCGCCCCATCCTTCAGCACGCGGCGCAGCTCGCGCAACGCGACAACATCGTCGGCGACCGTTTGCAACGTGTCCCCGGCCAGAACTGCGTCGAAGACGTTCGAGCGAAAGGCCAGCTCTTCGGGCGTAGTACACACGAGGGCACGGCGACCCTGAAGCTGGTGAAACGCCAGCATGGGCAGAGAGGAGTGCGCGTTCAGCGCGCGGAGCGCAGGTAGATCGGCGGTCTCAAGTTCCGCGTTGCAGCCGAAGTCGAGCACCAACGCCTCGCGTTTGTCGCGCAAGAGTTGCGCCGCCGCATCGCGCAGCAGCTTGCGGCGGGAAATGTACCACCAGGAGGAAGTCTCGCGCCGGAGCGCTTCGAATTCGACTTGGGTCTCCATCGCGTGGCCACGAATATTGTACGGTAACGATGCGGCAAGAGCAGATTTAGAACTCTTTGGTGCGGAATACAGTGAGAATAATAGCAATCTGAAGACAGGCGACAAGCTCACTCATCGAGGGCCGCGAACGAGAGTTTGCTCCTGTGTTTCCTCATCAGCTTCGGGAACCGTTTCACCTCCACGATCTCCCGGAGCGCCACCTGCACAGCCTCCGTGCGCGACTTCACCTCGAGCAGCCTAACGGCTTCATCGGCCAACTTGGCCTCGACTCTGATTGAAACTCTGCCAGTCATTTGTCAATCGCTGATCAGCACAGATGAGTCTAGTGGCCGGCCAGCGCGTGCGCCACTTGCCGGGCGCGAGCGCCTTCGTAGCCCACAGCCGCAAAATACAGCAGCCGGTCGAAGAAGCGGTCCAGCTCGAACAGCAGCTCGAATTCCCCGAGCAACTCCTGCGGCTCAAACAACCCTTCCTGACGGAGGAAATTCCACAAGTGCTCTTTAACGGTCTGAATCGCGTACAGCATCTGGCTGTACGGCACGTCCTGCTGCGCCCGCCGTGCACCCAGACCGATGTAGCGCTCCTCCACCTCCGACTCCGTCTTGGTCAGCAGCCAGTCGCTGACATGGCGATAAATCTCGTACGCACGGTGCTTCAATTCGGTGTCGGGCACCAAGCTTAGCAAGTCATTGCACGCTTCCGACTCTTTCAGTTTCTTCAGCAGCCCTTCCGAAAGTTGACCAGCATGGTCTTCAATAAGCCGTACCAGCCTGAGCGCGAACATAACCAGCCTCCTCTTCCCTCCTGCCTATGGTTAGGCCTGCCTAATGTCAGTACCTGCGCTGCGTTACCAGTACCGGACAAGGCGCTTCCGCCACGATGCGGTACGCTTCGTGCACAAAGTGAAAACCCCAGGGCTCCTGGCGATGAACGCTGAGCACAATGAGATCGATGGCCCGCTCGCGGGCCACGCGCACAATCTCCGCCACCACATCATTGGCGAACTCTACCCAGAACTCCGCGGGATAGTCCAGACTCGGCCTGTAGGACAACAGCTCCCGCAACCGCGACTGGAAATAGGGACCCGCGACGATGTGCTGGTCAGCGGGGAACGGCGCCGGGGCCGGCGGCGCCACATGCAGCAACGCCAGCCGGGCATCGTAGTCGCGCGCCAGGGAGACGGCCCAGCGCGCTGCCATGGTCTCATCCGACTGGAGGTCCGTGGTCAGGAGGACGTATCGCGGCCGCCACGACGGCGGGCAGCGCTTCATCGAAACGCCCACTGCCAGCACCGGGCAATGGCTGTGACGGAAGAAGTACTCTGCCGCATAGCCGATGGCCACGTTACGCAATCCTTTGCCGGTGTACGTTCCAAGTACGACAAGATCAGGCTCCGCCAACGAGAGCACGCGCTCCACCACTTCCTGAGGCATCCCCTTGAGAACCCACTGCGAGCATTCGATGGCGCCGCACCTGACTGCCTCGTGTCGCAGTTTTTCCTTGGCATCAGCTTCTGTCTCGCTGCCCCATAGCGTTGTCGTATGCGGTGCCGCCCCCCCGCCAGTGGGTTCTAGGGCGTGCACCAGGTGAATTTTCGAATCATAATGGCGAGCAATTGCGGTGGCATAGTCAAGCGCCAACTCAGATACGGGAGAGAAATCCGTGGCGATGACAATATTCCGTAACGCAACTCCCGGTCTGGCACTGAGTACCGCCATTTCACACCTCCGGATCGGGAACCCGGCCGCAGGCTGTCACGTAAGAGTGAACCCCTGCTTTTCCGGGCGACCTTGCAAGGGGCAACTCCATCCTCCGTGTAAAGCACAGCGGTGGGGTGAGGAAAGGGCATCCACACGCACGCTGCGCCTGAATTCACACGCAAACTGCTGTGCGGACGAGCGAGCTGCTGCGGCACAGAGGGTCGCGGCAGAACCCATCAATTAAATGTTAGAGCAAACTTGACGTTGTGTCTGTGACGTAGGCTAGGTGAGCGCGCCCGTGCGAGCAGAACGGGAATTTCGCCGGCAGGCACTACCACCCCGTAAACAGGTGGCCCATCTTTTCTTTTTTGGTGCGAAGATAATTTTCGGAGTGTTCGTAGGCTTCGACCTGGGCGGAGACGCGCTCCACGACCTCGATGCCGGCATTCTCCAGCGCCGCCACCTTCTCAGGATTGTTGGAGATGAGGCGGACCGCCTTCACTCCCAATTGGCGGAGGACTTCGGCGGGCAGCTTATATTCGCGATAATCGTTGTCGTAGCCGAGCTGAACATTGGCCTCGACGGTGTCCAGGCCGCGGTCCTGCAACTCATAGGCCTGGAGCTTGGCCATAAGGCCGATGCCGCGTCCCTCCTGCTGCTCATAGACCAGGATGCCAGCGCCGGCTGCGCCGATCATCGACAGCGCCAGTTCGAGTTGCTGGCGGCAATCGCAGCGCATGGAGGCAAAGACGTCGCCGGTAAGGCACTGCGAGTGGATGCGCACCAGCGGCGGCGCGGAACGAATGTCGCCCATGACCAGCGCTACCGCCTCTTCCTGCACGGGCGTGGGCTGGCCGCTGCCATTTCCCTTCCCCGCTAGTGACGCCGAAGTGGCATCGAATCCGTAGATCCGGAAACGTCCCCAGCGCGTGGGGAAATCCGCCTCGGCGACCTTCTTGACCACCAAATCGTTCACAGCTTGATTATAAGCCGCTGGCGTGTACCCCGATAAGTGACGCGGGTCACAAGGTGCGCTACTTTGTTGGCGCGAGCGAGCTCGTCCGTTACTGTGGTCCGCGGATCGTCAGTGCACCGGCGGCACCCACGCGATATAGCGCGCGAAGAACCAGCACAGGAAGAAGACGATGGGAATGTGCACAAACATCTGGAGAACGGTGTAGCCGACCAGATCGCGCGCCTTCAGCCGAAGAATGCCGAGCAGAGGCAGCATCCAAAATGGATTGACCAGGTTGGGCAGGGCTTCCGCGGC
>Ga0335081_10022116_pt1 | contig 10285 bp, 7 predicted proteins | sample Lox_Sample_35_FD_206713 | JGI IMG/M metagenome (GOLD analysis project Ga0335081, IMG submission 206713) | Soil microbial communities from Loxahatchee National Wildlife Refuge, Florida, United States - Lox_Sample_3.5 | ecosystem: Environmental > Terrestrial > Soil > Wetlands | place: USA: Florida...
TCGTCGGGATAGGTGAACTTTCCCCCGACCTCCCAGATGAACGGCTTGAACCGATACTGCAAAACGTTCTTCTTGTAGTTCCACAAGAGCAGGATCTCGAGCGGGTCGGCCTTGAAGTTGGTCCACACGTCGTGGTGGAAGGGGATGACCACCTTCGTCCCGAGGGCCTCCGCCATGCGCAGGATATCGATGGAGGTCATCTTGTCCTGGTTACCGACCGGGTTCTCGCCGTAGGAGCCCAGCGCCACATCAATCCTGTGCTCCTTGCCATGCTTGGCGTAGCGAATGGAATAGTGCGAGTCGCCACTGTGGTAGAGATTGCCGCCCGGGGTCTTGAACAGGTAGTTCGCGGCCTTGTCGTCCATGGTGGGGAACTTGCCCTGTAGAGGTTCGCCCGACGTGACGAGTACGGTCCGGTCGAACGAGTCGAGGACCACGATCTCCACATCCCTGATGGCGACCGTGTCGCCGGGACGGACCACCTTGATCCGCTTCGCGGGGACGCCCCACTTCATCCAGAGGTCCGCACACCCCTGCGGGCCGATGAACGGAACGTCCGGCGCGCAGTTCTCCAGGACGGCGGCCGCGAAGTATGGGTCGATGTGGTCCTGGTGGATGTGAGTCGCCAGCACCGCGTCGACCTGCGTGACGGCGAACGGGTCCAACACGGTGGGAGCAGCGCGGAGGTTCGGCTGCGTCGCACGCCCACCCGTCATGTTTCGCATCTGGTGGAACGGAGCCATTTCCTTGACCTTCTGAGACCGCTTCCCGTTGCCGAACCACAGATCGGTAGCGATGTTGGTGCCGTTCTCCGTCTTGAGCCAGATGCCGGTGCAACCGATCCACCACATGCTGAACGTGCCAGGCGCGACCCGGGTCGCGTCGATCTCCTCGTTCAGCCAGGTACCCCACTCGGGAAAGGCCCCCAGAATCCACTTCTCGCGTGTGATATCGCCGATCTTGCTCACGGTAACTCCCTGCTTCCTCGTGGTTGGCACATCGCGCCGTTCAGATGGAGTCGAGCGACCTTCCTTTGGTCTCCATGGCAAACAGGTAGGTGATGCCCCCGAACACGAGCAGCACCGCGAACAGGGTGAAGGCGGGTGGGATGGAGGCCAATGTCACCTTGGCCCCGAACAAGGCGCCGAGAAGCGCGGGGCCGAAGACCTTCGCGCTGGCGCCGATGCCGTAGCCGAGGCCCAGGCCGGTCGACCGGGCCTCGTTCGGGAACTGCTCGGCTCCGAAGGCGTTGAGCACACCGAATGCGCCGTCGCCGAACGTCATGGAGATGAGGATGCCGGCGAAGAAGACCCAGCCCGCGGTGGAGGCCTCCCAGTGAGCGGCGTTCGCGATCAGCACCGAAGCAGCAGCGAGCAGTAGCCCGAGAGCACCCACGAGCCCGTAACTCAACATCGTCCAGCGGCGCCCAATCCGGTCGGCGAGCCATGCCGACGAGAGGCGACCGAGCAGGTCGCCCAGCGACACCACCATGAAGAGGGCTCCGACCATTCCGGAGCTGAACTTGTAGCCCGAGCCGAGTATGGACTGGCCCCAGGACTGGATGACCGCCGAGCCGAGGATGAAGCAGAACGAGCCGATCGTGATGATGATGAGCGACTTGAGGTACTTGCTGAAGATGACCGAATAGGACGCCGACTGGGCGGTCTTGATCTCGGGGAGGGCCCCGATCTGCTCGACCGGGAGTTCCAAGGCCCAGGCGAGGGCCTGGCGAGCCGCCTCGGTGCGACCGCGCGTCTGCAGGAACCGCGGCGACTCCGGCACCATGCGCAGCCAGACCAGCAGGAAGATGGGGGTGGCACCCAGGGCGATGAGCAAGCGCCAATTCGAGCCGACGATCATCTGGGCCACCGAACCGAGGAAGAGGCCGAGCGGGATGAACACCGAGGCCAGGCCGGACAGCAGGCCGCGCTGCTTGGCCGGGACGAACTCCTGCACGTACGGGATCGAGGAGATGTTCAGGCCACCGACACCCATGCCCACGAAGATGCGGAGGATGGCGAGCATGACCCAGCCGTCGTTCGGCGTGAACACCGACGCAAGAGTGAAGGCTGTGAAGAGGAGGACGCACCAGAAGAAGGCCATCTTGCGACCAATCTTGTCGGCGAGGCGGCCCCAGGCGATGGCGCCGATCACGGTGCCAAACCCCGACATGGCAAGAATCCACCCTGCCTCGTTGCCCCTCAGATGCCAGTTGGGGTCCTTGAGCAGGCTGCTCACGGCGAAGCCGATCAGGAACATGTCGAAGAACTCGGAGACGTTGCCGACGATGGCCAGCAAGATGAGGTTCTTCTGGTTCTTGGTGAGGGGCCGCGAATCAATCTGCTGCATGGCCGTCATGCCGGCAGCAACTGCAGGAGCGGTTGTCATGGTGAGTTCCTTTGCAGCAAGTGGCTCGGGCGATCAGCGGAGGATATCGGTACTGGTGGGGAGCTTTAGTTCACTTGGCGTGACGTGAGTTAGGTCGCCGTGGTGGGTGAGGGCCAGTTTCGAGGTCCGCAGGCCATAGTGGATGCCCTCCAAGACGTTGTCGCCGAGGTACCCATGGAGCACGCCGCCGACGAAGGCGTCTCCGGCGCCCGGACGGTCCGTGACCGGGACCGACTCGACGGCATAGACCCTCTGGCCCTCGACGCCGGAGTAGTAGCAACCGAGGGTGGAGTCGGTTGAGACCACGTGGTCGAGGTCGTACGTTTCGCGGAGGGCTGCGTTGACGCTCGGTCCGTCACCTTTCATGCCGAAGACCTTGATGCCATCCAGGCGCGAGCAGAAGAGGATGGAGACCTTCGCGAGTAGCGGCTCCAGAACGGAGCGGGCCTTTTCCGGCGTCCACAGCAGCGACCGGTAATTGACGTCGAGCGCAACCTTGACGCCGCGCTTGGCCGCCTCTTCGACGGCGAAGACGACCGTGCACCCCGTGTTCTCGCTGAGCGCTGCCGTAATGCCCGTCACGAACAGGACCCGTGTTTCGAGCAGGGCGTTCCAGTCGAACGTCGCGGGCGTGATCTCCCGGAACTTGGTGTAGAGGCGGTCGTAGGTCACCTTTGCAGGCAGCGGCGGATCGCCGGGCTCCATGAAGTAGAGCGCCATCCGGCCCTCGGTGCGGACGCAATGCGAAAGGTCGACGCCGACGCCGCGGTACTCCTCGATGAAGCGCTGGGCCAAATCGCCGTGCGGGATGACCGACGCGAAGGCGGTCCGCCGGGCAAGTTGGGACAGCAGTCCCGCCACGTTGGCCTCGGAGCCGGCGGGCGTGAGCCGCAGCTCGCGGCAGGTGGCGAGGCGGTCGCCTTTGGGGACCGTGAGGCGGATCTGCGCCTCACCGAACGTGGTCAAATCATAGGTGGTCATCTGGTCACCCCTCATGTGATCGACACCAGGTCGGTGTAGTTGAGCACGATGCCCCGCCTTCGAAGCGGAGACATGTGCGCGATGGGAGCCGTCCTCATGGCGGCCACACCTCTCCGATGACCTGCTGCAGCTCGGCTGCGGCCGCCAACGGATCCTTCGCGGCCACAATGGATCGCCCGGCAATGACGATGCCGACCGGGTGGTTCGCGAAGGTAGCCAGATCGGCCGGGGTGACTCCGCCCGTGATGGTAACGGTGAATCCTATGGCAGCGAGTTCGTCAACGCGAGCCACGTCCTCGGGCCCCCACGAGAGGTCTCCTGCCGCCTCGCGGTCGCGGGACCGCTTGACGATGACGTGCTGGACACCCGCCTTCCGCCACTCACGCGCCTTGGCCGAGTCGTACCACTCGTCGGCCAGCTCCACCTGGACCTCACCACCGTGCTCGGCGGCAACGGCACAGACCTGCCGGACCGTGTTCATGGAGGCCCCAGCCACTACCGAGACGAGGGACGCCCCAGCCTCGAAGGCCATCTGCGAAAGCAGCTTGCCGGCCTCGGCGATCCGGATGTCGGCGAGGACCTCCTTGTTCGGGAACAGCGCGCGGATCTCGCGCACGGCGCGCAGACCCTCGGCGAGGATCAAGACTGTGCCGCACTCGATGATGTCGATTTTGGGCGCCGCCTTCTGCAGCGGAGCGAGCGCGCCAGGCAAGTCGGTCTGGTCGAGCGCGATCTGGAGCCGAGGCCTCGTCATGGCCGCGCCCCACCCCGGGCCGAATGAGGGGCACGGTACGACGGGAGCCGCTCAAGGGACGTCATGTTTCCTCCCAAGCGTTCATGAACGACGAACCGGAACTGAAACCGAGAGACGTCAGCCGAATGGTCCCTCGGGGCCGTGGGGACGCCGTCGGCCAGCCCAGCGGACTCGCGCTCGAGGTCCCCGAGGAGAGCCCGTTCCTCGGTGCAGCATCGGAGAAGCCGGCCGCCTTCAAGGGACCTCCCCAGCGGCACCGGCGCTACTCGGCGACACGATCACTCGCACGCCCGCCGCCCGGATCGCGGCCAGCTGTTGAGGGTCAGCCGACTGGTCGGTGATCAGCGTGCGCACCTGGGCCAGCGGCACGCAGGCGAAGTTCGAGGTGACCCCGACCTTCGAGCCGTCCGCCACCACCGCCACGTTGCCGCCGCTGCGCTCGACCATCAACCGGTTGATGGCCGCCTCGGCGTACACCGAGGTGGTGAGACCGGTTCGGGAGCTCATCCCATTGGTACCCAGGATGCAGATCGACGCGTGGACCTGCGCGAGCGTCAAGAGCGCCAGGTCACCGATGAGCGATCGGGACTTGGCACGGAACTCGCCGCCCACGATGATGAGTTCGCCTACCGCGTCCGTGAACTCGGCGGCGGCGGCGGCGTTGTTGGTCACGATGCGTACGTTGCGTTGCCGAAGGTGCCGCAACACCGCCAAGGTCGTAGAGCCACCGTTGAGGAGGACCGTGTCCTCATCCTTGACCAAGGCGGCCGCCCCGGCGCCGATGGCCTCCTTCTCCGCGGCATGCAGTGTGCCCTTCTCCACGAACAGGCTCTCTCGCCCGGTGCTTTGCGCGAGCTGTGCCCCGCCATGGAACCGCTCGATTAGACCGTCCTCGGCGAGTTCATCCAAGTCGCGGCGGATGGTGATCTCCGAGACCTTGAAGATCGCGGCCAGATCGGACACGCGGAGCGAACCTCTCGCCTCGAACTGGTCGAGGAGCCGTTGCCTGCGTTGCGAGGTGCTCCTTCCGGGACCGCGCATTGATCGAACCCCTGGGGACTACAATTCCCTGGCGCCTTGGCCTTCGCTTGCTTCCCGGTCTCACACCGGGCGTCAAACAAAGGTCGGCCGAGCCCTGTGACCTTGCCCGAGACCGCCGCGCAGCACAGCCACACCTAGCGGACGTGCCGGTGGTCGTTCCCCTCCACCTCCTCGTTGAGACGCCTCTCCCCTGGGTAGTCGGAGAGCCGAGCAGGGCCGCGGGATGTCACCGACCTTCCAGTGGATGAACCATTCTGGCTGAACACAATATTCAATCAAAATGATACCAAATCGAGTGATTCATTTGATTATATTGAGCATATCGCACAAGTATGGCGAGAGCGCAAGGCACCCGAGCTCCGAGTTCGCGTCCCTCTTGGGGTGTGCCTAAATCCCCTGCGTTCTCCGCTTACGGCGCTGGCTCGGTCGCCCTGGTCGCTGTCACCACCGGGCCCAGTGGGCCCCACGATCAGCGGATCACCGGGCTCCCTGGCCCCCCTCGCTGATTTCAGCGCAGTTCTTCGCCCTGGCCGACAGCGCATGAGGGCTGCGCCAGGCTAAGCTAAGCCGCGCGCCACGCCGAGGAGCTTGCGCACCGTTCTCCGATGCATCTTCAGCTTCCCGGCGATGGCCTTGATGCCCTTGCCTTACGTGAGGTGCGGCCGAAGGACCTCGGCCAGCTGTTTGGGGCGTTTGCGCCGTCCGGCTCCATCTCGGTGGCCCTCGCGCTAGCCGGAGCGGGAGCTGCCACCGGTCCGTAGGGACGAGGCGGCGGATCGGGCTACGCAGGAGCCGAATGACCGGGAGTCGCGCGAGAAGCGCGGCGGCTCGCGCTGGGTCGCGGATCGCGGCGGCGCGAAGGAGGGCGGCCACGAGAGCGTCGCCGGCGGTCCAGACCGCAAGGCCCTGGTGGGCTGCCAGTGCCGACGTCAGGTTATCGCGGGCGAGCGCCTCGGTGGCGACGAGCTCCCGCCCAGGCCGTGGCGAGATACTCCAGGGAGCCGAAGCGCGCGTCGTCGGTGACTGCGACGCGGATGACTCGGCGCGCATCGCTCCCCGGACCCAGCACGGCCGCCACCAGCCGTCGCCGCGCGAGCCACGGGCCGCAGGTCACGAGGCCGTGGGGCTGCCCACGAAGAGCCATCCCTTGCGTCTATGCCCAGCTGCGCATAGACGAAGAAACTGGCTATTCACCTGGCTCGATGTCGGCGGCGAGCGCACTGCGGCCATCCTCACCATCATCGCCACCTGCATCTCCCACGACGTCAACCCGCGCCCCTACTTGCACCTGGTCACTCGTCTCATCGTCCAGGGTTAGCCCGGGTTAGCCCAACTGTTAGCGCGCACACGTATTGACGGGACCGGAGTCGATCCCGCGTAGGCTCCGTGATGGGTTGTGGGCCACGGCCTTGGTGGAGGCCACCGCGGAGGCCGCAAACTGGCGGTCAGATACGGTGGTGGTAGGTCGCTGGCCGGAGGCGGCGCACTGGCATCGAGCCGGCCCCCGGGAATAGGTGACGGGGGCGTACGTCAACACGCTCCCCGTCGTGCCCCGGCCCATGATGGGAGGAGGCCAGAGCAACACACGAATCGTCTACGCGGAGCTCGACGTCAAGTCCAGGACTGCACGACGTGCGGCCCGCGAGGTGCCCCGCGCACGGGAGAACCCTATGCCGCAGAGAACGGGCCGCGAACCCCGGATACCCGGAAAAGCCCGTAATCCTCCCTCTTGACAGAATGGCCGCTTCATAGGTCCAAGCCCGTCTCATAGTAGAATCACAGGTGAAATCGGGCCCTTGAGCGACCTGTGTGCGCTCGGCGACGAGGCTCAGCTCATGCCTACAGGCGCCCGGTGCACGGCGCCGACGAGCCCGATGGGCTTGTTCGGCAGCCCGTCGCGGCCGATGGGGGCCAGACCATTTTCAGGGAGGTCGCCATCCACAATTCAATTGCATCTACCACTAGTTGGCGAGATTATGCCCTGTAGCTCCTGGCCAACGGCTCGGCGCAGACTCGTCCGCTGGGCAGCTGCAGGACACTATCCGCGCCGCACGCACTCCCAGAGCGCGTCCCGGCGCTTCCGGTCGCACTCTCGCCGCTTCGTCAAGGGGAGCCGGCCTTCAAGGGCTCGAGTACCTCGCAGAGACTCAAACATATTCTGCCGCCTTGGACATGAGTCACGGAACTTTCAATGAAGTATGGTAGCACCGAAAAGCTGCTGCGGGTCAACCTGACCACCGGCGCGGTCAAGATCGAAACGCTGGACGACGAGCTATATCGCCTCTACCCGGGCGGCAAGGCGCTGGCGGCCTATCTCCTGATCAAGCAACTGCCGGCGCACGCCGATCCCCTTGGCCAAGATAACCGCCTGGTCATCGCCAATGGCCTGCTGACCGGCGCCCCTTTCTCCACCGCCTCACGTTTCACCATAGCCGCCCTCTCCCCGTTGACCGGCGGATATGGCGAATCCGAAGCGGGCGGTTTCTGGGGCCCTGAATTGAAGAACGCCGGCTTCGAGGCCATCCTCGTCGAGGGCCAGTCGCCGCACCCGGTTTACCTGTGGGTCGCCGATGGCCAAGCTGAGCTGCGTGACGCCAGGCACCTGTGGGGACGTGAGCCAGCCGCCGTGCAGGCTGCCATCCGTGAGGAGCTGCGCGACGATCTGATCCGTGTTCTGCAGATCGGGCTGGGGGGCGAAAACCGCATCCGTTATGCAGCAGTCACGAGCGACCTGCGCCATTTCAATGGCCGCAATGGCATGGGTGCAGTGTTCGGCTCCAAGAACCTCAAGGCCATTGCTGTGCGCGGTCATGGGCGCTACCTGGACCTTGCGTATGATCCCCGGGGACTGATCGAGCTTGGACGGCTGCTGGCTCGGCAGATAAAGGAACATCCCCTCGGTTGGGACCTGTATGACAAGGGCACGCCGGGCATCCTGGGTGGGTTGAACGCCTCCGGGATCCTGCCCACCCGCAACTTTCACGCCGGTGTCTTCGAAGGCGTGGATGATATCAAATGGGAGGCCTACCAATCCAAGATTCTGACCGCCCGGCGCAGCTGTTACGCCTGCGCGGTGCGCTGCAAGCGGGCGGTGGAGGTCACCGAAGGGCCTTATCGCGTTTCCGAAACCTATGGAGGGCCGGAGTATGAGGCGGTGGCGGGTTTCGGTTCCAACTGCGGCATCTCCAACTTGGAAGCCATCGCCCTGGCCAACGAGTTGTGCAACCGCTTCACCCTGGACACGATCTCTACTAGCGCCACGATCGCTTTTGCCATGGAATGCTTCGAGCATGGCCTGTTGACACCGGGACAGACCGGAGGGCTGGATCTGTGCTTCGGCAACGTCGACGCCATGCTCAGACTGATCGAGAAGATCGCCACCCGCGAGGGGCTGGGCGACCTGCTGGCCGAAGGATCCGCCCGCGCCGCCAGGGTCATCGGCGGTGAGGCGCCCTTCTTCACGATTGAAGTCAAGGGCCAGGAGCTGTCGATGCACGACCCGCGGGGCAAGGTTGCGGTCGGGATCGGATTTGCCGTCTCCGAGATCGGTGCCGATCACCTGGTGTCTTTTCACGACACACTCCTGCAGAATCCTGACTCGGTCTCGTTCAAGGGTGCCACCGCCCTAGGCATCAGCAAGGCCCTGCCAGCTCGCGAGCTGAGCCCGGAGAAGGTGCGCACCTTCTGGATCGGGGAAAATTGGAGCAGCTTTGAGAAAACGGTCGGGCTTTGCTATTTCGGCCCAGCGCCGCGTTCCTTCATCCAGGTCAACGAGGTTTTGCAGGCCATGCGTCTGGCGACCGGCCGCGAGCTCAACGTGCAGGACCTCCTCACCATCGGCGAGCGCGCCACCAACCTCGCCCGGGTGTTGAACGTCCGCGAGGGTTTCACCAGCGCAAAAGATCGCCTACCGGAGCGCATGTTCGCCCCCCTCGAAGCGGGCGCGCTTAAGGGCGTGGCCATCTCTCGCTCCGATTTCCAGGAAGCTTTGCAGCAGCTCTATCTTCTGAAGGGCTGGGACCCTCAAACCGGCATTCCGACACGCCAACGCCTGGAGGCACTCGCCCTGGGCTGGTGCACCGATTGGATCGGAGCCACCTGAATGGAACTGCACCTGGGCGGTCACCTGAATTATTATGATGCCCAGCACCGCAACCGTCTCGAGCTGCATTTGCAGGAGCCCCTGTCCCTGAATGCGCTTCTGCTGCAGCTCAACATTCCGCGCTGCGAAGTGATGTTGGTGGTAGTCAACGGCGAACTGGCGTCCCAGGCAAACCCGCTTCTGGTCAATGGGGATCGCCTGGATCTCTATTCGTCTGTCGGCGGGGGATGAAACCATGCAGGGCGCATTGCAAGCGCAAGGAGTAGATTCGCCCCGCCCGTGAGAAGAGGAAATTGGACAACCGACAAGGCGGTATGCATTCATGAGCCAGTCATCCCCTTCTGAGAGACAGGTCGCCACAGATCGCGTGAATGTCGACACCTGGCTGCACATGTATGAGCGGATGGTGAAGATTCGTCTGTTCGATGAACAAGTAGATGAGCTTTACAAAACGGGCAAAATGCCCGGATTGGCGCACTTGTACCTGGGCGAGGAGGCCATCGCCGTGGGGGTGTGCCAAGCCCTCCATACCGCCGACTACATCACCAGCACGCACCGCGGCCACGGGCACTGCCTGGCAAAGGGCGCCTCCGTCGACGGAATGTTCGCAGAGTTGCTGGGCAAGGCCGCCGGCTACTGTCACGGTAAGGGCGGCTCAATGCACATTGCCGACCCAGATACGGGCAACCTAGGGGCAAATGCCATCGTCGGCGCGGGCAGTGGCATCGCCACTGGCGCCGGGCTGTCTATCAAGATGCGCAAGAGCGACCAGGTGGCAGTGGCCTTCTTCGGCGAAGGCGCCATGGGCCAGGGTCTCGTCTACGAAAGCCTTAATATGGCCTCCATGTGGAAGCTGCCTGTGGTGTACGTCTGCGAGAACAACCAGTACACGGAATATACTCGCTACCAGGAAGTCATGTCCGGAGAGTTGAGGAATCGTCCGGCAGCCTTTGGAGTCCCGGTCGATGAGATCGACGGGCAGGATATCCGCCAGGTGTATGCGGCGGCGCAACGGATGG
>Ga0335081_10022117_pt1 | contig 10284 bp, 10 predicted proteins | sample Lox_Sample_35_FD_206713 | JGI IMG/M metagenome (GOLD analysis project Ga0335081, IMG submission 206713) | Soil microbial communities from Loxahatchee National Wildlife Refuge, Florida, United States - Lox_Sample_3.5 | ecosystem: Environmental > Terrestrial > Soil > Wetlands | place: USA...
GACACTCGGCGACAAGGTGAGCATCGAGTCCTCCGGCGTCAAGGCGCGCCTCACCGGCAGCATCACCGTGCACAGCGGCGAGGAGGAGATCACCCGCGCCACCGGGGAGCTGTCGATCGCCGACGGGCAGTACGCCGCCTACGGCCGCCGGCTCGACATCGACAGGGGCAGGCTGATCTTCACCAACAGCCCGGTCAGCAATCCCGGCATCGACATCCGCGCCATCAAGCACTTCCAGGATACCGTCGCCGGGATCAACGTGCGCGGCACGCTGCTGCAGCCGCGCATGACGTTCTTCTCCGAGCCGCCGCTGCCGCAGCAGCAGATCGTCTCGCTGATTCTCGCAGGCGGTGCGCTCACCGGCCCGCAGGTCGCCAACGCGACCACCACCGCGACCACGCGCACCGGCGGCAATACCGAGCTCATCGCCCAAGGCGCGGTGATCCTCTCGCAGGAGCTCGGCGCCCGGCTCGGCATCCCCGATGTGGGGGTGGGGGTGGAATCCGACTTGAACAACGACACCTCGGTCGTGCTCGGCAAGTACCTCTCGCCGCGCCTGTACATCAGCTACGGCATCAGTCTCACGCAGTCGCTCGAGACGGTGAAGGTGCGCTACTCGCTCGGGGACCACTGGATGATCCGCACCGAGTTCGGCCAGGTCGGCGCCGCCGACCTGCTCTACACGATCGACAAGTAGGCGCTCAGCCTGCGGCCAGGCGCTCGAGCAGCTCATCGGGGCTCGCGGCCACGCGCAGCAGCCCGCGATGCGCGCGGCTCAGGAACCCCTCGGCGGCTGCGTGGTCGAGGAACTCAAGGAGACCGCGATAGTAGTGGTGGGCATCGAGCAGGCCGCAGGGCTTGCGGTGCTGCTCGAGCAGCGCCCAGGTCCAGGTCTCGAACAGCTCATCGAGCGTGCCGGCCCCGCCCGGCAGCGCGACGAAGGCGTCCGCGAGCTCGGCCATCAGTGCCTTGCGCTCGTGCAGGGTGGTGGTGACGTGCAGCCGCGTGAGGCCGCGGTGCGCGAGCTCGCGGTCGACGAGGAACTGCGGGATGACGCCGATGGCGCGCCCGCCCGCCTCGAGCACCGCGTCCGCGAGGATGCCCATGAGACCGACGTGCCCGCCCCCGTAGACGAGGGTGAGCCCGCGGCGGGCGAGCACCGCGCCGAACTCGCGCGCCGTCGCCGCATAGACGGGCCGCGCCCCGGAGCTCGAGCCGCAGTAGACGCACACGCTGGCGATTGCCATGGGGCGCGGATGATACCTTGACGGCTTATGCATCAATATGCACAATGTTTGGATGTTTATGCATAAGCAACCCCAACCACACCGAGCATGCTGACCGACCATCAGCAGATCGAGCGGCGCAGCGCCATCGTGCGCATCCTGCGCGGCGGAGTAGTGCGCAAGCAGCACGACCTGGTGCACCTGCTCAGGCGCGAGGGCTACGAGGCGACCCAGTCCTCGATCAGCCGCGACCTGCGCGACCTCGGGGTGCTCAAGGCGAGCGGCCGCTACGTCATGCCGCCCGATGAGATCACCCGCGCGAACGGCGACTTCGGCATGCTCGCGCAGTTCGTGCGGCAGATCCGCCCCGCCGGCCCGTGCCTGATCGTGGTTCGCACGACGATCGGCGCGGCGCAGAGCGTCGCCGTGGCCATCGACAAGGCCGAGTGGCCCGAAGCCGTCGGCACGATCTCCGGCGACGACACCATTTTCATCGCGATCGACGATCAGCGCGCCCAGACGCGCCTCATCGAGCGGCTGCGCACCACCTTCCGAGTCTGACCCATGCCCCCAAGCTCAAGTACCGGCGCAAAGCCGATCGTGCTGGCCTATTCCGGCGGCCTCGACACCTCCTTCCTCGTCCCCTGGGTTGCCGAGCACTATCAGCGCCCCGTGATCACGGTGACCGTCAACACCGGCGGCATCGATCAGGCGGCCGCGCTGACACTCGCCGCGCGCGCGCGCGAGCTCGGCGCCGTGCAGCACCATCTGATCGATGCGCGCGCCGCCTACTTCGAGCAGGTGCTGCGCTTCCTCATCATGGGCAACGTGCGCCGCGGCCAGCTCTACCCGCTGTGCGTGGGCGCCGAGCGCGTGATGCAGGCGCAGACCATCGCGCGCATGGCACGCGAACTCGGCACCCACATGATCGCCCACGGCTGCACTGCGGCCGGCAACGATCAGGTGCGCTTCGAGGTGGCGCTGCGCACGCTCGCGCCCGATCTCGAGGTGCTGGCGCCGGTGCGCGATCAGGCCTTCAAGCGCGCGGACGAGCTTGCCTATCTGCAGGCGCGCAAGCTCCCGGTGCCCGCCTTCGGGGCGGCGTACTCGATCAACCGCGGCCTGTGGGGGGTCACGATCGGCGGCAAGGAGACGCTCACCTCGGAAGGCAGCATTCCCGATGCCGCGTGGGTGCTGACCCGCGATGCCTTCAGCGCGCCGCGCCCGCCCGAGCGGCACACGGTGTCGTTCCTGAAGGGCATACCCTGCGCACTCGACGGCCGGGCGCTCGATCCCGTGGCGCTCATCGAGGCGATCGAGGCTCAGGCCGCCGCGTTCGGCATCGGCCGCGGCATTCATCTCGGGGATACCATCATCGGCACCAAGGGGCGCGTCGCCTTCGAGGCGCCCGCGGCCGAGGTGCTGCTCAGCGCGCATCGCGAGCTCGAGAAGCTCGTGCTCACGGCGCGCCAGCAGCGCATGAAGGAGCTGGTCGCGCAGCCCTACGGGGATCTCGTGCACGAAGGACAGCTGCTCGATCCGGTGTGCCGCGACATCGAGGCGCTGCTCGTCTGCTCGCAGGAGCGCGTGACGGGCGATGTGCACCTGCTCATGCGCACGGGGAGCCTGTTCATCGAGGGCGTGAGCTCGCCCTACTCGCTCATGGCCGCCTCCAAGGGAGTCTACGGCGAGGCCGCCGGCGAGTGGACCGCGACCGATGCGCTCGGATTCTCCAAGATCGTCTCCCTCACCGGAGTGTTCCATCGCCGCGCCGGACGCGCGGCCGAGGCCAAGTAAGGAATCGCGCCCATGAGAACCGTCGTCGTCGACAAGGTTGCATCAGTGACGCAGGCGTGCGGGCTGTCGCACGAGGTGCGCATCTCGACCGACAGCATCCCATCAGAGGAAGGAGTGGTGGTCGTGGCCGAGGTGCTCACCAACAAGTCCACCTACAACACCCTCGAGCTCACGAGCGGCCGCATGGCAAAGGTTGGCAAGGGCGACATCGTGGTCGGCGCGCTCGGGCATCGCAAGGCGCTGTTCGGTTACTCCGGCCACGTGCCCGAGTCGGTGCAGGCGGGGGATGTCATTCAGATGCTGAACATCGGGGGCGTGCTCGGCATCTGCGACTCGGTCAACCCCGACAAGGGGCGGCCGTTCGACTGCCGGGTGCTGGGCGTGGTGCTGACGTTTCCTTATCTGGGCGAGCGCATCGGTGTACCGGCACGCGTCGGCTACCGGCGCCTGGATCCGGATGCCAAGCTCGACACTCGCGGCGTACCGGTCGTCGCGCTCGCGGGAACGTGCATGGAGGCCGGCAAGACCGCCGCGGCGTGCGCCATCGTGAGCCGCATGCGCCACCGCGGCCTCATCGTCGATGCCTTCAAGGCCACCGGCGTGTCGCTGCGCCGTGACATCCTCGCGATGGAGGACGCCGGTGCGCGCCACTCCATGATCTTCACCGACCTTGGGATCGTCACCACCACCGGTGCGAACGGCCCGGCGCTCACGCGCACCATGCTGACCGAGCTTGCCGCGGGCAAGCCCGATGTGATCGTGTTCGAGCTTGGCGACGGCATCCTCGGCACCTACGGCGTCGATGCCATCCTCGACCGTCCCGACATCCGCGCGGCGCTCTCCGGGGTGATCCTCTCGGCCAACGACCCCGTGGCCGCCTGGGGCGGCGTGAAGCTGCTGCGCGACCGCTTCAGCATCGAGCCGTGCGTGGTCACCGGGCCTGCAACTGACAACAACGTCGGCGTGCAGATCATCGAGCAGCAGCTCGGCGTGCCGGCCTTCAACGCGATCTCGAACGGCGCGGCCCTCGGAGATCGGGTGATGCAGGCCGTGGGCTTGGGGCGCGAGCTCGCGGCCTGAAAGGGCGCGAGGCGCACCATGTCAGAAGCCGCGAAGCTTCCCACCATCGTGCTCGGCGGCACCGGCTACGTCGCCGGCGAGCTGCTGCGCCTGATCGCGGCGCACCCGCGCCTCGAGCTCGCGGGAGTGCTCTCCGACAGCCAGCCCGGCGAGCCGCTCGCCAAGGCCTTCCCGCATCTCGCCAGCGCCTACGCGGACGTGCGCTTCAAATCACAATCCGAGATCGAGGGACTCATCGGGCAGGCGCCCGAGTCGGCGGTGTTCTCGGCGGCCCCGCACGGGGTCGCCGCGGGCCTGATCGATGCACTGCTCGGCGCCGCCGAGCGCGCCGGGACGCGGTTGCGGGTGGTCGACATCTCCGCGGACTATCGTTACCGCACCGCGGGCGAGTACGAGGCGGTGTACAAGCACGCCCACCCGGCGCCGCGGCGCCTCGCCGAGTTCACCTGCGCCGTGCCCGAGCATCTGCCGGCGCTGCCGTCCGGGCACATCGCGCATCCTGGATGCTTCGCAACCGCCGTGCTGCTCGCGAGCGTGCCCCTGCTCGCGCTCGGGCTTACGGCACCGACGCTGTTCGTCGCGGGCGTCACCGGCAGCACCGGCTCGGGACGCAAGCCCATCGAGGGCACGCACCACCCCCTGCGCCACAGCGATCTGTATGCCTATAACCCGCTCGCGCACCGCCACACCCCGGAGATCATCGCGTGCGCGCGCGCCGCATCCGGGGTCGAGGCGGATTTCGCCTTCATCCCCCACTCCGGTCCGTTCGCGCGCGGCATTCACGTGACCGTACAGGGCTCGCTCAAGGCATCGCTCGACAGCGCACGCGCGGGCGCGGCGCTGCGGGAGTTCTACCGCAACGCCCCCTTCGTACGCATCACCGACGGCCCGCCGCGGCTGAAGGACATCGTGGCGAGCAACTACGCGCACCTCTGCGCCGCGGCCAACGGACGCTCCGTGGCCGTCATGTGCGTGCTCGACAACCTCACCAAGGGCGCGGCCGGCGGTGCCGTGCAGTGGATGAACCGCCTGCTCGAGCTGCCGGAGACGACCGGGCTCACGGCGCCGGCGCCGGGCTGGACGTAAGAAGCTCATGCACGATCACCTCGCCCAGGTATTCGCGCAGTACCCGCTCGAGATCACCTCGGCTGCGGGGGTCTGGCTGCACACCCGCAGCGGCAAGGTGCTCGACCTCTACGGCGGCCATGCCGTCGCCGCGCTCGGCTACGGTCATCCCGGGTGGACGCGGGCGCTGGCGGCGCAGGCCGAGAATTGCCAGTTCCAGACCAATGCCGTGCCAATGGCGGTCCGCACGCGCGCCGCGGAACGCCTCGTGCGCTTCGCGGGTCTCGACCTCGACACGGTGTTCTTCGTCAACAGCGGCGCCGAGGCCAACGAGAATGCGCTGAAGATGGCCTTTCGGCTCAGCCCGGCCCGCACCCAGGTGGTGGCCGTGGAGCACGGCTTTCATGGACGCACCGCCGCGGCGGGCGCGGTGACCTGGGGCGCGGCGCAGAAGTGGTACGGACTGCCGCGCACGCCCTTCGACGTGAGCTTCATTCCACGACGCGACCTTGCGGCGATCGATCGGCAGGTGACCGAGGCCACGGCCGCCGTCATCGTGGAGCCCGTGCAGGGCCTGGGGGGCGCGTTCGACATGGGCGGCGAGTTCCTCGCGGCGCTGCGACGGCGCTGCGATGCCACCGGCACGGCGTTGATCTTCGACGAGGTACAGTGCGGGGTGGGCCGCACCGGCTATCCGTTCGCCGCCAACCTGTACGGTGTCACCCCGGACATGATCACGACCGCCAAGGCGCTCGGTAACGGTTTCCCCTGCGCCGCGCTCATGATGTCGCCACGCGTGGCGGCGGCGCTGAAGCTCGATGCGCTCGGCACGACCTTCGGCGGCGGGCCGCTCGCCTGCGCGGTGATCGAGGCCGTGCTCGAGGCGATCGAGTCGCAGCAGCTGCTCGCGCAGATCCGGCGCGTCGCTGCGTACATCCGCGCCACCTGCGTGGTTGGACCCGTCACCGGCCATCAGGGCGCCGGCTTCCTGACCGGACTCATCACGCGGCGTCCGGCGAAGCAGATCCAGGCCGAGCTGCTCGCGCGCGGCATCCTCGCCGGCACCGCGAGCGACCCGAACGTGCTGCGGCTCCTCGCCCCCTTCATCCTCGAGGAGCAGCACGTCGATCTGCTGCGCGAGGCCCTTGCCTCGCTCCCCGAGTGAGCAGTGCAGCCATGAAGCGATTCATCGACCTGGCCGACCTCGAGCGCGACGAAGTCATCGCGCTCATCGAGCTGGCGCGCCGCCTGCAGGAGCACCCCGAGCCGCGCGCGCTCGCCGGCAAGGTGCTCGGCCTGCTGTTCTTCAATCCGTCGCTGCGGACGCTCGCCTCGTTCCAGAGCGGCATGGCGCGCCTCGGAGGCAGCTCGTTCGTCATCACCCCCGGACAGGGCTCGTACCAGATGGAGATGAGCCTCGGCGCGGTGATGAGCGGCGCCGCCGCCGAGCACGTGCGCGAGGGCATTCCCGTGCTCGCCTCGTACTGCGATGCGCTCGGCATCCGCTCCTTCGGCGAGCACAAGAACCTCGAGGACGACATCACCGAGCGCCGCTTCAACGCGATGGCCGAGCTCTGCGACAAGCCGCTCATCAATCTCGAGTCGGCCGCGAACCATCCCTGCCAGGCGCTCGCGGACTGGAAGACGCTCGAGGATGTCGGCGTGCCGCGCCGCGGGCGCTTCGTGCTGACCTGGGCCTATCATCCGCGGGCGCTGCCGCTCGCCGTTCCCGCAGCCGCGCTGCACATGGCTGCCATGCGCGGCATGGAGGTGATCGTGCTCAGGCCGCAGGGCTTCGCGCTGCCGGCCGCGATCATGCAGAAGGCGCAGCGCGCGGCCGCGAGCTCCGGGGGCTCCGTGCGCGAGACCGACGAGCGCACGCAGGCGCTCGCCGGGGCACACGTCGTCTACGCGAAGGAATGGGGCTCGACCAGCTGCTACGGCGACACGGCGGCCGATGCACGGTTGCGGTCCGAGCTCACCGACTGGTGCGTGCGCGAGGACTGGTTCGCGCGCGCTGCCCCGGACTGCAAGCTCATGCACTGCCTGCCCGTGAGGCGCAACACCGCCGTCGCCGACGCCGTGCTCGATGGTCCGCGCAGCGTCGTGCTGCGCGAGGCCCACAACCGCCTGACGGTACAGATGGCGGTCCTTCATGAATTGCTGAAAGGAGACGCCGCGTGATCATGCACAGGTCCGATCAGACGGCCGCGGTCCACGCGTTGAAGGCGGCCGCACCGTACATCCGCATGTACAAGGGCAAGATCTTCGTCGTGAAGGCCGGCGGCGGAGTGTTCGGGGATGCCGAGGCGACGCGCGCGCTCATCGAGCAGATCGGCATCCTGCACTACTTCGGCGTGCGCGTCGTGATGGTTCACGGCGGCGGCCCGCAGCTCACCGAGCTGTCGGAGGCCCTGGGCGTGCCCGCGCGCATGGTGCAGGGGCGGCGCGTCACGGACGAGAAGTCCATCGACGTGACCGCGATGGTGCTGAACGGTCTCATCAACACGCGGATCCTGGCGATCTGCCGCGACCTCAACATCGATGCGATCGGCATCTCCGGAGTGGATGCGGGTCTGGTGCGCGCGCACCGGCGCGCGCCGATGGCGCTCGACGGCAGCAGCGAGACGGTCGACTTCGGGTTCGTGGGCGACATCGACGGCATCGATACCACGGTGATCCGCAAGCTCCTGGACGACGGCCTGATGCCGGTCGTGAGCCCGCTGTCGGCGGACGAGAGCGGCGTGCTGCTCAACATCAACGCCGACACGGTCGCGGCGGCCCTGGGCGCGGCCCTGAGCGCGGAGAAGCTCATTCTGTGTACCGGCGCGCCGGGCATCCTGGAGCGCATCGAGGATGCGGGCTCGCTCATCTCCTATACCGATCTGCGCGGACTCAAGCGGCTGCGCGAGGAGGGCCGCATCGCGGACGGCATGCTGCCGAAGGCGAAGGCGATCGAGTCCGCGATCCGCGGCGGCGTGCGCCGCGTGCACGTGGTCTCCTACAAGGCTCCCGAGGGCATCCTCTCCGAGGTGTTCACCAACGAGGGCACCGGTACACTGATCGTCGCCGACGTGACGGCGCTCAGTCCGGCCGAGCAGCATGCGCACCCGGCCGGCCCGGCCCGCCTGAGCGGCACGTGAGGCGATTGTGGGACAAGGGCGCGCCGCTCGATGAGCGTGTCCTCAAATACACCGCCGGGGAGGACTACGCTCTCGATGAGCGCCTGGTCCGCTACGACGTGCGCGCCTCGATTGCCCACGCCGAGATGCTGCACGCGCGCGGCCTCATTCCGAGCGGCGACTTCACCGCGATTCGCGCCGGCCTGACGGCGCTTGCGGAGGAGCACGCGCGCGGCGAGTGGCACATCGAGCTTGCCGACGAGGATGGGCAGACGGCGCTCGAGCGGCGGCTCACCGAGAAGATCGGCGCCGCGGGCGGGCGGGTGCATCTCGGCCGCTCGCGCAACGATCAGGTACTGACGGCGCTGCGCCTGTATCTGCGCGATGCGATCGAGGAGCTGCGCACCGGCGCCCTGGAGGCCGCCGGCGCACTTGATGCGCTCGCCCAGCGCGAGGCTGACACGCAGCTGCCCGGCTACACTCACATGCAGCAGGCGATGCCGAGCACCGTCGCCGCGTGGGCGCAAGGCTTCGCCGCGGAGATCCGCGACGACGCGGACGGTCTCGCCCAGGTGCAGCGGCGCGTCGGCAAGAACCCGCTGGGGTCGGCGGCCGGCTACGGCACGCCCGGGGTGCCGCTCGACCGCGACGCGACGACGCGCAGCCTCGGTTTCGCGGCGACGCACGAGCCGGTCACCGCCGTGCAGCTCTCCCGCGGCAAGGCCGAGGCGCAGCTGCTGTTCGAGATCGCGCTGCTGCTGCAGGATCTGGGCCGTCTCGCCGCCGACGTGCTCCTCTTCTATACGCAGGAGTTCGGCTACGTGAGCCTCGCGGACGCCTTCACCACCGGCTCATCGATCATGCCGCAGAAGCGCAATCCGGATGTCTTCGAGCTCATACGCGCCCGTTCGGCCACGGCGCAGGCGTGCCTGCTCGAGGCGCTCGCGCTCATCGCCAAGCTGCCGTCGGGATATCAGCGCGACCTGCAGCTCATCAAGGCGCCGCTGTTCCGCGGCATCGACCTCGCCGCGCAGACCCTCGAGCTCATGCCCGCCGCGATCGGCGCTCTGGCGTTCAGGCCCGAGCACATCAGGCTCGATCCGACGATTCACGCGGCGGCGCAGGCCAACGAGCTCGTGGTGCGCGAGGGGCTGAGCTTTCGCGAGGCGTATCGGCGGGTCGCTGCGAAGCTCAAGCGCTGAGGCGCGCTATACTTCGCGCCATGTCCTCGATTGCCACGCGCACGGTGTGCGCCGCGCTGCTGCTTGCACTGCTGTCGGCCTGCGGCCAGCGCGGAGCGCTGACCCTCCCCGACAAGAAGAAGCAGACGACGTCCGCGCCGGCGGGCACGACCAGCCCCGACAAGAAGAAGCAGGACGACGCCAAGCCGTAGCCGCACCGCTCCTTACGCGCGGAACAGATCCCGGAGCGGCCGCACCTGCGCACTGTCGGGGAACACGCTGCTGTCGAGGGCGCGATCCGGGACACCGAGGTGCTCGCGCAGCACGCCCTTGAAGAGCGCTCGCAGATCGAGCGTGGGCGTGAGGTCGCGCTGCTGATAGAGCGCACTCGAGCCGAGCCCCGGCCAGTCGGCCACGACGCGGCCGCCGCGCACCGCACCGCCCAGCAGAAATGCCGCGGTGGCCGTGCCGTGATCCGTGCCGCGGGTGCCATTGGTCGCGGCCGTGCGGCCAAACTCGGTCACCGCGACCACCGCGCTGTGGCCCCAGGCGGCCCCGAGCTCCTCCTTGAGCGTCGCGAGTCCCGCATCGAGCGCACCGAGGCGGGCGCCGAGCTGACCCTGAGCGCCGCCCTCGTTCGCATGCGTGTCCCAGCCGGTCGTGTCGAACACGGCGACTCGCGGTCCATCCTCCCGCTTCAGGAACGCCGCGGCCGCACGAATGATCTCGCCGTAGCGCGCCGCGCCGCCGGTCTTGCGATCCGGTGGCGGAGCGACGGGCTGTCCTTGCGAGTCGCCCTGCCCGCTCGCCTCG